>Ga0179593_1417015_pt1 | contig 11462 bp, 14 predicted proteins | sample CZODoug2_1_08_16_FD_185931 | JGI IMG/M metagenome (GOLD analysis project Ga0179593, IMG submission 185931) | Vadose zone soil fungal communities from Angelo Coast Range Reserve, California, USA - CZODoug2_1_08_16fungal (PacBio error correction) | ecosystem: Environmental > Terrestrial > Soil >...
CAGCGAGCCAGTCTTTTTGTCTAAAAGCGAAAAAAGAGGAAAAAAAAAAATCACGGAAAAGCCTGAAAAAAAAAGTAGGAGGAATAAAAGTCGACAATAGAAGAAATATAGTCAGGGGAGGGAAGCATTCCAGGTTCAACCGTAACAAAGGGAATCTCGGAACGGAAATAAAAGCGGTGAGAGCCTGGAAAGTTTGGATACAAGCGAAAAAGGGGGGACAGTCACGGTAGAAGGGCACTAGAACTCTGGCCAACGCGGTAATCAGAATACCGCAGGGAGGGACTGCTTTAACAGGGAAAAAAGAGGTAAGAGAAAAAACTAGAAAAAACAAAGAAGGAAAGCCCGGTCGCGGTGGGGCAAGCAAGGCTAGAACTTTGGGTAAGAGAGTGGAGAAAAAAAGAGGGAATACGTAAAACCGAAAGAGAACAAGTCAATAGGACTAGGTCCGGGAAGTCCAAAAAACAAGGCGCCGAACGCGTAGCGACAAAGTGATGCTTTGAAAAAGAAAACCCACCAAAAGAACTCCTATAAAAACGAAGGAAAATGCGGGAGACCCGAGGGTAACAGAGGCGCGTCTGCGGCTGAGGGGATCGGGATTCCGGCCAGAACGCGGAGAAAGGCCGCGTGAAAAGGTGCTCTACCAGGAGAACGGGGGGGGGGGGTTCGCTGAAAGGGAATAGGAAGAACTGCAATAAACGGAGCATGATTCTACTCGAGGATGTGGAAAAAGCGCATAAAACGAAAAAGTCACTACTGATCTAAAAGGGGACTAAAAAGAAAAGCAATAAGACCCTGGATCAATTCCGGAAAAGAAAAAGAAAAAGAATCCGGAAGGAGACGAGCGTAACGGAAAACGAGTAAATATGGGCGATTTAGAAGGATCCGTGCGACTAGAAGACTCCCCTTCGACTTGCAAAAGAAAAAAGGGGCACTCGAAAGCGGCGAGCGAAAAAGAAAAATGAGGACGGCACCGCCCGATCCGCGGGGGTATGACCGCGAAAACAAAGCCGGAACTAGAAAGCCACGGGCCAAAAAGACACCACCACTGACTTGACCTAGAGAAAGGAAAGACGCCAGGAGGATCAAATTAAGAAAAGCGAAGGACGAAGGAAGAAGGACGATGGAGATTCGGGAGGGGGGGGCTTACGAAGAAAAAAAAGAAGAGGGGAAGGAGCAATCCTTCAGGTCCAAGAGGGAGAAGGGAAACGTCACCCACAAGAACGAAAGAGAAAAAAAGACCGCGAAATGAAAGAGGGGTGACAAAAAGATTAAAAAAAGAAAAAAAAAACGCCTCTCCTCCTGAGTAAAACGAAGAAAGGGGGGAGCTGTGAGTGGGTTCCTAATTAAATCCAGCGAGTGACCGATAAGTGCAAGGACGCCTCGATTCAGCAGGGAAAGATCTCCAGATCAAGTGAAAGATTGAAACGAGATTTAAGAAATTGGTCCGAGACTATATCTCGTAACAAAACGACTAAGGGGGGCCGGAGAGGCGTAAAGAAAGAGGTGTAGGAGGACGAGACGGGGGACTCCTCAAAAGAGACTTCTGGGTGGTAAAAGAGAAAGGTAGGAGTTCAAGAAAAAGGGAAATGAAATCCAAACACGGTAACAGAGTAAGAGTACAGAAAGATGATTTGGGGCTGCAAAAAGGAGAACTGCATAAGGGTCGGAGGATCTTTTCTAGGAACCAAAAATGTGGGAATCACAGCCCCATACTCAAAACATTCGGAAGAATCGCATACGCGGGCTCTTGTGGGAGAAGATCTACCATCTCCGAAACGCGGCCGAACTAAGTTCAGGCCGGTAGCATTTACAGCCATTGTATACTAAAGAAACCTCCCAAGAAGAGCATCCTAAAAGCAGGGGAGGGGAATAAAATTGAAAAAAAAGGGTCAACACTCCAAAAGCCTGTAAGAAACGAAATCTCAGCAGGGAAGTTTGCTTTGAGAACCAAAGAAAGTCGGACTGAAAAAAAGCGGGTACTTCCTTGATACTGTCCGAAAAATAATCCCCGATGAAGAGGAGACCAAGACCGGGAGGAGGCTCGGTAGAAAGGGCTGGGCATCAAGAAAAGTCAAAAAAAAACAAGAGGCGAGGAGATTGGATGATCCTGAGACTTGAGAAATCACCGAAAAAAAATTGGCTGAGGGAAGTAGAGTCTCTTAGGGTCCTCCTCAAATCTCCTTCAAATAGAAAAAGGATGTAGAGGGACCTGGAAAGCCTTCTCTTTGGGATTGACAACTACCTGCAGACTTATGCAAAGTCCTCTACGGAGAAGGAGGTAGGGGGATTGAGATCTGGGTACCTTGATTCTGGCAAAGCTCTCAGGGAGGTAAGACGGGAGTTAACTGTCGGTACCGCAACTCCGATTTGCTGCACAGCCACAGTAAACAGAAAAACCGAGGGTGGAGTGGGAGAAGTCTGATCTAAAAACCTGTCCTGAGAGATCCAGACAGGTAAGGGGAAAAAAACACTAAACAGAAAAAGAAGAGCCAGAAGGCCAAAAAAAAGAAGCAGCCACATTATGGTAGTAGAAAAGGAGCTGCTAAACTGTCGAAGATCTAAAAACCTAGTCAAATACGACACATTGGGAGAAGAGAGATCAAAAAAAAATAAAGAGGAAAGGAAGGAACCTAAATCCTGGAGCGAAAAGGTATGGTAGAAGGTTAGGGTTGTAGCGATCTAACGGATGAAAAAAATCTGACGAGACTTTGGAACCCATCATTGAACGCTAGAGTGAAAATTCTTTCCTAAGGGCGATAAGGGGGGGGTGATGGTTCAGCCTTCTCCTTGTAAGGTATGGGGACGAAGAAGGGGACGGAGGGGCAAAGCAACCAAACAAAAAATGCGACTGGTTGGGGGATTTGACGGTGGGAGGGACTTCCAGGCCTTCTGCGGGGTGAAAAGAACTCCATTCCCTTCCGCTGAAAAAAAGGGAGCTAGGGGGGGGGAAAAAAAAAAGTAAAAAACAGGAAGAACAAAAAAAAGAGCCGGTTAGCGGGGACAGAAGAGGAGAAAAATTTCTTTGTTAAAGCCAAGAAAAGAAAGGATATGCTACTAAAAGAGGGCGAAAGCGGTCAAAAAAGGGCGGGAACCGAAATCGTCCGTCAGAACAAATTTGTTGAATGCCTATAAAGGAAGAAAGGTGGAAGGGGACAAGCGCCCTAAGGAGAAAAAAGAGGAGAAAATGTTGGGAAGGGAGAAACGGATCAGCAAAATATCTCATACCTACGGCGAAATAGAGGAGATGGTTGGGGTCAAAGGTTGGGGGAGAAGAGGAAAAGGCAGTGCTGAGAAAGAAAAGAACCATTGGAAACCGGAAGTCGCATGGGTGGGGGCTATGAGGCAGACACAAAATGTCGAGCGGGAGGTGCTGTGAAGGACGTGGGGGGGGAGGGACTGGAAGGGATTGGTCAGCGCACGCTGAAAAAAAGGGCGCGAAAAACGCCGTACTAAATAAATGAGGGGGGTTCTACCTTGCCGACCAGGCGAAGAAAAGAGGTAGGGGGGGGAAAAACGGCGAGGAAAAAAGGAAAAATCGCAAAAGAAACAAAAAAGAAAGGATGCGAACGTGTTTCGAGGCCGGGTGGTGGTTTCTAGAGTGAGGAGGACACTCGCTCGCGCAAGGACTGCAGACAGAGGGCGAAAAGCTGAAAAGAGGACCGAAGAAAAAAACCGAAAAAAAGAGGCGGTTATAAGTCCCTACGGGGGGAGGACTCTACCGAGTTTGGGAAAAAAACCGGACAAAAAAAGGGGAACGACTATTGGCTAAGCTCGCCAGCTTCACACACTTCATCTTGGACAGAAAACCTCTCTTACCAAGAGAAGGGGGGGACGAACGAGACGAATCTCACGTAAAAAGCGAGGGGTGTCAAAGAGCCCGGCTCGACTTCTGATTAGGGAAAATCCCTTACGGAGAAGAAGAGGGACTCGGGACGGAATAAACGAAAAGAACGTAGGCGGCGGAGCGGCGGCAGGATTTCCGAGGAGTCAATACCAAGACTATATCTTAGGAAGGGTGAGGGTGGGAAGCTTCCAGGGAAGAGTATTTACAACAAACGAAGAAAGATCTTACTCTCTCGAGACAGGTACAATGAGCCAGTGAAAATAGGGGGGGAAGGCTTATTCTTTGACGGCGCTTGTCCATCACGCAAAAGACGCTAACTCTTGGGAAAAGATGTCTGGAAAACCCTGGTAGTTCGAGCCTTGCCGGGTACCGCTCGGTAACAATAAAGGAGGTAATTCAGCCTCTTGCAGGGAAAGTGCAAGGCGGCCGTGAGAACGCCCGCAGCGGGGGGAGACACCGGGGAAAAAACTTGGAAATGATAGTCGGAGTGATCTGTCCGGAAGCCTACCAGGTTCAACGTTGTTGGGACAAGATACGTCCCCCCCCCGGGGGGGGGGAGAAGGAAACATGCGAGGGGTGTTCCCCTGGGTAAAACGCAGCTCTCCGCGTAATTCCGGGCGAAGAAAAAACGCAGACCAGGGTTCTAGCCTTTGGACGTCAGGGGACGATGCTGGCCCGCCGGACGAAAACAAGACGCGCCGCGGGCCCGGAAGGATTGTCGCATTCGCAGTGAGGGTGGGGGGGGTTTTTGAAAACACAGACAGCGTCTCATAGAGGGCGAACCGAAAACGCTTCAAGTACAGGGGACGTGTGAGGAGGTCGTCACGGCGCAGCGACCAATCTCTCAAAAAAAAGAAGAAAGGGATCGAAAAAAAGGCAGAAGGCTAAAAAGTTGGGGGGGGGAAAATAAAGAGCGTGCAGCTTACAAGGGGTCTGACGCAGCGCTGCCTTGAAAGGAAAGTTTGCAGAAGGGGACGGGAAGGTGAAACTCAGCCTCGTCAAGTTACAGGAATCAGCGGCAGCACGGGGAAAAGTACAGACCAGAAAGAGGTCAGGGGAGAAAGATTGCAGGCAGGGATCGACGACATGAAAATGCTCGGCCCTCGGGGCCGGAGACCAACGACGAAGGCGTCGCTATCTCATCTAAAACAACTTGAAAGATTCTATCAGAGCGAAAAGGAGAGAGGGGTTCCGAACGAGGGGGGCACGCAACATTTTTCTGCGTATCAAGGCGAGGCAAAATAGAAGTGGGGTCGCGAGAAGTACCAGGTCGCAAACGATCCGCATGAAAAGGGAACCGGGGGAGGACCTCAGTCTAATATTCAAAGGAAGGGGAAAGGGAAGAAGGGACGCGGCGCGTCGGTGTCGGACCTCCGACTTAAGGACAGTAACGAGGAAATAACTCTCAAACACGCAAAAAAAATGAGCTCGAGGGGGGAAATCCCTTCTTCTTGAGAGAGGGGGAGGCTGGCGGCCCGGAGATCTCAAGAATCCCCGAACATAGCTGGTGCAACCCGCTCCGGGACAGAAAAAGCTCAGCGGATGATTTGCCCAAAAGAAAACGCCGAGAGAAGCCTTCTTCTTAGGGTAAAAGGACATGTGCGCTCAGGGCACGGGAAGAATAGTAAACGTCTAGGAGCCGCGACAGCGGGTGTTGAACGCCTTTTCTTCAGCGAGAAAGAGGATCACGCTGCGACCACTGAAAGGTAGGACTGTAGAGATCACTACTAGATGGTTGCGCTCTCGAAACAAAAAAGGAACCGGGTGGCGGATCACCTGACCAGAAGGAAGACGTAGCGATCTCAGGCAATCTTTTTCGAGAAGAAGAGGAGACCAAGGGCAACGTCAAACGCATAGGGGAATAAAATTGCTTCTAGCCGGGAAACCGCTCGGAAGACCGCCCATGACCATCCAGACTACCCCCAAGGATAGGGAAAAAGGAGGCATTCGGAGGGTCGAAGTTTGTAGAACGCAGCCTTGCCTCAATGGAATGAGGGATGGAGGGCGAGTATCTAAGATGCGAGCACGAAACTTCCTGCTTGGAAAGAGAACCCACGGAGGGCAGCACTCGTCCAGCAACGATCGGCGTATTGGGCAGGCGAGGTCGGGAGGTCAAGCGCATGCTCCCGGAAGGGGGATCCTTAGTGGCAAGCTGATAAAGACCTCGCGCCGTCCTTTAGTGACCTAGAGGAGGCATCCTGCGTATGGAAAAGGCATCTTGAGACCCCTCTTGTAAGAGAGATCGTTCGAAGTCGTAATAACGGCTGCAGTCTCTTTCAACGGTCGAAATATGCCGAGGTGGGGCAGCTTTCCCACGGGGGGTGCTCAGAAAGGAGGATTCGGGTGTGGTTCACCATCCCGGGACGGCCGGATGGTCAGATTAGACCAATCAAAGTTCTTGCAAAGAATCCGAGTCTTCAAAAAGACAAACGGTATTGGAAGGGGTCTTCGGATGCTTCTTACGGATGCAAGGGGGGAAGGGGTCAGCCGAGAAACACCAGATCCCCTGCAAGAGAAAAACCGAAGGTTATTGTCGACGATCAAGATAACTACGACGCGCACTGCAGGAAGAAAGGTTCGGAACATGTATAAGAAGGAAAAGCCGGGGAAGACCGCGTCCGCGGGCTATTTCAAAGTAAAGCAAAATCTCAAACGCCTGAATCAGTAAGAGTCGCAGTATTTCTAGTAAGAAAAACGCGAAAAAACTGGGAAGTGAATTCGTTTTCCACAGCCACCCCGATGGAAAACACCCGCCGGATGGGGGTCGGGACCTCTATCAAGCGAGACTCACACATAGATGACTTGAAAGGCGCGGGTGCTCACATGGATTCCCGACGATTTTCTCGGAGGACGAAGAGAGGACGACCCGAATCATAGTCAGCTTCGGGGAAACACCCGTTTGCCAAAACCATGCGCAGCTCGGCAAGATGAGAAAGGAAGATGCTTTTATTACGGGGAAAGAGGGAACTTTGCGCGAGATCGAGGGTTTGACGTTAGCACTAAAGTTCGCCAATCCCACAGCGAGAAAACCCTTCTCCGGTGGGGCGGCAGACCTGAATTCGCAGTACTACAATAAGGGCGACACACACCACTACAGGAGAGAAGGAAGGGCATTTCCAAAAATGAGTGGGCGTCTCGAGGGAACTAAAAAAAAGATCGGCGACGAGCTCGAAAACAGAAGAAGAAGACACTAATACTTCCACAGGGACCTGAGAAAACAAAAAACAACGGAAGGAAAGGAGGGGGGAAGAGATTTCATGACGAAATGTGGACGTTGTCTAGGGGTAGTCTCCATATTTTGAGGGGCCCCCGGACGGGGGGAAAGGTACGCCCAGCAGTTGCAGGACTGTGGATGGAGCCGAAAAAAGGGAAAGGGGGGTTTTCTTTTAGTTCTAAGGATACACCAGTAGAGGGAGTCCAGGGAGAGAAGACCTACACCACCTTGATGGGAAATCAAAAGACCGCGTTGCGGAACCAGTCGGAACGGAATGCGGGGCCATCTATCTCTGACGAAAAGGTATAGAGAGGAAGTAATCACCGGGCGATTGAGGTAGAGACATTATAGGCTGCGCCAGGGAAAAGGCCAAAGCCAGCGGACTGTGCTCCATCGGGAAAATCCGGAGGAGGAAGAGGAGGGCAGCATATAGTCCGAAGGAAAAATGTTTTGTTCCGCGGGGGCCATTTCCGGCCAAGCCAAGGGCCTCAAGTGGGAACGGATCTCCTGGAAAGGGGCGCAAGGCACTGGAAAGGGTTCCTTGTGGGAACAAAGAGGGGAAGGGGATTGAGGGCGAAGGAAAGAAAAGAAAGAAGGCGTCAGTGCTCGGCCACAAAAAATGGAAGATCGCTCAGGGGGGGTCTCAAAACGGCGGGGGCGGAATAACGTGCATCGCGCGGAAGGAGATCTGGTGCGGACTTCTTCCCTTAAAACCGCGAACGCGCCCAAGGCGAAGGCAGGCTAGGAGCGCAAAAAAACGCGATGGAAGAGCTTGGTATGACCAGTTCTATCCTTGTGGGTGGGTCGTCTGAAAACACGCCTGAGGGAAAAGGCGCTCCGACCCCGTGGAACAGAAATTCAAGCAATGAAATTTATAATCTCTACGTACAAAAACGGAGAAGGAGGGGGGCATCTCCAGACCATAGAGGCATTCCTTTGAAGCACACTCCGGAACGACGATGTGAAGCAGGAGAAAAAAAACGGCAACACCTCTCAGCTGGGTTCCTACTAAGAGAAGGATACCTGGTAAAATCTACAAAGTGGGGCCGCTCGGGAAAAATCTCTGTGGTTCAAAGAAAAAGACCGATCTCCCGTCTTATAGAGGGAGGGAAATCACAGGCGGAGTAGAGAGAGGTCTCGCAAAAACTAAGGGCGAAATCGGCTGGCGCGATTCGCGAAGATATCCTCGCTGGCACCAAAGAAAACGAGAGAGGAAAAGGGGGTCTCGCCCCTTGTCCGAGAAGAACCACCGGACGAAAAGACGTAACGCTCAAAGTCGGCAAACTAAACTGACGAAAGAAAGAAAGAACTGGGAAAGAGTTCTCTGTCTCACATCCGGGCGGAAAGGGAAGCAGGAACGCGTGGTGGGGTTGCCGAGGCTTGAGGGGGGGGCGACAAGGGAGTAGAGAAAGAATATTGACGAAAAATCTTCTGTCGAAAGATAGATCTCACATTGAACCAGTTTACGTGAAAAGGGAAGCCTTCTTATCCACAGAGGGGAATCGCGCCCCAAAAACGGAAGTCCTTGATGTCTTACTTCGAGAGCAAAGACGCCACAGGGGAAACCGTGCGGGGGGTTGGAAGCGGCCCCCACGATCTAGGTGGTAGTAGGGGGGGGCATGGAGGGGAAAGAAGACGTCTAAATGGCCCTGTGAGCGCTCCACCGAACCACGCAAAATATTTTAAGGAAGGAGAATGTCAAGGCATAGGCTTAGCAGCAACGAGAGGCCACATAAGGAACAGTTTACCAAAAGCAGCTATTATTGAAAATGGCAGGGGGGTTTTTGAAGCAGTGCTCTCCTTCCAACGGAAAGAGGAAAAAGCTCGTGCGTCGCGGAACGGAGGGAGCGCGAGAAACGGCCCGCAAGACTGCAAAAAAAAAAAGACGCAAAAAAAAAGAGAAAGCTACCGAGTCCTTTTTTGTTGGGGGGTCGAGTGGACGGGGGGACGATTCGGTCGCTTACGAAAGGTCTGGAAGCAAAAACGAGACCTAGGGGAGGGGGAGGGGTTGAAAGTTCGCAGCAAAACGTTTTACCGGGGAAAAAGACAGGAAACGCTCGACCAACTGGGTCGCACGGGATTCGAGAGGATGGAGGAAGAATGCATCCGCGTGATCGAGCTCATGGACTGAAATAAATAGTTTCAGGGCAAACAACGACTAGGGGGGAGAGCAATGACGAAAAAAACAACACAACACTTAGGTAGTAGAGGAGAGAGGATTTCGCCCATTCTGTATGTTACCAACGGAGGAACGCAGGGAGCCTGAAATTGAGGGCTGATCAAGGCGACATGCGCAAAGGGGGAAAGGAGCCTAGGCTCATTGCTGCCGGAGAAGTCGGCGAAGGCTCTCGGGAAAAGGTAAAGGTCTCCTCTGAGTAGAGGTCGCGTCCCCCCTGGATAGCCTGCAAAGATCGCGGAAAAAAAAAGAGGGTAGGTCCGTCGCTGCTTCAGAAAGAAAGAGGAAGAAATCGACAAAAAAATGGAATGTTGTTTCTCCGAGTTGCTTTTTGCAGACTTGCGAGGGAGGCAAACTCTCACGACGTACACGCGAAAAAAGTCCGCAGGAGCGGGACTCGGGGAAACGGAGCGGGTTCAGGTGCCCAACCCCCTAAAAAAAAACACGCGGGAAGCAATCATTCGTAGGCTGGTAACGCGGAGGGTGGGCGTAGAAGTCAAGGGAGTTTCATAACGGTACTCCCTCGACCAGAGGGGAGGGTGGTTTCGAGGGTACTCAGAAGGGCTAACGTCTCACGGTCTTCGAAAAGGATTGACCACAGGTAAGAACGGAATCTGGTTGGCGAGCTCAACCGTCAGGAAACCGGGGTAAATTCCGCCGATAACGGGCTCGACTCGAGGGGGAGCACAAGCCGTTTTTGCTAGGACGATACGAATGCTGGGCAAAAGCGAAGGAATGACTTTCACGTAAACAGGGGGAAGATTCGGAATGGGGAAAAGCCGCCGCTCGTTCTGACCCCAAGGGGCCCTGGACTCGACTAAACCACGGGAGGAACCAAAGAAGAGGACAACGCTCTTCGATGTCGAGTGTGAGGAAGAGCGCCGAAGCCTAAGATTCATATTCTGGAATGCGGGAGCTGTATAAGAAAAAGCGCTCGCGGAAAGACGGAGAGGTCACGGAGGGGTGGATCTTCAGTCGAGAGGTTCCCTAACCCAGGACCGCTGACAAATCTCCGTTAGTGGGTGTTCAGGTGCGAGGAAGGGGAAACGACGAAGAACCGTAGCGATGAGCGAGAAGTCTCGGCGTGGTCATGCGACCGCCGGAGACCTGACCAGTTTTAAAGGAATCTCATCCGGGATACCGGAGGGCAGGGGGAAACGCGAATGGAAGCGTCCGTTGTCGGGATCGAGAACTCTAAAACACTCTTGGCCTTGGGGGTAGGTGACGGATGGGGCCGAGTTTGGGGGGGGACGACGTAGTTACCCAGCACTAGGGCTGACAGGTGGTTGAACGAAGCCCGGTCTGGCAGAGGGGAGGCGGTGAAAAAAAAAAATTATAAAAAAAAAGCACGGAGCCGGAGGGCCGAAAGCTTCTCCTTGAAGGGAAGGGTCTGCATTGCTCTACGGGGGATGGAATGAATGTGTGCACCTATCACCACCTCTCGAACTGAAGGCTACAAGCGCTCAAAGCCAACGCGGGGGGAAATTGAAGAGATAATCGCCGCCTCTGCAGTCTGGAGAGGAGCAGGTAGACAATTCTTTACCCACAAACAAAAAAATATGTCCCAAATCCGAAGCGAGCAGGGAAAGAGTCAAAAGATTCACCGGTCCATCCCTCCAAAACGCCTGAAGAGACTCCGGAGAACATGGAGGGGTCAAACCGCTCCTTCCCTGGGGCTCGTTCACGTATTGGAATAAGAAAAATTCCCTCAACGATTAGCAAAAAAAAATGACCGGAGCGCTTCTCCGGTCGCCGGGGAGACAGCGATCCGGCAAGAGCGAAGGCCCTGGAGTCGAATGAGGCAGCTCACATGGGCTCGGAAGAGAGAGCAAAAGAAAGGCTGTCATCTCCTTCCATGAGTCGCAAAGGACGCACGCATGGCGCCTGGAGGGGGTAAAGGAAAAGGGGAAAGATCTATGAAGGGGGAAGAGACCGGAGGTCTAGAAGGAGGTCAAGCCTAATTCGTTGAAGCGGGAAGGGAAGGGAGGGCAGCAACGCCTCTGGGTGAGGAGGAAAGAAAAAGTAACAAGCCTTCTCGGGGGGTGGGTGGAGGGCATGCGGAGGAGAAGGAAATGAGCTTCCACAGCCGAAGCAACGCATATCGACTGGTCAGGCATCATTCAAAACCTAGCTCGGCCAAAAGTGCAAGGGGGAAGTAAAAGTCTATCCTCCCACTCTGCACCTACAAATCGCTCAAAAGGGGAAAAACGTACGCCAAGGACACTGAC
>Ga0179593_1655533_pt1 | contig 11462 bp, 27 predicted proteins | sample CZODoug2_1_08_16_FD_185931 | JGI IMG/M metagenome (GOLD analysis project Ga0179593, IMG submission 185931) | Vadose zone soil fungal communities from Angelo Coast Range Reserve, California, USA - CZODoug2_1_08_16fungal (PacBio error correction) | ecosystem: Environmental > Terrestrial > Soil >...
AGCTGTGAAGGAGGGAAAAGGGAAAAAAGAAGGAAAAGACGAAGCGAAACATGAACCCGAAAGAAGGGGCGGGGAAATCTTTTTCAGGAGGCAGCTGTCGTCGGAAGACGCCGTTTTCATCCCGAAAGGGAAGGAGAAGACGTGTCTGGCCAAACAATGCGAGAAGGAGGGAGGCAAGGTGCGTTTGAGCGTAAGTGAAAAAAAGGGAAAGAAACGTTTTGGGGGGGGGTCACAAGACTGCCGCAAACCAGGGTGCTTAATGAAAAGGCTGGGTAAGGAAAAAAAGGTGGGAGAGTGGGGAAAATGGGGGGTCGCTGGTAAAGGATGGTTTGGAAACATCCGCTCCTCCAGGGAAGAAGCACAAATACAGGAAAGAAGTTTTCCACGAAAAAAAAAAAAAACGTTAATAAATGACTGTCTCAATTAGGAAAAAAAGCAAAAACAGCTAACAACTAATGGAGCAAAGTCAAACCAAGATCTGGAACAACAAAAAAGGAAGAAACAAAAAAGGGGAAGGCCTATAGAGGGGGGCAACTTTACAAAACACAGGACAGGAAAAAGAAAAAAAACCACGATTCGGCAAAACGCTAAAGACATTAATGGCTACGAAGGGATGAACTACTTGCACAGAAGCAATGGGGGGGAAAAGAAGGGGGAAAAGAGCAGGAAAAAAAAAGACGGTGCAAAATTCGGGCCAAAAATGGCGGAGGCGTTCCCTTGGGGGGAAGTGTTGAGGGGGGGTAGGAGGGGAGGATGAAAAAGAAGGAAGTGAGGGAAAAAAGGACTCATCACGAAGGTTTGTCTGGTTTCAAACAGGGGGACCAAGAAAGGCTAAGTGAAACTACACACCGGGCGAATTAATCCATTGGTAGAGAGAGGGTAGAAAAAAAGATGGTTCCCGGAATGGAGCAGCTACCGAAGTCCGGAAGAAGGGGTCGGAGTAAAAAAGCTTCAAAAAAGAAAAAATTTCAAGGAAGAGGACTTTGAGGGAAGGAAAGGAAGGTTATCCTAATTTCATTCATCAAAAAAGCGGCTGAACGAAAAGGGGGTGAAGGGGTTTGACGAAAAAAGGGGAGGAAAAGAGCCGCAGGGGGCGTGGGGCAAAGGTCGAAGAAAAAGGTTTTTTTATTTTTTTTTTAAAAAGCGCTTTTTAAGGATATCCACTCCGGAGTCAAGGGGGGGAGAAAGAGGAAGACCAGCAGAAGGGAAAAGGCAAAAGACAAAAATGAGGGGTTCAACTACGGGTTTGAAGGCAAGGAAAAGGGCACGCCGACAGGGAAGGGGGGCAGGGGGAGGGGGGGGGGGGCGAAAAATTGTTCCGGGAAAGCCTGAAAAGACGAATGGCCAGAGGGTGTACAAAGCCTAAAAAAGGTTTTTGAGAAATGGAGGCTGCTAGTCTGGGGAGGGGCGGGGAAAAAGAAAAACGTTTTGGGGGGGACGTACGGAACCTTGTTCGAACAAGGGTTCGCGCAAAGCTATCGGCACAGACGGGGGAAAAGAGGGGGTTGGCGAAAAGAGGGCTGACCGGATGATTGAGAAAGTGCGGCTGAGAGTTGGGGGTCGCAAAATGGTGCTGGTTTGGCAAGAAATGGGGTCGGGGGGAAGGAGAAAAGCAAGGGGGGAAAAAGGACTAAGAGAACTGATCTGGGCCACAAAAGTCTTGGGTCCTTCCCTAACTGTGACTGCACTGAAGGAGAAGAAAAGCCAAAAAAAATCCGATCCCTCTGAAAATAAAAAGAGAGGGAAAAAAAAGAAAACCTTGCCCCTGGGGGGAGGAATCAGAAGGAAAGGGTTTTGGAAAAACGCCGTGATGGCACAGCCATTTATCCCAGAGACTTAAAATCGGGGAAGAAGACCACATTGGGGAGAAAAGGGGTGGGTGGGTTATGCAAAAAAAGTAAAAAAAGAGGGAACTATGGGGAACAGAAAAACTATTGGAAAGGTTGGCTGTGGACAAGGGGGCTATCGAAAAACAAGAAAGTGTGGAGAGGATAAGGGGAAAAATGACAAAAAACCAGGAAAAGAAGGCAGGAGGGAAAACCGGCAGAAAAACAAGACATGCACATAACGTCTCCCGAAAAAGATCGCTATCAAATGTAGACAAATAAAAAGGGAATCGGGGAAAAGGTGGAAATCGTTGGGAAAGGGACAAACGGGCTCAATGACGGTTCGTATTGTCAAAAAGGGGGACTCCAAAGATTTTGAAGAGCTTGACGAAGGGGGGAGGAGAAGGGGGGGGATGAAAAAGTTAGTGGGGGGGAAAAAAAAAAGCTGGCACAGGGGGGTCGCATCCACGGAATTATCAAACATCGGGAAGGTTGAAAAGGGGAAAGTAACTGCGGGTATAAAGAGGGGGGGAGTCGGTAGAAAACAAGCAACAAAAAAAAATCTTGAGAACACAACAACGAGGAGGAAAAAAACAAGGGTTGCCCAAAAACTGGGGAAAAAAAATGGAGGGGAAAAAGGAAAAATCCTCGAGAAAAAAGTACTGGCAAGGCAACCCTGAGGTTCCTACGCTGTCAAGGAAAAAATCAGATCCGTTGAAGAAGGGAACAGAGTGCGAAAACGGGAGGGAAAACCAAAAAAACAAAAAGGGCGGCGACTAACCCGCTCGGAGGGGGCTGCGATCGGACGGAAAAAAAAAAATTCGAATAACCGTTAAAGGGAAGGTCCCTCCCGCAAAAAAAGAACGCTCCGCCCGTCCTTCAGGCCCGACGCGCATAAAAGGAGAGAACCGAAAGGGACGAAAGTGAGGCGGGGGGGGTTGCCGGCAGCCAAAGAAAAAAAATTGTGCCCTGAGAACCCGCCGGTGAAGCACGAACGGGAGGGGGGGAAGGGGAAAGAGAGGGAATCCTCAGAAAAAAAGAAAAAGTGTTTTTTTGGCGTAAACAAGAAAACACTTCCGCTTTAAGTCTTTTTGGGGGAAGACAGACGGGGGAAAAGAAAATGGAAGGGTCAATTCAAAAAGTCCTCAACAAAAATCCGCTCTGGCAACAGGGAGAGCAAAAGCAAAAATGGAAAAGGGGCGCAGGAAGGGATTGCAGAAAACGGTCGACCACCCAAGCGTGTCGTCAAAAAAAAAAAAAAAAAGGGGGGGCCGTTTGTGAGGGCATGTTTTTCTGCGGAAGGAGATCAGGCAGAGGGGGGGGGGAAGAGAAAAGCAGGGATGGTGGGAGAAAAAAAAACAAATTCTCTTGCAAATGACCCGCGGGGAGGGGTAGAGGGAGTATGAAAAAAGGCAGGGGAGGGGGACCGGTCACACGGAAACACATCGAAAATGGACAGTTTCCAGTCAATTGACCTTTCGGAAAAAGGGGTCAAAGTTTGAAGCAAAGCGTGCGGAAGGTGCAGAAAAAGAAACAAAACAAACAAAAAAAAAAAAAAAAAAAAAAAAGAAAAAAATCGCGCTGCAACCGGGGGGGAGGTCAGGGACCCGGATTTTAGGAAAAAAAGGTCAGTAACGCGCATCCATCCCAAGGGGTTTTCTAGCAGGGCAAGAGTTGGGGGTGGGGGGGGACCAAGGGGGGAGGGGGGAAAACTGCAGAAAGGCGGTCAAAGGGAAAACCGTGACCACACACCGTGCTTACAGGGCACCTGAAAGTAAAAAGAGGAAGGGAAGAAAAAAGTCACTAACATTAAAGGGAAAAAGGGAAAAAGGACTTTGCCGACAAAGGGGGGGACCGTGGGGACAAGAAAAAAAAAGGAGTCCCTCATACTCCGGACAAAAAAAACGGGCGCTTCGAATATGCCTTGGAATGCGAACCAAACATAAAAACGAAGAGAAAGGACGTAAATGGAAATTCGAACGGGAGGGAGAGGTCAACGGAAAAAAACGCAGAAGAACCGCCGCAGGTTCCGGCTAGGGAAATTAGGATACTTCAGGGTAGAAAGAAATAAGCGGTTTGCTGGGGAGGTGGAAGGATGAGAGGAAAGATAGGACTGTCAAAAGGAAGGGCAAGTGAAAAAAAAAAAAAAGGGGTAGTCTTACAGAGGGGTGCATAAAGCAGTACTAGGAGGGGGCCCGTAAAACGGAAAGGTAGGGGAAAAAAAGCGGGAAAAAATGGTGCGAAAAGGCCCGCACTTCAGGGGGTGCGAAATAACATTCAAGGGAGAACGAAAGAACCACGACTGAAAAACCCAAAAAAAGCCCTTCCAAAGGGAAGGGTTCCCCAAAGAAAAGGACTCCTGGAACGAGGAGAAAGAGTCTCGCACCTCTACCGGAAGTTCTCCCAAACGGAAAAGGGGAAGTCGGTCACAGAAGAAAGGAAATTTGGGGGAACTTGGCCGAAATCGGGGATCTTACGACGGTGGGAAGTGTGCCCGATAGAAACTTGGTGGGGGGGGGGGAATGGAAAATGGTAAAGTTTGGGGGGGGGAAAGGGGAACCTTTTGGAGTTGGGGCTTTTTGCTGTTCGTGGGGCGACAGCGCTTCAATGGAAAGGCAGCAACGGCAAAATGAGGGGAACCAGGGAGGGGTTTGAAAAAAAAAAAAAAGAACTTTCAAAACTTGCAAAAATCCCTGTTTCCACGGCCGGAACAACCTTGACGTCGACAAAGGTTGTTGGAAAACGGAGACTAAAGAGGGAAACAGAAAAGGGATTGACAAAAAAAAGTCGTGGTCCCTGAAGGAAAAATATCATCGACATCCCAAAAGGCCCACGCATCAAAAAGGCCACAAGACGGGACCAGCAAGGGGGGAAAGGTTTTCACTCTGAAAAAAAAAGAGCCACCAAGAAAAAAAAAAAAAAAAAATCTCCTGAAAAAAGAGAAGGGGAAAAGCCGTCGGGGGGACACATGGGGGTCATCGAGAAGAACTATAATAACTGAAAAAGAACCCCAGGGGGAAGGGGGGGGGGGTCCGCCAGGAAGGAGTCTCAAAAAAAAGGAAGGAGGGGGAGGAGGAGAGGGGGCGAAGCGTCGAAAAGAAAGGCGGGGTCCGATCAGAAGAAAAAGAGGAAAGGAAACAAGAGGATGGGGAACCAAGGAGGGAAGGACGCGGGAGAAAAGGGGAAAAAAAAGGCATATGGAAAAAATCGGCCAAACTTCTGACCGGTGGTGTTGCGCAAAAAGGAGCACATGGGGAGGGGAAGGGAGGAGAAGGAGGGCGGAGAAAAGGTGCGTGAAAAAAAAAAAAAAGGGTACGGAAGGGCCACTGCCGCCGGGGGGGAGGTGTCAAAGAGTTAAAGGGGGAGAAGGGAAGGACAAATCGGGAGGGAAGTAGAGAAAGGGGGCGACGGAAAAGTTCGTGGGGGCACGCCGGCCAGAACTAAGACTTCACAAAACTAGCCGAGGAAAAGAAGAGGAAAACTGCAGGGTGGCAAAAAACGAGAGGGAAAAAACAAAAAGAAAACACATCGAAAAAACAAAAGGCTCAGCCGAAAAGGTTCTATCTGACAAGGAAGTTACTACAAAATCTTGGGAGAGAGCGGGCGAAAGAACGTACACCAAAGGGAGGGGGGGTAGCGTGACACTACATGGACGGGGGCTTAAACAAAAAGGAGGAGGAGAGAGAAGGGGGTGATGAAAACACGGGAAAAAAAAAAGCCGTTAAACCGGTAGAAAGCAGCCGCAGAAGGGAAGGGGGCGTCCCGGAGTCAAGGACTAAAAATATGAAAGGGGGGAAAGGGGTCCAAAAAACGAGGGAATTTGCAGAGAGGAAAATGAACTTTATTCGCAACAAAGAAGGGGAAAGAGCACAGGGGGGGCTTTTGGGAAAAAAAAAAGGTGTGGGCCCGCGAAGAATAGAACGTGTACCCGGGAAAAAAAGTGATAAGACAGGAAACAATGAGACCGGAGAGGAGAAAAAAAAAAACGGATTGAGGCCGGGACACCGACCGAGAAAGGGTCAAAATTGATTTCTTAAAATTTCAGGGGTCGAGATCTTGAGGGGGAAAGGGGGGTCTACACAAAAAAGAAAAAGGGGAGAACTCATTTTCCATTCAGAAAAGACGGAGGAAGAAAAAATAATGGGGATGGGGGGGAGGGAAAAAAAAGAAAAAAATTACGAGGAGTTGCGGGAAAAAAAAAGTCCCGTGGACCGGGCCCAAAAAAAAAAAAGAACGCCTCAAAAGGGGTGTTTTTATGTTTTGGGGGAGGAGGCAGACGAAGAAAGATCACAAAGTTTGGCGTCAAAGAAAAAGCGGGTGGGAAAAGCTTCCAGGGGGGGGACAAACGATTTTGCATCTGGGGAAAATGACATCCATTCGGGGGGGTCCTGAACCAGGGAAAAGGAGAAGGGCAAGGGACCGGTGCACCGGGAAGTTTGGTAGGAAAGGTTTGTCCTGGGGTTTACTAAAGCAAAAAGGAAAAGGGGGGGGTGGGGAACCCAAAAAAGGGGCTAACGTCTTGGGGAGTGCAAACTTGCGTTATTACATAGGGGAAACCGTTTTTGAAAAGGAAAAAGGAAGTGGAGGAAGGGTGCAAGAATCAGAGAAGTGCCCGGCAGGGGTTGCGATCCGAAAACGCTGACGAGGAAAAAATAGTGGGAGGGGGCGGTGGGTCCAGCTGGGAAAAGTCCATTGGCGCGGGAAGGGGGAGGGTACGGGTAAAAGAAGGCAAGGTGGAGGAAAAGGAGAGGCAAGAAAAAATCACGCCAGAAACCTTGGACGAGATTGGAGCTGTATCAAGGGCTGCGGGAAGACAGAAAAAGAGGGGATCTGGAAAGTCCCGCGAGGAAGCTGCAACGGGAAAACAGGTGGGCCTGTGGGGGAAAGGGAAAAAGGGGAGGGTTGGGGTGCTGTGGAAAGACCATGATCCACACAGGAAAGTCTCAAAGAAAGTTTGGCGAGCCCGGGGGACATAGCGGATCCGGGGGGGAGGCGGGGGAAAAGTTGAGGGGAAAGCCTGGAGAAAAAGAAAAAGGGCAAAAAAAGTTCCGCGAAAAAAAAGTTCGCTGGGGAGGTGTAAACTGGGAAAATTGAACAACCAAAAGACAGTGGGGAAAAGGGGGGAAAACTGAAAAAAAAAAGACACAATCGGGGGGCGGCTTCACAGAACTCACGAAAGGAGGGGGTTCGAACAAGGGGAAGATTAGGAGGGCCAAAAGGAAAGGGGGGTTAATCGTTGGAGAGGGGGGGGCAAAACTGCTCAAAAAGGGGGGGAGATATTGGCAGCGAAAGAAGGTGCGAAAGGGGGAGCGGGGGGAGGGGACTGAAAAGAAAGGGAGGATTTTAGGGGGCCGCCAAGGGTTGGGGGGGGAAAAAAGGGCGAAGAGAAGAGGGGTGTCAGGGATCGGCCCAGAAAAGGAACACCATAATGCAGCCAGGTTGAGTGTAATTTCTAGGGAATTTGGGGGGTGACGGAAAAGAAAGTAGTCAAAAAAAAAAAAAGACGATAAAAAAAAAAAGATAAACCCAACAAACGGAGAGGGAAGAAAGAAAGGGGAACACCAAACAAAAAAGGGGGGGCAGGAGAAAAAAAAACTTGAGAAATTCCACAGAAAAAAAAGCCAGGACTGGCCTGCACGGCCAGAAGACGCAGGGCCGCCTATGATCATGAAGGGGGGGATGGCGACACCGCGCAAAGAGGGTGGGCAAAACCACGGGAAAAAACCCGGAAAAAAGAAAATCAAAGGAGTTAAGAAAAAACGATCCGGCTCAAATCTGGGGGGGAGCACTCGGATGATGAAAAGGAAATCGGGGGGGTGGCGAAAAAAACCCTCCCGCCGGAACCTGTGCCTAAGAAAAGAGAACACTTTTCCAGAGAAAACTAGATCTAACGGCTGGGGGAACCCAAAAAAAAACCGATGGTGAAAGAAAAGAAACGGTTGTCCGCCCGGAAAAAACTGCGTTTTCCTGGGACACTTTCCCATCAGGAGAAAGATCAAAAAAGCAAAAATCTGGGTGGAAAAAGGGAAAAAACAGCCAAAGGGTGCAGATCAGGGGGGGGGGGAAAAAACTCGCAGCCGTTTAAAAAAAACATGCCTCCCTCCAAGAACAGTCCCCCAAGGGGACCCGGATGGGGGAAAAACGGAAAAAAAAAGGGGGACCCGTCACAGGGGATGAGCAAGAAAAAAAAAAACCGCAGCGGTGGCGGGGACTCAATCCACAGAAAAAAGGGTTTTGTCGTGGGGGGGAAATCAAGGAAAGTAAAAAAGTTTGCCAGGCTGAAAAAGAAACTTCCACATAGGGGAGAAGCCGCCAAAAAAAAGGGGAAATGGGGGCCCCCCGTGGGGGGATTGAGAAAAAAAAGAAAGGATGGAGGGAACCTACAAAGAAAAAAAGCGAAAATGGACGGAGCCTTTTAAGAAGGAACGCGCCACAAAAAGTTTCGAATCGGAAAAAAAAAAAGGGGGACGCTAAAGGACCCTTTGACAAAAAAACTTGTTGGAGAGGAAAGAAACACCATCCACGGCACGGAAGTTCTCAAGGGGGGGGGGGGCGTAAGAACGGGTGGACATTAAGAACCATCCAAGGGGGGATTGGGCGGCGTTGAACGTTCCTTTGGACTTGGGAAAAAAAGACTTGGTTTTTTTTTGCCGGGGAAGGGAAAGAGGAAAAAAAACGTGGCAAAAAAAATGAGAAAAAAAGAAAGGAAAATGGCCGGCAAAGGGAACGAATGATGCAGGGGGAAACATATGCAAAAATCTGAAAGAAAAAGCCGCGCGCCTGAGAAAGGGACCCAAACAAGGAAGGGGGGGGAAAAAAAAAAGGGGAAAAGAACATCGAAGGGGGGAGGGGAAAAAAAGAAAAAAAAAGGAATGCCCCAAAGCGAAACGAAATGTTCCGCAGAAATGCTCAAGGGCGAAGAAAAAAACAAACAAAAAGGAAAGGGGGGGGACCGCCGAGACTTAAGGAAATGGGAGGTGTATAAATCCAGAAAAGGTGTTTGCGAAAAAGAGAGGTGAAGAATAAGGGAGGAAAAACACGGTCTCGGGAAAAAAAAAGAAGGTCAATGAAGGGGTTACGGCGAAAGAAATGCATTACTGCCCGTGGGGGGCCCTGTACACGTTATCCGAGAGCAGGCCAAACAACGGAAAAACCGGTGCACGCCGGAAGGAAGGGGAAAAGAAAGAAAGGACATCAAAAAAAACCACAGGAAAAAAAAATCCGCCATTTTGTGCCGAAAAATTCTTGACTTCCGGGAAGGCCCTTCTGGGGAAAGAGTACTGGTAAAAAAGGGGTGGGAAAAAAGAAAAACACGGAAAAAAAGGGCCACGTCGTCCAGCACCACGGAAGTGCCATTCATTCTCTTTGAGGGAGAAGTGTCCCGCGAACGGGGAAGGGGGGGGGTGGGTGACCAGAGGCGGAAAAAAAAGGGGGGGGGGGGTGTAAATAAAGATAGAGAAAAAGGGGGGGGGGAAATACTTGCGCCATTTGGGGGGTTCGCTTGGACTGTTCGTAATGAGACAGGGGGAGGGTGTAGTAGACGCCAGGAAGGAACAAAAAAGGTGGGACCTAGACATAACGGAGGGGGGAAGAGCGGCAGGTGAAACCCCGCCCCGTTTGAAAAAAGGGAGCGCCGACAAACTGGAAACACTTTGGGAGGAAACGGGGGAAATGCGGACGCCCGAGGGGAAAAACCAACGTCGTTGGTAAAGCGAATCAGCTACATAAAAAGCAGCCATCAACCAAAGAAGTAACAAAAGAAAAGGGAAGGGGGGCCCGAGAGCTTCACAGGAGGAATACGAGCCCCCCGAAGAAGGGCAAGACCCTTGAAAATATCAAGACGGTTTTCAGGGGAAGCGAGAGGGAAAAATTAAATCCAGAAGAGGAACCGAAAAGGGGGAAAACGTCTTCAGGAACAACAGGGAAGGGGGGGATGTAGAGTATGATTGGCGGAAAGCTTGAACAGACTTGTACAGAAAGGACAAGAATAAGAAAAGATTAGAAACATGAAAAAGAAAAAAAGAAAAAATTGGAAGGGGAAAGGGAAAAAACCTGCTTTGGACGAGGAAAAAAGGGGTCACTACGCCCCAAAAGATGCAAGAAAAAAGAATCGGGGGGGGCCAACAGTTGGCCTTGGAAAAGAGGGGCCAGTCAAAAGAAGAAGCGGGGGGATTCGAGAAACTCGAAAACTACTTTGGCCCTTTTAAAGGGAAAAAAGCACAACTGCAGGGGTGAGGGGAAAAGAAGTTGAAAGGAAGTTTGTTGGAACGTCAAGTTTGTGGAGCCTTGAACGGAGGGTTTTGCACAAAAAAAGAGAACTTCAAAGAGGGGAAAAAGAATGTGCCGCGGAAAAAATCGCTGCAAAGCAAACACGAACAACGAAAAAAAGGCGCAAAGCGTAAAAAAAAAAAAAAGTTTCTATCTGAAACCCGAAGGGAACTAAAAAATTTTAAAAAGGGAAAGGGCACACTACACCAAACCGTTCGTGCAGGGAAGGGTAAAAACGATGGAACAAGCGAGAAAGGAAAAAAAAAAGTTGAATGGGGGCACGGAAGAAAAAGAAAGTAGAGCGCGCAGAAAAAGGGGCCTTCTGTGAAGGCCGAAAATTCGTCGAAGGGCGAGCTTAGGGGACAACCCCTGGGGGGGGGGGGAGGGGGGGGGAAAATGATGAATTGAATTTAGAACCACGGAAAAAAAAAAGGCATGCCCGAAGAAAACTGTTTGGGAGGGGGTGGGGGGGAAAGACCTTGGGGAATAATGGAGGGGGAAAAGGTTCCACTACACAAAAAAAACAACGGCAGTAAAAGGGGTCAAAATGAAAATCCCTTAAGGGGAAAGAAGTAATCCCTTAAAAAAAAAAAATTTTCCCTGAAAGGGAAGGGGGACAAAGAAGAAGAAGGGAAATGAAAGGGTTCTTGAAGTCAGGAAGCAAACCGCCCCTTCAGATTTCTACAATAAGTATCCCACTAATGTAAAGAAAGAAGGGGGGAAAGACCATGAGGAAAGGAAAATGGGAGAAAAGGAAAAAGGGGAGCCCAAGGAATTACCGCGCAAAAAAGTCCGCAGAAGGGGGGGGGGATTAAAAGGGCAAGGAAGAAAGCGGGTGTTGGGGGGGAAGGAAAAGGTTGCATATGAGCACAGCGCCGTGGGGGACGTAGACGGGAAGGGAGGCTGAAAAGGGGGGGGAAGCTGGGAAAAATGGGGGAAAGGGGGGGGGGGGGGAACCCACACCTGTGTTGAGTGTCCGGCAATTTCTGAAAAGAGGGGATTCCGGGGAAGGAAGGGGGTGACGGGGAACAGGGGGGGGGAAGGAAGGGGACGCAAGGGGGAGGGGGTTCCCAAGGGAAAACGTTTGGGACCGCGCCAGAAGTTGGGCTAAACGGGTGTGTAGAAGGGGGGAAAAGTTAAAGGGGATTTCGGGAACGTTTTTTCGGCAAAACCGTTAACTGACAGGGACACAAAAAAAAAAAGGGAAACTCTAAAAATCTGGGGGGAGGGAAAAGTTCCGTAATTTGAAGAGCCGCACGCCAGAACGATGATTGAAAGAGGGGAGCTTCGGAAAGGGGGAACGAAAAACTGGCAAAGTTCCGCTGGACTGGGGTCGGGGTACTGAAAGAAAGCAAGGACGTTTAAGAA
>Ga0179593_1683294_pt1 | contig 11462 bp, 14 predicted proteins | sample CZODoug2_1_08_16_FD_185931 | JGI IMG/M metagenome (GOLD analysis project Ga0179593, IMG submission 185931) | Vadose zone soil fungal communities from Angelo Coast Range Reserve, California, USA - CZODoug2_1_08_16fungal (PacBio error correction) | ecosystem: Environmental > Terrestrial > Soil >...
CCTCATGCCGGGATGTAAAACGCACTGCGGGTCACGCTTATCGGTGATTGGCGTTGCAGGGGGGGTGAGGTACCGGGAAGGAAGGGTGCCCGAGAAGTGTCGTGCACCTTCAGAAATAAGTTCGATCCGCAAATTCGAAAGATAGGGAGGGAAAAGGAAGACCGAGCGGAAATCTCGATGCCTAGAGGAGCAGAGCCAGTCGACGACGCGCTCGACCATGCAGGGCTTGGGCCAGGGGAGAGCATGGGGGGGGGGAAAACGCTTACAAAAAATGAAGGAAAGAAGAGATATGCAATGCAAGGAAACCAGCATGCGATAAAGGACGGGCAGCTCAGCAGGGAGGGCGGTCGAAGGATATGCGGTCGAAAGGAGGAAAGTACTCCTTCAAATTCGTCGGCATGTGGCATCCTAGACAATCGAGGAACGATATTCAGATGAAGTCGGCACGAAAAAGCATCATCTGTCAACGGGAGGAGAAGCTTAATGAAACCAAATCACAAAAAGGCACGTATCTGCGGGGGAAGGATATCATGGGGAAGGAAAGAGGCCTGTATTACCTGAAAAAAATCGTGGGCGGAATGGCCACGAGACATTCGTCGTGGTTGTTGAGGGGAGGAAAGAGAGAGCCTGGGAGGTTCATGAGGCTGCCTCGCGGAAGAACGAACTCTGTCGGAAAATATGACGAAGCTGCCAGAATGCCTAGTCCAGTAAAAAGACGACCGTTGGGGAATCAGGAGGAACACTCTACAAAAATGGTAAAACACTGGTTGGGAGCAATGAAAACGGCACACATGCGGGGGAGAGACACTCGATCGAGAGGACTACAAAGGTGGGGGGTCATCGGGGGAAGGGGCGAAAGAAAACCTCAGGGGGCTTTTATTCCTATCAGACTAGAGTGCGCGGCAAAAGAAGTCACGGAACGCGCGAAGAATCCGTCGCGAGTTACGCAGAAAAACGCCTCGTTCCTACATTAGGGAACGACAACATTGGGAGCGCGACTTTTTTCTACATGATGAACCGCAACCGGCTGCCGGCCACGAGGCGGAGAAAGAGAGACTCCAGATCGTAGAAGTTGGGGCGACCGGAAAAAAATAGATCAAAGACTCAGAAAAGAACTGTCTCCTCTACTGATCAACTATACACTCGGATAAAGGGGGGAGGGGTGATCCTCTCCGCGGTGAAAAGGCCGGACGCGGCTTACTCCAGTCTATTAAGAGGTGAGGTCTGAGGCCTGTACAGGAAGAAAAAGGGGCTCAACTGGCTGAACGACGGGAGGAGCTACGCAGAGGGAGGCACGATCTTCTGCCTGTCGCAAACGGCCTCGTCCTCCGCAAAAAAACTTGCATATACGAGTTTGGACACTCAGGCTTTTCCCTCCCCGAGGGCTCCTGGGTGGAACCTATTAGGGAGTTCGCTCTAACCTGCTTGCCGGGTACGCGGGCGAGCCTGCAACGAAACTCAGTCCCGGCCGCACGATAAGAGGAGTCGATGGGAACAAGGATCTTTCGTCAACGAGAAACTCGAGCGTAAGAAACGGTGGAAAGTCGAACCATGGAGGGGGGGATCACCCATCTAAAGAGTCGAGGCCATCGAAGCCATGACTTCAAAAGGGATGCAAGGCTCGATCTATTCCTCTTCAGCCGGGGAGGAAAAGATAGTCTCAAAACGACGCGCGCCGGCGAATATCTAGCAAATGAAGAGGGGGCGAGGACAGAGCTTCAGAATACCCCCCTACCACGAGGGATCATCGGCGCCAAAGAAGTCCTTGCCGTACCGCATCACTAAGCGAGGAAAGAAAAGGGGAGCACGTCCACGGGGGAAGAAGGAATGGGCTACCAAGACGAGAGGTCGGGGAAAGGGTATTGAAAGTGACATAACTGAACTACAACAAGATGGCTCAGACTAAACAAAAAAAAATGAGGATTGAAAAGATGCCTTCGGTGTTGGCGGGGGGTCCGTCATGGACCACTTACAAATCTCGCTTGTTGAACGAGGCCGATCACCGCTGTATACATAGGTGATAAAGCGCGAGTTGGGGGAAACTGTCGGGCCCTAAGTGGTCGACGGGTTAAACGGAACATGCTTGGTTTCGGAAGAGCAGCCGAGCTCAGGACAGAGGGGCTTGAGGAAAAGGGATATAGATCTCTCCCTCGAGAGAAAGGCCGGGGCAAAATTGGGTAAGGGCGAAGGGGAAACCGCTCGAGATGGCCTCGAGCAGGACTTCGCCGACCGCGACGGCGCTGGACTGAAACACCCGGACCGCCTCTCCAGACTGGCAGTAGTATCTGGGAGGATTTGCTCTCGACAGTCCCGGAAAAGAAAAAGAAAACGAGGCGATGGGTATTTGCCAAAGGAAGGAGCTATCAGAGAAACCTCCCATGACGCTTAAGAGTACCAGACCCATCCTCGGTCACCTTAGGAGAGGGCGCGGCCAAGACACGAGGGAAAGGGGGGAAGCTGGAATTTCGCCGAGAAACACCGTTTCAGGCGCAAACGTAGGAGCCAAAGAGGGGATGAGACAGTCTCTTTCCTTGGGAACATGTCTGGAGGGTGGCCCGCAAGCAGAAAAAAATCAGCGAATAGGCGTAAGCCTGCGTCTAGGAAAACCCCGCCGATGGTATTCTTCAGACAGAAAGTCCTACGTAGTACGTGCAAGATCAGCGCGGCGGGTAGATCCGCGGACAGCGGAAGATCGCGCACCGGGGAAATCCGATATGCGAAGTATCCTCGAGGTCAAATCGGGGAAAATCGACTTATCATCTGGGGTGCTGGCATCTTCATGCCGCAGGAGCTCGGAAAAAAAGGCCGAGCGAGGGAGAGGGAGCGTCGGGGAAAATTTTGGCCGAATGCGCAGGAGCGGTCGCAGGAGATCTCCTCCTTCTCTGGTCCGGAGCTAGTTAAGCTCAAAAAAAGAAAACAACACACAACATCCCGAGGGGGACAAGCTTAATAACCGAAGACACTGATCCAATTCTTCTGGACAAAGAAGCCGGGCTAGAAATGAAACGGGAGAAATGAAAACTTCGCGGTTAAGATGGGTTGTGGGGGGGCCAGCCATCAGATTGGGGAAAGTCAGTCGGACACGGTCTGCTGGGTGACAGTCAACATGCTGCCGAAGAAAAATCTAGAACCGAGGGGTAGGGCATCCGGGGACCATTCATATCGGAACCGAAGCAGGAAAATCCACAACTTCCTAAACCTGCAAAATTCAAAGAGGGGGAAAAGTTCCACAAAGATTGCGAGAAGAACAGCTTGCTCAAACCCGCACGGAAAAAGATCACATTCTCCGTCAAATGAAACGGGATGTATCTGGGGCAAGGGAGGGGGCCCTGGGGAAAGATCTGTCCGAATTTTTCTCAAGGAAAGAAAAAAGAATCGCCGTGCTCTTCTGAAGGTAGGGATGAATGCCTAGGAGGGAGGAAACTGCGGCGTCAAGGGGTAGGAGAAGTAGCAGATGACCTTGAGATAGACTTCCTGAAGCATGCTGGAAGCCCTGCGATCGACGTAATGGTTGATGAAAAGGAGCTCACAACAAAAGGGGGAGAAAAAGGAGGGTAGGCTTGGAGCCATCTCTGCTATATTGCTGGAATATCCAAAACCTGCGTTCGATCCTGCTGTAGAACGGTGCAAAAACATGGAATCCGGGACCGTCAGCACGAATTTCCTTCTTAACCATTTAATAAGATATGTGAGGAATGGCACTGGACTTATGAAATTCGAAAAGGGACAAGCGACGCGTACAAGGGGGCGAAGATCTTAAGGGCCAAATTACTTCAACGCGTTAAAAAAAGAATGCCGGTCAGGTGGAGGGAACGAAAGTCCTGGAGGAAACGTCAATCGGAGGTAGGGCGCGCACAGTATGGGGTCGTGAAAAGGGGGGACGCGAGAGAAAAACTATCAAGGCTATGGGGGTCTGGGGGGGGGAAAGTCTCCGTCGGAGGACAACTCGCTGTAGGTATCGATTTTGGAACGAGATTCCGCTGTGAACATACCAGACCCCCTGGGGGTCTTGGATTCAAACTCTGCAAGAGTAGAGGTTAACCACAAAAATTGTTAGCGAAAAGAACGACAGTTCGAGAAGGAAATTCAAGATAAAAGTACGCAGTGGGGAATCGGGGCCAAAATTCGTCAATATCGAGTGTTGCGGAGAGTAACTATTTCGAGAACCGAACTTCCAACTTCTTCACGACTAGGCGCGAGGGAAAGAGAAAGACCGCAGACATACTTGCGGAAGATACCGACGCAAGGGGGGGTAAGGGATCCTTAGGGGGGAAAAGGATGACCCTCACCCTGAGCTCGGAGCACTATATGACTCCAGAGGGCTATGTGCAAAACGAAGACGGTCTTAGAGTCTCGAAAAGAAATGGCTCTCCTGCCTCCAAGAACCAACTGGCGAGACTGATAATGAAGAAAAGAGAGGAAGGATGGCCCCCCATAAAGAGCTGTTTCCCCTACTCAGGGAGGAGGCGGATTATTTATTCGGCTGAGGGGAGAGAGAGCGCGGATACTTCCAATTCATCGGCAATACCTTTCTACAGAAAAGACAGAGCTGAAGGTCGCGGGGACGAAGGCCTCGCGAAGGGGGGGGAACGGCGCCTCTGATAAGGGGCGGGGTTTGACATCAAAGTACCTGTCCCCTAGTAGAGGGAACTAGGAGGTTTTCTTAGAGGTGAAGATAAAGGCTTCTAAAGCTATCTGGCGGGCCAGAGGCCCTACTCGAGCCTGCACCAGAGTATGCCAAGAGTACTGACAAGGTGTCGAGCACACCGGGAAACTCTAAGGATGAAAGTCACTCTCATATTAGCCGAGGCAAGGGGTAAAAAAATCGAGCAATAATGCTCTATTACTCCTTGAAATAAAAAATAATACGGCTTCCTCGTCGTTCGAGCCGAGGAAAAGTAGGGAAGACTTCGACGACGCTAAAAAAGTAGAGAGAATCCAGAGACAAAAGAGTCGATCAGGCTCTGAAGTACTGAAAAAACGAAAGAAAGGAGTCCTCTTCTCCACGCGTCATCGGGAGCATCAACAGAAGAATATGTAAGGAACGCAATTCGTCAGGCTTTCTAAGCCGGGATAAGACTAACGGAAGGGGGGGGGCAGAAACGAAACAAAGAGAGGAAAGAGAGATTCGTCGTTGGGTGAGTACATTCAATGTCCCAGAAAGGATATGCGTTCCCATCATGGGGGGGATAGTCCGGATGGAGGTCTGGATGATTTTCATTCAAATAAGGGGGAGGAAACTGTGCTCCCTTCTTTCTTGGGGGGGTGGGGAAAGCTCCGGATTAAAAGCTTATTTGGCTGAGAATGAAGATGGCACGAATCTGCGTAAGAAAGCGCAACGCTCCATTGGGAGAGGGGGAGCAGCCGGAGACTCAGCAGAACGATACAGAGCGCCGTGACTGTAGGCATATCGAGTCCGTCACGACTTTGTGAAGAAACCGGGACATGGCTCTAAAAAGGGGGACGTCAGAGAGGGGCTCTGGTGAGACTCTACAGAAGAAAATCCTCCTTTTCCTCCGAGCTTGAGGGTTTGAAGTATAAATCAAAGGAAGAGAGAAGACACACAGGAAGAGGTTCGACAAGACAAAATAAGACGAGGAGGAGAATGTAAAAAAACTCTATATTCTTAAAAGAGGGACTCTCTGTTCCTTCGCGGAAGGAAGTATCCGTTCAGCGCGAAAAAGCATCGGTCGGAGAGCGGCCCTGCAAGAGGGCCGGGGGCGGCGGCGAATGGGCTGTTAGGCGCAGAGAGGAAAACCATGCCGCGACCCGGGAAAGAAGTCTTAACCCTGGGAACCCAACAAGGAAGGTTTCAGCACAGTCCAGAGCGGCTGAACTATGTTCAAATACGTAGATTTACTTTTTTAGGGAGACCTGAAAGGTCTCTAGGAGAGAAGAAAGACCTGTCTCCAAAAAAGATGAGTGGAGACTCTTGCTCTTATAAGAGGTTGCTGGAGCGTCATTGATCTCTGGACCAGACTTGAGAGTTCTTCTTAAGGGACGCAAGGGTTAAACGAAGGAGGGAGAGTCATAGTGAGAAAAGTCGCAGGAAGGAGTCGTTTCCGCACCACGAGAAGACGACAAGCTATTTCCAGAGAACCAGGCAGATGCCAAAAAGGGGGGGACCGTTCAACTCGACTCGAAGAGAAGGACTCGAAATACGTAACGAGGGCTCGGAACCGGGAGGGGCGGGGCGACACCAGTGTGGTGAGACCGGAAGCCGGGACCGGGGACCGGAATGAGAAAAACACGGTTGAGGGGGACGAGGGAATAAATGCATGCTTCAGGAACTCGCGTAACTGGGGAACTATGGTAACAGTCCAGGAGGCAAGAAAAAAAAAATCGACTGATACTTCTAGGAACTTCACCAGACCGAAGGTGTCCTATGAAAGATAAAAAAGTATTGCGTGCCGTCCTATCGATGGGCTGCACCACTGTGCGGGGAGAGCAAGAGCGTGCCGCCTGGGCAGAATATTTGGGAACGCTAAGTCATCTATTCTCCGGAAAGGCGTTGCCGTTGCCCTCGTCGGCGGCATTAAAGTAAACTTTCAGATGGAGAAGGATGCAGGGAGGCACAGTCAATGATTTCAGGAGGGTCATCGTCTAGTGGGGGCTTCACGAGGGGAAAGGCGGACCGCTTCGCCCGCGAACAAGCACTATGATGATCTTGTTTCTATGTCGAAGATCGATCAACACGAGGGTAGTAGGTAACTAAAAAAGATCGACAGGCAATTGCGGGCAAAAAGAACAGCCTCTTCTAAACGAGATTCCTGGCGAGAAGGGCCTCGAGAGGCCTCCGTGGGCGGGGGAAACTAGTGTGGGCCGGGGGGGAAGAGGGGCCCCCCCTCCTACACGGGGGAGGTATTATACGGGACACAACCGGCGGCGAGGATCTGAGCATGAGGAGCTTTAAGATTCTGACAAGGAAAGTGCTTCGACTGCGCCGTGGGACTCTCAGGGGGAGACATCGAGGGACGTCGCATCTGAGTCAAACAGGGCGCCGCCGAGCACCTTCAGTCGGAGAAGAAGCGATCAGAAAGGTTTCCTGAGCGCGAGAGACGGCCTCGAAAAGAGGGAGAGTTTCTGAGGCTAAGATGAAAGGGAAAGGGACGGGGTTAAGTTTTACCCCAAGAGGGTCGGGTAGGGCGCGCTCCGAGGATGGCTTTACACCAATGAGGACGCCATCACTCAGGAATGGTCTAGACCTATCAGTAGAGGAAAGGACGATCAGTTGAATGTACGGGCACTCTCTTTTAAAAGGGGGAAGCGAGAACAGTAGTGCACGGGAACACGAGACGGTCACTCAAGACTGATCGAAGGGGTGGGACATAGAAGCCGCCATTTTCCTACTGCAGAGAAGCGTCGAAGGAACCGGAACTGGAAGAGAGCACACAGAAGGGATGATACCTAGAGCCAAAAGCATGACGAAGAAGGGGCACGCCATAGCTCGTGACGGTGGAGAACGCAAGAGAAGGCTCTCTCACGGGATCGGCAGGATAGGAAAGAATGTACGGTAGAAATACGAAAACCGAGGAATTCGTTCTTGGAAACTAATACCTCTTCCTGGAGGGGGCGACCTCTCCTGCTACGCAAAGGGAAAGGGATGAGGTTGGTGGACAGGGCTTCCTGTCTCATTCTCAACAAGTCGACAGAAAGAAGACCCGCAAGAGGGTGCTCGAAGGGGATATACGAAAGGGGTTAAAATTTAGCTCTGACCACGTCCTACGCAGAGAGGTTAAAACATATCTTTTGATCATAGATGACGGAAAAGAGTCTTCATGTTGGGGGTGCAGAACCTCTTCCTGGGTAGGGGCCGCTCTTCAAAAAGAAATAGGAACCCTTCCCTCCCTTCAAGAGAGGAGGAAAGGAGGGAAAGATAAAAAAGAGTGTTAAGAAAAAGAAGAGAAGATGGTAATCTTGGGGGCTTCGGCCACAGTTGTTCTTCAATAACTCTCAGAGACTGGCTAGGGAAAGAGGAATCTAGAAAGTGAGAGAACGATCGAGCGAAGATTCTGCGCTCGAGACCAAAGGGTCGACGCCTCGGAGAGGAGCTAGCGCGATAGATTGCGGCATATCATCTACTGGCGTCTTCGCAGGGAGGACGCAGGACGCAAAATATACCGAGAAGGGGAACACTCATCGGAGCGGCAGCCAACATCAACTCAAAACCTAGGGAGACTATACCTCCAATGTGTAAGGGGAAATGATGGGATAAGAAGAAAAGTTCGGCATTTTGTGGGGATACGAAAAAAAAAAGGATGCAAGCTACGGAGGAGGGAAAAAGTCGGGGTGGAAACGGATTGGTTTGTCCACAAGAAGGGAAACTCGGTAAGCAGCATTTCTTGCCGATCGGGGATAGTAGAAATGGGAAGTCCCAAGTAGTTTATAAAACGCAGGGAATAGGGGAGCGCTGAAAAGGGACCGGACTGTTATGGGTTATAGCTCACCTTAGCTCCTATCTTGTCGGGCGAAGAAGGAATCACGACTCGAGAGAGGTAGATTTAGAGGCGGGAATACTCAGTAGAAGAGAGAAGAGAGGCGCAGAAGAAAAGACGTGAAAAAAATGAAATTTCCTATCATCAGGAGAAGTTTGTGTCTTGAAGGCCATGTGGCGATCATCAAAAGACAGACCGTACATCAAAAATCAGGGGAGAGGGGGCGCAGTGAATAACTCCTCAGAATCTGACTTGAGGTGCCGGGAGGAAGAGGGGGAAATTGGGAGTTTCCTGCCATATAGCGGAGACAGGAGAAGATGACTGAAGAAGCGTTTCTCACCACCAAAATAAGAGGAAAAACAATACTGACCGGGCCCGAGATGAAAGGGGAAACGAACAAGGCCGCTCTGATGATCAGGAAAGATTCCTTTAGCGCGAAAGCTCATCATTAACATAGAGAGCAAGGATTCTCGAAAGGGAGAGACATTGGAGGGAACGAATGGTCGCCTACGTAAGTGTCAGAAGAACTCCTCAAAGAAATATTTTAGCCGGACTTAGGGCCGCTTTCTCATCAACGACAAATAGGGAAAGCGAAGGGGAGAACAGGGGAGGACGACAGGCTTACTCATCAGAGAGGCAAACAAGTGAGGACTATATTTTAGCTAGAGGCTGCTAGGAGAGATCATTCAGGTTAGATTCCTGTTAGGAATAGAGCACCGTAGAGGAGAGGGAGTCAATCATGTCTTCTTTTCCATGGGAGGGAACAAAACGAGCTTCGATAAAGGAAACGTCCGGACATAGGGGCGGAATCCTCCTCCAATCTTTGGGGAAAACGAAGGACCCCAAAGCCAGCAGGAAAAGGCTTGCGGTCTCTCAGAGGGACCGGGCTGCGCGGAAAAAATACAGGGTCTTGCCTGCGCGGGGGAGACCATGTTTTTGTACAAAGAGGGAGCGCGGCCAAGGGGACGCCAAACGTTTCTGGATGGGGAAAAAGCTAAGAGCGAGGAGATCCAATAAACATCACCTAGCTGATGAGAAGTGTAGTCATCTTTCCCGAAGGATAAGCGCCTATAGCCGAAAAGCGTCCTGAACAATATTTCTCTTCTATAAAAAAAAAAGAGATCTATCACTTCCCGGGAGGAACCCAGAGGATTATCACCGGCCAGCTAAAGGAGACTGACACGTTGGAAGATTTCCCGTGATCTGATACGAAGCCCTGGGGAAGTTTACCTTATGCGGTCAGGAATTGAGTGGAAGGCAGGCATCGGAGGAAGGATGCAAACTCGAAATCGGACTATGTCGATCGGAGCCATTCAGTCTAAAGTGTACAATGAAATGAAATAGGATGAAATCGACTGCCTAGAAAAAACAAGTTAGCGAATACTCTCGGAGGGCGCCTATGGCTTGCTTTAAGGAAAGGGAAGTAGTAAACACCAGGAAATAAGCGAAGAAAAATCTAAAAGACCTTCAGGCTATAATCAGTAGGTCTCGTGCTCTCGAAGGCTCTGCTGGACTTCCCTCCTCGACGTAGGGTGAAATGTAAGCAGAGATTGCCGTATCGGAAACGGATATATGAATAGTAAGAGACACTTGCCGTTAAAATAAATTCTTCATATCTTTGAAAATGGGCATTGCGGAGGAAAAATAATTAACATCTTTCAACGGATGAAAAGAAAATTTCAAAGGTTCTCCTTGGGGGGGGTTTCGTTGTGCAGGAAAAACGGGGGAATAGAATAGATGCGGTCTTCGCTCCGGGACATGGAAATAGTGTCAGCGAGAGACATACGAAAGAGGACAAAAAAAAAACTTTATTTAAGGAGGTGGGGAGGGGCCTAACCAGTCAGTCTCTCCTCCCGCAGGGAGAGCGATGGCGCTCGCAGAACAGAAGGGATTCACGTTGACACCGGTTTTCAAGGGCAGTAACTCAAGCCGCTACTCAGCGGTACAAAACATTTGGTGGAAGGAGTAAACCGGATTATTTGGGAAATCAGGAAGGGGGAATCGAATTTGTATCTCTATTGTCGCAATGTAGGCACAACAAGAGGAGGTTTAGGTAGTATCTATAACTAGTTCACTAACCCTCTCGGAGGGAGAGAATCAAAGAGTCTCTGATTAAAAGAAAGGAAGGGAAGAGGAAACGCTAATGACACTCCCCTAATGGGCGATCCCCGGTTACATAGAAACCCTTCATGAAGATGAAAACATCTTTATCATCGCTCAAAAGAGAAGAGAGTAAAGATCGTCCTCCTAGGGAGGAGACCGATAGGCTGCGCACGACGGCCAAACGCTGTCGCGGTGCTCAAGTCAGAAAGAATTAGTCCGGGAGGATGGAAGAGATCGTCCTGCTTTTACCGCGCACGGAGAAGAGTAGTGAACGTCGAGGCAAACTTTCTTATTAGAAGGGGCGGAAGGATCGCGCCGCCGAAAAAGGGAAAAGGCTAGATTATGAGTTAAAACTGGGAGAGAAGTTGCGACTCGGAACAGCCTCTCTCCGAAGACCAAGGACGGGCCGCTGAAAAGCCGCTTCCGACGGAGAAACGAGTGCTGCAGTCGAGGTGCGCCAAAAAAAAGAAAGGCTTCAGATCTCTTGACTTCAACTACCGAAACATAGTCGGACCGCAAGGCGAATTCCAAAAGAGAATCGCAAGGGCGGATTGGGCACGCGCGCAGAAGTCTGAAAACGGGTCGAGAGGTCTCTCCACCTCAGGAAATAAAAGTGCTGACGGGCCAGACGAAGCTGATCGAGGACGTCACCTCAGCGATCTCTATCGGAAGAGGTTTGAAGAGAACCAAGTAGGGGGTGGAAACGAGGACACCCTAAAAGACAGGTATGAACTATTATCTGCGCAGACATCGGTCTTCCGTCCTCAGGCTGCTCAGGGAAAAACGAAGAAAAGCCGGACAAATCATCGGCCAGACTAAAGAGACCGACCGCATAGACTCGCGGGAGGGGAGGATACGAAAGTGATCGAAAAGGAAGACCAGAAAGATCTTGATTGATGGACAGAGAAAGACAACAAAGAAGGA
>Ga0179593_1692138_pt1 | contig 11462 bp, 10 predicted proteins | sample CZODoug2_1_08_16_FD_185931 | JGI IMG/M metagenome (GOLD analysis project Ga0179593, IMG submission 185931) | Vadose zone soil fungal communities from Angelo Coast Range Reserve, California, USA - CZODoug2_1_08_16fungal (PacBio error correction) | ecosystem: Environmental > Terrestrial > Soil >...
GAAAAGGCAACCTGTCTCATTGCTTTATGGAGAGAATACAACGGCAAACAAGAGGAAAGTGACTAAATGAAATTCGCAAGTCGGCCTGCCCACACGTAAGGTTATCGGAGAAGACCCGCTACTCGGAGCCATACTTCCCAGCGGCAAACCTTCTCACCTTTCAAGGGAAAGGAATTTACAAAAATCAGTGACCTTCCTGCCCACAGAAACCTTTTCAGAAGAGGGAAAAGCTCTCCTCTCGAAAAGGGGGAAACGTCTACTAAAGTCGCACCGGGATCTACTCCTTGGGGGGAAGCACTACAAAACCACACGGACAGGACGGCTGAACTACGAAAAAACACCAAGCCTGAAAAGAAAAAATCTCAAGAGAAGAGACCGGTACGATAATCCCGCAAAAACGCCATTCTCAAATCGAAGAAAAGAAAGAAGCAGGGTCGAAGTTCCGAAGTTTTCCCAGGAAAGCAGTCAAAAACACGCCCGACGAGGAAGGAAAGGGGGGATTCAGTCAATTTCCGCAAAATCCTCAGGGCAGACGGGGAACAACTCGGTAATTGGGAAAAAATCCGAAGTAAGCAAGCCGGAAACGGGCCAAACTCCTTGAAAAGGAACCAAAGCAACTTGAAGGAAAGGGGAATATCAAACCCAGCGGCCGGCCTGGCTCCGAAAAGGCGTTCTCCGCAGAAACTTAGTCTCCGTATCACGACAAGTTCTAATTCGTCGGGGAGGGGGACAAGTCAAAGCCATGAAGGAGAAGCGATCCCTCGAATTCACCTTATCTTAAGGGTTGTTTATTTGCATGGGGGGAAAGAAAAAAAAGCGAAGTACGAGCGGCGGCAACCAAGGAAAACCTCGGAAAAAGGGGAAAAGGAGGTCATGGACGTCGTATGCGTGCAGCGCGGCCCTGAAAACGGACGAAAGTAGGGAGGCTACACTTGATTATGTCTTGTGAAAAAAGAGGGGGGGGGGCCTTCTTGTTCACGTAACCCTTAGATGCAAGGAAACCCCAGGGCCCAGGCAAAGGACACAGAGAAGTGTAAGGGGGGTAAAGTCTTTAATCGTGGCAGCCAGAAAAACGATATCGAACGGCAAACGGCACCTTCGAAAATCAAAGAGGGAGGCCAAAAACGGGTAATACTTTTTGAACTAAGAGGGGGAAAGCCTCAGTTCGATTCCTGTAAAAAAACCTCCTTCTTGGACTGTGTCGCCCAAAGACTGCGGCAATTCAAGCTGGTTGAAAAAAAATCCTGGGGTTAGAAGCTAGATTCATCCCGGGACGTCAAAGGTCAAAAAGAGCAATTGAAGGGGGCCATGGATGGAGAGGCCAGCAGGATGGGCACTTCTTCGAGAGGGGAACGCGCAGGAAAGGGACCTTATGCCGCACTCCTTTCTAAAAAGGACCGGGGAATACCTGCTGAAACAGAAACGCGGCAGGTGGGACAGACAAACTGTGATATTGGGCGCAAGTAGGAAAAAACCCTCCAAAGAGGAAAAAGGAACGCTCCGGAGAAAAAGGAAAAAGGCCTGAAAGGGAAAAACTTTGTCTGGAGAGGGAAGAATTGGTCAGTTTTTCGTGGATCCGTTCCTTTAAAGAACGTCTAGCTCGGGAAAGAGAAGGAGGACAACTGCAGACGTTCGACAAAAATTTCTCCGTGATTGAGCTCGAGGGCGGTGCTCGCGCGAAAAGAGACAATAATCGTGCTTTGAGAAAAAGAAAACACAAAGAAAAACTCAGTTCCCTGACGAAAGTGAGGTTATCAGAAACCTGGAAAGGGAAGAATGTATTTCATGGCAAAAAAGGTACGAAGGAAACCATTCCTCGCCGGCAAAGAGTAGGGGCTGGCAGGGGAAGTTTTGCTGCAGGGCAGAGGGGGAGAAGTCGACGGCCTGAGCAGGAAAAAACTCCGATAGCGAGGGAATCGCAGCGAGAAAGACTGATGATGGCTTAAAGGGGAGACAAGGTGGCAGGCCACGTGTAGGGAAAAAAAAAAAAAAAATGTTCACCTAGCTCGTGGTGAGGGGACCTGTATTTTTGAGGGGAAAAAAAGGACTGACCCCAGGAAAGGGAAACTTAGAACTGGGGGAAAGACCACATTTTTCCGCGAGATACCGGTCTTCTGCGCGTTTGAGGGGAAGGCCTTATAAACAAAGGAAAAGAAAAAAAGGGGGGAAGACGTACAGAAAATTTCATGCCTGCAAAAGCTCTCAAAAAAAATCCGCCTCAGAAAAAGGGACATCTAGAGAACAACAACAACGGAGGTAGGATAAGGATGTCCCTTTAGGACAGAAGGGAGGCCGATTTTGGAAGAGGAAGAAAGAGCGAAAGGCAAGAAGCGACGCGGCAAGGGGGGAGGGGGTGTCTAAACCGGAAAAAAAGAAAAGAAAGCGCGCATGAAAATCGCGGAAAATGTGGGAGGGGGCACTCAATGGTTCTAAGAAGCCTTCCTGTGGGAGCTGCAAGACAACAAAAATACAAGGAAACATACCACCCACAAGGCCTGGCAGAAAGGGGAAAAAAGTTGCTCATCGGGGGGAAAGAAATTAATCCCATCCGCACTGCGCTGCGCTTACGCCGCTATAAAGGCAGATTGGCGGCTAGTGCCGGACAAAAGATGAAAGGAAGGGCGCAATAACTTGAACCAGAATCATCCTTGACCTTGCGGGAAAGGAGGAATGGGGCTCGAAAAAGGGGAAAAGGAAATACATATGAAGACAGGGTTCAGCAGAACGCGGATTCATCAGAGAACTGGAGCGGGGGCATCATCGCGGGGGGAAAGAAAAAAGGGCAAAATTATTTGGCTGCGCTGGTATGCGGAGCCTCGCGCTGAGCTCAAATATCTGGGGGCAGAACCGAGCCGCGGGTACGCAGTTGGATTTGCTTGAAGCGGCGAGAAGGATAGGAGCAACCGGGCTACAGTTTTTGTAAAAAAAGGAAGAAGCGCGACGCGTGAGGCTTGCGGGTGGGATGCCCGTCAGAAAAAGGGCGCCATCTCACAGTTGGAGGGAAACCTGCCGCGACAGAAGGGGAAAAATAAGTGAACGACCGAAGTGCGCAGCGCGCGCTGGGAAAAGAATCTCATAAGTGGGAAAGATGGCCATCGACTTCATACCAAAGAAAATCCGTAAAAGGGACCTTTGACTGGGAGGCTGACTCTAGACTTGAAGGGGAACCCCACTGCGGAAAAAAAACTACAAGGGGAAGAACCTATTGGGACGAGAATTCACAGCGACAAAAAAAAAACCGGGATTGCGTAAGAAGAATCGAAAGACTGGGAAAACTTAGTGAAAAAAATATCCAAGTGTTGGGGAAATTGATTGGGGAGAAAAGGAGGAGTCACTGGGTCGGAGAGAAAATTTCATTGATGGAGAACGCTTACCGCGGGCAAAGACGCAACGGGGAAAGGCCAGGGTCTGAACACTTTGGCATGAACTAAGGGGGAAGAAAGAAGATAATTTGGGGGGGAAAAGAAGCTATCTAAATGAAGCGCCATCGCGGGAAAAAAACTGGCCGAGGGCGGGGAAAAACCTCCCGCCCCAAAGGCCGCATAAACAGAAGAAAATGACTCTCGTTGGACCAAGGGGGAGGGGCCAATTGTTGCGCCGCGACGTCAGGACATGGGCTAATAATGAAAGGAAAATTCACTTGCAGAAGGTATGCGACCAGGGGATCGCTAGCCTCATTGCTTGGAATCTCGACGAAGAAAAGGAGTAGAGGCTTCTCTACCGCGGCTGGGAAGGGAACTTTGAACCCTTTACGGGAAGTATGCCGGAGGACCGCCGTTAATGAAAGGGGCAAGCCGTCGCGGGTTGATAGGGGGGGGAAAGGGAGTTGTGGTAGGTTCCGTCATAGTTTCAAGGAGTGGGCGGAAAAAGGCTTGGAGGGGAAAAAAAAAAAAGTCCTGCTGACCGTCCAGGTACCGCTTTGTCCGACGTCGGAGGGTGGGTGGAGGAAATTGACTGGGGCAGGGACTGCTAGAGAGGGGGAAAGAGTGTATGTGGAAAGTCCAGTGAAAAGAAGGGGCAGAGGAGGAGGTGAAAGGTCCGATTTTGAGAATGCCGTAGAGGGGATTCTCTTATTCCCGGGCTGCGAATCGGATGGAAAGGGGGTGTTGGGCACGCCGGGGAAAGGGAAGGAGGGCGCGGAGTAAGCTTTCTGGTTGGACAGGCGGCGCTAAAAAGGAGAAAAGGGCGGATCCAGTCCGAGAGCCGGTCGTGGAGCTAACTACTTGTATGAGAGGGTGATCGCTTGATGACCAAGGGGACGCCGATTTGGGTGAGAAATAAAACGGAGTGAAAGACGGCAGGTAGAGGGTGGTCCTCGAAAGAGGGAAAAAGGGGATGGGGGCGTCCCCATGCCCGTACGCGGGGGAGCATCTCCCATAACCGAGGAGACGAGCGTGTTGGGCAAAAAGGAGAGGGTAAGGTTTCAAGGGAAGGGTACGGCAAGATGACATTTAGTGTATGTGTGAAAAAAAAAAAGTTGTGCGAAAGAGTACAACACACGAGGAGGAGAAAAAGGTGACGAGCTCGCCACTTGCTCATGGCCACGACGGCAAATACAACGGCAAGCAGAGGAAAGGCAAAGTGCTCAAGTAAACCTGAGAAAAAGGGAAGGAATGGCACAAAACGAGAAGTCAGCCCTCGTTGAGGTGCTAATCCCGCGGGAAATGGGAACGGCAGAACGGTCTCCCTAAGACGGCACAAGAAGGCAGGGGAGGAGAAAGCCGGGTCACAAACTAAAGAAATCCTGAAGGAAAAATAAATCGGCGTCATCGGACCTGGGAGAAAGCGATCACAGCGCTCCTCTCTAGGCGGGAGCTACAACGTCTACGACCGAAAAAGAAAAAGGCCTGGATCCGACGCAAGAGCAACGAAAATCAGATGTCAAACAAGAAAGCCGGCGAAGCACGAGGGAAGGGGACCTCTTTCCTCACAACCAAGCTTCACCTCTTGAAAGGCAGATTGGGGAATCGAGGGAAGATAACGGCTCTAAAATCTTACTCCCGGCGAGCAGGCTAAAATTTCACTAAAGGTGAAGGGGACCATTACGCAGTTCCACTACTATCTTGCCAAGAAAAACGCGACCGAGAAGTCTAAAAATTTTTCCGGAACCATCCGAGGGCGGAAAACAACTCGTTAATTTCCCTTGGACGAATCCGAAGTACGTTTTCACACTCACACGGCAGGAAACTCCGGACGCCAACTCCTGGAAAGGGGGAAGAAAGTACCTCCACACAAAGCAAAGTGAAATTCACAGGTCAACTAGCAAAAATGGCCTGGAAGCGTGGGTGGGGGGAAAAGGGGACTCCGAAGAAAGAAATCCCGGTCAAGGTTTCAAGTTCAAAAAGTTGAAGCCGACGTAATCCAGAAAAGGAGGATAGAACTAACAAAGTCACAGCCATGAAGAGAGGACAAAAAAAGAGGTCGGAAGGGAAAGGAAAAGAAATTTACTTTTATTTGCATTGAGGGATGCCCGCGAGTAAACGAAACGCAAAACCACTTTGGAAAATCCCGCTTCGGCAAAAGGATGGGAAAATTATGGTAGGCTTCCAGGGGAAGAGAACCTGAAACCCGAAGGCCATCTCGTACCCGCGGATCTCACTTTGTATTTCGAAAAAGGTCTGGTCCAAAATAATCTTTCACTTACCAGGCACAAGGGGAAACCATGGCCAAGGATGAGCGCGTTTTTCCGTGTCTTTGGACAGAAGAGTTAAGCGTGAAAGAAATGAACAACGATAAGAAACGGAACGGAAGCTTAAAGCCGATTCGCCAAAAGGGTGTCTGCTGAAGTTGACGAAGCGCTGTCCGACCAAGGGAGAATTCGTCATGTTTACGAAAAGTCTTGGGGGGGGGGGGGGGAGGGTAAAAGGGCGCCGTCACAATCGGGGATCCATGGAGGGAAGGAGGGGCTCCTCAGGGGTGTGGAAAAGCGATATTCATCTCAACAACCGTCGTCCCTAGACTCAAATGGGGGGGGGGAAAAAACCGCTGAATTGGAGAGGGATTCTTTCCAAGTCTTAGATAGGGGGTCATACCCACGCATGTGTATGCCTCCAGTATAAAAACTCCAAGGGAGTACTGCTGAGACGGGAGTCGCGTCGGTTGCCCAGAGAAAAAAAGTGCTGATCTCGGGAAAAAAAAAGAAGCAATACTTAACCGGTCGCGTCGTAATTCACTAAAGGAAAAACTTCTAAGGGGGCGCTTAAAAACCAGGGGGAGAGTGCTTCCTGGTTCTCGATGCCCGTCTAGACCAAAGCACCTCAATGAGGGGGAAAAGAAGGGCCGGTTCGCACCTTTCTTCTCCGAGGGAAGGCTCCTCGCGGGGAGGAAACCAGAAGACTTGGAAAGGAAAAACTATGGGGCCAGAAAAAAGCTTCCAGTTCTCTCGGTCTGAAGTGCTCGGTAGCAGAAACAGTTGGAAAACGGCATCATTGTTTCAGGACACCGGCATGGAGGTCAACGGCACGCCAGTCACAGTATGTTAGAGAGTCTTATGGGAAAAAAAGGATTGGGCGTGCAGGCATCGAAAAAAAGAAGAGTACGCACAACGGAACTCAGAGGAGAAGCGGAAAGAGGGAGAAGGCCTCTGCGGGAGGGTCATTGTCGTCTACGAAAAGCACGGATGGCAGGCACGTAAATCCGGAAAAAAAGGAGATGTGGTATGGACCTGTAGGGGAAAGGACTGAAACAGACGGACGACAAGAACCTTTGGTCCCCTTCCGAAAAAGGTTCACGACAAGGAGGCTCGAGGGCTAGTGTCTCCGTATTAGAACAACCAACCCTTGACGCCGTACGAGGGCTGTCATTGCCTTGCCTCTAGAGAGGAATCCGGCATCAGGCTGGACTATGACGAAAGGGAAGGAGGAGAGGAGAAGAGGGGGGAATTACGTCAATCGTCAAGCAGAGGGCCTTTGGCTCCCACCGAGCGGAACTAAAAAGGAAATGAAATGAGCGGGAGGGGGGGGGGCCTGGCTGGCGATACTTATACCTAAGGAGTAAACGCGAGAGAAAATGTTGGGGAGGAAGGGGAGGTTCTAATGTCAATTCCTGGGGTTGGAGTTGGGTCACGACATCTGAAAGGGTCCAGACCAAAAAAGAAAGAGACAAGAGGGAACAATTTCATAAACGGAAAAAATCATCGGAGAAGGAAAGCCCATCCGCAGAGGACTGGCTCTGCGCGAAGCAGCTATCCTTAGAAGGGGCGGCGAGGCCGTAAAAGGGAGCCACGGTAAGTAATGCATAAGGGGGTCTCAGGAAACGGAAAGGACATCATCCTTTGAAAAGGGGGGAAAAAGGGACTTGTCTCGAAACAGCAGGGTGAATACTGATGCCGGTCTTCTGTTTCTGCTAACCTCTCACGAAAGAGAAACTGGAGCTGGCGGAAAGGAGGGGAACATCGCGGTGTGAAAAAGCACGATTATTTTTTATTCTCTGGGGGAGAGTATCCCTCTTCGGGGAGGGGAGAAGGTTTGTGTAAAAGTATCCTCACAAAGGGGTCACACAAGTGAGGGGGGATCTATACGTAAAAGGGAAAAAATTAAGCAAATATTAGCAAACGGGCTACTATATCGCGAAGGTGTTTCCGGGATGGAAGATCTCCGCTCGAAAGAGGGACTGTCGGGTTGGGATTCCCTCGATCCGCAAGGAAATCTTTTTGAAAAATGAAGAGAAAAAGGAATCTCATCGGTATTCCCCGGGAAAATACCTCTAGGCTGAGGCCCTACAAAATGTGTAATGACCAATAAAAGGAGAAATTGCCAGCCTGCTGGCCATCTAAATGCAGTCGGGGCAAGAGGGGGATCGGACCTTTGAGGGGGGGCGGGGAAAAGAACGCTGCGAAAACCCCCAGGGAATCACGAAAGGACTTTCCGCCCGATGTGACGGCGAGTCACGAAAAGACGGAAGGGGGAAAGGGGCAACTACCGAAATCAAAAAGAAAGGGAAAAAATTTAGGAAAAGAAGAAAGCATAAAAATATTACAACAGGTGGGTTGCTACTCTCTGCGATTGGGAGCTGCCCGTTCCGGGGGGAATAATCGTTTCATTAACGTTACAAGTTTGGCCAAAGAAAGACGGAGAGTCTTCGCCCTGGGGGGAAAATCCAGTTGGCATGAAGGGTACTTGAAGAAGCACGGGGGGGGGCCAGAAGTATCTAATCAAAGTGGAGAGAAAATTACGGTCGAGGCCTTCTTGTTGAGGGCAGAGGCCTCCTAAAAGAATAAGACCTTACGCCCTCGTGAGGGGCGGTGGGCCAAAAGGGGGGGAGGACCTCTGTGACGGGCAGTGCTAAAGACTCATGCCAAATATAGTTGAGGGAAAAGGTATCTGCGCCTCCTCAGGGCTTTTGACTTGTCCGAAGACGAATTCGTAGATGGTCCGTCAAAAAAGGGAGGAGAATTTAGAAACCCAGGTGACGTGAATAGCGTTCTGCGGGGAGGAAGGACATTCCATCCGGAAGGGGGACCGGAATTTCCCTTTGCGTGGGGGGGTGGGTAGCTTTTCCGTCCAGAGTTTAGGTTGTCGTCCGGATTTCCGGAAGGGGAAAACGACTTCGGCTTCAGGAAAAAAAAGGTTTCGGGGGTCCCGGGGAATTTGGTGCGAAAAGGGGCCTGTACAGGAAAAAGAGGGGGCTTTTCAAGCGATCGTAGTGGTGCTTCATTGAAAAAGAGTGAAATTCTAACTGCCAGGAGCGCTGTGAGTCAGAGGGGGGGACGGGAAATGAGACGATCGGCGAACAAGAGCTTGAAAGGAGGGTGTTTGGGCACGAGGGGAGGAAATGCCTTAGTGAGGGCTTACTGTGCCTGCTTTCTTGGACAGGCAGCTTCGGAAAAACGAGCTAAAGAGGGAAGAGGGGGTAGACGGTTTGTACCGACATTTGTAGATCGGGATGACCATGAAGAAGGGAAAAAGAAGATTCGTTGGGGCAGGGAAACGTGAGTGAACGCCGGGCAGGAGACGCCATGAAGTGAGCAGGGGGGGGGGGGGGGGGGAGCTATAATACAGTCATGGAGAACCGGTCCTTACTCGGGATTTATGGGGTACCAAATAACCTGATTTCTTCGCAAAGTTGGGGGCCTTCCTATCTCTTTCTGTAAGGGGTAAGAATCACTTTGGCCGCCAAGATAGAAAAAAGGTGTTTGCCCCTTCAACAAGGGAATGAAGTTTTCTATCTCACTTCATCTCGAGAAAAAGAAAAATAGAGAGAGGAAGGGAGAGAAAAACGTTCTCACTGGCCTTGATGAACAAAGCAAATCAACTCAAGCAGATCTTGCAAAAGTGATAAAGGAAACCTTACAGCACGAGTCGGAAAGGCCCAACAAGCTGCGGGAGGAATGGGCAAAAAATCCCGCTGAGCCAGACTGGCGAAAGCAGGTCCCCACTTCCTCACCGTTCATGAGGACCTGCCGGCTTCACTAGGGTTCTTCCTTCCGACAACGAAAAAATCGGCGTCATCGACCGGAAAAAGAGGGAGACAGGAGACAAAGCTCTACATTTCGTAGCGACAAAGAAAAACCTCGTCTTGAAAGAAAAATTGGAGCTATCCGACTAGCAGCAAGCTGGCCAACAATCAAATAAAAACCGAAGCGAGGGTACCGATTGGAAAACACCAATCCGTCCCATCAAAAGGGGAAAAAAGCCTATGGAGAAAAGAACTCCCGCCTACGGCGATCAAAATCGTACTCAAAAAAAAACAGCTGCAGTTCGCATTGAAAAAATTTCCCAGGAATAGAGTTTGAAAAACATGACAAGACGAGCATCGGCAAAATGGAAGGGGAAAAAATCCTCAGGGAGAAAGGAGAAAAAGGGGTAATCTTTCCCTGGACGAAGCAAAAAGTCTTTTTCACCCGTCAAGTACGGCCGCCAAACTAAGGAGCTGGGAACGACGGACCTCAAAAAGAGGGAAGAGACCTAAGAACCGGGCGGCCTTGCCAGGAACCCGGGAGCTTCATTTGAAGGAAGGGGAGAAAGTCCGCACGAAGGGTTTCGTCGAAGATTAAACGAATTCTTCGGAGGCCAAAGTCAAAGCCCTGAAAAAAGGAAGAGGGCGAACACACTAGACTCCAGTTAATTGTGGAAAAAAGGGCGAAGTAAACTAGAAGAAAAGGGGGCCCACCGCCGCTCACCGATCGCAGGTCTGGAGGAGGGTTTATGTTAAGCCCTGAAACCCAGGACACGAGAATCAATTGCTTTCGCTGCGGGGGGTCCACACATCGCTGAGTAAAAAGGGAACCCGTAGCATAAGAAAACCCCCAGGTAAAGGGGGGAGACAGAACCTCCTACTCACCACATACCACAGCCAAGGCCACTAGTCGGACTCAGCAAAAGCAAAAAACAAAAATGAACGGAGAATGCACGGGCATGACAGACCAATCAATCGCAGACGAGAAAAAACATGGGTAATCGAGGAGGAGTATTGACGAAGACAGGAGGGGAGGGAGAATTCGTCAGGTACTCCCTTCGTGTCGGCTGTGAAAAGAAATCGGGCGGAAAAGGGAAAGGTGATCTGGTGTCAGAAGGCCGGTGTTTCGCAGAAGGGACAGCGCCGTGCCACAAAAAAAAAGGTCCCGATCTCAAGGGGGGGGAAAGGGGGCCCCGCTGTTTGACGATTTCCAGCAGGATATTGAGGGAAGAAAAAGAAGGGCTGCGATGTAAGCCTCCATATGATCCGTTCTTTTACAAAAAAAAAAAAAAAAAAATAAAGCTGATTCTCATGGTCAGGGAATCCCAACTGAAGAAAAAAGGGGAGGAATCGACTGGAATCACCACCCTCCATCAAGAGCGCGTCGCTCGAAAAGGACCGGACTTCGAAAAAAAGGGGACTCTTGCTAGCCTTAATCGAAGCTTTCCGAAGAAAAAGAAAGAGGAAAAAGTCTTCGGCTCCGGTTCGAAAGACTCGATCTTGAGCTCTCAGGAGAAAGTCGCGCTACCAGCGATAAAAGAGGACTTGGGAAAACCGCTCAGATGCCCTACCAGAAAGAAATCCATTTTCTCTGCAGGGAAAAGGGCAAAAACATGGGACCTTCATCAATTTATTTCAGGGCAGAATTGCGCCGAGCCCATTCATAGGATCGCCGGTAAAAAGACAGATGAAGGTCTTTGCGCAAGGGAAAAAGTCCCGGGAGAAAAAAAAAACAATCGACGCACAACAAACAATGAACTCTTGAAATAAAAAAAAACGGACAGCTCATCTCAAAAAAAAACCCTGCGGGGAAAAAAGGGAGTCTAACAATAGAGGATTCATGCACTGGGGGGAGGAAGACCGGTCCACCCTCGTCTCGTGTGTAGGGACCGTATTTTTAGAAAAGGGACAAAAAGAAAGACTTGAAAGGCGAAGCCGCCTCAGACACAGTCCCGCGATCAGAGGCTTCCGCGTTTCTATGAGGGTCTCCGTATTAGAACAGAAAAAATGTGACGCGTACCAAGGGAAGAGAGAGAGAGGTCTCTCAGCCAAAATCCTGCCCTCCT
>Ga0179593_1296763_pt1 | contig 11461 bp, 11 predicted proteins | sample CZODoug2_1_08_16_FD_185931 | JGI IMG/M metagenome (GOLD analysis project Ga0179593, IMG submission 185931) | Vadose zone soil fungal communities from Angelo Coast Range Reserve, California, USA - CZODoug2_1_08_16fungal (PacBio error correction) | ecosystem: Environmental > Terrestrial > Soil >...
CGTAAGGGGGGGGGGTGGGGTGGGGGTGAAAACCATCGACAACCCACCAAAAGATTAATCCCACTGTTTTGGGGGAGGGCTAGTATATTAAAAGAAAGAGGGGCTGCATTTTGCTTTATGAAAGAGACGGTCGTGTTGACGTCGTCAGCCAAAAAAAGGAGGGGGAAGGGAGGGGTCCGGAGGGGACATGAACCCCCTACCAAGAACATTACTGCCAATCAGGGTGGTGAAGGAAAGGTCAATTTAAAAGGAAAAAAAAAAGACGGCAACTTACACTCCCCCCGTCGGGGAAAAGGGGCGGCGGCCGGCTCGCAAGGTAAACTAAGCCATGGGTATTGCCAACACAACATCCTTCACATTGGACCTCGCTCTAGCTGGTAGCGAACTAAGGGAAGGCAGCATGAAACTCATCGTGCGAAGAGGGGGGGGGCTATCGACAACCAGCACTGGGGGGACATGATATAGAATACACTATAAAGGGGACAAGAATGATCTCGCGCAAAAGCGGATCAGCGGGGAGGGGGGCGGTCATGAGGGGATGTTGCAGTTACATAACGGGGGGCAAAACGGTGAAAAAGAGCGGACCGAAGAGGGGGAAGGACCGAATTCACGGGGTGAGGGGGGAACTGTAAGCCGAGAGTGCCAACAGAACAAAAGAGGTAACCAATGGGTGTCCGATAATGAATTAGGGAGAAACTACTGCTCACAGGAGAGGTATTCAGAGTCATGAAAAAGGGGGGGGGAACGCATGGGTAGACTAAATAGCAACTCGACCGATCTTTGGCGGAAAGCCTGGAAAATTAGGAAAGCGCAAGAGTAGAAACGAAAGCCTATTCACAAGTTTGCTGACGAAAGGAGGGCCGGAAAGAGAGGGAGGAGCGAGGGGGAACGGACGACTGACTATTGGGGTTGGGAGGGGTTCGAGTGAAGGGGGGTTTCATACACGACTGCTGTAAAAATGGAGAGGAAGGGTCGAACTTGTCAACACTCAATAAAAACGCTACACAGAAAAAAAAGACAGTCTGTTAGTAACGAGGTTTTCTCCGGAAAGACGAGGGTCGCGCGGAGGCGGGGGTCAAGGGAGGATAAAGGGACATTGTCCACAATGAAGGGGAGAAAAGAAACTCACGGACTGATTAGAGGGGGGACAGGGGGGGAGACCGACACCATTTCGGGAAGGTGCTATTGCCCTAAACCAACGGAACCGTGAGGTGGGGCATCAAAATGGGTAAGTAGTTCCGAGTGCAAGTCAAGTTGTTCTGGGGTGAGGGGAGATGGAGGAAAAGGGAGAGCGTGCCCTTGGGCTGTGGTAGCAGGGGGGGGAACTGGCGAAGACAAGGCATGATACGAGGGGGGAAAAATAGGCGTCCAGGGGGGGGAACGGTCATGGGTCGGTTTTGAGAACAAGGGAAAAAACGCCCACTGAGGGAAGCAATTACAAGACCTTAAGTGAACCTAAGCCCCGAGGAGTGATCAGGGATGGTTGGGCGCAAAACGGTGGCTTTTCTCACGCACGAACGAGACCCAGGGGGGGGGGGGTGGGGGAGGGGATGAGGCCCTGAAATGCCTGAATGGAAGGATCATGATTTACTAACGTTGTCGAACAGTAAAGGGAGGGGGGGGAGATCTTAAAGGGGGGGGGTTATATTCCAATCACTATATTTGAAAGGAAAAAACGTAGGGGCAGCGGAAAGCGTGGAAGGAGCTTTCGGGATTGAAGGGGGCGAAGAATATTCATGAAAAAACATGAAGCGGGGGATGAGGATTATTTGGTGTGAACTTCGTAGAGGGTGGGGCGGTAGAAACGGGAACGCACTCAAGATAAGGCATAGTGCGGGCGAGGCAAGTTGGTTATGTCCATAGTGGCCCAAGTGAGGAAGGAGAAAACCCGAAAAGCACACCTCAAAAAAAAACCTCGACCACCAGGGAAGTTCCTTGTAGGCAGCTAGGGGGAACTATGGGGCTTGAGACGCGACTCAAAACCGGGGGGGTGAGAAAAAAAAAAAGAAAAAAGGGGAAGAGTGAAGGAGTTGTTCTGGAAGAACCTGCTCCTCGGGTGGCGGGAGGAGTCAACTCCGTTATATTGGGGATCGGCTGTAGAGATCCAAACAGGTAGTCAAACGCGTGGATGGGGGGGAAAGGGAAGTAATCTCGTTGGGCTAGGGAAAAGGAAAAGTATGATCTGACGCGGTCCAACGTCGGGGAAGAGCTAAAAGAAAAAAAATCAAATTGGCGCGGGGGGACCCGGAGAAAAAGGGGCATGATGAAGAGAGAGGTCAAAAACATACGCTCATTAGGGGGAATGGCTTCAGGACCTGGTCCGACATGTTGGGGAAGGAGGCGGGATCAGGACAAAAAAAAGGAGGGATAAGAGAGGGGAGGCTACCGCGAGTCACCAACATGAACGCGCGTACAGAATGCATCGATTAAGGGGGTGGGTTAAATCTGTGGGAAGCAACGGGACGGGGGCCAAGGCCAATTGGGGGGCATGATAAATGTTCCAAGAAGACAGAGGCAAGAAAGGGGGGGGGAGACAGAAGAAAAGGAGGCTCCATCCACGCGGGGGGACAACACCGTTCAAATGTTAGAAGAGCAAAACCGTCGTTGACTAGCGCCACAGGGGGCACATAGGGGACTGGGGAACGAACTCCTTAACGCGTCAAAGACGCCGCATTACTACCAAGGGGGGGGCTTCGCGTGCACAGGCAAACAAAGAGAAGGAATCAAAAGACCAACAGGGGGGGTGCGCTTGTGATTTTCTGGAGGGACATGCCGATCAATGGGAAATCCTCACAAGAAGAAAAAAGTAAGTCGGAAAGCCCCTCAAGCAAACGGGGGCGTTAAAGGTCTACCAACAGCTGAAAAGAAACAAAAAAATACTCCTCATATCAGAGCGCACTCGGGAGGTTTTTTACCGCGATAAAAAAAAGACACCAGCCGCTTCATCTACACAGGGGGCCAACTCAGGGCTTTCGCCGAAAAGGCGGATCAACTCCGGAGGGGGGAAAATTACACAACAAAAGAGAGGGACCACATTTTCTACAACTTTCTGCAAGAAGGTAAGCAAGAATCCTACCTTCAAAAGGAAAGGGACCAGTCGGGTTCTCGGATTACGGGTGCTCAAAGAAATGAAGGGACCTGCAACTACAAAAGATGGACGTCATGGGGCAGGGGTAAAAAAGAGGATGAAGGATTCGTGGTTGAATATTGGGCAGGAAACGGTGGCGGGTCGTAACTAATACCTAACATGACGACGGGAGGGAGGGGCGACCCATGTAAGAGAGCATGCTTATCCACGGAGGAAGGGCTAAAAAAAACTTCTCCCCATCGAACATCCAAGGGAAGAGAAGAAAAGACTTTTTAAAGAGAAAAAGAAAGCAAGTACTCACCCGTCTTAACCTCCGAACGAAAGTACTTTTCAAACACAAAGTCAGGTACAGAAAGAAAGGGGGAAGAAAAGGGGGAAGAAAGGGAAGTGGGAAAGAAACCGCGCGAATCAGTCAGGGAAGGTCAGACTTATCGCAAAAAATATAAAAATAGCCGGCCCCGAAATACATTGCGAACGCCTCGCAACTTGTCACGGGACGTTAAACTGGTCCAGAGAAAGATATGTATAGACGGGGGGGGTGAGTGGAAAAGGAGAAACTTCCATGCGAGCTACATTAAGTCGTGGGGGGGGGGGAGGGATAGCACTCGATGACATCGGTCAAAAAAAAGGAAAAAGAGTTAAATAGAAGACGATCGCACAGCATGAAAAGCCGAAAAAACCGCCTCGGAAAGGATGGGGGGAAGGGGGGCCTTGGGGGGCGGGTGGGGGGCAGAGGCGTAGGAGAACACACTTCCTCGAAGGGGGCGGGACAGCAAAAAACGTTTCCGACGAGGTCGATGTCCTGAAAAAAAACTAATCCGGACTGGACGGGGGGGGCATCTTTGACCCCTGAAGAAACTGCTGAACGTTCACTCATTCCATTACCAGAAGAAGGGGTGGGTGATACGCGAGGGGGAATGGACAGAAAGCAACCAAAGACAGCTCTGATTTCGCGGGCCAAAAGGAAGAAAAGGGGGGGGGGGAATAAGCCGCAAACCCAGCCCCCCCCTCACCCACAAAAGGTAGGAGGACCAATCCGCGGGGAGACCGCAGAAAGGGCCAGAGGGCCTAACCCAAACCACAACAACGGAGGAAAGGAAAAAGGGGGGGGAAAAGAGAGGTAAACACGATGACCGCCACGATGAGGTCTGGAAAATGGAATTCCGCGCCTCCAGCGGAGCGCGGGTCCCTCCAGGGGGGGTGGAGGCATACACACTGGGTTGAGTCGATTACCGTTTAGAAAAACGAAACCGCGCGTGCAGCGGGGGGAAATTTTCTCAGTTTGCACTTCTCAAAAACAAAGCTGGGCAGAATGGATGGGCGGCGGCAGGGAACGGAGAAAGGGGGTTTGGGGTAAGATCTGAGACTTCGAACACCGGTCGAGGGGAAGGCACGTCACAAAACAAAAAAAGGGCAAGCTTCAAGCAAGAGAATAGATTTGATAATAAGAGCCTGGCCGCCAAACAGTGGGGCTGCGTGGCAGGGAGGGAGGGCCTTGGCCGCGGGGTCGAAAGGGCGATCGCGATTATCACCAGCAAGCCAGTTACTCATCGTGGATGGTCGAAATTCGCGTACTCGGCCAATTCCTGGGGGGGATCCAAGGGGGGGGCGGACAGGGGCACTAGAAAACACAAAAAACATCAAAGCGCTATCATGAGGAAAAAAGAAGTAGGTTGAAAAAAAGTGCCGTTACCCCTTTGGGGAGGGAAAGGTAGAAGAGGGAGGGAGGAAGGACGGGGGACCAGGTTAAGAGAAATTGGGAAAAAAAACTGCCTTATTCCGGATTTTTGGATAACCACAAAAGCCGGTGGCGGTCGGGCTATGACTATCACACCGGAGGAATGGGGTGGGGGGAAACATCCAAAGGGCTTGTCCTGTTGGGGGTCCGACCGGCGGAGGGGGAGGGGTAGACGGCTCATTTTTGGAGGATAAGAAGGGGAAGAAGGGTCCGGCTGGGCAGCGGTAAACAAGGTGGGGGTATCTACAACGGGGGAAGGGGGCGGACAATTAGCATTCCAGGTTTTCAGAGGTGGCGGTGTTTGTCGGCGGAGCCCACGGCTGGACGCATTTCACTTATGGGAAAATCAAGAACAGAGAGGTGATGGATTTTCGGCCAGGGGGGGTGGAGGATCAATGTTGCACCCGAACTGATAAACTCGAGGGGTGTTTGGCCGGAAAGTTGCAAGGTGAAAGGAGGAAACGATCGGAATCCGATGAGAAAAAAAAGGGGGGAGAACCTGTGGGAAAAAACCTATTCCAAAGAGGGGGGTAGCTCAAAAAAGGACCGTGATTCCAAGTCACGAAGAGGGTTCGTAAAAGAAGGGGAGTAGGAGGGGGATATTGGATCTGCTGGTCAAAAGGAGTAATTGGAGAAATGAAAAAACAAAAGCGTGGAAGCAAGGGGTATTATTAGTATTGGGGGGGGGGGCGAGGTGGGGGGTGGAACAAGGAAAAAAACAGGGAGGCGCGTGCCTCTGGTCGGCTCAGAATGGAGTTTTGGGAGAAGGTTGGAAAAGACTCCATAAAAAAATACATCAAACACCGAAAAACGGGTCAGTTGCAAGCGACTGGGTGTGGGGAGAAGGGGGGCTTGACGAAAAGGAAAAGTGAAAAAGGGGTAGTCATAGAGAGCAAGGAAAGGCGGAAGCTTGCAGGGGGGGTGGCGGTTCAGTGACACTAAAGAAACTCTTGGCGAACCGGCAACGGAAGGGGTTATTAGGGGAAGCCGATACCCACGTAGGGCGAACTCACACGCGTGGTGGACAGAAGGCGCGGGGACTCTTATTCTGATCTCCGTCCGTCACCACTCTGGAAGGTGGCAAAAAACCTTGTCTGAGGGGGCACGAGAGAGGCTGATGAAGAAACGGGGGGTCAAAGGCTCATTCTGTACGGCTGGGTTTAAGGGACAGGAATACGTGTTTGACTCGGGGAGACAAAAAACGGAGTTCGGGATAGATCCCGCGAGTCCAATTGGTTTCAAGCAGCACGCATCCGTACAGAAGAGTGTTGTTAATCTTCAAGAAAGAAAGGTCCTAGGGCACAAAAAGATGTCCACTGTTCATCAAGCACGGGGAAGAACAAACATGCTGACCACGAAGAGATAATAAGACACGCGAAAAAGCTGAACAAACCCAAAAAAGAGGGGTAGAAACACTCACCTCACCGGGTATAGGGACAAAAAGGGAATCTAACCGAGGGTGAGCCCAGGGCACGAGAGAATTCCCACAAGGACGCGGGAGATGAAAAAGCGGGGAAGAAAACAATAAAAACAAAAAACCACGTTTTGCGGAGAGGCGCACAGCCCCATAAAAAGATCGTCACTCCAATGCCAGCCGAGGGTGGGGCGCGTGGTGAGCTTTTGCGTTAGGAGAAAAGAAGCAGGCAGACGAAAGCAAGGTAATCCAGATACAACGTAGGACAAAGCCCTCTGCAGCGAGCAGTATAATGGAAAACGTCTCCCGAACCCAACTCAAAAAAAACACTTTCCTATAATCCCCGTTAGGGGGTTCTGCGAGATCCGGAGCCCGACCGGACGAGGAAAGCACAAGCACGAAGAGGGAGCCCGAAAAATACGTATTGCATAGGACTCAACAAAAGGGAGGATCTACAACCCCGACCTGAAAATATGGATGAACCAAATGGTGATACCACGTTTGAGGAGAAGGCCTAAGAGGGAGACATGAAGGAAATAAGACACACCCATGCTGGGGGGGTCAGAAAGTTGCGGTGCGAAAAAAAGATCTAAAAATCAAGGCCGAAACTAAAAGCATACCGAAGGGGAGGAGGGGAAAGAGATTAATCTCGTTTGAAAACGGCAGAAAAAAGGTCTTTGGCTGGGGCCCCAAAACCATTACACGCAAACGAGGCAGGTACGCGAATAGGACCGCATACAAAATCATCTCATTTCTTACCCAAAGGAAAGAACCATCCAGGCCAAGGGGAAGAAAGGTCACCTTTATTTAAGAGACCCGCACCTCCACAAGCATAAAGGAAATTAACCCCGAACCATCCTACAACAGACGGGGTGGGGACAACCCCAAACAAATCAAGTCCCAAGGGGGAGGAGCCCGCAAAGGCAGGGTTTCTCAAAAAAAAGCGCCAATAAGAATGAGGCGAAAATGGGAATCAGCCGACGAAAAGAAACAGAAACGCCTGACTCGCCTACCGCCAAAGAAAGGAACTTAGTAAGTCGGATAAGAAGTCTCTCCATCCTTTACTGGGGCGCGGAGGGAAGGGGAACAATGAAACACGAGGGGCATAACGGGCGGAAAAAGGAAGGTGGAATAACGCACGCATATCGCGTATACGTGAACAAGAGAAAAGGGAAGAAAATGACCCTTGAGTGGTCAGGCGCTTAACGAGCTTCAGGCCCGTCAAGGACAACGCCCACGCGTAAGCCCTGTGGGCGAAGAGGACTGCGTAGAAGACCCAGGGAAGGGAACTCATGGAGATTCCGACGAGGTATTGTTGGGGAGAGTGAGCAAAAAAGGCTAGTGGTAGAGGAGAAAAAATTGAACCCCTCTACAAAGGGATCGGGCTAAACATTGTAAACAGGGGGGCCGGAGGTCCTTGCAAACTCGCAAAACGGTACAAGAAAAGAGGAAAAGAAAAGTATTTCTCGGCGGCGCGAAAGGAATCGACGCAAATCCTCCGGGAAAAAACAAAAGATCAATGACCGCGCTCGCTGGGGCTCAGGAAAAAAAACGATGGAAAGTTTGGCAGACTGCTGAGAGGGTATAGATAGAAACAACAACAAGATAGTGAAAGAAGGGAAAAGAAACTAGTTAAATACTATGAGTCTGCGCACTTTCATGCAAGGAAAAAAAGGAAAGAAGGAGCTGGCAGTGATGGGCCAGGAGGTTGCGTCTATTAACGGTGCGAGGGAGGGAAGAGCAAGAGATGTCAAAAGGGGGGGGCTGGGCCGTGTGCGCGAGTTTTAAAAAGAAAAAACTCCAAAAAAAAAAAAGAACAATGCGCCCATGAGACGGTTGTTCAAGAAGGAGACTCGACCGGGCAAGGCTGGCTGACGACTGTACAACAAAGAAACCTCTTCGCGAAGCATAAGGGGAGCGATGTCGTATAAAGAAAAAAACACCAACAGTGGGCTTACGCGGCGGGTTGTCGATGCCGGGCCCACAAGAAGAGGGAGGAGCGAGATTTCAACGAAGATGAGGAGGGGTGAATTGGATTTTCGATGGAGAGGGGAAGGGAGAGATCCAACACTTAAGGGAAAACGGTATGCTACTGTGTCGACTGTCCAGAGGCCCCACGCTGCGTCACAGTAAGAGGGGGTAAGACCAGGAAAGGGAAAAAGACTGCAAGAAAAAAAGGTGAAATATGGTCAGGAGAAAAAAGAGGGGGGGGCAGTTCGCTAGGATGAGGTAGCCTAAGATTCAAGACTTCTTCTGCCACTGGAAGGGGGAGAAACAGAAATGCAGACGAACAAAGGGTTTGTCTGTCGTTGCCTTGAAAAGAAAAAGAAAGGGTGGGTGTGTGTGGTAAGCAAAATGTGGGAGAGGTTCCGCGGGTCGTGTGGGTTGGAGTGTTTAGGGGCGGTCGATGCTTCAGAGAGCCCTTGCTGTGGCGAAGGGTCAGGGTGGGGGAAAATGGGGGGACAGGTGTATCTACAGCGGCAATTAAGGACACGGTAGTCCTCCAGAGGCAGGCGTTTGACGGGCGCAGAAAAACGAAACGCACACGTGGAAAAAGCGCAATCCTTTTAAGGTGAACGAAAAAAGGAAAGGGGGGGATGTGCCTGGGTAGTTGCAAATTGGTGGAGGAGAAAAACGGTCAAAACACGCCTTCGAGAAAAAAGTTTGGTCCGGCCAGCCCCCCAGAAAAAAAAAAGAAGAATACAAAGGTGAAAGTCAGGATGGGGTCTATGTACTGTAGGGGGGGGGGAACAAAGAGCAGGGAATTCCAATCACGATAGTTTTCGGGAGAGGCCGCGGAAGTGGATTGGGGATGGTTGGGAGAACGACAGAAAAAAACAGAACGTTGCAAGAAGTGAGGGTTGGTTTGTTCATTAGGGAGAAAAGGGGGGGGTGGGCGGTAGACAAAAAACGCCGCTCGAGAGGCTGGCGACGTCGCGTGCATTTTTGGCTCATTAAAAGAGTATGATGCAGCGGGGAATTAAAAAAAACATCCCAAAGGAAAAAATCGATTGTCATGGGGGGGGGAAGATCTGGGGGGGGTTGCAAGGGGGAAACTAGTACGCGACCAGAAAAAAAGCCATGCTAGCGCAAGGGGGCATAGACAGGATTTTGTCGTACACTGCGAAAAGAAATTGGCTGAACTGTGAGAGAGCACTCGGGTTTATAGGGGAGGGGGGGGGCTATACCTCCCGTGCCATGTAGAAAGAAGAAAACGCTGGTGTAAAAATTCGGTTGTCTCTGATGAAGGACATGAGGGACTTTGGACATCAGGTTGCGGTGAACCGGGGGACAAAAAGAGGGGGCCGGGTCCCCTCGGATAACTATGTCTTGGGAAAGTAACACAATTTTCAGAGAAGGCGAGTTGCTTTGGTCGATACAGGTTGGATTTTAAGATAGAATCAACAACAAACGAAGGAGTGAGAGAGATGCCGCAAGCGAGGGGAAAAAGTGTGACGAAAGAAAAGAGAAAAAGAGAGGACCAGATTTTGTTGGGTTGGAATTCCCGACCACAGGGGGAAAACAAGGCCCCTGCGCCAGAGGTTGTCCACTTTGTTCAGAAGAAACAAGAGCAGCGAGTCAGAATACAGAAAAAAAGGAGCGCAAAACGCATCACGCTGTGAGCGACCGAAAGGAAACGGGGGGCATTCCGGCTAGACAAAGATAGCGCCCCAGGCAGCCAGGCAGGAAAAACGAACAACTTAAAGAAAAGTGAAAAAATCCCTTGCGCAAAAAACCCCAATAATAATTTTGCGTACGTCGGGAACAAACCCCATGCAAACCAGCACTAACAACATCGCGGTGGGCGCGTGGATTCTGGGTTCATGCCGAACATCAACACTGGCAACAGACCAAAAGCACAAAAGGCAGCGAAAGCAAAATCTCAGAAAAGGGGGTTGGATGGGCGTTCCCGTTTCCTCCCGCCACTCCCAAAGGAAAAACGACTCCTCATACTCCTGTCGGAAAGGGGGGGGAAACGCCGCAAAACTTCATCCCGAGCGCTCTAAAGGGGAAAAAGCAAAAAGAGAACAGGATTGAGAGACCTCACCTCCCTTGGGTAAACAAAAAACAATCCATTAATAATGGATCCACAGGGACAAAGGGGGGGGGGGGGTTCGTCAAAAGCAAAGGCGCTTACCTCAAACTGGCACGGGCCGGAAAGGGGCGGGTTCTGGGAGGGGGTTGAAGCAAGGCTCCAGACACGAAAAGAAAAATCAAACATGGGATTGCGTTCACATAACATGGATGAAAGAAACAATCGTGGGGGGGCGTTCCTGGTCACGTGGCTTGTGGCGAAAACAAAACCACAAATAAGAATAAGGGAATAACCCAAGGGGGAAAAAAAAAAATCAGGCCGATGGAAAAATTGAACAGTTTCTACCCAACCAATAAAAGCAGCCAAGCCCCTGATTATGTAGAAAGAGACTGGCTCATCCACAAGAAAAGAACAACCCTGCGGAACCTCCTCAAAAGAAAAACGGTGACACCACAAAGGAAATGCGAATCCTGTTGCGAAAGGGAGAGCAACAGAACGGGGGGGGGCAGGCGGCGGAACCACCGCGCGAATAAGGGAAGGGGCCGAATAACTTCGAAAAATGAAGAATAATCCGCCTCTACGTCCCATCCCCAAAGGAAAGCAAGAAAGAAACTCGGGAAAGGGACACAATAACGTCTATAACAAGACTTTCCTCGAATCTGGTACTTTGATCGCTTTGGGTGGGGGGACAGTAGACCCGGAAGCTCAGGAGGGAGGACAGGGCTTTATCGAGAGCACAAAAGAAAAAGAAAAGAAGAAAATGCACAATAGGCAGACAAAAGGAATCGCGATCGTACAAGAGCCAGCGCGACCGTATCAACCCTAAGCAAAAATGGTTTGCGGCTGCATAGTGCTGTAGGATTCAAAAGAAAGTCTAGAAGGGACACTTGGATTATTCATGTTCTCGACAAGGGGGGACGTCGTCAAGCATCGACGGGAAGGAGGCCGACTTGAACCCCTCTACATAATGTGCACAGGTCGGGCGCTCATCCATCAAGGAAAGGGCGGGGGGTTCCTTGGGGGACCTCAACAAAAAAAAAAACCCACACTGAAAGCGTTGTATGGGAGCAGCTCGCATTCACGGGGAAAAAAACCTCGGGCCAAGACAGGCCTTCAGGATGCATGGCTCTCCTCTGGATCGACAGGTGAGCTCGCAGGAGGCAGACTCCTTGCGGGACTAGGGGT
>Ga0179593_1305656_pt1 | contig 11461 bp, 12 predicted proteins | sample CZODoug2_1_08_16_FD_185931 | JGI IMG/M metagenome (GOLD analysis project Ga0179593, IMG submission 185931) | Vadose zone soil fungal communities from Angelo Coast Range Reserve, California, USA - CZODoug2_1_08_16fungal (PacBio error correction) | ecosystem: Environmental > Terrestrial > Soil >...
TAAGTAGAAACTCTTCAGCTGATAATGCGCGTCAAAAGGGGGGAAGCGATGAGTTGATGGGGCCAGACGCTCGCTCGGGTCGACAGTCTCAGCAAAACCTACCAAGAGGAGGAGTGGAATTGTAGAGGTTAGGGGGGGTAGGGAGTGTGTGGGGGGTTTGGGGCGGAATCATCTGCCCCTTTATCCGGGAGACTCAGAAGGGAGGAACAGGCGCACAAGGGCGCCTCTCAGGGGTGATGACTACCATAACGCCTCTTACCATCAGCTCTCTTGCAACAAATAGTGCACATAGGGGAGGTCATGATACGAAAAAGCGAGAAAGGCGCATGGTAGAGGACATGCACTCCGCGGGCAGAAAAAAGCAAAAAAAAAAAAAAAAACTGGGTGGGGGGAGGGCAGGGAAAGGGTCGGGGATGGTTCCGGGTGCTTGCTATGTTGGGTCAAGGTCCCCAGGAAAGGCGGACTTGCGTAGCTCAGAAAAGGGAGGGGACCCCTGAGCCCACCTGTCTCAACGCAAACGCGACTTCCGTAGGGGGGACTAACGTTATAGACTTACCATCCTTCAAAGAGCTGGGGCAGAGATAACGCACCCCGCTATCGGAGAGGGGAACATGAAGGAATACTTCAATACGGGACGTGGACCAGTTTTGAAAATCTTCGCGCCTCAGACTTGTCGACTGGTACAGGGAGAAGGAGCCGAACAGACGCGGTACTAAACGGGGGCGGCCTAGGGTGAGTTCCGCCGAGTATAGATAAGGGCGTCGCCGACACCGAGCCACGGGGACCGAACCTGAAATGGGCAGAGTCGGGCTGCAGGCAGGATACAGACATGCTGCAGAAACCATGCGCCATTGGGGGCGGGAAATTCTTTGTCGGTTCACTGTAGCAGGTATTGGGGGGAGAGGGATAGAAATAATTCTACGGAAAAAGCAAGCCGGCAGATAACTCGGCCATAAAAATAGAGACCGAAAAAGAAAAAATAGACCTTGAGCCTATAACGGCCTAGCCGCGAACTCCAGGAAATGAAACGGATGAAGTCGAGAAGGTAGCTGAAACACTATTGAGGGGGGAGCGGGAGTCCGTCACGCATTTATTAACAAAGAAATAAGCATAGGGTTATAATAAAGAAGCTTTCCGGGCATAAGGCAATCCGAGAAAACGTAATGACAGCATAGCCTAAAGGGGGGGAACCCAAGTCCGAGTAGGCCGATGGCAACAGGACGGGGGTGAAAGGTGTTCGGTCACCGCATTGCAAACACGTGAGGAGGGCAGAGAATTTCAAACAGTGAAGGAAGGGAATCTCTGAGCGTATGGTTAGTTCTGACACGTCGGGGGAGGAAGGGCCAGATGAAGGTATTTCTAAGGACAGACTGGAGCTCGCGAAATAGAGGTGGGGCGAGGCTGACTGCCTTAAAAGCTGACGCGGCCCTTGAAGGGGAAGGTTGAGGTGAAATCCATGTATGGCACAACATCAAAAAATGACTGGGGTCGCGACCGTGGGACAAAGTCTAGAAACGTTTCCTCGGTCAATATGCGGCAAGGAGCAAAAGACACAATCAGCCGGTGGCAGGAGCCGATCAAAAACATCGTCAGAACCAAATGCGTAGGAACCGTGTGCCGTGCATAAAAACAGAATGGAAGCGAAAGGTAATGCGTATTGTGGAAAGAAGATGAACGTGCAATGACACGCGCTGGGAGGAAAGTTTCGAGTTCCACCAACCAGAGGAGCATTGCCCACATCGATGAGTCGACAGTCCCAGTCTCAACAAAGGCGAAGGGGACCTCTGGGCATGTGCACGGGCATAGAGATAGGGGCTCCGAAACGGGAGAGGAACGACAGGCCAGGTTTGAACAATCGTAACACCCAGCGGGAGGAGACCACGAGGGTTTTTTTCGAGGAGTCCCAACTCAAGCGTGCATAGCGCCTGAGGCAGACCTGCCGATGTCCTGACGGAGGATGGGAAAATTCAAAAACGGGAACCGAGGCACGACAAACAGCGGCAACGATCCTGCCAAACCATAAGGGGAGAAAAGGGGAATGGGCGGCGCCGTGATAACTGGGAGAATAAAGTTCATCGCCGGGGGGAGGTGAGAAAGAGGATTGGACGGGGGAAGAAACGGCTAGAGCCGCTGACGTTGCGGCCGGAGAAGGACGGGAAAAAACGAAAAACCGCGCAGCAACGACAAAACACCGAGAAGCAAGCCTACCGAAGAGAAAATAACCACCTCCACTTCTCGAGTCAAGCGGTGTGGCAAGGAGTGGAGGCAATCCCATACAGGAAAAAGAGAAATGGGCAAAAAGGAGGGGGCCGAAAAACACGCTCAGTCTTGAAAAAGAGGGGGGGACGCCCGATCAAAAGCCAAAATCAAGAAATCCTTAGAAAAAAAAACACGTAGAGATGAAAAGAGGAATAAGGTCGTATGCGGGCTTGAAACGGGAAACCACGATGTTTTCAATCGGACCAAAAAATCGGGGCGGCCGAAGGAACCCACTTCGTTCTCGGAGGATAATGGGAAGGAGAGCACATTCTTGGACAACGGCCATCACGGCTGACTAGAAAGAAATGGATGTTGTGAAGGGTGTTATCGGAAGTCAGGAAAAGAGAGAGGGGGGTTGGCGTCGGGCCGCGCGGGGACAACCGTGCCAAAAAGAAAGGGAAGAAACCGCCGCTTAGGCTCTACAGAAAAAGCCATCTCCGTGGGATGTCCAAAATACCCAATGGCGGAAAAAGCGGGGAAGTCCAAATCTCCTCCAAGGACAGGATAGGGTCTCGCAAACGCAAGGACGTAGGGAATCGTTGGCGGGAAAAATCCGGAGTGCCCGGAGGGTCCCATCTCGTTAGCAAGGAAGACGCTGAGGAAGAGGCGCGAAACCCAGACGGAGCCGGGAAAGCGATACAACTACCAGGATTGAAAAGGGAGTTGTTGGGAAGGGAAGGGGGTCGCCAACCATGGCCGGAGGGAGATAAGTCGGCAGACCGAGCTTCGAGAGAAGCCTCACATGGCATCGGAGGAAAATGCGAGAGTTGGCTGGAAGGGGAAGGCTCAGATTCCTCTTAGGGGAAAGAGAGACGGCCGAAAAGGGCGCGACCGACGTCGGCACGTTGAAACAGAGGGTGGCACTATACGCCAAGGGGAACATTGTGTTGCGACGACCAACCGGTGCTTCAACGCCAAGGGTTGACCCGCATCTGCGGTCGGAACGGGGAGGGGAAATCGTCGCCCGTTCAAAAACAACGGGCTCAAAATGAGGTCTTCAGACGTGTTGCTCAATTGTGCGACCTATGAAAAGGGTGGAACACATGCGGGAAAAGTTGTCGCAGGGCAGAGGCCTTTGCTGTGGGTCGCATACCTGAAGTCGAATCCAAGGAGAGGGGGGTCAAAAGAAGTACAACTGGTAGACGCAGATAAAGGAAACCCAACGATCTCGCGAGACGCAGGCCGGGACCTGCAATCGGAGAGGGGACTGGCTTCTCCTAGACTCTAAAAAGAGGAAACGAAGGAAAAAATGAAAAATGTGAGTTTAATGTCGTCAGGGTCGTCAGCACCCGTGTGAAGGGGCCTAAAAACAGCAGTAAATCAAAGTCATTTGAGAAGTACTAAACGAAGTTGTGCACCCGCGTTCGGAGATGGGCATGGAAAGGCGTTTTCCTCGCCTCCGAGGAAGAGAACCTAAATATCGCGTGGCGAACGGGTGCTATCGTTCTGCCAACGCGGTCAGAGATACCCGAAAAAGGGGGGGGGTGCGCTACGACGAAACGTAAGGGTTTCATAGGCAAAGGAAGGCGAGGCCAGGGTAAACGATCACGGCGGGGGTACTTGTTACTTTAGAAAAGAAAGGAAGACGAATCAGGAAGGGGTGAAAGTGCCGTCAGACTCACAATCTTCATAGAAATACCTGCTCAAAAGGGAAGCAAACGAAAAAGGACACAACTCCCTTTGTGCGGCAAACGGGTCGCAGGCGGCTGCGGGAAAGTGCCTCAGGAAGCAAAAATCTCTGCGCATGCGGGTAAAAGGGGAGCGTGGGTGAAAGGCATGGTTAACCTTGAACAAAACCCTCTCGCCGAAAAAAGTGAAGTCCCACGGGTAGGAATAGTCTTGTGAGGATCTACTGTCCGAAACTTCAGTACAAACAGCGCCAAAAGTAGAGCGAAAAGTACAACGGTGGGGAAAAAAGTAGTTAGTCTTTTCAGAAAAATTCAACCCCTCTTCAAGAAAGGGTTGCCGGAGCGAGCCCATAAAGGGTGACGGCGGGATAAGGGGAGGGGGAAAGAAGGGAAGGAGCGCGTTTAACGGTAGCAGGGGTGTCTCGGTCCACCTTGTCCAGGAGAAAATAAAGGAGCGCTTTGGTTTAGGACTAGATAAAGAAACGGTCATCTCACCGCTTGAAAAGCAACTCAGCGAAGGGGCCAAAAGCGATCTGGCGCTCACAAATCGATGAACGCCGGGGGGTGTAGGTCAACGGGGGGGGGGCTTGAGTTGAAGATGATGAGGGGACCACTCAAGAGGGCTAACTTGGCGAAGGGAGATTCACGCTATGAGGGGTACAAACCGGTGCAGGGGAGCAAGGTGACGACCCCACAAAAAACACGACAAATCTCCACTGCAAAGCAGAGAAAACATGAGGTAGGGTCCTGCTTGAGAAGGCGCAACGCTGATCAGGCACAAGGCCAATATCAATAAGCACCATGATAGCGCATCGATCAGCTGAGAGGATAAGGGAAAATACACTCTCCCCCCCCACAAGGAGGAGGAAAAGGAGAGATGCGATCCCAAACAGCTGATAATCGGCGAGAATAAGAAGGGGGGCGGTGCCAAAGAGGATCGGGCAGGATTCTCATCAGCAGAACAAAAAAGGGTCGAGAGTTGAAGGAAAGGGGTTTCCTTGGTCAAAAAGGCTTAATCCTCGGCACCGGGGACGTACAGAAATAGAAAAGGTAACTTCGCAAGGTCAAGAGAGAGGCCCATCACGCCCGAGTAAAAAATGAAAAATCCTCTAAGGGCAACACATGGCAAAAAAGAGATGTCCTGATAGCGACAAGATCGATGGGAAGGGAAGGCGCTATTCGTCTCCTCGTGGCACATTAAAAAAGGGAAGAGTTAAGAAACCCACAGCGAAGGGAGGCGATACTTCAAACTAGACAGACAAAATCGACCAAACTCTCAGTCGTTGTCGAACGTGGGATAAAAGGGAGAAACTTAAAATATCTGGCGCGCAGCTCAAAAAAGCAACCAAAAAGGATCAGGAGGGGAATCGAAAGACCTACTTTAAACGCTTGGACAAAACCGGTGTAAAGAGTCGCACGACTGGGGATCGGGGCGAATGGCAGGTGATGGACGTCGAGCAAAACAAGAGGGTCCTAAACGGGGCGGGCCTATGAGGAAAAAAAAAAGTCCTTCCAAATGACAGAACTCCCAGAAGGGGAACAACCTTCTCATTTAGCCGGTCTCCGTAATATCACATCAGAAAAAAAGGACTGCCAAGCGTGGTCCGGCGGGTTCGGTGCAGTCCATTTATCAGGTATTGGCGCGATAGAGGGAAAGTCTGGAATGGAACATTCAATCCGAGAAAGAAAGGGCCAGGAAAGAGGAGACGCAGTGAAAAGACCAAATCAGCCTTGATCTTAGACCGGCTCGCCGCACGCGAAAGACCTGCTTCAGTACGAAACGGAAAAAAGAACGATGCGATGGGAGATTCAGGCCGACAAGCGGCACGGAAAGATACTAATATAAATTGGGGGGTGTCGCCCGCTATTTTCAAGGCCCTTCTGCCGATAAAAAGAAGGTGCAGCATCAAAGCGAGATGTTGCACCCCCCTTCAAAGACTTCAGACAGTGCCGGGTTTCAGGAATGGGAGAAAAAAATGCACACGGAACGACAGCATAATACCATCAAAAAAAGGGAATTCACCTTCGACGTATTTTTAGAGAATGTAATCATCCAGATGCCGATTCTCTCCGGTCACGAGACGATCGCGACGAGGCGGGCGCGGAGGTACATTTCCAGGTAAAAGAAGCGATGTGAGGCCAATCATACTTGGGATGTCGAACGCGAGGGGATGCGACAACAAGGGATGGGAGACGACCTTGACGACTGATTCAACCGTGGAACTCTGTCGAAACATGCGAAACAAGGAAAAAGGAACAACGCCGACTGGTGGAAAGGCTCCGATCACCTCTCTCAATGACGGGAGCACCTTGTGCGGGACTACCCGGTATGGAAGGAAAGGTCGGGGTTATATATTTGCGACTAGCAAAGAAGAAACGCGCTTATGAGAAAAAAGGGAGCAGGCAGGGCTTTCCGAAGAGGAAGGACTACCCTTCACACGCGTACAACAAGTCGAGTTGAACCGCTGCGTGTGATTGTACCAGAGAGGAGTCTTGCGAAAGGAGAAGCAGAAAAATGGTGGGGCGAAAATCTCGTCCAACCAATGACAACAAAATTTATTTGGAGAGAGGGGACCGGCTCAAGCGGTAGCAAAAGATCTCCGAGGAGCCGGCCGTATGCCAGAAGATTAAATGTTACCCGTCCAAGGACAGAAAAGCACGCAACCGCAGAAAAAGCCAGACACTTCCTGTTTGGAGCGTGCATTGTGCGTGCCAAAAGACGGGATACCCCTCGTTCCGCCAGGGGGGATCCAAAGGAGGGGGCATCACACGGACATAAGACGACTCGGAGCGGTTTCGACCGTCTGGTGCTGCTCGTTAGAACCCGCGGGCCCAAGGACAAAAAAAAAAGGGGACCTCGTCTCACGGGAAGTAAAAACCTGTCTCCAAAGAAAAAAAGGGTAAAGCGCGGCATCGGTTGTTGCAAAAGTGGGGACTGCATTCAATCCGGTTGCAGGTACCCCCGGGAGGGGCCGGCAATGATTCCGCCAAGCTCTTAAGGGGGGGAGAGTGAAAACTAGGGCAACGCAAGATTCAAACAGGAATCCGCTAAAATACTCTCAAAAACAACAACAAGAGGAAAAAAGTTCTGTCAGTCATGGATGGGAAGCGGACGGCAAAAAGTGAAAGCGAAACACTGAAGCGTGGGGTCGGAAGAAGTAACCAAATAAAACTCGAATTGTCCATTGGATGAAATAAGGAAGGGGCCGCCACACGAGAGCCGACATTGGATGTGGAGTAACGGTGTGGCTTCGGTTCGACGCGAGGCCGGGGGTGGATCCGTGCCGCGCGTCGACCGCAAGAAGACCAAGACGGCTCAAAAGACAGCGGCGATCAGGACGTGCTCGAAAATACATCCCGTGAAGGTACGCCAATGGCGGAACAGGATAGGTTATCCCGGCTCAGAAAAACGCCAAAGAGAGCTCAACCGGAAGCGGGCAGGTGGGGGGGTAGGGGGGTGCGTGCCAAACGGACGTGCCGTTAACGGGACAAATCCTCAGGCAAAACATGACCGGCGTAGGACTCGGCGCGCAGCCAGAAAAAGGTCCGGGACAGTAAAAAGAACGATCTTGGGCCCTCATGTTGGTACCGAGAGGTCTACAACCAAGGGCCCTGCGGAAAAAAATGAGGAGGGGAGCCGGAAAAAAGCGATAACCCGACCATGCAAGGTAAACCGTGTCGATCGGGTAGACGGTAAGGACTCGGAATAAGCTATTTAAAACGAAGTCTTCTCTAACAGGACATCACGAGATGCATTCCCTTTCAGGACGTGCCGATCCTCCCCAATGACAGGGAAGCTTCCAACCTGGGGTCGTAACGCACAAGGGGCTCCCGAAGGGTCGACGTCTCCGGGTGAGGCGGCAAACCCCTGCACCGATCAGGGGGGGAGCGACTTGCAAAAAAGTTCGACCGAGGACAAAGGTTAGCAGACGTGCAGGTCTCGAAACCAAAGCCTAGGGTTTGCTCATGACGCACTTTACGAATCCAGGCGATGGGCCGACTCCGCAGAAAGGGGACGGCAGATCAGTCCTCGAAAACACGCAGCCGTCTATCGCCGAGACGTGAATCAAAAGCGTCACTGATGATACCGAGCCATAGAAAATGACGTGAACTTCATGAATTCTAGGGGGTGGATGTACTCGCGTCAGGCAACGGGGCATTGGGGTAAGACAACGTTCACCCCTGGGCAGTCAACAGGAAAAATAGGGTTTCACATAGGGAAAAAAGGCGAAAAAATGGCTCACGGAAGTGGGCCTGCGGAGAAGAGGCCGGAAAGATCGCGAAGAGTAGGGCTTATCTTTCTTGCCGGGAGAGTAACTATACCGAGCGACAAGAAGTTTCGCTAGATCAGAATGGTCGAAGAATCCGGTCATCGGATAGCTTCGAGCAAGTAGACGAGCAAGAGTGGGTGTTTGTGCCCGTGTTCGCGACGATGAATGAACGCGTTAATCTTAAGGCTTTTAAGTGTCCGGCAGACTTATCATCCGCGCCAGAAGCGAAAATGAAAGCAAAGAAACGCTGCCACAACCCTTGGCGGACAGGGTAGTTCCGGCCGGTAGAGGAATGAAGCAAAACTTCTGAAATCGCAGCCCCCCGTTCTCTTGGGTGGAGTGAAAAAGTCCAGGGGACTACAATTCAGAAAGACCATAGGCCGCCCAAGTTATGGCAAGACTGTCGGTTTCGGAGCGCAACGACACCTTCCATTCCCTCTGCCCCAGTCGAAACAAGATTAAACGTGTTTTCCACGAAAGTGCTTTAAAAGTCGTGACCGGAATGAGCCCCCTCCCTGAAAGAGGGGGTTTTCGTGGCGAGGAGAAAGTATGGTTAAAAAAGCTGGATCCTAAAATCTCTCACGGTGAGCCACCGAATCCGCGTGGTGGGCGGCGCAGTGTTGTCGCATTGAAACATCAGTGGAAAGGAAAAAGGAAGCATCAGCTCTTTGGGTGGGTAAAACTCTCGCGCCGAAAAGGGGTTAAGTTCCACCCGGGACGGAGCGCCGGCAGCGCCTGTGCAGGCAAACGAACGGGGAGGCTTTTCGCAAATCAGGGAATGTACCCTCCTGGGGGGCATAGAGTCGGGAAGGTTAAGAGGCGTATGGGGTCCCACGAAGGACGCCCTTGGCGAGGGAAGAGAAGAGGGGGGGTCCTTCTAATCACACGTGAGGGGGTCCGCCGTGCGCAACCCAACCGCCAAATCTCCACTCCAACCGCCCGCTGACAAAGTAGCGTGGTCGGAAGAATTCGGAAAACTCTCTGAGCGGGAGGACCCCCAAACATCACGAACTCAATTTCTGAAACTCGCGAGAGCCATGGAGAGGGAGAGGCCGCTCAATAAACAACAAAAATGGATTATGAAAGAGAAGAGATGAAAATCGAACCGTCAGCTATGATCGTCGAGACATCAAGAGCGGAGGGATGGGGAGGCAAAAATCTCTCGTTTCCTAAGACATCAGGAGAGACCAGCGGCAGTGGTCGAGAGGTCAAGATGGGGGGTTCCAAGTTGTTGGCGACGGCAATGGCTGCAAATGAGCAAGCCCGAATTCGGAGAGAAGGTCGGCCAGGGAAAAAATCGCGGGCTTACCACAAAAAATCTCAACTCCATCCGCTAAGGAACACAAGGCGGGCCCAGCGATTTCCAAATGAGAGCCAAAATAGAGGAGTACCCATTCCCAACTAACTACTTCGCGCTCGGTGGCACGGAAAAAAACTTTCGGGGGAGAGAGTTGACCAAGCGCTTATGAGAGACTGAAAGATGGAAAATGAAAAACTGCGTACAGAAACGAAACGTCGTGGGCAGGAACTTTACATATCCGGAACCGAATTAAGGGATCTTTCGACCAAGAACACGCAACCCATCGTATCTAGTCTGCTCATGAGAACGACTGGAAATCCTGTATTTCCCACCGTGAATGAGGTTACGCACGGTACGGGGGCGGGAAGGATTCATGATGGCAGTGACCTAACAGACCCGGTCACGACCGTGGGCGGCCATGGCGGAGAGTTGGAGGCACCTGGAAGCATCACTCACACGGAAAGGGACAACACATTCTCTTAGCGTCAAAAGGGAGGAAAACGACGGAATAAAGAAAAGCCACAAGCGCCAAGGCGGGTTGGGTTCTTGAAAACTGGTAGCATTAGGGGCCGATAGAGGAGTTGCGTCAACCATTCAAGCAGGAGTAAAAGGCTCAGTCGAGATGCCATTAAAAGAAAAAGCCCTGTGATCGTAAGAAAGGGGACGACCGCCGACAGGAACGTTCTGACGTCGAACATGTATAGGGCACGAACGATGTGAGGTAAACCGAAAAAACGTTCCTCAATAGCGCAAGTCGTCAACGCGATCGGTTCAAACGTACCCCCCACCCCAAAAAAACCCAACCAAAACCCTAAAACTGTCGGCGGAGAAACCTAGGCAGCAGCGCCCGAAAGGGGAACAAAAGCGAGAATACCTTCAGACGGAATGTGTACCTCTGTCAAAAAGACCAAGGGAACCACGGCTACGACGCCGGACGACATCAACCATTTCCTTAGGCCGGAGAAAGTTGGTCTGATCTCGGGAAAGGAAGGGGGCCGATTGACCAGGAGGTCTCTGCTATCAGCGCGTGGAAAGGGAAGGGATATGAAGGCAAGTGAGAAGGGCGTACTTACAAGCCGGAGTCGTGAAGACAGGTATGCGAAAAAACAAAGGCTTGGGAAGGAGAAATTCCGCCATTCACTGTGCCGCAGAAAAAAGGGCGCAACTTGCTCAATCGCAAAAAATTTGGGGGGCCGCGAGAAACCTCGGCGCCCATTCGGCCCCTGTGTGTACTTACTACACACGGGAAAACGGCGCCAAAATTGACATTGGTCGTATAGGGGACGACTGAAAAAGTGGCAGAAAAACTCACCGCGCTGAGAAAAATTCTATCCGCTCGGAGAGGAAAAATCCCGAGTAAAAGGGGGATCCCTTACGTACTCCTCAATAGAGGAATTTGGGAAAGGCGAAGGGTATCATAGAGAGTTCTGTCCAGCGAACGACTCCATGGGTTTAGAAAAATCTCGTCCCAAAAATCGAGATTCACCCACTATGGTATTTGGGGTAAAGCTGGTCCCCGGCTCCGGCGTCGCAGCTCGCAGACTCACTTGCCGGATTCAAAACAGCCGGGATTGACCGGTCAAGAATCAGGAACCTAAACCGCCAAAGATCCCGCAAAAGAAGGGTTGCGAGACGTCATTGGGGAGGCGACCTTATAACGAACGCAAAAAAACGTGTCCTACATTGGGAGGTACCCCAAGGAATGTATGTGAGGAATCAAGGCTAGCTTTGCCGAGTCGGGGCTTCCGCGGGCGCTGCAGGGGTCCGAAACCTCTCGCCGCGACCGCAAAACCGTATGCAGCAGCGCCGACCGAAGATCACACGTACTAAAAAATAAAAAAAAAAAACCTAACATGAAAGTCAAGCACCAGGGGGTGGCAGGCGTTAATTGTACTGCACATCATGGCATTCCCCCGGGAATGGCCCGGCACTTCGGCAGCCACGCTTACAGTGGTCGATTGCCTAGGGGTCGCCGCCCTCATGCAAGCAAAATGAATCAAGAA
>Ga0179593_1323239_pt1 | contig 11461 bp, 18 predicted proteins | sample CZODoug2_1_08_16_FD_185931 | JGI IMG/M metagenome (GOLD analysis project Ga0179593, IMG submission 185931) | Vadose zone soil fungal communities from Angelo Coast Range Reserve, California, USA - CZODoug2_1_08_16fungal (PacBio error correction) | ecosystem: Environmental > Terrestrial > Soil >...
GTAGGGGGAGTGGTCGCAAGAGGCAAGGAAGAACCAAAGAACCTGGCACCGCGTCAAATAAAAACAGTGTGTAGGAGATTAAAGAAGAAAAGAGAATTATTGGAGCCCGGGGCAGGGGTGTGAGACAGAAGAATTTAAAAAAGCGGCGCAACATCACTCCAAAAAACGAAAGCCAAAAAAAGAAACCATCGGGGAAAGCTCTGCGGGGGTGGAGTGAGAAATTTGAATTTATCCGGATCTTTATAAGTTGAGACACCTTTTATTGAGGGATTGCCCGAGTGACTATTAGAAATGAAGTATGTACCAAAAACAGTAAAATATTGTATGTTTTGGTCAGGAAGTTGTCAAAGGATGGTTTCAAAGAGAGGTCACCGGAAAAAAAAAGGCGGGGGGGTAAGACGGGGGGGTTTGGTGAGGGAGGAATGAGCAAAAGGGGTCGAAAGAATCCTGATGCCGATGAGGGGGGGGGGGCTAACAGTCACAGGTTGTCCTACGGGACGAAACGTGGTGGAGGATAGGGGGAGCGGAAACGGAACTAATATTAAAAAAAAATTCAAGATCATGGTTGAGCCGGTTGAGTAGTTTTGGTACAAAAAAAACAGGTGAAGGAGGAGAAAGATCTTGGGTCGTGGGGAAGGAAAAAGGAGAAAAAAAGGGGGGGAAGGGAAGGAGAAAGAAAAACGATGAAAAAAGGGAGAATGGAAGAGGAGAACTAGTGGCCCTGCGACACCGCCATTGGGATGGGGGGAGTACATCGGAAATTCTCAACAAATCTAGTATTAAAAAACAGGAAAAAACCAGGAGAAAAAAAGGCCCTCAACTGGGAGGGTTGACAGGGAGTCAGGAAAGAACTGGGGAAAGAAGGCTAGGGTTCCATAGGGAAAAGGAACGTCGCCTCATAAGAAAATGCGGATGGAACAAAACGATCGTAGGGGGAGAAAGGAAAAGTAAGAAATACGAATCCAAGGGAAGGAAGGGAGATGGAAAAAATCATACCAGCAGATGACGAAAAAAAAAAAAACGAAAAGTCCGAAAGGAAAAAGGGAGGGTTAAATGAAAACTGAAATGTGGCAGAAGGGACAAATGCCCCAGGGGGGGAGTCCAGAGGGCACGGAAAGCGAACTCGGCAAAAAATGAAAGGCTTATAGTCATGTGATACAAAAATTAAACAAAATGGCATACCGTCGAGGTATGAGTAAAGGAGTGCAGGGGTTTCAACGGGGGGTTACAAGCCATGGGAAAAGGAATCACAGGGGGAGAAAGGCCAAAAAAACGTGCTCAAAAAACAATACTAGAACGGCACCAACAGATCGGAACCCCGACAATCAGGGGGGAGAGAAAATGGAGGGGGGGTCAAAGAAAGACCAAAGAGAACCTCACCTACTGGGACCTAAAGGAAAGCATTTTGGGAATCCAACCAAAGCGAAACAGGAAACAAAAAAACGGAAAGGATTGAAAAAGAGTTGGGGATGGCAATGGACGATGAAAATTGACGGAAACGCTTGTGGTAACCTGGCAGCACCCAAAAAAGAGGTTGGCAAAAATAAAAAAAGAGGCAACGGGGGGAAAAAATTCAACGGGAAAAGGGGAACCCCAAGTTGGGGGGGGTTTTGAAGCGTCCTAAAAAACCGGGACCGGGGATCAAAAAGAAAGGAAAACGACTTTCACTCTAGTAAAGGAAAAAAAAAAAAGAAAGAACCGGAGGGTGCCCGGTAAAACAAAAATAGTCAAAGAAACGGGAAGGGTGAAATTGGAAGATTCCAAAAGAAACTGGAAAGCCGGTGGGCTGGAGAAAATGAGATTTCAAAGGAAATTTTGGTCAGCCCAGAACATACGAGATGAAGAAAAAAAGTTGGCAGGACCGATCACTGCTTCACACTCAAGAAGGGAAGTACCCCTAAAAATCATTAGGAAGGAACAACCTTGAAAAGATAAATGTTGAGGACCACAAATGACTGGCAGGATCTGGGGTGCGGGAAGTGTGGGCAGTCAACACAAAGGGAAAGAAGAGGGGAAAGGGTAAGCCGAGAAAATGGTGGGGAGATGAAAAAGGAATACGAGAAAATCAAAGGAAAACTGAAGAACTGTCAAAAAAACTAACGGGGCAAGGTCATAGGGGGTTGAGATTGGGAGGCGGAGTGCGGGAGTGGTTGTTGTTCACAGTTGGGAGCCGCCGAGACCAAAAAGCCAAAAAAAAGACCAAAACCGGCCAAAGCCAGAGAACCAAGAAAAAGAAAAGAAAGATAACGAACGGGAAAAAAAAAGTGGGAAAAAAAAGACTAAGGAGCACAAAAAGTCTAAACAAATCAGGCAAAAAAAGGACAAGAAAAACAAACAAAAAGGAGGGAAAAGTGTATTAAAATAAATAATAGGCATCTATATCGAAACGGGGTCTTGGTAAAGGTGTAAAAAGGCAAGTGGGGCTAGGCGGCTAAAGTCGACCGAAACCAAGAACAAACAAAGGAAAGAGAAGAAAAGAAAAATGGAAGAAAGAAAAGGAAAGAAGCCAAAAAAGAAAAGGGGTTTGGAATTGGGGGAGAAAAAAAAGGAAAAGGGGGGGAGAGGGAGGGAAAAGGAAGAAAGCAGAGGAAAAGGAGGGAAAATAAGAAAAAGAGGGAAAAAAGAAAAGAAGGGGAAAAGAAAGGGAGGGGGGAAAAGAGAAGGGGGGGTGGAGCAATACGAGGGGGAAAACTGGGGAGGAGGACAGGTGCATGGGTGGAAGAAGGGGAAAGAAAAAGGCGGGAGAGGTGAGAGAAAATCAGGAGTCCATCGGCGGGGGCGTTTTAAGGACATGAAAAGAAGAGGGGGGCAAACTAAGGGCGGATAAGGGGGGAGAGAGGGGGGGGAATGAGGCAATATAGGGGGGTGGGAAAGGGGAAAGAGGGGGGAGTCGCAAAGCAAAGAAACAGAAGGGGTTTGGACCAGAGGAAGAAGGGGAGAGTGGTCGCGACAGGGAAGGGAAGGGGGTGCCAGAGGGGGGAAAGGGAGGTGGAGAATAGGAGGAGTGAAAAGAGGGGAGAAAGGGTAGGGAGAAGAGAAAGGCAAAGGGGGGACAGAGGAAGTGGGCAGGGTGAACGGGTGGAGGGACTAACGAGAGGCGCGAGAGGAGAAGAGGTGGAAGAACTAGAAGAAAAGAGAAAGGGGGTAGGGGGCTCGGGAGGGGGGGTGAAGGAGTGGGCGAACAGTTGCTGGGGAGAGGGTAAGGTGTCCAGAAAACCAGGACTAAACCTAGTAAGAAAGAAATAAAAGAGGAGAGAAAAAGGAAGATGAAAGAAAAAAATACTAAGAAGAGGGAAAGGAGCCAAGAAAAAAAGAGGTCCGTCAGAGTGACTGAGGGAAGGGACAGTTGAAAAGGGTAAAACTAACGTAGGGGGGGAAGAAGAACGACAGGAAAGGAGAGCTGGTAAAAAAAAACAATAATACACTCAGAAGGCGAGAAACCGGAATGAAAAACAGATAGATTGTCAAGTAATCAGTTCAAAAAGAGAGGAAATTCCAAGAGCAGGGAGGGGGTGGGTAGTAAATGGAAGTGGAAAAATTAGGGTCACCGGCACACTGTAAAAGAACAGAAAAGAACGAAGATCAGGGAAAGGGGTGGGGAAGTAAAGGCGGGGGAATACAGATAGGGGTGAAAGCGGGGGGTTGAGTGAAGAGAAGAAAAAAGGAGGTCTGTAGGCGGGGAAAGAAGAATGAGAAGAAAAGGGGGGGGAGGGGTGGGGAAAGTTGGGGAAAATGGAAGAGAGTTGGAACCGCTGTGTAAAACTCGATAGGAAGACAAAAGGGGCCAGGTGCGCCGAGATGGTAAGAAACAAGAGGTAATAAGATGGGGGTAAAGAAAAAGGAAAGAGCTGAGATGGGGGATACAGACCAAAGAACTAGGATAAGAAGCAAGAAAGCTGATCAACAAACCAGAGAGATATGCGGCTCATACTAATAGTAAAAGACAGAGCAAAAACTGAAAATGGGAACACCTTGGTAAAAAATTAATGCATACAAACTTTTCGACAAAAGGGGGAAGCGGGGGGGTGGTCAAGGGGGCATGCAAGCAAAGAGCAACCTAAAAAAAAAAAATTAAAAAAGGGAAAAAAACAATAACTAAAAAGGGGGGGGGAAAAAAGGAAAGAAAGTGGAAGAGGGCAGGGGGGAAAGAAAACGAAAAGGAAAAAGAAGAGGGAAAAAGGGGGGTAACGGGGGGTCCAGGAGAATTGAAGGAGGTAAGAAAGGAGGGGGAAATGCCGGGGTCGCAAAAAGAAAAGGGATTTGCTCGGGGGGCAGTGGGGAGGAAGGATGGAAGGGAAGAAGGGGGGGATGGTAAAACAAGGGACTGGGGATGGACCGGTGAAGGGGAGGGGGAAAGAAGTAAGACAGCAATAAAAGGAGGTAGACTTCAAAAAAAGAATGTGTCAAGGGAGAAAAAAAATTGGCCACGGGGAAAACCTGGAAAACACATGTGGCTGGAGTAGCGTGATTCAAAGAAAAAAGGGGGGACTTCAGAAGGTAACAAGGCCACAATACGAGGAAGGTTGAAAAAGCGGAGGGTAAAAGACTTCAACTAAAAGACATTGAGGTTCATTGGGTAAACCGAAGACAAGAAGGGATGATGGGACACGGGGAAAACGAGGGCCGGTGTAGACACGAAGTTCAGTACAATCACACGAATTGTAAAGAGGCGCCTCGGCGAAGAGGGTGGGGGAGAGGGGAAGGACATCCCACAAACTTACATTGTGAAAGCTCGGCGGGAAAATAGGAAAAAAGAATTAATGTAGGAATCATTCAAAAAAGACCAAAGACCGACCCGAGCAGACGGGGACCGAATGCCCAAGAAAAGGAGGGAACGGGGGTGTAAACTCTACAAAGAGAGCATGAATTGAAAAAAAAGTACCTGACAAAAGGAAACGAGGCAATGGAGAAGCCCACGTTAGAAAGGGGCCGGCGAGCACGTGTTCGTGCCAAAGAAAGCCGTTCAAAAAGGGTTGGCCCAACAAAAAAACGGAGAGGCAGAAAGGGGAACCATGAAAACGTGGAAAAGAAAAGGAAGTTTCAGAAGAGAGGCCAGTAACGGCAAAAAAACCGGAAGGAAATGATCAAAGAACAGAAGAAGAAAATAAATACTCTAAAGTAACAAAATGCTAGACCTCCGCCGCAACGAAAAACTGACTGGCGCGAAGGAAAAAACTAAAAAAGATCGAAACAAACGACACTCCCAATAAGGAAAAACGGGAAAAATAAGCCAACCAATTTCATAAAAAGAAGGGGCAAAGTTATAAAAAAAGAAACTTGCCTGGGAGACAGGTTGGAGGCTGTGGTGGGCTCCTGGGAGAAAGGCTGAAAAATCCGCAAGTCGAGTGAAAGAAACAAAAAATTTTGGAATGGACGCAGGCCCAGGAACGGGAAAAAAACAATGGAGGCACGGAGAGAGTGAACAAAAAAAAACTCCCAGAAGAAAGAAATTGGGGGATGAAAAATGACGTTCACTATGAGCAAAAGCCGACAATCCTTCAGAAAATACAGGTCGAAAAGAAAACAATCAAAAGGAGGGGGGGGAGGGGAAACACGGATATCCTCCAAAATAAAAAAACTACCAGAAGGGCGGGAAGCACGGGACATCACTGTTTACAATCAAAAGAAAAAAGAGTCCGCACCTCCAAAGGAAACAGCGCCATCGACAGGACAAATTTCAATAAATTTTTTAAAGAGAGACCGCAAAGAAAACAGGGGGTATTTGGGGGCTTGGACATAGGTAAAAATCAGGAATGGCCTTGCAAGGAACTCGTGGAGTGCAGAGGGGAGAAAAAAAACCTGTACCCGGAAAAGGGAATACGAGAAGCAACAGGAGAGAGGGAGGTCTGGTAGGCACTGGAAACAACAAAAGCAGGGGGAAAGGAACAATCCAAAATTAACCAAGAAAATCGAAGGAAAACCAGGTACTGAACCAAATGGGCGGGGCGGTCCGAAAATCGGCAATGAAAGTGCGTAGGATACAGGAAAAACGGTGTGGGCCGCGTGAAAGTGCCGATCTTAGGAACAGTGGGAGCAAGAGTAGAAAAGGGGATTAAAAGTACGTAAGAAGGTTTAGTGATGGGGGGAAAGCAGTCGAGGAAAAAAAACGGGGACACCCTCACTAAAAGAGAAGAATGAAGGGAGGAGGAAAGGTGGGGAAGAAAAGCAATTCACCAATGGGGAAAAGAGCTCGGGAAAAAAGAAGAAGGGGGAGGTCAATAAAGAGGAGGAAATCAGACCAGAATGGGGTAAAAAGGTAAAAGAAGAAAGGACAAATGTCAAGGGAGGAATCAACAGGAAAAACCAACTTCTTCAACCATTCGTGAAGGGAGGGCACACTAAAAACGTGGAGACGAAACTCGATAAGAAAAGGGGAAAAAGAGGGGACAAAATAGAGAAGCACGTAGACAGCGAAAAAGGGGGAATATGAAAGAAGGAAAGAAAAAAAATCGAATTCAGTATAGTGGGTCCAGTAGGGGAAAAAGTATAAGTCCTGGTCAAAAGCGTTCAAAGGACGTACAAACGAGGACCATCTGGGGGTGAGTTACATAAAGAGCCAGGAAGATGATGTGCTACCTTAACGGACATTGAATAGAAAGACTACAAAAAGATTTGCCTATGAGGAACGAGAAAGAGCGGTTTAGAAACCCATCCCGTGATTGCGTAATAGAAAAGGGGGGCACCCGAAACCAATAGGTAATCGCAAGCTCATCAGGGGGGAGTGGGAACTGTGCGGACAAAAAAGTTGTTCAAAAGGCAGTTTCAACCAGAAAACAACAGACCGTAAACAACAAGTCCGGGAAAAGGGGAAAAGGAGGGGTCAAGGGGTCCGGAACGGGTTGACGGGCAAGGTAAATTCCAAGGGGACCGGGAAAAACAAGACAATGGAGCGAATTCGAACCAAACGTCATCGGGAAAAAAGACCTGGCAGCGAAAAGTGAGAACGAAAGGCCTGAAGAATTGTTTGGCTACATGCAGGGAAAGTACGAAAAAGGGGATTGGCAGAAAAAGGAAGCGAGGGTTTGCAGAACATTAAGACGGGGGGAAGGACGAGCCAGACATGAAGAACAACAACAGGGGAAACGTCTCATAAAAGCAATCGGATAAAAAGAAAGAAACACGGTTTAAGGGGGTAATGAAGAGAAGAGGTCTGAAATAAACAGAAAAAAAAAACGAGTCAACAAAGAAGAGAGACAGGGGCAACCGCAGGAATCTCTCAAAACGGCAGGACCAAATTAGACAACTCTAAGAGGGAAGAGAGTAAAAGAGGCCAAAAGGAGGGACTAGGATGTTACGACGGATGTGGGTCCAACCCATAAAGATCAAGCTTTGGGACAAGTCAGGTAAGGTGGCGGTAACGCACCGGAAAGCAACACTTAAAATAAATCTCAACAACAAAGGGAAAAAGGAGAGGGAAAAGAAAAAAGAAGCAACATGGGGCACTAGAGAAGAAAAAAGGGGGAGAAGTGATAGAAACATAGATGAGAAGTGGCGCGGACACAAAAGAAGGAAGAAAACTGAATGTTAACGCCCAGGGTCAGCAACGATTAAGAGAGAAATCTATGTGATAGAGAGAGTTAAAAACAAGGCACGTGTGGAAAAATCAGAGAAGTCAAACAGGAGCGAGGGACGGTGGAAGAAAGCAAGGGGGGGTCTTAGGGAAGAAAACCAGAGGCGAAAGTGTTTTTGACACAACTGGGGAAAAAACCTGTTTCCTCTTCAGCGTGGAAAAACCATTTCTGACAGCTTGCAAAGAAACGGGTGCCAAACGCGCCCTTTGTGCGACGGCTGTACCCCAGGAAATGTGAAGTGCCTTGGAAAAGAGGGCTGTACGGATTGTCGCAGAAAAGCGAAACAGACATGCCGGGCCCAAAAAACGCCGAAGGAACCACTGATTGAAAGGAAGTCCGTCAAAGAAAACAATGGTTGTGAGGCGGCCAACCGTGTGAGGAGGGAACTTTGGCTGAAAAAGCGGGAAAAGAAGACATACTGGCTGCAAGGGGGAAGAAAGTTGTGAGTACCTCACTGAAGCGGCGGGGCCGAAAAGGAAACCTCCGGGAAAGGGTGAGGGGAGGGGAGGGGGAGGAGTTCTGACAGCCTTCGTGAAGGACGTCCAAGAAAAAAATCATCTATCTTGAGTGAGATGAAAAAAGAGCGGTGGGTTGTCGCCTCACCTTGGAGGACGAAGGAAAAAAACAGGGAGGGGGTACGCGAGGGGGGGCGTACCTTAGACAGGCCAAGACGTCAATCAAAGGGGAGGAAAAATAGTCCCCTTACGCTGGGGGTCAAGAGGGGTAGCCAGGGGAAGGTAAAGTCACCCTGCATAGATTTTAAACGAAAAGTCACGAATGGAATAGAAAGAGGCAAACCCCCGGGAACGCAGGGACAGGGAAAGGGAACAGGGGTGGTTTGCCCAAAAAAGGGCCCAAACGGGAGCAAGGACGGGCGGGATCGATTTCTACCGCCGGACAATCGTTGAAAAAAACAGGGGTACAGCATAAGGAAGAAGAGAGACAAGGGAGCGTTCAAAGACAAATCCCAAGAGCCCTCAAAACATACGGGGAAAACGGCACCAATCCTTCATAGGGACAAGCGGGGGGGGAAAAAAAAGAATAGAGACAAGGAAAAGGGGAGGACCGTCTCCTTCGAGGTCAATTAAAAAAGTTCGGTATACCAGAAAGTTTCTGAAGACAAAAATAAAAGGGAATGGGCAACTGGCCATGCCTTGGTCATGCGTTGAATATTCTGGCTTCATGTTAGGGTTTGGGGGGGGGGGGAACAATAGGGGGAAGTTGGCTTCTTGATATAAGTGGCGAAAAAGGCCTTTAAACTCAAAAGGATAAGGTCAAAAAGGGGGTGGAGGAGGGAGAGTTAAAAAATAGAGAGGAAAGAGTAGAGCGGCACGGGACGGGGAAAGAAACTGGACAGGAGCAGCGCAAGGACATCGGAAGGGGGCAAGACTTTCACAACTAAGACGAGCAAAGGGGGGAAAAAGAAGGGGGAAAGTCCCAGACGTGGCAAAAGAGGTGTCCGGAATGGGGTGCAAGGAGATTAGGGTGAAGAACAGTGTGGAGGCGGCCCGTTTCCTTCAAAACTTGGGGTGGAAGCGAAAACGGAGTTTAGATAAGACCTTTAGGGCTTCAAGTGGTTCATCGGGAAAAAGTGGCCTTGGAGTACTCCAAAAACCAAAAAAAAACCCGGATTTTGCCCAGTCTGGTTGGTGGCTTGACTGGCAAACCCCCGCAAAAGGGCAAGCAAAGCCACCAATAATGGGAGGGTGCAAGGGGGACCAGGGAAAAAATAAACTTCGAAAGGTGTGCGGTGGTAAAAAACCGCTTGTTCAAACCCAGTAGAAGGAAGGGTGATGAGGTACGGGCACTGGGCGGGCACAGGGACAGGAGCACCTCTGGGCAGACCTCTTTGGTACAACAAGAGCGAGACAACGCCAAGCAAGGCCCGGGGAAGGGAGGGGGGGTAGAAATGTTTCTTAATTTATCGTCAGACGTGGGGCAACCAAGAGCAGCGGCGGGATCCACAAGGTCTCAAAGGCAAATCGACAGGCGGGGGAAAAAGGCTAAGCGCACTTCCGCCAACCGAAAGTGACAAGAAAACCATGAAAACGGGGAGGCCGCATAAAAAGAAATAGACGGCCTGACAAGGAGGCACCACTGGTTCCCCAGCCCCGTCCCACTAGTGGGAAACCACGAGGGTCGTAGGCACAAGATCCTCTGCCGGGGGAGGAAACCCAGAGAAAGTTGTACCGTCGAAAATATCAACGCAAAAAACACAGACAGAAGCCCGTGCGGGCCACACTTGGAGGAACGACAGCCACCGGAGCCTTGGGACGCCCTGAAAGTGCCGTGTCGGATGGCGAAGTTGGGGCGGGGAGTAGAGTAAAAACAGGTCTTTGTCTCGGGGGCGGGAATGGGTCGGGTCGGAAAAGCTGTTAATCTCGGGATTGGGGTTCAAAAAAAAGACTTCCGGGGTGCAGACGAGAGGGGACGGGGCTAAAAAGGTACCCTATAGAACGAAAATCAATGTGAGACAAAAAAAACGTTGAAGCAAAAAAAACGTTGAAAAAAACTTGATGGTACGAACGGCACCAAGTGATGGGCTAAAAAGGGGGGCTCCGAGCGAGGCAAAAGAAAACGAACCAGGATGTTGCGGAAAAATGGAAACAAAGGAAACAGCGGTCTATTTTCACCCTAAACAAAAAGCGCGGAAGGGGGGGGGGAACTCGGGCATGGGAAAGGACGGCCGAGAGAAAAGGGGTCAGTGGGGGGGAGCTTCCCTAAATGTGTCGTACAGATAGGAAAAGAGAGGCAAGGAAAAATAGTTCCAGGGAAAAAAAGGGGGGTAACTATCCCGCGTCGTAGGGGGCCTCCGATCGAACGGGAATGGGTGACCAGAGATTTTGACGAACCGAACCTAGGTCCAGGTTCAAACCCAAAAAAAGGGGAAAAAAAGGGAAACTGAAGCGGGTTCGGGGGGGGGGAAAAACAAGAATCTCGGAAAAACGGATAGGAATGTGTGAACGGTGTACCTTTGGGGGGTACAGAGCCGGGGAGGGCCAAAAAAAAAAAGATAAACTAAACCAAAAAAAGCAAAAGAACCGGAATCAGTGGTCTTGGAAAAAAAAAGTCTGGTGGGGGGGGCCGAGCCCACCCCGAAACGCATACGGTGAAACTAACGAGAAAATGGGTGGAAAAAAGGACCCAAGGCAAAAAACACTAATGGGGAGAAAAAAAAAAAAAGTGTTGTGGGGGGGGGGGAGGAAAAAGAAGGGGGTTTTCATGGAGGCGAGAATGAAACCGACAAAAAAAATCTCGTAAAAGGGGGGAAATGGTAAAATTCCAAGAAAAAGGGTGCCCCGAAGGGTGTGTTTGTGAAGACTTCCAGAAAGGAAAAAAGGGGTACAGAAAAATAAAACTAAATCTGAACTAAAAAAGGTCCCCGATAGAGCCACATCCTACATCGAAGGCCCTTTCACGTCAGCCGGGGGATTCAACGTCCAAAAAATGGCAGCAACGCGCAGTTTTAAACAGCCTGACGGGAACGGGGGGAAGGTCTGGGAGAAAGCAGGGTCCATGAGTTGATGCAAAAACCAAAATAAAAAACTGGCCTGTGGCGGGAACGCCAATTTGAGGAGGAAAATCTGAAAAAACTCCAGGGGAAGAAGAAGCGAAGGGATAAGATCCATGTGCAAAGAGACCTGTGGCGGACCGCGAATACGCAAAAAAACCATTGAAGTTCATCTCTTGGTTGTTTACGAAAACGTTTTCAGGTCGAAATGGTGAAGGATAGCAGGGGGGAAATCAAAACGGAGGGTTCAAAAATTCAAAAAGATCCTCGAAAGGGGACAATGGAAGGGAGTGTGGAGTGTGGTTTGACGACCTTTGGAAAAAGGCCGAGAAAAAAGCGCCCACAGAACAAAACCAACGGAAAAGCTAAGAAAAAACAA
>Ga0179593_1426356_pt1 | contig 11461 bp, 12 predicted proteins | sample CZODoug2_1_08_16_FD_185931 | JGI IMG/M metagenome (GOLD analysis project Ga0179593, IMG submission 185931) | Vadose zone soil fungal communities from Angelo Coast Range Reserve, California, USA - CZODoug2_1_08_16fungal (PacBio error correction) | ecosystem: Environmental > Terrestrial > Soil >...
AGTGTGCGACAGACAAACTATGAGCGGCAGGAAACATGGGGGGGATCGTACGCGAACTGCGGGCCCGTTTTGGTTCACCGGGGAAAAAGGGGGAAACTGGGCTTAGGCTGCGTCACGGAAGGGTCGTTGAGGTTGGCTTCTTCTGCAAGCGAAGAGGAAGAAGGAAAAGAAGAGAGTGTACCGTGTTTTCGTCAAGAAGCAAAGGACAGTAACCGTACATGAAGGGTCGGTTGGGCGGTGTGGGGGAAGAATTGACTGCCTAAAAAGGAAAGGCTGTGAAGAGGGGGGGGGCTAGTGAAAAAAAAGAACAAGGGTGAGCGACGAGAAAAATGAAGGTTTCATTCCACAATCGAAGGGGGTGCCGCAAAGATATGGGCACAGTTAAAGGAAAAGGCTATCGCCACCAAGAAGAAGGGGGACTGCGGCCAGAGTTTCCCATAGGAAGTGATGGGAAAACATTGGTTGCGAAACATCTACTCAAGGTTGAGACCGGACGGGAAGAAAAGGTGTTGGGGGGGGGGGGGTGGTAGGAAGGGACCTATTGAAGAGGTAAAGTGATGGGACAAGAGGAAAAAAAGGAGGGGAGTCCTCCAGGTAGAACGGGGATGGAGGGAGAAAATCCTCAACGTCGCCCTTAATTGAAAGCGAAATGACCACGCTTATGAGCGGTGGCGGGAAAAGCAGTATCAGAAGGGATTTTCTTGTTCAAACTGATAGTCAGGAAGGCGTTTGTACAACGACCACGAGAAGAGCGGTAAAGAATATGCAAAAAAGTGCGCTATCCTGACCGGGGCATAAACGGGAGGAGAGACCACTTACTGAGAGGAGAGACACGGCGGTCATGTCGGACAAAAGGAATCAAAAGCGTGGAGCCTGGAGAAAGGGGAGACTACAGGCAGGACCATGGACGGGTGGCAGAAAAACATTACAAGGAGATAGACGATTGGTTGTACGTGTTGTGTGTACCCAGGAAAGAGGTATTCCAAAAGAAGACATCAGAAAAAAAAAAAAGAAAAAGGGGGGGGTTTTTCCGAGTAGCGGGGGGGTATGCACAGTAGGAAAATAAAAATGGTCTGCAACGGAGCGTCCTACAATATACACCGGTCCTCAGGACGGAAAAAGAAGTAGGGGTGAATCCATAAAAAAAGCTAGGTTGAGAGGAGGAGTAGTGTCCGGTTTTGGAAAAGTCAATGACGCCGGGTACCCCAGGGGGAGAATGGTGGTGTGTAAACAAAGGGAGGGAAGGTGGCCGCGCGAATACTGGATTATAGGGGTGGGGCAAGCATTACCCAAAATACAAGTCAGTTATTTAAATAAAGAAAAATGGGAGAGGAGGAGGCGAGATATCATAGGGGTGTTCAAGTCCATGGAAAAAAAAAATAGGGGGAAAAATTCCTGGGAAAAGCCTCGGTCATTCCGGTTTCGGCAGAGGATTGTTGAATTGAGGTCCCTAAATATAAGGTGGGATCAACGAAGAAAAAGGTCAACCGAACGTAAATTATACAGAGGAAGAGACGGCGAAGGAGAAAGAACCGGAAAACTCAGCCATTCATATTTCACAGAGGGATAACGCCCTAACGGATTTGGAGTCCTGAGCGCGCCGTCTCCAGCCAAATTTCTCATAAGGGAACCTTTCACCGTTTTGAGTCTACAATGTAATGCGCCGCATGTTGTCGCACCCCCTTAGACCCGGCGGCCAAAATCCAAAAAGACCAAACCTCTGCAAAAAAGAGAAAGAGAGGAACAGAAGGTGGAATGCTCGGACGGAGTAAGAAAGGGAATTTAGCAGGAAGTGTGACCAGATCCGGAAAATCCTGCTGAGCGTCATAACATGGAAAAAGTGCGCAGAGTCGAAAGGTGGAGAGAAAAAGGGCGGTGAGCCACGCAAAGAGCGATACCGGCGCAGAACTCCTGGAAACCAAGGGCGGCATGCAGAAAAAAGGATCAGGGTTGGGAGGGGAAGACGATGTTGTCAACCTGGAATCAATGAGGAGACCTGCGTCAAGGGGGGAGGGGATTGGCCGCATAAAACTTGAATTCCTCCAAAGAGAGCCGCTGCCTTAGAGAGAAAGTTTATGCCAAAAGAAAAACAAAAAAGGGGGGGTCCAGAAAACCACGTGAAAAAAGAGAGACGGGGAGTGTACGTTCCCGTAAGAAACCAAAAGAAAAAAAGATGCCACAAGGGGGCGGATGAGACAGGGTGAGGGAAAGGCCGCTTGCGATCGGAACTGATAATAGGGTTCGCAAATACTTTGTGAGAAAATGGGGGGGAAACAGAGGCCCCTAGACGCTGAATAACGATGGTGTGCCGTCCGCGACCAAACTATGGCCAACTCGGGGAGGGTCCACGTAAACTGCCCGGTGCAGACACCATACCAACACTTCAAATTGGACGTATCGGGAAAAGAGGAGGGAAGGAAAATTGACTTAAGGTCAAAAGGGGTGCAGGCACACGCGCACACTCTACTCATAAACGAACCACTACAGGAAAAACGGGAAGACTCAAACGGGAAGCTCCATAAAATGTGCATCTAGTCGTTCTTGTGCGGGCAATTCTTTAATGAAAGACGAAGGATTGCATAAAAGAGGAGTCGGGCACAACTTCCCAGGAAGGGGGAAAGGTCCCCGAATTAAAGCCCGACAGGCACCAGCGAAACAAAAAAAAGCCAGTCGAGATAGTTGTGTGATCACTGTGGGGACGATTAATATGAGAAATGGTCGTCGGCCTGTAAAGAGTTAACCAGGTTGAACTGTTCTGGGGCGAAGCCGATAAGGATTGATTGGGGTAGGGGGGAGTGACGGTCTCACCGAATGGATGGAGTAGGACCTGAGTGTCAGAGGTGCGGCTCGCGTAAAAAAGCCGGGAGCATCAAAAAAACAAAGGAGCGAGAATTAACTGGCATTGACCGCTAAAAAAAAGAAAAAAATGACGTTTAGCCAACGGCGGTAGCCAGGTCAAGCCGAGAAAATAAAAATAACACCTTCTACTTAACGGCCCCGACCGGAAATATCCCAGAAATTTGAAGCGAATAGCGAAAGTCATCGACAGATTTGGAAAAATCTCTACTCGGAACTGAAAAGAAATGCGGCAGTGGGACTCGAAAATGGAACTGGGGCAGGGGAACGCTCCTCAGTCAGAAACGAAAAAAAAAGCTCGGGCTCTTTTTCCAGTAGAGTGAAAGCCACAACTCAGACAAGGAACAACGATAAATGGAGTACTGAATGATCGCAGATGTGTCGGCGGTCGTGGGCCGCACAGTAAAAAAAAAAACATAGACCAGAGTTGGCCAAGGAAGGATGGGGTCGTGTAGAAAAAAAAACGTCAGCCCGCCAAAAAAAGGGGGGGAAAGATTCTTTCTGTTGCGAGGGGAAAGAACATGTGTTATAGGTGCCTGCTCTGGTTCAAAAACGGGGGGGGAAACGGGGAGTTCGCCTTCATAAAAACGGGAGAGAAGCGCGAAGAAATCACGTTGTTCTAAGAAGAAATGGTGCATAGTTTCGTTGTTGGAAAAAAACGTAAGACGCCTCCAACCGATGACCGTAAATTGCCAACAACTGTGGTGAAGGGGGGTGATGGAAAAAAACGTGACCGCGGGAAGAGAAGGCGTCGCGCTTTAAGGTGGGGAAGGGAAAAGGGGAAGAGCCAAAACATGACATCACAGTTGACTGTTCGCCAGTGGGAAAAAATAGATTCGTCACCCGGCATTTGGGTACGGTGCATCGAAATGGTGAAAGAGGGAAAAACTAGGGGTGATAGAATGACGCAAGTTCCTGATGGGGGGAGGGGAACTACCCGAGACGGGACCCTGTTAGAAGCAGGAGAAACAAATGGAAATAGAAGTCAGGGGATTTCCCGGCTGTCTGGAAAACTTTAAAAAAAAAAAAAGAAAAGGCAATCTGCTCACTCCGAAATTTAAGGGATGAAAATCAGATTTTAGCTTTGCACAAGCTAGGTGTGAGGGGGGATGGGGGAAGATTGCGCCCGGAACATTGGGGAGTCAAAGGGTAAGGGAGTTCATTGTAAGGAATCAGCAATCAAGGGGATTAAAAAAGGGTGACCACACGCAAACGGCGGCGATAAGGCGATGGTCATCCCTAAAAGGGGTCGGGTTCATTCGACTCACAGGGGATCAACATGAGGGCTAGAAAATGCGAGGGGAGAATCGAAGTAGGAAAGATGGAGGCGACACAAGGGGGTCACGGCTTAGGGCAGCTTCCCCGGACTTGCCGGTAACAAAAGCCAAAGGAGGGGCGGCTAAGTGCGCAAAATCCGCTGCGAAAGGGGACCGAGAACGGGTATCTGCACGGACATGGACGCATCCATAATGCATGACGACACACTCTTCGCGAGGTAAGGGACTCATCAGCTAGAACCATGAAATGCTGAAAAGGACAATGAATCGAGTTTGGGTATCTTGGGGGCCAGCCAAAGGCTCCAAGAAACAGTAGAGATTCGCGGTCCACCGCGCCCGAACGTGGGAAAAAAACTCGAAAAATTGTGTGTCAAGCCACTACATTGAAAAAGTAAAACACATGGACATGAGAGAGATAAATATGATGATCGTTAACCACAGAAAAGCCTATACACGGAGACCAAATGGGGAACGTCCGCGGGGGAGCCGCCATGACATACAAAAGACCAAGTAAGAGTCCCGTAAGGTAATGCCTAAATCGAACCACCGCAAGATGCCCGCCCAACTTCTCACCTGGGGGGGCTAAATACTTTGACTACTGGGGTGGTGTACTTGAAGGATCAGTCGGTGTCCGTGGGACAAACAGCCGAGGCAATCGGCAGAACTCGTGTCATGGGTACGAGGGGGCACTGCCAAAAATGTGGGGGAAGCAGTGTTCTTACCCCGTGAATCCAGGGAGATTGGCACTATCTAGGGGGGAGGTAGCAAGGCATAAAAAAAGCAGGCTGAAATGGGGTTCGAGGGCAGCAGTCATGCTGGCCAATCCATGTGTATGGGCAGAGGCGGCAGGCTGAAGAAATCATGGGGGGCGTGCCTTAAGCCGCCGGCTGAGGGGGGGGATTACGAGTAAGACGTTTCCAAAAGCAGTTGACTATAATTGCATCAAGAAAAATAGCAGGAGACGTAGCCGCCCCCGGAGAGAATAGGGGGGATTCCATACCGCCAGGCGACTGTTGGGGGTTGCACGAGATGGCTACACAATATGGTCGGGAGCCCGAACTGGGTTTAGAGTTGAAATCAAAGCTTACAAGGGCAATAAATCGCCAAGTAGAACAGTCAAAAGGGAAAACCGCTCCTTGTCGCAAGACGAACCGACTGCGGATGACTGGGGGTCCGGAAAATTATCAATACACAAAGAAAGGACCATTATTCCAGGCAACGTCCTGTGGTTGGGGAGAAAACGCTGGGGGCCATCTTGGCTCAATGAGGATGAGATTGGGACTCCCGCGCAAAAGGAAGAAACCACATCAGGCGTTCCTGGCTCCGCGAGAAGCTTGATGATCGCAGTAGACGCCTAGAGGAAGAGCGCCCGACATTGTACTGGTCCAAGGGATTCATTACTCAACACAAAACAGGGGAAGAAAAGGATCATTAACTTAAGCAGGGATGAGGGATACAGGAACGTGAAACGGCAAGAGGAGAGAGGACGGATGTTCCGTGACTACATCTGAGCACGCAGAACGGAGACCAAAAGGAAAAATAAAGTAATTAAGAGGTCACCGAAGAAACAGTGGGAACGGTGGCCAAGGGCCAAAAAAACATGGTAACTTCAGAGGTGAGGCCAAGAACTAAAAGGTACGGGGGCCGCAGGCGCTTTTGTAGGACGTCAACCGTGCAGCTCTCATAACAAACAAGCGGGAAAGAGAATGAGATGTAGGGGGGAAGCCTACAACAGATAAAGGCAGGAACTGGGGGGGGTGGGCTCATCTGCGTGACCGGGTGGGGGCACACCGGTGAAATGGAACTGGAGGCAGGAACACTGTCGGACGTAAGGGGAGTTTCACGTTGGGCTCTTTGCGAGAAAAAGACGAGTGTGTCGAGACAATGCTAATCGTAGAGCCCTTTTTCAGGGAAAGAAGCACGGTACGCGACAGAGCCTGGGTTTAGTCAGGATTTTGAAAAATGGGGGGGAAAAAAATTGGACCTGAAGCCTTCGCGGGGAGGGGAAGAAGAGGCAAAGAAGAACTAAAAGATACTAGAGACAGGGAGAGTCCCTAGACACAAGGATGGGGAAGGAGGCATAGGACAGGTGCCCAAGCTCTCAGGAAATGGGACAAAAGGCAGGCGAGACCAACAAAAGAAGATTTGTACTGCGAAAGTCATCGTTACCGGATAGTTACTTTCACGAAATTTTGTGCGGCCGGCCTATCAAAACAAACCAAATCATCATCGGCCTCAGTCCGGAGATGGAGAAAACACGGAAAAAGCCTCAACTATTACTATCCTTGAACAGGTGCCCCTGGGGGGAGGGGAAAGCGGGGTGATGGAAACGACTAGCAGAGTGGGAAGTCCCGCACCATTACGTTGTCAATATGATGGGATGGGGGGAGGGAAAACGACTAATCAAAAAATCCAGGATTTCCTGGGCGGGCCGAAAAAAGAACGAATCGAAAAGGGATCGCAAAGTTCTTCAAGATCTTATCCGAAGTGGCTCGGTACTCTTGGGGGGTCCGAAATGGGGTCCTTAAATCAGGAAAGGGGGGGCGAGGTTACACGTACGCACGGAGGCATCACGTATGCGTCTACGCACGAAATTATTAAAAAAAACTATGAAAGCCTTCCCGGGGGGGAGCAGAAATGCAATAGATCTGCCCTCTAAGGCGTCAAGGGGGGATACAGAAGTGACGCGGGAACTCAGTACGCCATGATGCTATGGAAACTTAGGAAGCTGTCTGACCTATGACCCAAAGGGATCTACGACAAAGATGTGCGACCGGAAAATGGAAGGGGGGTGAATAAAAGAAAGGGCCAGAGTGCTCGATCGATATGGGCCAGTATGTCATGTTTTACAAAAATCGGACAACGGGAGGGGCACTTCTCCGTCAAATCTGAAAGCGAAAACAAGGAAAAACGTGGGTAACACGTATGCGTGTGTAGAAGCATCAACACAGGAAGGGGGTGAACGAGTAGGGACTTTGAGGAGTCAGGGCGACTACCTAGAAAAAACAGCCGTCTGAACTGAAAAAAAAAAAAGAAGGCAAGTTAAGAGGTGGGGAAAATCTCGAATAGTCAGCGTTCTAGGAATGGGCAGGGGGGGGGGTAATTTCGTACTACCGGCGGACAAAACCACACCGAGAATTGAAGAGGGTGGGGCAAAAAACGTGCGGGGGCGGGGAAGCTAAGAGATAAAGTCTTCCTAGGACGGAGGGTGGCGTAGCAAGGGGAGAAAGGGCTTCCTGGAACTAGGTGTCAGTAAAACGACTAGGAGATTGCTTTGAGATAAGCAATTGGGGGTTTTTGCCAGGGATGAAAAATAAGTTTGGACCATAAAAAAGTATGACGACTTTCATAGTGACGCCAGAGTCTGGGGGGCTGGAAATATTAAAACAGAGTTGTAGCACGAAGAAAATTCAATCTAACAAGCATACGACAAAAGTTCATCCAGAGAAAGGGACGTTCGCCAGAAGCCGAAGGTGCATGGGGGTAAAAGGGAGAAAATGAAAGAAAACATGAGAAAGGCCCTATGAAGGGTAAAAGCAGAGAGAAAAATTGTCGAGCGGGAATCTATAAAACAAAGAAGTAGGGGAAGAAAGGATAATCCGGTCCATGTGGGGAAACCAGTGGAGGGACAAAAGACGTAAATCCACACAGCGAAAAAAAACTGGGGGAAAAGAAGATCACAATAAGGGAGTTCCCTCTTAAAAAAAAAGAACGAAGGAATTTATCGGAAGTCTCGCTGAAAGTTTCCGATAGCCGGAAAAAAAATGCTTCAAATCAGAAAATCTGGTGAGACCGCTCGTCAACTCACTGCGGACTAGGCGTTCAAGAATTCAAAAATCGAAAGAAAAGGGGGAATGATTTCCACTAATGAGGACAGAAGAAGGGGACGAGATGCGAATCACAATATTGAATGTGGAGAAGCCTGGGGGGTTCACGATCCTGCAGGCAAACTGGGAGGTCTGGCCATGATCGGACGACAAGACCCTCTGGAACAGGCACACTAATCTCGGGGCCGAGAGAGGATCAAGGACCGTGGGGGTGTTCAAGAATGAACCGGAGCATTGGGAACAAGGAAACGGGGAAGCTCGTTCGGTCCGGAAGTTCGCGACCTCTACAAAGAAAAGATTTCAGAAATTGCATGCCTTCGGGGAAAAGGTTGAGGGAGACAAGAAGCTTTCTATCTAAAAAAAGTGGGGGGTGGAAAGAAAAAAGGAGCACCCCGTTGGGGAACAACGTGGGTGGGTGAAAAGAGAGGGGCACAAATAGGAAAGCGGGGGAAAGACGATTGGTTTTTGTCCAAGCTGCTCGCACCCACGAAAACGAAGCGGGGAGGGAAGTGATGCCGGGTCACAACCAAAAGGCCAGCAAGCCGCGAAAAAAAATCTGTCGATGAAGGGCACGGCACAGCACGGCGCAAAAGAGGAAGCGAAAACTCGATCAGAAAAAGAGACAAAGGAAACTCCAAACGTAGATCGGTAGTGGGCTGTTGGGCGGCACCCGTGGGGAGGGTTAAAAAAGGGCGGCCGGGTTTCGCACATAGAGGAGCTGAAAGGAAAGTAGGTCATAGATTACATGAACGACATGTGCAACGTCAACTGGAAAAAAACGATAAAGTTGGTAAAGGTCCGAGGAAAGTACTTCACGAAGGGGGAGAGGACATGTATCTGGAACCCGGGGGGGAAGGGCAGGGGGAGGATAATATTTCGGTCAAGGGTGAAACTTGGGATCGTGGGGGGAGCCAGATGACCGTCTCCGATTCATGGGGGGGGTGTAGGCTAAAGAGGATGCATCAAAACCCTCTAAAAACGTATGGGAGGAAGAGAGATCTAGAAATAGGCCTAGCAAAGACGGTGATCAAAGGAAAAGAGGAGTTAATCAGCCACGGAAATCAAACATGACATCGGGAACGGAACCAGGCCACGGTGGACATATAACATAAATTCCTTAGCTGAGGCAAGATATAGAGAAAAGTGAAAAGAAAAAAAACTCGCTACTCAGGGTCTACTATGCTGGGGAAAGGGGCAGGGGCATGTAAAGTATTGGAAGGGGAGAAAAAACTTTACGGGGGGGGACATGCAGAAGATAGACGTCACACGGAAAAGGGTGTCTCTTTTTCAAAACAAGTAATCCCCACACAAAGAAAATCACAAGGACAACTTGTTGGGGACAGGAGATCAATGTGGGAACGGGTCATGTTTTGGAAGGGGGGGGGGGTGGGTAGATTCGGTCTATTCACCTTTGGGATTATATTTATGAATTCGAAGTGGGTCGGCTTAATAGAGGGGGGACTATTCAAGCTGGGGGTTCCGGAAGGCATAGGGGGTAAAAGGTTTTGCCAATCCGAAAAGTCGTATTTGGAACTTAGTAACCGGCAAAAAGGCCAAAGCCGAGCGATGAAAGTTCTGTCAGATCATCGTAAAAAAAGAGGGGGAATCTTTCTATGGGAAGCCTGGGTACAAACGTTTTGAAAAAAAGTCTGTGGAACTCTTCAGAAGCCGGCAAATCAAGAAACTACAGAACACGGTGGTCGAAGAGAAAGGGAAAAGACTGGGGGGGGGCGCCAATTGAAAGACCTAAGTTCCCAGTTACTTTCACTTGAAATTGGCCAAAAGAAGATGAACCTTGGGAGGGAGGGAAACTTTACGATAGCGCATCTTCTAGACGTCTGGTCGGTGGGTTTGATTCATAAGTTATTCTTGAGCAGGACAGGTAAATACTGTTGACTTAGTATACCTAAAAGATTAAGACAATAAGCCCTATTGGGTGATCAAAGAGCGGGACTAAAAATGAGATGAAGGGATTTTACTAATAAAAATGGGCTTTTTTGGGCCAGGATGCCCGACGAACAGGGAAGAAACTTCGGTGGAAAGCGGGAACAAAGTTTAATTCTGGAGGACGAAATGCAGGAAGGGTGACAAGGGGATAGCATTTAAGCGAGAAGGCAATTGATCAGAGTAACGTGAATTCACGCAGATATTTGGAATGTGGAACAAAGAGGCTGTGTTGTTTCGCGGGGGGGATGGATGGCGACGGCGAAAGGGGGTCATGAAAAAAAAAGTCGGGATGGAGTCATTGTACTGAGCATGTGGGAACTGCATGGTGAATTTTCCATGACGTCGCAACAGGAAATTGAGAAGAAAAGAGTCTGGTCGTCACGATGGGCACAAGTATAAGAAGGGGAGTCTCCCAACGATAAAGGAAAATCGAAGGGGCGTCTGACTCGCCGGAATACGGGAGAGAGGCTCCGGGTTAAGTGAAAGGCGAATCTTCATGGAGGTAGATCAGGGGCATAGGTCAGCAAGCGAACGACGCGAACGGTACAGGGGATTTCGGATTCAAGGCACTGGGAACAGACGCAGAAGATGAAAATCGCAGCGATCGCTACCAATCTACCAGGGAGGGCTTCCCAGAAAAGCATTGGAAATAGCGGGCGACAGCCAAATCAAAGAAAAGGAGAGAGGGGAGAGGGCAATCGACAGATTGAACAAAAACTCGGATAAATGCGAGGTTTTGAAGAAGTCGTCTAGTGAAAGGGACCAAGGGCCATTACTAGAAGAACGGAGATTTATAGAGAGGGTTAACTAAACAGCTGACTAGCTGGAAGGTACCATGAATGGCGGATCTGTATGGGGGACACGAAGTGCGTAAAAAGCCAAAAGTCAGGTTCAAGTAAGGTGGGGATGTCCTAAATACAAAAGCATGTACACACCAACGGGCGGACTGGGGAAGAGGGGGACGGGGGGGGCGGCGAATTTATCCGCGTTCAAGGCAAAAGGACTACAGCAATCTCGGATCCCAGGGTTCTGGGAGGGAAGGGGGTTAGGAAACCATTTGGTTCCGAACAAGCGGACAAACGGGCCATGGAGAGGGGGCAAAGATTCCTTCAAACCGGTGTCAAAGTAAAAATCAGAGTGAATGTTCTTCATGAGAGGACCGACGAGCTATTCCAACAGAATCAATATGACATCAGCTCCCGACAGGGGGGCAAAAAAAAACAGTAGAAAGGGAAGGAAGAACTGGGGAAAGGACTAAATCATGTGCTGTGCGGACATGGGAGGGGGTGAGAGACTAAGAATGAGAAAGGGACTAGCGTCAAAAAGTGTGCAAGCATATGAGATCTAAAGGGCCAAGGAAACCCGTCCAAAAAACGAGATGGGACGGGGGAAAGTATGCTGACTGTAACTAAGGGAGGGGGAAAAACGCCCACGTGTCTGTGCCGAAAGGAGACAAAAACTCAATCTCGAAGGAGCTGATCTGTGGGATCAAGAAACATAAGTCATAGATGCTAAGCTCTACTCAAGGGGGTGGGCGTAAGACGGGCTAAAGAG
>Ga0179593_1478599_pt1 | contig 11461 bp, 11 predicted proteins | sample CZODoug2_1_08_16_FD_185931 | JGI IMG/M metagenome (GOLD analysis project Ga0179593, IMG submission 185931) | Vadose zone soil fungal communities from Angelo Coast Range Reserve, California, USA - CZODoug2_1_08_16fungal (PacBio error correction) | ecosystem: Environmental > Terrestrial > Soil >...
CGCACTTGAACAATCAGGAAAGGAAAGCGCAGTGCCGGAAAAAGGAAGGTCCCGGGACGTCCAACTGGACAGAAAACCCCAGCAAGGAAAAGGGTCATATAACACAGTGACAGTCGCCGGGGACTGGAAAGAAAATGTTCACACGGGGGAACCGGAAAATCCACGCGAACTGCCCTTGATGATACAGCAAGGAGAAAGAGCATAGAGGCCTTGAGAAAGCAGGCTACCTACATCTGCGCTAGCTGGAAAAAACGAGCTCTCTGAGACCGAGAGAAGGAGTTCCAAAAGGTTGATGGGGCCTGGAGAGAGACGGGGTGAATATAGAAATCGGGAAAAACAAAGCGCGATCAGATCCCGGACGCAGCTCTCTCTGATCGTTCAAAAAGGGGGGAAGTTGTCTGTGAGGAGACGGAGTTAAAAGGGCCAAAGGGACAAGGTCAAGACGGGGAAATTGGAACGGCGGACCATGGACGAGCTCCCCGTGACTGCTCAGGTCCGAAGGAGAGGGAAAATCGAGGCAGGGGAAACAGGAAAAGGGGGGTGGGTGTCGATGCCTAACGGACCAGAGATCAAAGTACAGAAGGGAACCATCAAAAAAGGGGCGGCTCGGGGGAAGGAAAGAAAGTGTACGTCCTCCCAGAGCAGAGAGAAGCAGGAAGACAAAAACTTTTGTAAAAAACGAAAAGGCAGAACTAGAGGGACAAAAAAACTTTAACTGGGGTGAAAGGGGGGGGAAAATCATTGAAAAGAAGAAAAATGCCGATGGTGGAAAACGGTCCACACAAGAAATAGAGCGGGTCTCGGTAGATAAAAGGGTCGGAGCAGGAAGGAGTTTACCGCCGATCGAAAAGCGGCCAGAAGAAAAAAAGACACCCACATAAGTTGAACTCCCAGCTTTAAAAGAAAAAGAAAACCGTGCATTCCATCAGGGCAAAGGAAGCGGAAAAGGTTGGGGGAAAAAGACTGCCATAAGAAATCATTCTGCAGCGATATGAGAGGATACAGCAGGTTTAAAGTGCGTCTCAAGTGACAATAAAACAAAAAAGACTTAGGGAGGTGCAAAAATGTAGGAAAAGCAAAAGGGCACACTGAGCATCCTTGAACGGGTAAGTAAGAAAAAAAAGGCAAAATGGGGTGAAAAAGGGGGGGGGAGAGGGTGAAAACGACATCTAACTTCTGGAAACAGTCCTGGGTAGCCTGAGTAAACCAAGCTGGACGGTAATTTTATGGAAAATAGCGGGCAGTTTCGGAGTGAACGATGAGTGCTCGAAAAGCTGGCACCGTGGACCGAAAGTGGGCGCGACCAACAAAAATCGTTCAAAGGGCTGATAACGAAAAAAGGGAGCAGGGGGAAACAGCCCCAGCGGTGAATCAATGCGCGGATAGAAGAAGGTGAAACGGAAAGACGAGGGGAAGGGAGGGTGGTTACAATTTTATCCCGAAGACCGGCCGCTTTGAGAGAGCGAAGGTCCGGAAGTCATTCCGGGATGAACGTCACAAAGACGGGGACGGTTGAGCACACAAGATACCCAGACGAGGTCGGGGACATCTGGGTCGGACCAACAAACAACCCCAGACATAATTATTTCGGACAAAGAGACAGGGGTGGAGGAATTGGGGGGGAAAAGAACCAGGAGCGAGGGGCGGATCTGCAAGGCACAACCAAATGACAAAAAAAAAGGGGGCAGTTTTGTGACCCTGCCACCGGAGCCGACAAACGGCCTTTTAGGCCGGTACTAGTAGATGTCGACCATAAAGGTATCCACGGACGAACTGTTTGGCATGATTCTACTGTGGGTCGGGGAAAGGAAAGGACAAAGGGAAGACAAGGTCTCCAGACACGACGCCGACGACCAGGAAGAGGTTTTGCCAGGGGGGAAAGGGGGGAAGCACGAGTAGGTTGGGAAAGGGCTTACCAATTTCAGAAAGGGGGAGAGGGGGGGTCTCAGACTGACCAATGAAGGGTGACTTCAAGGAAGTTTGTACGGTCGGTCCGGGAAGTGGCAAAAGACCGTAAACTTAATGCACGCAAAGGGGAGGGGGGGGAATAAAGGGCTAAGTATACCGGCGGAATCTGGGGGGTGTTAATGGAAAGTACGCAACGCCGAAGGGGGGGCGGTCGCCGACGCTGAGAGTAGAAAGAGAAACTCATGGCAATCTGAAAAAACTATCTAGACTCTTTCATTGCCCGTGACTCGGAAAACCAATCACGAAGCACCTAGAACAGTAAAGCTGGCTGTGGGTTCTCGGCCGGCCCGTGAGAAAAATGGTACGAAAACATTACGAACCGGGGGAAAAATGGGAAAGAAAGTGGGGGCATTTCATTCTAAAAAAAAAACCTCTACCGACGAAAAAAAAATCCCATGTGCACAGACCACGCAGAGGAGGAAAGGCGGGGTCGGAAAAGACGGACTATGCCCCGCCCTTTTCACCAGAAAAGCTGCCAACAAGCTCTCGTGTTGTGGGAAGAGTTCAAGAAACAAAACCAAAGTAACTTACTGACAGGGAATTACTGAAACTTGAAGCAACAAGTTATGCGCCGGGGGAACGGGGGGAGTCCCCAAAGACAAGCGACGTGTTGATTAGGTTAAGGCAGAAAAAAAAAAGAAAAAGGGACTGGGAAAAATGAGTACCTCCTATGTTGAGCTGAAAGAGGTAGAGATATATTGAGGCGCCGAATTAGTCTCGTACGAACAAATCAAAGCGGAGAGCCAACAGGTTATGGGTAAATGAAAAGGGGCTCCGAACAGGCAATACTTGTGGGTAAAATGGAACCCGGTAGTCCAGCGAGAAAACGAAATCCTAAAGAACGGAAAGAAAAAAACGGAGGAGGGAATCCTCATTGGAACACAAGCTCTAGAAAAAAAAAACGTAGGAGATGAACAGAGAGAACGGTTTCAATGAGGGGGGGGGGGGAAACTGATTGTCAGAGACAAAGGGAAGAGGTAAGAGTAGAGTAGTCGATGACTACCCGGGGAACCCGGGACCCAAACTGAGCGGACGTAGAGCCAATTGAGGAAGTGAGGGGTGGCTCGCAAAAAAAGAACCGATTTGTTCGTAAGAAAGGAGCAAAATAGAGAAGCGAGAAGGGAATGATAGTTCCTAAACAGAGGGAATAGTGGGAAAAGGGGCGTTAACATTCAAAGGTCCTCGGGAGAAGGAAAAAATCCAAAATGCTCGAGAGCCTCCAGTGCGGCGAAAAAAAAGTTCCCAAGGGTTAAGTACGAAGAACGGAACAGGTAAGTGTATTGGGGGGGGAGGAACTCGAAAACAGAGGAGTGTTTGTCAATGCGAGGGTGGGCGGGAAAAGGGAAAGAGGGGCGAAACGGAGTAAGCCGCAGAAAGCCGGTGGGGCGCATTGGGGAATGGGTCGGCGCATAGATGAAAGAAAGGGACGGATGAAGTTACAGTTAACCACTCGTCACATTAGGGAATGATAAATTTTGATCTAGGAACGGGCAAGGAGAAAAAAAAGGGCACTTTACGGTGAGAGAGTCGTAGTGGGACTAACGGGAATTAAGAATAACGATCTTAGACACTGAAAGTATAGGGAGCGCAGGGCAGTAGAAAGGAGAACATTCACGGAAGAAAACTACGAACTTCAAAGGTCCGAGAAAAAGATGGTTCCAAAGGTATAAAGAGAAGGGATACCACGACAGGGAGGAAAAATAGCGGCAAAGAAAACGGAAAAAAACCCGAAGGACAAATTGAACGGGAGGAAAAAATCATTGGTCACGGAGGAGCTTTAAAAAAAAACACTCATGAAATAGGGTAGACCAGAAAAACAAAAGCCGGAAGGAGAAAAATACGGGGCCCGATTCAAGGTCGTCAGCGTCCTGATTCCTGGAGAAGGGGGAGGAGGGTTCAGTGAATGGTCTCGAAAGGAATCTGCAAAAAAGTGAGAGAAGGAAGGCGTGTAAGGATCAAACAAATGAGGGGGCCGTCGGAAAAACTGGTCAAAGGACAACTTTTTGTGCAAGAGGGGGACGGGACCTATGAAGAGCCGAACCCCTCAGAGGGAAGGGCTTAACCACAGAATGAAAGTGACAAAGTAAAAGCCGCGAATATCAAAATTAGACCTTCGAGTGGGGGGGGGGGGGGGGAAACCAAAGAGACAACGAGCCTCGGCGGCTCTTGGGCAAACAAAACTTTGCCGGAGGGAGAAGGAACCGGAGAGGGCAGATGCCAGTGAAATCGCAAAGCGCGAAGGTGCTTGAAATGCTAACATTGTCACCGATACGAAGCGCACGCGAGAAAAAGACCGTATCCGCCGCCATTGTTCGGGAAAGAGGGGGCAGGCAGATAGAGAAGAAAGTTCAGAAGCGACCATCGTTGTGAGGGACCCAAAACACCTTGGACTGAGATGAGAAAGGTGGGCGAGACGAAGCACGAATAGCAGCGAAACTACGAACGGCCCGCAATAAAATGAAAAAAACGGGAAGGGCGTCAAAAAAAACTACTCCAGACTGGTTCTTTCTCAGTGAGGAGGCGTTGTAAGAGGGATAACGTAAAAAGGCGATGGAGGGGGCATACTGCTCGGGAAAAAGTTATTCAAGGAATCCGGTTCGCCAACAGGAAAAAAAACAACTAGATGGAAAAAGCCTTGGAAGAACTTGACAGCTGGCCACCTGATTCATATCTCTGATGAGGGTCTGACGGAGGTTTCCAAAACCTGAAATCGATGAAGAACGAAAAGCACGGTGTGGAAAAAGCTGGGAGGTGACAGGATGGGGCAGCGTTCCTGGCAGAAAGGAGAGAGCTGAACTACTTCGACCAGAGCAGAAGGGAAAAAGGGGAATGAAGATGTCGGGGTGTGGACAACCAGACGCAGTCCTGCTGTGGCAAGAGACAGCCCCCACAGAAGTTGAACTAGAACACAAGTACAGGCGATGAAAGGGACTCTGCCCTCTAGTGCATTGAGCATGGAGGAGGGGAAACATTACGTAGAAAGGACGAAGGGAGAGCAGGGGAAGACGTCTACTCAAAATCGGGCGCGACCCGTCGTTTTTGGTCCAATCCTGAACCGAAAATTGGATCTAATACCGTGAGTGCATCAGACAACCACAAGAAGAGGTTTGTCGGAAAAGAGGAGGAAAAGAAAGGTAGAATAAATCCTGGAGCAGTGTGAACCGGGGAGCTCGTCCAGGGGGACCTGACAGTCTGGAACACCCACAAGGGAAAAAGGAAGTTTGGCATCTGGAAAGCCTCAGTAGAATAAAAAAAGCTCGAAACTAATCCTATAGCTGCGAAAAAGGATAGGAGCAAGGGAGAGGGCCAATTCTCTGGAGGCAACTGAAGACCGGGAAGACAAAAAGCGGGGAAAAAATTTAAGGGAGCGGTCTCAGAGAGGAGTTGACTCATTAGAGGGGAGTTGAGGTACCTGCGGGAAGGGTAGCGGGAGTGGAATAGGGCTGGGAGAAATCAGATAATGGAGTAAAGGTGGAGGGGACGGGTTGAAACCATTTGAAAAACCTGCGGGGACACGGCAACCGGCTAGGGGAGTCGTAAGAAAAGACCAGGTGTGTAGAGGAAACCAGGTTCTCTAAAGAATCCAAAGGGAATAAAGGGGGAAATGAAACGGCACGGCCTCCTTTAATCAGAGAAGAGGCTATCAACGATTAAAACTCGCAACAACAACACGAGTAGAACGAGAGATTAACTCGGGGGCGACAACGGCGAAGATTACGAAAAGACTGCAGTGAAACGTAAAACGGAATTACCCTTGAACAAAACTTAAGAGCCCAAAAAGAACGACACAGGGGAAATCTAACCCCGAAAGGGTGGGAGTCGACGAACCCCGGGGCCGTGGCCACGAAGGCCGGGGAGGACAAAAAAAAAGAAAAGACCATCGAAAGAAAGGAAGGAGAGGTCAAGATCTCCCACCGAGCTTCATCGCAGGGACCTGGCTAAATCCTAATAAGAAGAGGAGAAGACTGCTTCCCTACGCCCTCTCACTCCAAAAAACCGAAATCTTCAAAGCAAAAGGTTTCAAGTGACTCGCCTTCCCAAAAGGCGAGAATCTGGCACCGCGGCTCGATCCCTTGAAACTAGGCTCTAGCGGTTGAACGAAGATGTTGTGATGATACTGCGCTTCATAATTCCCCAAAATAAAAAAATCAACTTTAAGGGGGGAAAGGAAGGAAGGGCTTGAAACCAAACCGTGAATCGGTCCCAGGTGAAAGAGGAAAGGGATATCTCGAGTCAAAATTGCAGCCCTCTGGGGGACGAAACAATTCGGAGTGTTGTGTCGATGCACTCACGGAGAAGTAAAACTAGGCATTATGGGGGCAATAAAAAAAACACTGTTCGTACCGATCAGAGTTATGGAAGGACACCGATAAAGAGCTTCTGAGAAGGGGACGAATAGGGTTTGTCCAGAACCCTGAGCAATGTCACTATACAAGAAAGGCCGTCAAAGCGCCGGTGACTGGGGTGGGGACGGAGGGGGGTCGGAAAGAAGGGGGTCAAACATTGAAAAAGGGTGGTTCAAGGTCCAACCCCCAATAAGTTGATTCGGTTCGCCTTCGGGGCATCGAAAATTCAGTTCCGCCTATCGGAATCGGAGGCCAGAAGGAAAATAAGGGAACTCCCAGATTTTAAGAAAAAACAGTTGCTTCGTGAGGCCCAGGCTCGACTGCCGGACAGAACATGATCATGAGGGAAAAAGATCGGAAAACAGGGAAAGGGCAGATGGTTTTAAGGAGTTCGTAAAGGGGACTTGATGTAAAACACAACGCGGGGAGGGGCTCACAAACGTGGCGAACTCAGTTATGTCCTGAAAAGTGGGAACGGAGAGGGGAAGAGAGCTGGGGTCAAGGTTTCGTTTAAAACCAGCGAAAGACCAGAAGGTTGGAAGCATGAGCAGGGCACCAAAGGGAAAAGGGATTCGAAGGGTGCTTATAGCAAGTTCGGGAGGGAGCGGGAGGAAGTTCTGGGACATATCAGACGGTGGATCCGATCCTAAGTGGGCTCGACCGGTCCCCACGATGCATGGGGGGAAGATGGTCCTAAATCGCGAGATGAGCGAAAATAACCAACAGGGGGGAAGGGAAGAAATTTCTTCGGATCTCGAAAGAAGGGGGGCCGGTCTCGCGGGGGGAAGGCATAGGTGGAAAAGGTTAGCAAACAATCCCAGCTAGCTTTGCGAGATATGAATGGTCATCGAATATCTTCCGTGAAGGGGGGGGAAGCCGGCCAAGACGGGGACGTACTTGTTCATGAAAAAGAACTACCCAGCGAGTCTAAGTATAGGACATTGGTCTTCCAAACACAGCGAAGTATAAAATGATGGACAGCAGTAGGAGATTTTCAGGTTAGGGGTAAACAGGGCGGGAAGTTTTTCGGAGAGCCATCGTCCGACACATAATGAAAAAAAAAGTGGCATTTTGAAAGTTCAGGAAAGGGGGAGACAGAGAACCTTTTGTAGGTGCTGACGGGGTGCTATTTCACGAAAATAGAATTGAGAAAAAGGCACGGAACTTTGTGCATGATTCAGGAAAGGGTAAAAAGGCACGACAAACAAGGAGACAAGAAATCAACCAGAGAACGGAATAAAGCCAGATTGGATCCACTGTCCTGCAGGAGTGGTCGGCTAACCTAATGAGTTCAGGTAGGTGCTACTACGTGACCAGAGTTGACTACCTTGAAAGTTAAAGAGGGGGCGGGGGCCGTGAAGAGGCCGCCTCATCTACCATCCACTGGCGGGTATAACAGCCGAGGGTAACCGGCTGGAAACATGCAGAATCGGGGGGGAGGGAAGTGTTTAACAGTGGACGCTAAGGGGGAAACTGATATCGCGGCCCGCATTGGTGAAAAAGACGAAAATGGCAGGGTCAGATCCCGGTGCTCAAAGTGGAAAAAATTAACATAGGAGAGGGAGTTTGGGTGCATTGGGACCCGGGACAAATTCCTAAATAGTAGCCGATCCTGCCGTTGGGGATCATGCCCGTGGTTCCCTAAGAAATGAAGAAAAATTCGATTGTACGACCGGAAAGGGGAAATTAAATGAGAAAGTGCAAAATGTCTCTAAAAGCGCCGACAAAGTCCATAGATTCGAACAGAAAACGCTAAACAGAGGGGGAGTACGGAGGGACCGACGCTAAAAGGTTCAGCTTTTTGCCCGACCCCCTTTTTAAAAAAACCCCTCCAAAAGGGAAAAAAAAAAGAGAAGAGGGTTTGGGAACGAGTTCCCTCACCCCCACCAAAAAGAACCTAACGGAGGAGGAAGAACACGGGAAAGAAGAGGGTGTTGGAGGACTCCTGTTAGCCCAAGATCGCGACGGGTTGATAGTTAGGGACAAACGGGTGACTGGCAACATATAGTCACTAGGTACTCGAGGAAGTGGGGACGAGAAAATGGGCTAGCGAGAGTCTGTTGCCCGAAAAGGAGGAAACATTACGAACAAAGATTACGGAGGGGGTCCAAAGGGTAGTTAAATTCGCAATTGGCTCAAACAGAGTTCCGCCATGGGGTAAATGGGAAACCGGTAGAGCGGGCACGACGACAAGATAAAAGGACCGACCTAGACGCAAGAAAAAAGGAGATGGTCCGCACTCAAATTGGAAGTGAAGACATCCTCAAGGAAAACAAGTATAGGAAAAGAAGATACGTGTTCAGGAGTTAGCAAGCTCTGGAAAGGAAGGAAAGTCTGGATTTACGTGAAAATGGGACCCACTGACGACCCTACCATTTACCAAAAGAGGCCGAACTTGAAAATGCTATGTCTAACAGGGGGGGAAAGAAAGAACCGATTTGTTCGTACTGTGACCAGACTAAGGAGGCGATCAATAGCTAGCCCGGAAGAAAAAGTTTACAAGTAATCGGGAAAGGACCGATCGGGTGAAACCGGGTAAAGTTACTTCTGGCATACACTACCAAGAGAAAACGTCGAGATCTGGCCGAAAGAAGTAAAGAAGCAAGCGAGGAAATCAAGAGTTCAAAGGGTCCCCTCCGGCTTAGGTGGGTGGGGGTGGGAGGAACTCTTGGAAAAATCAAAGAGAGCTTGGTGTAAAAGGCGGAGTGGGTGAAAAACGACGGAAAGGCGAGGAGGCTGCGAAAGAGGTAAAACACGGTAGCGTGATGTCGCCAGTTGGAAGTGGGAATGGTCTGCCGTAGAAATAAATGCTTTCGAATTGAAGGGACAAGGGTTGTACAGGGATTCCAGCAGACGTTTATTGTGATCTCGGGAAAAAAGAGAACCCGGGAAGAGGAAGTTTTAGGGAATAGTCCTGTGGAAGGGGAAAAAGGCGTGAATAAAGCGCTCGATGAAGAACCGGTGACTAAGTAAGAGGATAGGGATGCAGCGAGAAATAAGCACAGCGGAAAGCGCCGAGCTCTACGGCCGAACTTCAAAACTGCGCTACGGCAGGTTAAAGCACGTTATAATAAGCCGGAAACGAAGATTTGAGTGCCAGATGAGCCTGTATGGAAAGGAAAAAAAGGAAAAATACGTTAAACAAAGGGAAGGGGAGTCAAAAGAGATGTGTACGGAGAAGTTTCCCCTACAAAGGTGACACCATGAAAACTAGGGACAGTGCACCAATCCGGGTCGAAATAGGAAGGGGGGCGTCAAATCAGTGGCCTGCTGGAAAGGGTCATGTCCGTGTCACTTGAAATTGACTAGAAGAGAATCGCAAAAAAAAGTGCCCAGTACGAGATTCGAATGTAAAAAAAAATAATTAAAAAAATCAAAGCACAGGGGAAGCGGATAAGTAACGGTTCCGGAACCTTTGGTTACGAGGGGGGGGGGGCAGTGAACCGATGGAAGGAAGCGAACCCCTACGACCTTTACTTCCAACCGATTCCGAAAGACCGACGAATGAAAGATCAATTAGAACTAAGCGGGGGGGAAAAACAGCGCGACAAAAGAATCAGAGGCTGTTCGATTGTTCCTGAAAAAGAACGTTCCAATGCCCCGTCGTGTCCCTCGAACAATGCAAAAAAGAAACGGTACAGTGTAAAAGAAGTATAGAAAAGCGCGCCGGGCTCAGGCTGGAAGGGGAAGACAGGAAATATACAAAAAAAGAGAAAACGTGCACCGGAGGAGAGTCGCTCCGCAAAGGTGGGGCATTCCCATGAGGGGAGGGAAGGGCTGAATATCCGCGATGCAAAAAACGAAATCAGTGGAGGGAAGCACACCTCGGAGTCTGATAAACATTTGACAAGCTAAGAACTCATCGAATAGCAGCCAAAGACGCCTCAAAACACTGCTAAGGCCTTTAAAGGTTTCGGCAAGGGATCATTCAAACGACTGGTGCAAAAATGTAAGGCGTAACTGATCACCTGAACAAGCTCGATGTGGTCTACGAACGGGAAAAAGTATGCATCAGAAAGAAAGTTCTCCACGCTGTGCAGCCAACTAAGCGGTGTCACCGCAAGACTGCAGAAATCCTGCAACAGAAAAATACATTAGAGTCTCGCTGCCGAATGGAGGCACGGGTTCAAAAAAAGAAGATCAGGAGCCGGGGCCTAAGAACACGTGTGAAGTTCATCGAGTCGGGGGAAAAAAGTCATTGGGGGCGAAATGTCTTTAGGGCACGACGATTGGAATCGTCTGAAAAAGGAGAAAAAAAAACGAAATGGACCAATGGACTTTTTTTTATGGACCTTGACACAACCGTTCTGTGGACAATTCTGTAAAATTATTCCCCCAAAACCAAATACGGGTTCGAAAGACAGGGCAGACGTGGAAAGGAGAGACCGCTAGTGCCATTGAACCGGGGCGCTTACAACCTTCGTATAACGGCTTAAAAAGAACGGGCTCTAGCCGCCTTGAGACGGATCCAGGAAATATAGTAAATCGGGGCCGGAAATTCGTGGGTTGTTTTTCCAACGGGGGGTGGGGTCAAGGAGTACATAAAACGATGGGAGAAATTGAGTCAGACCCACACCCATCCTACGTTTTGGCGGCTAGAGCCTGCAAAGAGAATGAAAAGAATAACTGGCAGTTCAAAGGGGAGCTCGTCCAATGCACGACGGTACAGGAATGAAAAACAAACTATGGGAAAGAACGTGGTTTTTCATTTTTGGAGGGCAAGCAGCTTGGAAAGCCCACAGACATCTTCGGTCTGAACGATCCAGAAGAGACTAAAATATGAGATACTCGGAGACAAAAAGTCTCGAGTGGTTCAAAAATCCGGGAGGAGCCAAAATCTTTGAGGTCCAAGGGGGAACAAAAGTTACAGAGAGGGCGGAAACAGCTAGCGCAGAGGGGGACACTGGTTGAAGAAAGACTGAGAGGAAAATCTCAGTGGAGCTAATATTAAGAATATGGCAAAAAGGATCAAGGGGGATTTCGAAGTGCCCATTGGACAACTGCCGTGCCACGGAAAAAGAGATTTCGGGATACTCAGCCTTCAACGGTGGGATACCCTGGGAGCTGGGAGGCTGGTCTCAGTTGAAAAGGGTATCATTTGACGCACTTCAGATGACTTCAAGGGATTACCGTAAAAGAGAAAAGGG
>Ga0179593_1634506_pt1 | contig 11461 bp, 12 predicted proteins | sample CZODoug2_1_08_16_FD_185931 | JGI IMG/M metagenome (GOLD analysis project Ga0179593, IMG submission 185931) | Vadose zone soil fungal communities from Angelo Coast Range Reserve, California, USA - CZODoug2_1_08_16fungal (PacBio error correction) | ecosystem: Environmental > Terrestrial > Soil >...
GTCTCTGCGAATAGAGGGGGGGGGGGGAGAGGTCTCAACCCGGGAGAAAAAATCAGGGGGGCAGCCTAATCATAACAAAAAAGGCATGGGACAAAGAAGGGGTCTCGCTTTGAGGGCCGGTCATATAAGAAAAAGGAACGACTGTAAAAGGTGGGAACAAAAAAGGAACGAGGTGCGAATCAAATAAAGAAACTCGCAAGAAACTAGCGGAGGGGAGACTGGCCGATAACGAGAGACCGCTTATGGTTCATGGCCACTACCCTGAAAAGGGGGAAGAAGGGAGGGGCACAATCTTGGGGAAAAAGCGGGGCCGAATTTGAAGTTAAAGGGGACAAATTCAAAAAGAGAAGGAGGGCCAAGGAGTTACGGAAAAAACCGGGAAAAAAAGTTTGTCTCCAGAACTCTTCGCGCGGTGAGGAAAAGAAAGGGCAACTTTAGGGAAATAAAAATAGGAAAACATCGCCCCATTAGGGGAGAACAACCCTGCCAAAACAACGTCGCGGCAAAAAAATTGGAAGAAAGAATAAACTGCCGAAGGCGGACGGGAGAGGAGAAAGGACAAGGGGCAAGAAAAGAAAAGGAACTCGAAATTAAATATATAAAGAAGGGACCACACGAGTTTGTTGTGACAAGTCGGCGAACGAGAGAGGGTAAAAACTGCCCATTGGGTCTTATGGAACAGGAAAAAAAAGACCTGAGTACCCTTGAGGAGGAGCGGAAAGTACCGGCCTCTTTTAAACAGGGACGACCCAGTGGGAAGGGGAGAGGTATTAGGGAAAAAAAAAAGGGGTCAGCAACTTCAAGATTTAGCGAGGAGCAAGTCTGATCTATCTTGTCCGGGGATGAAAATCGAGAATCTTGACAAAACATAGGCACGTGCAGGCATAGGGTCGCATTCCAAGATCAAAAACCCGAAAAAAAAAAGGGACTGGGGGGGGATTTGGCTCAAAAAAAAAAGCCAAACCAAAACTTAATCGCCTAAACTGAAATTGAAGGAATTTGAAAAAAGAGGTTGAGTTAATAAAAAAGGTCTACAATAAAAAAGATACTTACTGAAAATCCCGAATCCCACACAAATATGTTGGGTAACTAAAAAGTCATCCGCCCAACCGCACGGAACTTCCAAAGTTCCAGAGAATCGGGGGAACTCTTCTCTCCATACGTGGTTGCTAACGAACGGAACTCGGGGAGGACTGCACCAAGAAAAATTGTCAACGTAGTTGAGACCCTTGGTTTCAAGATGAAAGCAAAAAGGGGCGGAGAGAAACCATACTTAAATTTTGTGCCCGGTGGAAGAACTCGTAAACGGACCTTCGCCTAGAATTCTCTCCAGACGGGCTATAAGACAAGGTACGCGCAAAATCCGCTTGAATTACGAAGTGGGGGCAATCAGTAATTCACACGCAAGTTTTGGCGAGAAGGAGGGGGGTGTGAGGGGAAAATCCCAAGTCCCTAGGCGACTCGCAGGTCACGCACCACCTGAAGGAAGAAAAACGCCTGAATATAATGAGGGACGAACTGTGACGTGGCAAAAGAGATGCGTCGAAGAGCTCGTCTCAAACCCACGGATTAAGAAGAAGGAAAAGAGAGGACTTCCACAATAAAGACTCACACTAGCAGAACTTCGGGATCAACGTAAAAGGAGACTTAAGGGAATCGGCACGATCAGTATCAGGCCGACGCAGCAATTCATACGCACAAACCTGTGATAGAAAGGAAAGAAAGGGCGCGTGAACTAATCTTGCCTTGCTGAAAATCCATATGGATAACGCTTCAGCCAGATAAAAAAGAGAAAAACTGGCCCAAAGTCACAAAAATTGAAAGGTATGGGGGGGGGCGACTCCCAGGGCGGCGGAAGTGGTCCTGAGAAGAGAAATTTCTTTCAAGTCCTCCTAACCGCGGAAACGGGTCAGCCATAGAGGGTCAGAAGTAAAACGGTATGTATCTAAGAGGGTCTTCAGGTTTTGGATTCAGTACGGAAAGGAGTTCGTGAAGGTCTTAATGGGAACGGGGACAGTGTCCCATAGGGGGGGGGGAGCCGTAGAAAAAAAAGTTACCCGTAGAACTGGGTCAAGGATTGTAGCTGGGGGAGAGAAATTGAAAAAAAAGCAAGGGTCCATGAGGGGGTTCACAGGAAATCTTTAGGGTGAAGGCACCCCCAAAGGGGGAATCAAAAGAAGGTAGATACCGGAGTTTTGGAATTGGCCATGTCAGGCCGAAGAAAAAAAAGGGGGTGACGATGGCCGGAAGGGTGGGAAATCCCGGTGAAAGAATCATACGCCGGGCAAGAAGGAGCGAAAATTTGAGGGGGAAGGACGAGTTCTACTGCACTGACTAATGACCGTAATTCGGAAATGTAAGCATAGATGTGTTTCGTTCAGACACCAATTCAAAGGCCGAAGAAGTTACGAGTCGAAAGCGGGTCGCCGGAATGCAAAAAAAAAAAAGGTCAGTTCAAAAAATCTGCGCTTTCAAAAACAGCTTCGAAGAGGAGGCTTACCAGGACTACACGGGGCTCATGAGGCGGGCAGCGAGGGATTTGGGGGCACCGGGTGAGGAAAGGCAGTGTTGGAAAAAAAAATCAAGTTGCTGAGGTGTGGGTGGACAAATAGAGAAGAGAGTAGGGGACGGTAGGGGCACGTAACCAACGCCTTGGCGTAATGTGGGGGAAATCAAAAAAAAGCGAAACGTTAAAGGTTTTTTGAGACCTGGAAACTAAAAAGGAAATTTGTGGTGGAAACGGGGGGGAGGGGCACTGCGTTGTCAACAGGAGAATGGGACAAAAACTTCAGGAGAATGTCCTGGTTTGTCAGAGGGCCAAAATAAATAAAGAGATCGGAACTGTCGACGAAGAAAGGGAGGCTTCGCGCGAAAAATCTATCCGCATCGGAAAGAACGTGGGCTAAACCTGGAAAGCCAGCGAGCTGATCTTGAAAAAAGGATTCCCTTCGAAGAAAGGGAAAAGAAAGGTTCTGGCGTGGAGATTCTGACCTAACAGAACGGTCTAAGAGCAAAAAAAATGGAGGGAGACGCTCCACAGAGAAGAAGGAGCTGTAATCGAAAAATCAGAGGGGTTTAGGATTGAGACATAAGGTTACTCAGCTCTTGAATGCAGCCGCGAACAAGGGAAAGGTTTAGGGGGGAGTAGCAAATCTCTCTAACACGTTGAGGAGGAAAGGAAGATGGCTTAAAAGAAACGAACAACGAAGGAAACGGGCTGAGGGAAAATAAGTGAATCAAGAAAAAACTCACCGCTCTCTTCAAAAGGTTTTAAAAGGAAAAATGTCCATATACTTCATCCAAGCTGAGCAAGGAGGTACCAGTCTCCACGGCCGGCATGACTCATATTTCGGGTCGTGAGCGCAAAAGAGGAAAGATCCGCTTAACCGCCGTGGGAAGGGGAAAGCAACGTCCGCTGCTCGATCCGGCTAAGTGCAAGTCGCGGCGCGGGGCGCGACTGAGTCAGAAGATTTCACTGAATATCTGGCGTAATGAAAACCAAAACGGAATTCGAAAAAAGGGGGAAAGATGCCCTTTAATACTGAGCAGGTCAAAATTCAAAGCGTGAGGATGTCTTACGCAAAACCAAAATTTGGGGCCCGAGCAAGCATGCGCTTGGGGAAAGTGCAGGCCTGGCAGGGGAAGGGCAAAAGAAGAGGGAAAAAGAGGGAAGTGGCCGCTAGACTGTCTACACTGCGAAAAAATGCCGGGGGTCAAGCACGCTGATCTCGGGAAAAGGGGGAATGAAGATTCTAAACCGCTGCCTGAACTGCTAAGCTGATGACGCGCAAACAACGGAAGATGGGACAAAGATAAGGAGAGAAAAAAAGAAAAAAACACTGTGATTTTGTGTATCAACGAAGCGGCGCTCAGGGAAAAAGCTCGCGGAGCCAAAGGGGGGGAAAAAGTGCAACATAGTCCTGAGGACTTTTCAGGGCACAAGGACGGGACAAAAAACCTGGAGGGGACCGGCCCGTTCAGTGGAATCTGACGGTTCGCCTTAGGGGAGGTCAAGGGAAGCTCAAACTTTCCGTCGATAGAGAGAAGAAAGTCCTAGCAGGACGGGAAAACTCGGGCTGGAAAGAGCAAACACTAGGGGGAAGGGGAAAATCCACTTTAAAGGAAAGGGAAACACTCCAAAAACACTACCAATTTGATTGTAAAATCTGGGGCTACCCGCAGGACCCAGAACCTCCCAAACAAAGTAATGAAAGATTCAAGCGGTAGGATGTGCACGTGGAATAAACCGGCTAAGCCCTAAGGCTGATAGGGGGGGGAAGGGGTAGTCACGAAAAATGAATAACATTCGCAACAGAACGGGAAACTTCCGTGAGTACTGCTCAAAAAGAAGGAAAGAGGGTAAACTAGTATATACCTGTGTGCTGCGAAGGAAGGGTACTCTGGGGGGGACCAAAAGTATTTGAAGGGGCCTGACGAACCGTGAAAGGGGGGTGAGCAGCACCTGAAGAGCCGGCGACGGAACCAACATTCAATTTTGACCTGACCCATGGTCTTCTCGTAACCTAAGAAAAAGGAAGGGGGGAGACATCTTGAGATCGCAACCCAGGACGCGGGAAACACGCCAGGGGGCAGAGGGGATTCTTAAAGTGAAGGGGGCGGGAATTGCGCGGGTGACGGTTCCCGCCAGAAGGAAAGAAGGCGAAATCCGAAAGGGAGGAAGGCTAATCAAAAAAAGGTGATGTGAAATTGACCGCACATTCGTTCGAATATAGAGAAGCACACAACAAAGAAGGGGAAAGAAGTGAAAGATCTGCTGGGAAAAATAAGACACGGACACACGAGAAGGAAAGCGTTTGGGGAAGAAAAGGGGGCTCAAGTCGCCTTCTTGATCATAGAGTGAATCAGGAAAACCCAAGGAAATAGAACGCTCAGGGGTGGAAATGGGATTATTCAAGAGGAAACCGGACGGAGGATTCACAAGCGTCCCCGTGGTAGGGGAGAGCCAGTTTAGAAAGCGTCAAATCCTACGGAGAGCGAAAAGGGGTTCCAAAGCAATTTAAGTGGCGATAAAAAAACCGAACGAATGGGGAGGAGGACATGGTCCGGCGAAGATCTAAGAGCAAGGGCGGGAAAATACATGGAATGTAGTCCGACCAGCGAGCGAACAAACAGAGTACCAGTCGAAAGGGTAGATAAGGTGTAAGACCGGGAGGGGGGGGGCAAGAGGAGGAAGTTCCAGTTCTGTTTTCTAAGGGGGGAGGGGGAAGAGTTTTGTGGGAAGGGCTCCGAGTGTCCTCATGTTCAGGTTGGCACCGTGCTAGTAACTGGGAATAAAAGCTTCCAAAGGGAGGGGAAGTGACTTGAAACCGCTTGCGAGTGGGAGTTGGAGGGGGTCTGCAAAGCAGGTTCAAAATTATGAGGAAAAGGGGAAGGGTTTTGGGGGGATAGCACGAGTCGCGCAAAGTGATACGGAGGTGGAAACCTATGTGTGTGCTCGAAAAGAAGATAGACGGGCAAGGGAAGGAAAAGGGGAATCAAGACTCCTAAAGCGACGGGAAGTTTTACTAAAAGCGCGAAAGGCGTAACTATCAGCGGGAAAATGGGGGGAAAGGAAAAAGGGTACTGAAGTCGTGTAGGCATGAGATTGTTTTCGGTGAAGAAAAAAAGGCCCGGAGAAAGGATACAATAGCCGCTTCGCGAAAGTCAAAAAAAAGAGGCGTCGGGATACAGGCTGCTTCGGAGAATGTAATTCTCTGAAAAGGAGGAAAGTCTGTCGCGACTCAAGCGCTACGTGAAGCTGCGGGGGGCATCAGTAGGCAGGAAATGCGGCACCGTGGGGGAGGACCTAAATTTTTGGGGCGCTGGGGCCGGTTCTCGGATGGGTGTCGTTAAAAGAGCGAGTGGACAACCGAGTTGCAGGAAAAGGGAACCATTTGGCCGTTAGGGGTGTCAGACGAAGTGAAAAGCTTGGAGTAAAAAAGGCGGAAAAGGGAAGGGTTTTCGAAAATAACCGGATTTTAGTGGGCCAGAGCCGTAGTGAAAGAAATGGGAACGCCATGAAAAGAGGGGGCGAAGTTAGGGTGAATAAAAAACAGATAGTGGGCACATTAAAATACGGGCTGAGAGGAGAGACGTCGCCGAATTCTCCTTGAAAGATTCGCCGAAGACGAAGGGAGGAGAAAACGTTGCTCAAAGGGAAGATGGAAGCGTAATTGGTAGACTACGAAAAGCCGAGGATAGTCCACATTCCGTCTTGGGGGTCTGGAGGGAAAGGAGCGTTTGAGAGTGGTAGCAGCTCTGCCACCTATCGTCCGAGTAGAAAGTCTGGGGAAGGAGAAAAGAAATGCGGCAAGGGGGGAGGGGGGGGGGGGGTCTGATCTCAGTTTGCCTTCACGGGCCTGACGCCGCGATCGCAATTGGGTGGGAGGGGGGAAATAGAAGAAAACTCGAAAAACAAAAAAGTAGAGGGCAGAAATTGCGCCGCGTGAGGAAGGGGAAGACGGAAGGCAAAAAAGGGGGAAGAAAAGAGGAAAACCAAGGGAACAAAATACTGGTATTAATTCCCGCATTTCTTAATAGCTGGGGAAAGACAGGCTAAAAAAGGGATATATCAAAATCACGGAAGGCACTCTGAATGGGGACCATATTGGACTTGGGAATCGAGAAAAAGGAATGTGGAAGGATGGCCACCAGCCGTTCAAGGGGGTCAAATTTGATCTGTACGAAAGGAGAGACTCAGGTTCCGGGCGCCTCGAGGACGAAGCGCGGTCGGAGACTGTGGCCGTAAGGAATTGAAGGTACTATCGCGAGGAAAAGGCAGGTACTTCCCCATCTGGGGTGGATGAGGGACATCGAAATACTAAGCGTCAAAGGTGGACACGGGCGGGAATCCTTCGCAAAAAGGGGAATTTGCCGCCGAAGACAGTATATTTAAATGACTGGGTTGTCAAGGGAATGGAAGGTTACAGTGGAAAAGGGGAGTCAGTTCAAAGACGCCTCTTTCCTGAGTATGGAATCAAAAAACTAAAGACCAGAAAAGACAAGAGGAGAAAAAAAACCTGTCAAGCCCAAAACTGGTGAACTAGACGCTTGCATATGGTAGGACGAAGTCCCCGGGGGGGGAGATAAAATTCTGATCTATCCTAATAATTAAGGAGAAGAAGAGGACACCTTTATTCGAACGTGGTTTGGGCCCTTTCGCGAACGAAACGCTCGGAAAAATGGCTCTGGGAACACCAGACCACAATGTGAATGCCCCTTTTCTCAGCGGGAGGAATACCGTACACAGTTACACAGTTTTTCCTGGACGAGGTATGGTCAGGAAGGACGGGGGAGGGAAGAAAAATGGAGGGAGAGATTTGCGAGCATCGGCTAAATAAATCAACAACCCGGCTAAAGGACGACAACAACATACTGAACGTCATTCTCAGCTCGCAACAGTGCCACAAAAAACCACAGGGCCCGGCGGCCATCAATCACTGGGAGTGAAAAATATTTGCTACCAGCCATGCCCCTAAGACCCACTCGCTGAAAACGGCTAACTGAATGAAAAGGGGAAAGAAGGAATCTTGGTATCACTCTCCGCAAGTCGATGACACTTAAAAAAAGGGGGGGGGAAGAAAAAAGAAAAAGACAGCATGAAAACAACAATAGGGGGGTAACGACCGGAATACGCAACAACCCGACAAGGAAGAGGACGGTAATGGGGGACTCCGTAGGCCCTTTATATAACAATGGGTGGGCGAAAGAGAGGTAACTCGGGGAGGGAGGACACTCTGGGCCGCTGTTCAGGTGACTCCACTTTGAGAAGGGAGAAGGAACCTTCCGCCTATTGGCGGAACTTCAATTTTGCCTGACCGCCGTGCGTAGAGGCTCGGAACAAGAAAGTCTGTATCTCAAGCACAGCCAAAGGTAATCTGGTAGGGGGAACTCACAAGAGTCTTGAATTGAATCTTGAAGTCCCACCAGGGTGAGAAATGAGGGAGCGTGGCTGGAGTCCAGTCCAAGCCGCACAGATCAAGAGGCGAAAATTCGCACACGCTGTAGGGTGTAAGGGGAATGTGGAAGGGAGCAAAGGGGATTCGGCGAATACTCTCAAAAACACAACTGAGTGTAAGATATAGGGATATTAAGAAGAAAGGGAGGGGGAAAACCATCCAAGACTACGGCGTTGGTATGCAGAAGGGACAGTACGAATTCTCCGGGAGGAAGGCTGATGGAATCATGCACAAGAAAAAATCGTCAAAAGGAAGATCCAAAACAAGGGTCGTTGAACAGAGAACAAAAGCGGCAAGGAAGGGAGCGTTTAAAAGAAGCGGAAAGGGGGTGTGACCAATGTCTTCTCTGAGCGTTCCCGCGAACGAAGAAGGCGGCCAGAAGTGGAAAATTTAGGAGGCCAGTTCTCCTCCGTTGGGAAGTGGCAGGGGGGTAATGAAGCGGGGCTTCAACTACCGTGGTAGGCTACGAAAACAGAGACGGGGAGCCTAAAAGAGGTTACATTAAACGGGCAAATGTATGTATGAAAAAAGGGTCACTACTGAAGTGGTTGGTGAACGGCCCGTTGGCGGTGTGAGGGATGTGAACGGGCGGTCAAGAGATTGGCTGGATGTGAAGTACCTAAGTTTTCCTTAGAAATGGCCTTGAGGGGGGGGTAGACACGGCGAGGCAACACAATAAAATTCCATGTTAAGTTAGCCAGAGTGGGGGGCAGGGGGGAGGTACGTGGGGGCATTCCTGGTAGCAAGATTTCAAAGGGAAGGTACAGGCCCGGAAAGGTTGGGAATTTAAGATTCCTCCGGAAAGGGAAAGTTGCCGGGCAAAGGAAGTGTCTCGGAAGAAGAGGGGGCCAGTACCCTTTAGACGCCCTCTCCGCTAAGGGGAAAACGAAGGGGGGGGGGATCTCAAAGAGAGAAGGTCTACCCTTTAAGAGGCAACTGTGGTGGAACTGACAAGGACGGTCGAAGAGAGAGAAGGGAAATCATATGTGTTTTCGGCATATCACCCGAAGGCTGAGGAGGAATGAAGAGAGGCCTATTCAACAAGACGTCTGGGCGGGTATCAAACCCGGCTGAGTATCCGAATTCGACGGAAAAGAAGCAGTCGGCAGAGAACGACAGCCGTAGGCGCTTGCGAAGCATAGGGAAGCAGGAGGGGGAGTGGCAAGAGTTAGTCCGGCAATTGTGGGTAAAGGGAGGTCCGTGTAATGAGTGCAGGGAGGTGTGATGGAAAAAAAATAAGCGGAAAAAGAAGCTTTACTTTGCTAACCGGCCAGGCTTGGCACCGGGTGAAAGGGAGCAAGCGGACAGGGTACTCGAACAAAAACTTCCCGGGTTTTGGAGAGATTCCGCCCAAGGATGCCTGTGTGAAGGTTGGGCAGCCGTTCGTCCTTTGGAAAAAAAAGAATGGGCAAAAAGAAGGTTCGGTGTAAACGCCAGAGAGTGGGAAAAAGTAAAAGGGCTGATCAACCTCCCCCGCCGTCCGACTTGCAGATCAGCCGGAAGAGCGGCGCATCAAGAAATTTTGCTAACCTGGAGCCTTCTAATCAGTATCCTTCACAGGTCTTAGAGAAAAGAAAAACAAGCCTAGAAGGTTCCATTCGGTAGGGAGATTCTGGCGGAAAGGCCATCGTGAATTGGGAAGAAAAAGAGATCAATGATGGACTCATACCAGGATTTTCGGAAAATGCTGGATGAACGACAAGTCCAGTTGAAAACGAGCGGCGGAGGTTGGTAATTTTGCCAGGGGAGCGAGGCCGCAGCAAACGATCGCGAGGGGTGGGGAGTGAAAGACTAAGAAAAAAAACAAAGTAGGAAGAGGAAGATAGAATTGGCTAAAGAAGGGGACCCCTCACCCAAGAATCCAAATTCTGAACTCTGAGGAAAAAGGATGAGAAAAAGAAAAAGCACAGGAAAAATCCGCACCGCAAAAGGGGTCTTCCTTCAATCACTAGACTTACCGGAAGAATAAGAAGGTTGGGCTCAATCCATATACAAAAGCGACTGAAGGTAACGACAGTCGTCCACTGCCTGGGAAATTACCAGTTTAGAGGGAATTGTTAGTAATTTGGGAAAGAGCGCGGGGGCAAGAAGAGTAAAGGTGGAAAAAAGTTTCTTACAGATGCTTATCATCGAGAAGTTTGGACGCGCTCGCAGCTACGGCGCGGGAGCGGCGAAGGCACAAGATGTAATGGACACTATCATGGGGAGGAGCGCAGGAAGGACGAGCCACTTTGTTATGTGTTGCCCTGAAAGGGGGGTAAAGAAGGGAAGGGGGGGCAAGAAGAACTGTTCTTGGGGGGCCATGAATTCCAACGGAGACAGTTACCTAAGACAGCTAAAATTCGCGCCAAGCTAAAACCCCGTTGTACTGAACGAAGTCTGGCAAACGATCAGCATTTGCAGAAAGAGTATGGGGAAGCACCATCCATGGAAAGCAGACAGCGCAGCAAAATTGAATGGTCAGCCTATCGTAAAAATGACTATCACATATGATTCAGCGCTTCATTGAGAGCGACGGCAGGGCTGTTGACGGGTATCATGTAAGGAAAGTGAAATGAGCATCCTGTGTAGAACAGATAAAGAATAGGGGGTTTGGGGTTTGCCATGTCGCACGAGGGGGCTCTCGATCATCTCTGAGCCCTTTGCGTGGACTGAACAGAAAGGATTGTCAACATGCTTACAGGTAGCGAGCGACATTCGAATGAAGTTACAAACCACGTGCGCTAACTATTAGCCTTCGCTCAATGCAGATCACAAGGGAAGGTCAAAAAGAATCTGGATACGTAGGGTACGGCCTTCACCCGGCGAAGTTAAGTCACACAGGAAGCACAAGCTTCATGGTGAGCGTGGATCATTCTGGATATACACCCAGTCAAATTTGGGCGACAATCAGACAATTTGAATTGAAAAGCTGGGAGAACCAAATAAAAAACCACTCTTATAGGAAGTCACTGAAGAAGGGAAAGGGACATGTGGGAGAATGTGGAAGTTAACTCGCAACTCTAAAATCACGAAGGGGGGCTAAGGATGTAGCTCAGAGCATTCACCACCATGACAGGACCTTCACCTCCGCACACCCGCAAAACCGTGAAGATAGTAAACTGTAAACTTAACAAGAGGGTAGATACATAAAGGTGTGGGGGGTTCTAAGTACGACGCTAATGGAATCTGGGGCTGCCCCGTCGGAGAGGGGGAGATGAAGCCGTGTTAGGTATACTAGCGCAAGGGAACAAATGACCGCCGCACTGCACTACAGAAACGTGTCAATTTAGGTTCAAATTTATCGAACCTGGAGGAACGAAAAGCGTTCTCATCACATAAACAACCGTCCAATTACGCGTCGAAACACGACTCAGTAGCTTTTTCATAAATAAAAGTGGCGGGAAATTTGATCTTGTTAGGCTATCCAGTCGGCCCCTTACAAGGGCGACTAGGAATGTAGAAGGTGGGGATTAAAAAGATATTTCGTGGACTCGGTGGCAGGACAGCAGAATGAGGCGAAT
>Ga0179593_1490214_pt1 | contig 11460 bp, 6 predicted proteins | sample CZODoug2_1_08_16_FD_185931 | JGI IMG/M metagenome (GOLD analysis project Ga0179593, IMG submission 185931) | Vadose zone soil fungal communities from Angelo Coast Range Reserve, California, USA - CZODoug2_1_08_16fungal (PacBio error correction) | ecosystem: Environmental > Terrestrial > Soil >...
AACATGGCGCGCAGTGAGAACTACGGAAAAAAAAAAGCGTGGTCTGTGGGCGGCCTCGTCGTTCTAGCCTGTTGGCCATGATAAAAATCGTCCAGCGGGCACTCACGCGAAACGTCGAATAGTGTCGGCAGGATGATCGGCAGATTAGGACTGGGTGGGCTTGTAACGGCGTAACAGCCACCAGAGGAGCAAACACAGACGGGGAGGAGAGTCATATAAAGAGGGCGCTACCCTCGACCTTCCCATTAGTGAACGACCTCGAAAAGACAATGGAGAAGGGACAAGAGCTCGACATGGAGATCGCTAGGAAAACGCAATGTTGCAAGGACGTCTAAGTCTATCAACGTCCTCGGGTTCTCCAGAATCAGAGACAGGAGAACTTAGGGAGAATCGATTAGGGATTATCCGAGATTATATAAAGAGAAAGACCTTACGAGACTTGGGGAAAGGGACGAAGAGGAGGGATGGCTAAGTAAGAGAACTCGAGAAACTTCATGATCGAATCATAAGAACCTCCACGCTCGGTAAAAAGAGCATCCATTCCGTCTACCGGAGAGGGCAGCCGGAGAGGCGAATGAGCAGTAAGAGAGACCCGACAAAAAGTACGGGACTCTATCGCAGGAGCGCCAGAGTCTCTGGTCGGAATCAAGGAGCGGATGCAACCGCGTGTGGGTCCGCAAATGAACAGCCTTTCCCAAGTAATCGAGAGGAAACAGAGAGCTTGGTTCTGAGTGAACCAGAAAAAATCGTCAACTCGCCTCTCCAGAAACAGTGGTCCGAACCCCAACCCCGCGCTCCTAATCCGGAGGAAAGGTGAGGAGGGACGCGCGAGAAGCGCCGCGGGGGAATACCGAGCCACCGCGATTCAATTGGAGAGCGGAAGCACGGGGAAGTATCCCTCAGGACTAAAACAAACAAAAAAAAAAAAAAATAACGGGGGAAAAAACGCCCGACGCGGTCTGAGTTGCCCGCCACGCAGTAGTCGCGAAAAAAAATATTAGACAACGACAGAAAAAAAGCGAAGGCGTGGATTCAAACGGGAGGTCTAGGAAGCTCTCGATGAAGAATTCGCTCTATGAAATCCAAACTTAGGCATAGGAGGAAAGAGCTACTCTAAGTTCTCTCTGAAGGTAAAGGAAAGGGAAAAAAAAAGAAGTGAAAGCGGGAGGGTTGTCTCGCGCCGGCGGCGCAGTTCAACGTCAAGGGCGCGCTTGAGGGGCCGGCGACAAGGGGCTCCGTCATCGCAGGCACAAAAACTAAACGACGGGAGAAGAACACCCCCGCGAGGCGTCGGCAGGAGGGGGTCCATGGTCTCGAGACCGACGGAGGCAAGCCAGAAAAGTTCGACGAACCGGAACAGCGGCGAGGGCTGGGGGGAAACCCTGAACCGCCACGCCTCCCTTCTTCATCAACAATGCCTAATCTGGGAACTCGGAGAGCGACGGAAAAAAGTCCGCCGCAAGAACCCGTACCCGTGTAAAATCTGTAACATGATCTCACCTTCAACACAGGAAACGCGACTTCGGGTTTGCGAAGGGGAGACCCATAAGGCTAAGGGGCAATGACTTTAAGAGTCATAAAGGAGAAAGATCTTCTTAGCGCATATAAAACACAAGCAAATAACTGAGGGAGGACAAGAGAAAATTGGTCCTCTCGACGTAGGCGGCGCGTTAAATGGCGTCGACCAAATTCGTCATGGGATGTACGTTTGACGAATGGAAGCGAACTAAGGGGTCTTTACGGAGCGGGACGAGCATAGAAATGGGTCGTAGTCTGGGGGTTTGGGGCCGGGCGAGGGATTTGTTGACCTTGCTGGACGATAGAAGAAAAAGCCATCGAAACAAGAAAAGCCAGGAAAATTGGGAGGAAAAAAAGCCCGGTCTAACTCGCTCGCCAGGAGCGTCCGGGCTCCGGCGCAAAAAAGAATCGGCACTCTATAGGCGGGCGCGTTACCATACTAACATGTCAACGGAGTAATGTGGGGAAATGGTTACTGGTCAGGTTACTCCGAGCGGTGGAACAGACTGCGTGCTCTAAAAGGCACCCCCTCTAGAAGCAGTCCGGTCAGTCGTGCGGAGGTTAAGGCTCCTTTTACACCTACCGATCAGGGAACCCGCGAACAAAGCCATAACGACTAGAGGTGGTGGGTAAAGGAATGTCGATGGGCTCTAGACGTTCTCGTAATGTTTACAATCCGGCTTTCGTAGGAAGTAGGGGGTAAAAAAGACTTCCAACGCGCAAAAGGGAGAGGGTGGGCGGGAAGAACCGCTGCTCGAATCTCGCCTGAAAAAAAAGGAGGCGCGATTCATGAGTTTGCTAAGTTGGCGTATGCGGGCGAATCGGGGAAAGACGAGAAGAACGGCGTCACGAAAAATCCAGAAGACAAAATGAAGAGCCACGCACACATAACGAGCGAGGGGGAAAGGCGCGCGCAGAAGGGAGGCAATCGCCGCCTCCGGCGTATCGGCGTCCGGTTAGAAAAAAAAACGCGCAAAATGTGGGTCCCACGGGGTTAGCAAGGGGAGGTGGAAGGGCCCAAACGAACTCCGGTGAGGTTTCTTGTCGCCGGGGGTGGACCCGGGGGCGCCAGAGTCGAGTCGTTCAGCCGGCGACTTTGCAGAAAAAGAAACAACACGAAAGGTGCAACGTCGGCGGAAGAAAGACGAAAAAATCGAGCGAACACACGTCAGCTCACTCACTAGACGAAACAAGACTCAGATTCGTCGCCAGACTACTCCAGCAGCGGCATACAACCCCTTGCCGTTCATTAAAGCAAAAGCCCGAAAAACTAAGAAAACGGAATTCCGAGCGGCGGCGAATCCTCTTCGCGAAGAAACAAGGCGATACCTTTCGCTGGAATCTTGCGCGGGAAGTCAATGTCATCCGTGAACGAGAGAAGAGCGTGGATGCCTGAGTCTGGTCTACGATTAGCCGTTCAGAACAAACGAGAATAAAAGAACTACAAAAGGGGGTTTCGATCGAAATGATAGAGCATAGCTGGCGTTTCGTGCGGAGGCCGCGAAACTGCAAAAATTTCTTAACGGTTAAGAAAAAAGGAAAAGGGGGGGAAGTGACATCGTCCATGCCGCACATCTCGGACAGCGTAACAGTACGACAACGTAGAGATGATTCGGTCGCAACTAACGAAACAAAAACCTAGCAGGATGGCACTGAATCGTTTAAAACTATGAATCGAAATTCCAAAAACCTTCACCCAAACAGCACTCCAGGACGGAAAAGGACCTGTGCCGGGCGAGAAAAAGGACTAGCAAGAAAGAAGGAGATACTGTCCCAAGGAAAGGGTGGCCAAAAAACACCGTCTATGGGCCAAGACTTCAGTCGCAGGGCGCCCCGACCGGTCTCGTGCAACTTAAGCGAAAATTAGTCCGGGGGAGAAGGACTTAAATAGAGAAAGGTCGGAGAAAAAAGCCGGCTGAGTTGTCGCAACCGGGCAAGGGGAAATTAAGGCTTGTTCGGAGCGAAGCCGGAATTCACGAAAGGCGTTCACCACCCGAAGGTCGAAGGAACAAAAAAAACGACCAACCTCCGCCATATGTGCGGCCCAGGGGCCATAATCACGCCCTCCGTCGTGATATTAAAAAATTAGGAACCCTCAGTAGTGCCCGCATGAGACATCAACGCGAAACGGCTGCGCCTGAGTGGAGGAGGCGCGACTAAAAGAGTCCTCACTAAAGGTGGTGTAAATGCGCCTTCGCGCAGACGCGTCATGCAGGGCTGCAAACAGTAAAGAAGAATGTGCTAAAAAGTTAATGGTCTACAGCACAACGTCACGCACGCCGAATGCAACGTTGAAAACAGTGAGCTTGCTCACATTTCAAAGATACAAAGGCGCAAGCACGTGGGGGCCTTTAACAGGCGCGAGCAAAAAAAGTCACAACATGGAGTGAAAATGCACGGACGAATGGAATGGCCGAGTTGCTAGTTTTCCACCTACCCTCACGCGTCTGCCCTGGCGCGAAGAGGCGCGGGGGTCTACTTCTAACCCTGAAAAGAAGCTATCTTTACTGGACCGGGTACTCACTGAATCAACTAGATGGGTGACTACTCAAAAGAAGTCGGAAAGAAACCGAAGCAGAGAAAGGAAGCGTCGTCGGGCGGGGGGGGTCTCTTATATCCGCAGAGGATATCGTGATCAAAAATGCGAACAGCGCGGAAACAAAACGTCGGAGGACAAGGCGGAAGCCTGAAACGGATCGTCGATAAACGCTCTTCACCCCTGGATTGAACTCGTTCAAAAGCCGCGAAGGAGGTCGAAATCCGAGGGGGCCGTCGAGACGCAGTCATGGTAATCATCAAAATAAAAGGTCACGGTGCCTGTGTGCGGTAAAACTAGGTTTTGGCAAGCGACTACTGGATGGAGTTGCCATCCGAGGAGTGGTGCCAAAAAACCAGTAGTCGTGGGACAAAAGTCGGCTTACCGCGGAGAAGAACAGGCGCGGAAGACTACGGAGTGAGGGGTAAGAAACCGCTTCGGAGGGCTCGCGCGCCTGCAACTTTGCAAGCCGGAAGAGAGAAAAGACAATGCAAAACGTGGGCGGCGAGATGGGCGCAGCTCGTCAACGGGCGTTCATAAAAAAAGATCGCGGAGCACTCGGACCTAACACGAAAGAGGCGTCGTGGAGGACAAGCGGGGGCATCCACGCTAATTGATTGGCCGACAGCACAGGGCAGCTTAAAGATGAGCGGTAAAGTCGTAGTCATCTCGACGAGCTTCCTGCATGAAGCGCCCGACCCGCGACGAACGGCGCGCGTGTAACCTCTATTGAGCACGAGGCTTGAAGGGGGTAGCGTCAGTAGCCGAACGTTCTGTTCGAAAAGATTAACAGTAACAAGAAAGTAGAGCATCGTCCTGATCCGCGCGGGCTAAATAGTCAGAGGCATGAACGGGCGTCAGGCTCGAAACAACGCGAGGAACCAGGAGGAGGAGATCAACAAAAAAAAGACGCCCCTCTAATGCGAGCTCTGGGAAAGGAGAAAGGCGGCGCGAGATGCATGTAACTCATTGACGAACGGGTCGGGAAAAAACGATCGAGTCAGAACCGCTCTTGTCAGGCGAAAGGGAAGAAGAAAGGCCCGTTCAAGACCATCCTCCTCGAGACGGTGAAGAAAAAAGAATGGAATGAGCCTGACAAACAAAAGCTAGCTGTGCCAAACTCCGCACGAAGACCGAGACCAGAGCGAACGGGATCTCCATAGGATCGCGAGCGTGCCGTTCACCACACCACGGGGGAGGAGGAAAGTATAGTAATATCGCCAACTCGAGCGCGAAAGAATGGAGATAAGGACGCTAGGGGAGTTGCGGCTCGTCGGGCGGAGCCGGGGTGATAGGAGAGAACAACCCCAAGCGGAACATTGACGCGCTAATGTCTTCAAATCATCGATGGTCAGGGAAACGTCTTGACAAATCCAGCATCTGCGAGAGTGGGGAAGGATACTAAGAAAGCAAAGGAAGGAAGAAAATCACTAGGCCTCAAAGTCGAACAACTAGCGTCCGCCCGTCGCCCTGGAGAGTCAAGAGCTCCATCAGGGGTCGAGGCCGCTGAGGCGCGCAAGGTCACAGAAGCAAATGGCGGCGGACTCAGGCGGTTCTCTCGGATAGACTCGCCAACGTAGTAGGGCCGAGATATCTCTTATGTGCCCCCGAACATTCTCACTCTCAACATTTTTCTAATCGTAGACAAAGACCGTTCTGGCGAGAGAGAAAGATCTCCTCAAATTCGAAAGGAGACAACACCCAGAGGAACCACGAAAAACCGTAAAAGTCGACTCCACACGGGGGGAGAGATATACCAAACTACGCAAAACGAATGAAAATCATGCCGAGAGGTTGCGGCAAGAACAGTAGAGTAAGAGCAAGCCGCAAGAAAGCACGACCGGAGAACACTTCGAAGTCTAAAAAAACCTCTAGTGAGTGGGTAGTTAAGGGGGGGGGGGGGGGGGGGGGGGGGGGGGGGGGGGTAGACTGGAAGGAAGGGAAATGCTCGCATATCTACCTAAAGACTTCAGAAAAAGAGAGAAGGAGTACCCAGCTTCGACGGGGACATGTCCCGGCTGAAAAGACACTCTGTGCCACGACCGAGGGCCGACTCAAATTTCTGGGACTAATAAAAACAGACTTTGACCATCCCTACGCATTACTGGGGGTCAACAAGAACCCGACTATCGGAGGTGACTCCACTCCTATCGAAAAAACTCGAGGAACGACACGGGAAAAGATGATCCCTCTAATGGGGATTTTTCTGCCCAAGGCATGTTCTGGAAAGGAGACGAATGAGACACGTCGCGGAGAGGGTGAAAAGTAAAAAGTAGTTGTGCAAATTAGAAATCGAAATTCAGGGCACATTAGTACTCCGCCTGGGATCGGGGACGTTGGGGGGGTGCGCGCGAAACTTCGATTTGATCAAATGGTGCGCTTGATTCGAGGCCAAAGGAAAAAGACGTACCAACCGGCCCCACAAACACCCCACGGCGCCAGTTGTTTTTTAATCGGCATGAGGGAGCGGACGGGGCGGACTGGGAGGACGTCCAACAAACGCGGGCGGAAATCGGTCACACATTCCGCCTCGAGGCCTCCTAGAAGATGGAAACCAAATGGCGATTTAGGACTGCGACGGTCATAGGCGACGCGGGCGTGTGCCACCCTTAACTCAAATCCGAAAAGGACGAGACACGCCTACGAAATGTGAAAGAGAGCGACGGGGCCTTTGCCAAGCCGGCGCCGCGAAATAACGAGTAAGAGTTCCGAACTTGCAGCACATCACAAGAGAACCGTCACAGAAACGCGCGTCGGAGAGGTGAGTCTAACGACACCAGTCTATATCAAATGCGCTTGCAGAATGAAGTCGCAAACAGGCGGTGGACAAACAGTCTCATACAAACACAGCATAACGAAAATTAAATAAAATATGGGGGACTAGGAGGACCGAGGCTACGGCGTCAGAGCGTGATACAGGGCTCATAGCGGCATGGCGACGGATTGTTCCGGAATCGAATCAGACAAAAGGGAGGGGGGAAGCTCTGCCGGGCCGCGCATCGAGGGGAGGGGCGGAGGCATTGTGCAGGGCCTGTGTGAAAGTGCTTGCGGTAAATAAAAAAAAAAAAATTTATACAAACGACACCCGTCAACGTGTGTTGAAAAAGTCAGCCAGGATCGAAAAAAGTACCGACCACTCCGGCAGGGAAGGAAAACGAATCGTAGGGGAAAGGGGGACTCACGCTAATATTCTGTCCGAAGACGTCCACGAGAAGTGGGTCCATTTGGCAGATGTCGAGAAATCAGTTCCAAGACTAACATTGAAAAAAGGTATTAGCCTGGGTACAACAAGAATATCACTAGTACCTGCTTCGTGCAGGCGGGTGGACGACGAAAGGGAAAGAACTTATTGCTTAGCCCCGCAAACCACTCCGGCGCGCGGGGATATTGTCGCTGAGACGAGACGTTCTCGTAGGTTAGACAGGGCACAATGGTTGAGGAAAACACATTTCGGACACCGGAACCTCCTAGTCGGGGGGGAGGCCGAACAGAGGAGCGAGGAGCGAAAAAGCTGCGTGAGCAAAGGAAAAGGGTGCTAACTTGGGGGGAATGAAGACGGGCTACTCGCCCTCAGGAAAAAGGCGCCGTCAGACGAGCTCCGGGCGGTAGTCTTACCTGGAAATGACGAACATAAACCCCTCTAGCGCCAGGGGAGAGAAAAAAGAAATGCGGGAAGGACGAAGCCCGCGGAGAAAAGCGCGACGGCGTTGAGGTGCAAGGAGGAAGGCGGGGGGCGATAGGCGCCCAGAAAACCAACCAAACAAAACCACCCCAACCCAAACCCCATAAACAACACCCCCAACCAAAACCCAAAAAAAACAAACACATCGGGAGGGAATTGGGAGTCGACGTGCGTGGAGGGGAAAAAAAAGGGTCGCCGTAACGGGTCTCCGGACGTTGCATCTCTCAAAAAAAAAAAAAAAAAGAGTATGGATGAAAAGAAGAGGACAAGAGCGAAAAAAAAAAAAAACTCGAGCGAGCGAACACCGGATACTCAAGAAAGTCGACGGCAAAAAGAACTCCACCTAGGCGCGCCTAAGAAGTCAGCGTACACCGATTCCAGTAAATCTTGAAAACGTCCTGCAGGAAAAGAAAACCGTAATCAAGCGAGGCGGCAAGTCAGCTCGCGTCAGGAAGCCAAACCAAACAAAAACGTGGTTCGGGACGGAGAATATTCAAGTACAGCCGCCGAGAAAGCGCCTCGGGATCCGAGGAGAAAATACGAGTCGCCCGAACAAAAAAGCAAACAAGTAAATCAAAATGGAAGCCGCCAAAGATAAAGAACATCGAAGCGGGTGAAGAGTCCCGCAAAAATAAGACGACTCGTCGTACAAACGTGAAAATAATTCCATCCCGAAAAGCAGCCCCATATCGGCAGGGAGAGAAGTACGAGAACGGACTCAGAGCAGGGAAAACACGTGGGCAAAAAACAGGGATGCACGCTGGGGGCTGGGATCGTTCAACGACTGGCGCGCAGAACGGGACACAGAGCAGTCAATTTAGAACCGCCGCAAGAACAATGTCAGGAGTTGTGAGAAGGTCTCGAAAACTTCTTCTTCAAACCGGCGCTAAGAGTACTCCGGCCCGGCGAAAAGTGAAAAACCGTCGCGGTGAGCTTCGATGAGAAAGCCGCGACAGTTAGGCGTGTCAACGAAACTTAAACTTAGGAGTCCGGCTCCGGAGAACTGCGGCGCGGTAAAAGAGGTTGTCGCAAAACCAACAGGGGGCCATGTGGGAGGTGGGTACTCTTCGGGGGGTACTTACAGGACCAGGGAGGGGAGGTCGGATGCACACCAGGTAGGCACCCATTGGTTGGATGGGGTGTTTTCTCCTGGGCAAAAAACAAACCAGGGACGAGACCAAAACTAGATCAGCATTGACCAATTCCGAGCGTCTTAAGTCGCTTCGTGTCTTACTGGAAAACGCAGAAAGTACGACCTGACGCATGAGAACGGGAATAACAGACACTAAATTTCTCCTTCCGGGGCGCGAAAAGAAGCCTAGGAGTCCTCACTAACGAAAAAGGACTGGTGGGGCTGCGAAGTCGGCGCCGACTAGGAAGCCCTTTGCATCTGCCGAATTAAGAGAATAACTGGTACGTTCTCTAGAATGCAACTGAATCGAAGGAAGGAAAGAGTAAGGTGACGAATTGCAGCGGCTGCAGAAGGAAGGCACAGCGGAACTCGGGTCTCGGACGCCTCAAAGAGCGTCGACTCCCAGATCTTCGGCGCATTTTGAAGGGGGACCTGGATGGGGCCCAGGCGTCCGCGCGATGGTGCCGGAGCAGAGAAAGAGGGGGAGGTGTGACTTTCGCCGACCACAACGGCAATGTTAACCTGCGCAGCCGACGACCTGCAGCGGTGTGGGGGACGTTCCTAAAAAAGAGGAGCCGACTCTCATTAGTCTATAAAAACTCCTCTTCAGTGCAAAAAGCTGTCGCCTGAGAAGAGCGCGGGGCCAAAGGAAGGAAAACAAAAAAAAACCGCGCTCACAAACTTGTCAAGATGAAAGGCGGAAGCTCCTGAGCTCGCGAAAAGAGATTCGATTAAAAGTCAAAAGTCTCTTACCCTCCTGGCGGAAACCGTGACACCCCTAGCCGGAGACGTGCTCGTATCGAGATCTGTAGAGAACGACAGGCACGGGGGGTAGCAGACAGATAGCTCAGTATCCTTAATATTGGGTGCTTCCTCGAGGAGTTTTGGTCCCTGAAGGAGGGAGTTCAAAACAAAAAACCAAGTAAGGAACGGGGGCACCCCTAAAGATGATTAGGAGGATGGGATACGGGCGGAGGGTCCATCAAAACCTACGCAGGAGGGCCATCTCGTTCGTGGCCCCGCAGCGCAGACGTCGAGAGACATGCTCCAATCCCAGCGGAGGGAAGATGTAAAATAGTCTCTCAAGCCGTGCAGCTGCCTCGACAGTGGAAAGAGGAGAGATGTGTAAGAAGAAATCACTACTGCCTTTAGAGAAAGCAAGAACAGAAGTTCTCGCTCCTCACTAAATTCGACGTTGTTTTAAGGGGCGGCGTGATTTCAGAGGAGTGACACCTCGCTAACTCGGTAAAATTTGTTCCGACGACAGCGACGTCATGGCAACTAGACTTACAGCGGGAGCGTCCCGCGTTCGGGCTATCTAAGCTCTCTTACAGGGAGAAGGAAAAAAATGCTCACCTCAATGATCCGAGAACGGGACACGGGGCGAGGTGGTCCCCTGAGTGATCGGCGAGTCGAATGGAGTTCTCGGGGATTGAGTATAGGCCCATAATGAAAAAAAATCGAAGAGCACTACAAAACGAAATTCACGGGTGAGCATAGATCTCAGGCTCGGGCTAGGAATCATAAAGGTTACTCCGGAAGTAGCAATGATTCTCGAACTCGTCCTTATAAAAACCCGACGGCGTAGCGCGAAGCTGACTTTAAAAGTTAAGCATAGAGGTAGAGACAGGGGGCTAGAGAAGTGATTTCAAGGGTCTTGCGTAAGGGGTGTGTTCTCATTTTGACGCTAACTCTTTGGGTTCGATCTTCAGTGCGCCGCGCGCCAGAGCTGGGCCATGTGTCGGGCGGTGATGTTTGAGCTGATTTGGATCTTTGAGTTGCTGGATGTGTAACGCGTTGCCGAGTGTAACTACCCCGTGCCTCGCAGTCCTCCGTTAGTGCGCGGTCACTGGGGATTACTCCCGTCGTCTGCTCTCTTTCTTCCACTGGCTCCTGACCCGGGAGAGTCCGCAAGCTCTACGCGTTGTAGTGCTAGGGTCATCCATTCGGGGGGCCCTCGCCAAACTGGAGTCATTCTCTCCCGTTTGCTACTGCGCGCGCCTCTAACGGATTTGGCGTCCCCGACAGTTCGCGGCTTTGAGCGGCTCTCAGTCTATCTGTATCTCTCCGTCTGTCTCCGACCTAGAGTATGTGTTGTGGACCACCAACTGGAGAGTGTTCTTCCGTCGCTGTTCTCTTCTCAGTCCAACTTACTCTTCTAAGGAGTCTTCGGATCGGAGTCTTTTTTCACTCAAGAACCTAACAACCCTCTCTGTAGCACCGAGAGGATTACTCCCAAGCTAATCATGGGGGCTAAGTCAGGCGGATGTGCTCTCTTAGACTCTGTCCGGGCCTTCGCTACCGTCTAAGATGAGTCGTGCATACTCAGAAAAGCACTACGTAAACAGCTTCGGGAACCTTCGCAAAGAGGAGTCTGGGGTCGGAAAGCATGGAAAATACAAAAGACACTTTCGCGGCCTGTGACAGCGCGGGAAAGACTAAAAGGAAATCGGGGAAACCACCTCAGGCGTCGCATTAGGCCCAGATTCTTAAGGAAAAAGACAGTCCGTCACTGGCAACGGAAAGATCGAAAAGAGGGTAGGGCCCCGGGGGAAGGTATCAGCATTTCACTTCGGGACAGATGGCTAAGAT
>Ga0179593_1528490_pt1 | contig 11460 bp, 13 predicted proteins | sample CZODoug2_1_08_16_FD_185931 | JGI IMG/M metagenome (GOLD analysis project Ga0179593, IMG submission 185931) | Vadose zone soil fungal communities from Angelo Coast Range Reserve, California, USA - CZODoug2_1_08_16fungal (PacBio error correction) | ecosystem: Environmental > Terrestrial > Soil >...
CTTTGAGAACTTGTCCCTCAAGGTCAAGAAAAGGGTCACTAACAAAAAGAGGATCCTGGAGAACGCGTGAAAGCCCCCTGCAGACTGGTGATAGTGTTTTCACAGGACGGAACAGAAAGGACATATCAAAATGTCTCTAAGGTGGTCGAGAAGAAAGGAGAAAAACTCACCCGCGGACGTGGCCTCGTGCGACGGAAAGGCAGGTACAGGGCGGCTAAGTAAAAAAGGAAGGAGAAACCTCTTGAGTGCCACCGTCTCACCAAGCACTGGGAACTATTTCGTCTTGTCGGGGAATCCTTCCACAGCGCCGACAGCAGGGTATTCGCAAGTAAGACTCCAGCTTGGTTGTGGGGTGAAAAAAAATCGCGGAGAAAAGAGAAGGAAGAAACGCCGGCTAGAACCTGTAACGTGCTCAAACTCGGAAAAGTGGGAACTACGCAGTCGCATGGACGCAGTCGATCTTCTTTTAAATAAAAAGTGAGATAAAAAAAAAACGGCACCCAATCAGAGGAAAGCGGTTCGGCTGATAGCATTGCATCACAAGAGGAATGGCACGCTGTGGAGGAAATCTCTCCGATTAAGTTTTCGGAGACATCGGGGGAGGCGAAGAGAGCATGCCCAGACGCCTAACGATGCATAAGATCGACCCGAATCAAGGGTCCGAAGAGTTCTTTGAAGAAAAAATGCTTCAACGTGGGTCAGAGATTTCGAGAGGGCTGCGGCAAAAGCGTGGTGGAAGCCCTCACAAACCACTGCTGCCGTTCGGGGGGGGGCAGTAGTGTTGTAAAAAAATGATCCGGGGGACTCAGCTTTCGTAGATGTTGCGAGGGAAAAAGGAACCAGGGGGCGCTCATCGCCTTCACCGGAAAGAGATCGGCCTCAAGGTCGGCGAACGAGACCGCGCGCAAAAGAAAGCTGCGCGAGCGGAAGGCCTGTATCTTTCAGACCGGGAAAACGAAGAAACGCCGGAGGCGGGGCACCAGCAACGGGACTGGTGTGTTCGCTCACCAGGAAAAACGCGGCCCTGACCATTCTTACGAAAGGAGGGACCGCTGGAGGACGCTAAGGGGATGATAGATGCGCACTCAGTCTAGCGTACATACCGCATCCGTAGGGACACGCACGCCTAGAAGACAAATACGATAAATCTCCAAGGCTGCCTTGAAAGAAAAAACGAAACGATCGTGCGACCGAAACCGACTACCCATTAGGGACAGAAGAAATGGACCAGGAGTCATCAAAACGAACCCGCCCTGTCCATGAAGTTCGGAAACGGAGGAGTTTTTAAGCTGTCTGCCAAACAGTCCGACTGGGCGGGAGTCCCAAAAAAACTGGAACTCTTTGCAAAGGGAGGGGCGGTGAAATTAAACTTCTCGGGTCGGATCCCTTCTAGAATGGAAGGCGTAGATGCGCCGCCACAAAAGGGGGGAAGTGGAAAAAAACCAAAACCCTGATCTTGCCGCAGGGCTCATGGTGATCGCGTTCAAAAACTATCGGCGCCGCAGTCACTTCCAAAACAAGCGTCGCCGAGAGAGGAAAGAAGGTCAAGCGTTAAGGGTCCGGGGATCGTGCACCATTTGAAAAAAACCAACTCCTGTCCCTCAGGACTCACGCACAGATCTATCAAAGAAGAAAGAAAAAAAGGTCTTCTCAAGAGAGTGGAGCTGAGGCTTTCTTTAAGAAAGTTCCGGCATTTGTGTGCTCGCATGTTAACACCTTTACGGCCAAGATAGGATCTATCGAGCGAAAGGGAGAGGGAAGGTCTGCCGGAACTGACGTGCGCGCCGTAAGGGTTAACAACCTTATCGATCCCGTCGGGCAGGAAGCTCACTAACCGTTCAATTGGGGGGTCGAACGCATGTAAGGAAAGGCATCGGAGCCGGCGATGCGCCCGCCGCGGTATCTTTCACCGAGAAGGTCGGCGAAAAAAAAAAAAATTTACGGGGTCTATAACTAAGGAGCGCCGAAAAAACGTTCGGAGGAGAGGTGAACAGGGAAGACGCCTGGGCGGAGGCGTGGAGAGGCTATCAATCAAGCGAAGACTGACCGGAAGAAGGAACAGTGAGGTCTGGCCCGGGGAGTGGGGGAAACGGGAGAAAAAGAAGTGCCGGGGCGAGGATTATTGCCACCATAAAGCAGCTCAAAAAATTATGAGAGGTCGGAAAGCGCCATACATATTTCCCAGATGCGTGAGGGGGGCGGAGAGAAAATGAGCACAGGAGGCATGGATCCGGAGGTGAAATGTCCGAGGCGACTAACTGTGATCGGAAACGCCGCGTGCGCTGTCCTAAAAACACAAAGAAGAGCCGGACCGCAATATAGTTTGGCGTCAAACGGGGGGGGCCAAAAGATACAGGAAGAAGGCCTCTTGCCGGGAGCGCGGCGACGCGTTCGCCGAAAGGGCGGCCGATCTCGGTGAAAAAAATGCGATGAAACGGGCCGCCACGAAAAAAAAGAAAAAAAAAGTGACGGATCAAACCCGAGAGTGGTGAACAACTCTTGGCAACCAGCTGCACCGCAAGGAAGTCAGTGGTGTCCTTGAAGGAGTCCACCAAAAAAAAAGAAAAGGGGCAGACAAGAATCCAGAAAAAAAAAAGAAGTGGGAAATCCCAATGAAGGGACGGATGAAAACAGGAATTCCGGATCGAGTGCAGAGGGTGATAAGTAACAATGCGCGAAAAATAACAGAGGAAGGAAAACCAGCATGCTCCCGAGGCCGTGAAGCAAAAAAAAAGTGAAAAGCTTGTTGCCCTCGCCACTTCTCTCCGAGCAGAAGAACCTGCTTAATGGGATCGCGAAAAAAATGACCAAATTGCCCTTAGTCAGGCTAGGCGCGAGCAAAATCAAAGGGTTGCGCCGTGAAACAGTCCGTGGCCAGGACCAACCGTGAATCTACAAACAAGCGCAGGGGATCAAGGGAACGGAATTTCACGCTGCGAATCGTTCGCGGGCGTTAGTCGCTTGTGGCCAAATTGAACTACGACCTGAAGGCAGAAAGGCGAGCTCCAAATCTGTGGCAAGAAAATCGGAGCAACGAAGAAAACCGCCCTTGGGGGAAGAAAGCACGATTTCCACAAGGCTGTTGAGGGCCGCGAAGACTCAAATGAAAAAAAAAAAGACCGGGGACCTGCGAATAGAGAGGGCCTCGCAGGAGGAAATGAAGACATACACGATCACAAACGTCTTGAGGTCTGCGTCACGGTTTTCTCAAAAGGAACGTTGAGACCGCGGCGGGACGTTCTAAAGGGGGGGGAACTGCATGCCTTAGCCTCAAAGGGGGGAGGAAACCAGGCAGGGAGAACCCCACAATGATGCGAAATCATGACGAAACCTGACGCTAATCACAGACCAGCGAAAAAATCGATCAGAGTGCCGCACAAGCAAAGGGGGGTGCGCGTGTCACTCATGACGAACGGAAAAAAAAAAGAAAACATGGAAGGAGGACTGGTGGTCGCGAGGTGACCGACGGCCGCGACTCACAAAAAGGCTGGGGTAACACGTGAAGCAAAAAGGACGTGAAGGAGCAGGCGTCTTACTTGATTCCAAAAGAGGCTACTAAAAAAAAACCAACTTCACCTGTCGGGTCGTCGGAGGGAAGCCGGCCACCAGACGCAAGCCAAGCAGGAACGAAAAGAGCCAATCGATAGTGGGGCCTTCAATAGTCCGAACGAAGGGAAAGACGTACAACTGTTGCAACACTTCGGTATGGGGCGCAAGAAAACAAAAACTGCAGAGACGGGCACTTAGTGAGAGCTCGGCGGTGTGCTGAGGGATGTGCCTACGTAAGAAAAGCGGTAGAAGAGGAAAAAGGGGGGAGACGGCACAAACTGGGTCACGCTGGTTCCCTGGAGTAAAAAGAAATTGGCAGTCCTGAGAAAGGAAAAAGGTCTCGTTCGACAACTCTAAAATCACGATGCCTCCAGAGAAACCCTCAAGACCTGAGCAATGGCCTGTCAGAAAAAAAAAACGAAAAAAGTTGAAGGGGCGCGGTGTGGGAAATCTTTCTCTCGTCGTCTTCTGCGGACACGCCTGGGCCCTCCCAAAAAAAACGGTGGGGGAGGCTTTCGGGCAGAGGCGAAGAAAAACCGAATCATGAAAAGCTGTTCTTAGATTCAAACTTAGCTGCGACGCTTCGTGGAACTTTCATCCCGGACAGCGACCAGAAAAGGAGCAGACAAGTCGCCTCTGACCTCGCCAAGAGAGAGCACAACGATCAGGGTCGAGGAGACAACCAACCTTTTCTTACGGGACTGGAGATAAGGGTGCACGTCCGTGAGAAAAAAGACAAAACAACCAGGCGGGTGACTTCCCAACGATCGCCGGGGAAACTTTCAGCGTCTGCCTGGATAAGTTGCGCAGGGAAGGCGGAGACGAAGCCCCGGGAGCGTGCTCAAGCCGGGAGGGAGCGCTACCATAAAAGCCATCTTCAAAAAGCCGAGAATGTGAGAACGAAAAAACTCGGGGGCCGCAAAACAGCAACACTTAAAAGATTCGTGCAGAGAAAATTCTCACATTCAGGTCGAGAGACGATTGGAGCGCAGAACATCCCGCCAAAGGGCACCGAAGAAGAGGAAGACAGTTTCAAAGCAAGGAGCGACTGCGGTTCCGGGCCACGCAATAACGGCAAGCGAAGAGAAATGGCGGCGTTCTGGGGTTAAAAGGGGGGGCGCGGGAAAAGTAGGCTGGGAAGGCGTACATGAAAGAACGAACATCACCCATAAAGGTAGTAGTCCTGAGCTAAACCCGAACGCTCAGGCACCCTAGAAGCGGAGGTCAATCCGAAAACGAGAAAAGAAAAGCGGAGATCGAGCTTGGACGGTAGCAGGTCCCGGTAAGGTGCACCAGGGCGGAGCCCAAAAGGCCCGCACGCTGACACGGGGGCGAAGAATCTCTCTAACACAAAAAAGAAAAGGAAGGGCGACAAAGCGGCGTGCGGAGGATCAGAACGGCCATTGGTGGAAAAGTGTGCCACAGTTGACGGAAAAAAGAGGGAAAACTAACTTCCGAAATTCGGACCCACACGTTGAAAAAAAAAAATGAGGCGCGCCGCTATGGAGCCTTGACAGCGAGGCGCGAGCGAAAAAAAAACGGAGCCATTGCCACGGTGGCATGTACCGAAAAAGGGGGAAGGAAGCGCGTCCCGCCAAAGCGGAAAAGTTAAAAGTCGGGAGAAATTGACGTTTGCATACAGCAGTTCGCTGCCGCGGCGGAAAGAAAACGCTGCCAAAAAAAAAAAAAATCGTGAAATTTGCAGAAGACGGTAAAAAACGGCTCGATGACCGGAATAAGGCGGTAGGGGGGAGTATCGGGCCAGTCCAGGCTGGCGAGGATGATCTCGCAATTTCCGGGGCGCCCCCAAAAACATAGAACTCCTAGGGGACGGGCTTGGTAAACAGCGACGCGTGGCATCATAAAGAGAGTACTAGCCAACCAGCGGCTCGCGAAATGCCCGGCAAGTGATCAGGAAGGAGCGGGAGGAAAAGGGGAACAGGTGTGGACGAACACACACTCGTTCGTAGAGTAGGTGTGACCGGAACACGAGGAAGTCCAGAAGACAGGTTTGCGGTCTATAGGGCCATGACTTCGTTGTTTCCACCGAGAACTAAAAAAAATGAGATTCGACGAACGACCTTTACGAACGGAAGGATAGGGCGAAGCTCCTGTCCGCCACGAAAGTCCGGTGCCGAGAAATCGGGAGGGAAGGGGTTTGGCTTTCCAAGGACAGCTGTTGGCAGCGGCACCGAGAAAGACACTTGTGTCTTCCCAACATTCGTGGAAAAAAGAGAAGGAGGTTTAAAGACACAAAAACCGGGAGGGGGAAAAAAAAGAAATTCCCAAGGAGCGATGCCATTGAAACAGGCTAATGCCGTGTCGCTCGGTGCATCTGAGAAAAAATGCCAGACGAACCCGAAAGGAGAGCATCTCCTTAACATCCGCAAAAAGAGGACGAAGAGAGGAAGGACCAGCAGAAAAGCAGGGTGCCCAGGGAATCTTTTTGCGTCGCAACAACTGCAAGAAAAAAAAAACCTCGGGGGGGGCAAAAGCCGGGCAAAAAAAATCATATCTCCGACTTGGAAGGGAGGGCGGGCAGAGGGACAGCGTCCACATCAGGGAAGTGGCGCACGTTCAGGAGCACAGGCCGTGTCCTCGCCATGTGCAGAAAAAGAAGGAAGAAAATAGGCACTCATCTAGTAAATCCAGAGGGGAGGGCGGCGCTTTGGACGGATTTACCCGACACTACGACAGGACGAACTTGCCTGGGTGATCCCGGCGCGTCGAGCCGCCCGTTTGAGAAAAAGAACTGAGAAAAAAAGACTGTAATGGATCGAGCACTAGACCGCTTTTAGTCCGTAAGGGGGGGGTCCCCCCCCGGACGAATGGCGAAACCTTCGGATAGAGGGAAAGATTGGGACCCTCCGAGTGAAAAAAAAGCATACAGAAGTAATGGAGTTAAAAGCACGGCGTTCTCCGAACTTGAGCGTTCCTCGTTCAGTGGCGGACGAGACATAGGATAGCAGTTCCGGAAAGGAGGGAAAAGAAGGAGATACGACCATTCTGGAAAAAAACATGCACAGAAGACCTGAGAGAAAAACAGCGTAAAAAAGCTCAGCGTATCCCCTGAGCGCCGTGCCACCCTGCGTTGGAAAGGGCGGCAACAAAGACTAATGCCACAATCTATCCGCGTCAGCGGAAGGGTCAGGTAAGGGGGAATGAACGGCCGCCGGACTCAAAGCTCTCGTCCCGTTCTCGACGATTTAAAGCGCCGAAAGAAGGAAATGGCTCAGGGAACCGCTCTGCGCGACTAGAGAAAAAAAAAAAAACTTTGACAGGAAGGGAAAGGCTGTCGGGTAAAGCAAAGAAAACAGCGACGCCAGCAGACCGGGAGTAAGCTTGGAAAGCGAGAAGCTCGTGGGGGGGGGGGGGAAAGGCCGAGCAATGGGGCTTAGAAAAAAGGAGGGGGAAGAAATGATGCGCAACCTTCAGGGGTACTGCTTCTCGCGCAGGGGCCTCAGACCTAAAGACTCTGCGCGGGCGGGTTCGCTATTCCAGAAAAGAGCGCGGGGGAAGGAGAGGCTAAGATGCGAAGGGGGGACACAGAAACGCCTGGAATTGAGAACGGACAGGGAGCAGCCGAAGCCTGAGGGTTTCAGGTATTGATAGACATCGATTTAAGCCCGCTTGGAAAGCATCAGCCCATCGCATTTCCAAAAAAGGATCAAGAAAGTCCGAAGAGGAGGGGAAGGTCAAGGGGGGTTTCCTGAAGCAGGTTCGAGTCGGCGAGGCGTGTGGAAAAGACACAGGAAAACAAACTGAAGAGCGGTGGCGCTGGGAAAAATCAGGAGGAAAAACCACCTTCAACCGAAATCTTGTCAAGAAGTTTCGTAAGATTGGGACGACGGTACAGTCCACCGGGCGATGAGATCAGGGAAATCGCCGAAGCAGGAAAGCCGCGCGAGCTCGGAACGCCGCATTGTCGATGATAAAAAAAGGGATCCGTGCCGGGACGGCGGCGCCGTCAAAAGAAACGGATGACAAAACTCGTCTTGGGAGAACGATAGGAAGGGGAAGGAGGATCCATGCTTACCGACAGGTGCGCATCGTCTATCAATGGAGTGCCAGACGCAGAGAGCCTGAAGGGAAAGCGACACATGAAGGAATCTTCATCTGACCAGAAGACGAGCAAACTAGGGGGGGGAATACACCCCGGCACCTCGTGGATCCCTAGAATCTCAAAACGACTTGCCGATCGTGAAAAAATAAAAATTTCTGGAAGACTCAGAACGATTAGTCTATCAGCTCAAAGCCAAGTTCCTCAGCCCTTGACGATCTACAAATGAACTGTCGGAGACTCGGGTAGTCCCGACTGGCCTGGAAAGAGCAATCGGGAGCCGTAAACAACTTCCTAAAAAAAAATAACCGGCTTCTGAGCTATTCCGTCTCCGATGGCCGTAATGCGTAGGCCTCAAAAAAGAACTTTATCCGGATCAGAAAAATCGAAGTAATCCGATTAGGAAACTATAAGATCTCTGAATACCGGCAAACTGAGAACCGATGAATGAGAGAACTCTTTACTAAGGATGATCGGAAAGGGAGGACCACCAAGGGACCCCCCCCCCCCTCGAGGTCTTGATCCTCACGCAACGCCGCTCTCGTGTCAGAAGAAAAAACAAGGGGGGGATGAGGAGGGGGGAAGTGTTTTTTGAGAACGGAAGAGAGAAGGGATGCAACATTGGTTGGGAGGGACAGGTCACGATACGGGAAAGGATGGAAACTCAGAGGGGGAAGGGCCTCGTTGCTCGTTGCTTAGAAGGGAGAACGATGGAAACGGGAACGAATCCACTGCTGAAAGGAACGCATCCTACATCACCCGTGAAGGGAAAGCATGAACCCGTCCAGCGGAGGGGGACCGTACTCTGCGGAAAAAAAAGTTCAAAAAGGGGACCGGAGAACGGATTCGGCGCCCTAGAACTAGATTGACGTGGGCGCGCAGTCCTCTGACGAAAGAGGCGTTCTGGGAAGAAGGGGGCTTTTCCGCGCGGAGAAACTCGACAAAGGAAGGAACAGAAGGGGGAGAAGGGTTTCGTGGCACGATCGCCATCTTGGGGCCGCGATGATCAAAAACTAGGGGCGGAAGGCGAGACGCATTTTTCGTGCGAACAGGAAGAAGCGCGACGGAAAGAGAGCAGGGGCCAGGGAAGATCGCCCTCCATAGGGAAGCTATATTGCACCTGCAAAGCATTTATCAACAAAAGATGAGAAGACCCCTAAAAACAAAGGATGGAAGCGTGTCTACTTTCGCCAAGATCCAGGGGGGGGCTGAAAATCGCAATGACGAGGGGAAAACCCGAGCCTCGAGCAGGCAAGGAATAGGCGCCGCGGCGAGTGTCAGCCGAATGCGGCGATCGGAGGGGTTCGCACACCACGCGACCGGAAAAAAGTCAACAAATGGCACGGACCGAAATATCCCAGAGTGGGTGGGGAAAGGATGGAAACAACACGCTGCACCCAGGATTCCGTGGTGTCTGTGAGGGCAAAAAACGAAGATCAAAACAAAAAAGGAAGGGGGAAAACTCTTACCCACACGAAGAAGGACATTAAGGAAAAAAGGAAAAAAAACGTCGGGGAGGTGAGGCACAGTAGCGGGAAGCTCGACTGGCCGAAGGAAGAGGCGGAGGAAACAGACGGCCCAGGAAAGGGAAAGCGGGATCACGACCCTCTGGCCAGCGACCGTCGAAAAAAGCAAAAGCGCGGGATCGCCGCCGCTGAACAACGTAGGAGACAAGGAAGAAGCCAAAAAAAAAAAAACCCCGTAGGAGGGCCTCAAAAAAAAAAGCGAGAAAGAGCTTCGTTCCGTTAACACGGGAGTCAAGCGCCGGAATTGACTGAAAAAAGCCCAGCTCTCATGAAGCATCTAGGGGTCCAAAGGAGACATCCGTGCGGAAGTTGGCGGGGAAACCGAGCCGCACCTTTCTGGTGCCGGAAAAACGAAGGGGGCGAGAATATCGAAAGCAGCTGCTCCTGCGCCACAAAACTGTACCTGCCCTGTAGCTCTTACGAGGTAAAAAAACGAACCGAGTCGGAAAAAGGAAACGCCACATTCTCCGTCGATGAAAAAGTTGGGGAAGGGGAAACGAGGAAACTGCCGTGCCGGGAAGAACTCATACACTATCACCCAAGAGTGCAGGGTCGGGAAGAAGGCTTTCGAACCGCGGACAGTTAAGGAGCTCTAATCTGCTTTCAGTGAAGGGGTAAGGGGTCTCTAAAAGGAGGGTATGGAGGAAGAGATAATACCAGAGGGGGGGTCCCCGGTCCCTAAGCCAAAACCACCTGCGGAAACTGAACCAGAAGGACCGAAAGGAGAAATATCAGACTCTTGCCGTTAGAAGAAAAAAACCGGACGAGGACAGCAGAGAGAAAACTCTGTCAACAACAAGATCTGAAATCATCCGTTGTAAAAAAAGAAACGGCGAAGCCTCACCTCGTAGGCAGGAAGGGGTAGGGGGCGCAGAGCGCGCGACGGAGGAGAAAGCAACAACCGCTTGTAGGAGAGACGAAAAAGCACCAATCCTTCGGAGGGGAGTGTCGAAAAAAAAAAACAAATCAATCCGCATGCACTCTAAAGAAAGAATCAAGGAAAAAAAAGAAACCTCGCTTGGGGTGGGGTTGTTTCGCTCGGGAAGTCCGTCAAGCCGATGGCTTTAAAAAAAGGGGGGAAAGACTCCTGACGAACCCTTCGTATGGACCAGCGCGCGCCGTTTCGGAACGCCATCGCGCAGGACTACGGTCCATCGTTATCCCTGCTGGGGGGATGGAGCGTCCGATTGCGAGAACAAGGAAGGGAGCTTTGATGCCGCGAGCAGGGGAAAAAGACGGACAAGAAGAACCTTTTACAACTGGAGCAAACAAATGTAGGTTCAGGAGAGAAGAGCCAATCGCCGGTTCGAGGTCAAACAGTCGCTAAACTGTGTCCGATGCGCGACACAAGAGGGAAAAGGGGAAGCTCGGCGTCGTGGGCATCAAAAATATGGCTTTCAACTTTCCGGGGCTCAGGTGTGGGTCAAAACAAGAGCGTGTCGTAGGGCGGCGGTTAAAAAGAAAGACTATGCGCTGGTGTGGGAAGAAGGGGGAGAAGAAAAGATGCCGCAAAGAACTGTTCGTAGAAAGGGAACGGAGATTGCGACCCGCTTCGTGAGTGCGGCTAAAAAAAAAAAAGGGACCTAGAAAAAAAGAAGCCGCGCTCAAAACCTCGCAAGAGCCTTCTCGAGAAGGGGGAACAACAAAAGGGAGGGGGACGAGGAGAAAGATTCGTAAAAAGGGGACGGGCGGACCGAAAAAACGGGTGTTCGCTCACATTCTATCGCAGTACCTTGGGAAAAAAAAGAGCTAAGGTGCGAAAAAAAGGCAAATCGGAGCGCTTCAGGAAAAAAGAGAGAAACCGCCAAGAATCCGCGCACGCAAGACCTGCGCACAATGTGGCAAGAAAGGCGAACACCAAACTTCTTGGAGCCGGAGAAACAAATACGGGCTAATCGTGCATACCGAAGGGGCTCAACCCATTCGAAGGATTCCTGTCAAAGAAGGAAGAGAGACCTATCCGGGGAAAACGCCTCAAAAAAAGTAACAGATGCCCGGTCACGCAAGAAATCGGGGGAGTCGGCCGACGTCCGCGAGGGGCTGTGAACAAAGTGTCAATAGTGGCCTACAGACTCAGGGTTGTGGGGGAAGAAAGCGGCGTCGGGGCTTAGGGATGGGCCGTCTCCGATTCCAAGGAGTACATGCGCCTAAAAAAACACCGTGAAAAATGGGAGCTGAAGGCTGGGATCGAGTCAAGGGGAAGCGTTGCAGTCAAAGGCGAGCCAGGTCAACTGTAGCGCTCTCCGACAGAGAGGATGGATCGATCGAGAGGTACAGTAAGACCAGTCGCCCACCCAGGCCCTGGCAAGACGCACAGCTCGGCAC
>Ga0179593_1608885_pt1 | contig 11460 bp, 23 predicted proteins | sample CZODoug2_1_08_16_FD_185931 | JGI IMG/M metagenome (GOLD analysis project Ga0179593, IMG submission 185931) | Vadose zone soil fungal communities from Angelo Coast Range Reserve, California, USA - CZODoug2_1_08_16fungal (PacBio error correction) | ecosystem: Environmental > Terrestrial > Soil >...
AAAAGAAGGAGAGGAAAGGGACGGCGAGGAAATGATCGAGTCGTTTGCCCGAATTCGAGGGAAGTGGAATACGCGAGCGAACTGAGGGAGAAAAAAAAAAAAAACCGAAGGAGAAAAAGAAAAAAAAAGAAAGAAGGGGCAACCACGCTCTCTATTTGTCCCTAGTCGCAGCACGGGGAGCGGAGCCGGGAAAAAAAAAGAAAAAAAAAAGAAGGAGGGAAAGGGGGGGGAGTCGGGGAAAGGGGGAAACCTGGCTCTCTCCTTCTTCCGTCGCCGCACCTTAGCTACAAGAGCCGCCCGGCATCATCGACGAGAGAGAAGAAGGGGGGGGGGGGGGGAAAAAAAAAGCAAAAGAAATCCTTCTCTCCTCACCTTCCCTGCTCGTGCAACACTGCCGGGAAAGGGGGAAAAAAAAAAGGGGGCCCTCAAGCTCAAGAATCCAGCTAACATAAAGAAGAAGGAAAAAAAAAAAAGAGAAAAAGAGGAAGAAATGGAGGGAGTATAAACAATCTCAAATCCTTTCATATCTCCAATTCCCTCTTCGTGACTGTGATCGAGATAGGAGAGAAAAGGGGGGAAAAGGGAAAGGGGGGGAAAAAGAGGGAAGAAAAAAACGTCCTCTTTCGTTCCGTCCTACAGCGCTGGCATATCACAAGGAGGGAGATAAGAGAGGAAAAAGGGGGGAGGGGGAGGAGGGGGGAGGATTCAAAATTCTTACCTCTCATTTTCCAAATTCTTCCCAGATCCGATATGTAATAGAAGATCGGGAAAGGGGGAAGGGGGTAGGAAGGGGGGGGGAAAAAAAAAAAAGGGAAAAATAGTAAGAAAAACTAACACTCCTTTCATTTTCCTTCTATCCACACACTTATGTCGTCGGGGGGGGGGAAAAGAAAGGAAAAAAGGGGGGGAAAGGGGGCTCTACCTCTATTCCGCAATTTACCGCTACGATAGAGATAGGAAAAGGGAGAAAAGGGAAAAAAGGAAAGAGGTAAAAAAGAGCGCATGAAAAGCACGCGTACATATTGATTACCTTCTTATTTCTTCAAATATTTGCTTAACAAACCCGCTTGAAGAGCGTAGTAGAGAAGGGGGGAAGGGGGAGAGAAAGGGGGGAGAAGAAGAAGAGAAAAGGAGAAGAACGACTCTCTGTCAAGCGGGTTGTTTAAGCCCACTCTTTGCGCAAGAGCCGGGAAGAAAAAGGGGAAAGGAAAAAAAGAGCGAAGTGAATGATTCCCCCTCCTTAATGGGAGGAGAGGAGAAAAAAAAAGGGAAAAAAAAAGGGGGAAAAAATCTCTCTCTTATGCGGGTCCATTTCGGCACGAGAGAGATTAGAAAAGGGGAAAAAGGGAGGAAAAAAAGAAAAGGAAGGGGGAAAAAGGGGGAGGGGGAAAAGGAAAGGGAATAAGTTGGTTTTCTCGCCGTGCAATGCCCGGCGTTTCGTTGGCAAAAGAGGGGGAAGAAGAAAAAGAGAGGGGAAAAGAGTGTCGAATACTGCCCTTTCCCACTTGCAAGCTCTTCTAATGACAGATTGGGATCTGGGAACAGTGGGAAGGAGGGGAAGAGGGGAAAAAAAAGAAGGGGGGGGAAGGGGGGGGCGGAGTTTTTTTTTGAAAGAGAAAAAAAAGGAAGAGGAGAGGAAAAGGACAGGAGAAAGATTGTTGCTATTCACTCTGGAACCGCGGAAATGGCGAGGACGTCGGCAGAGGAGAGGAAAAAGGAAGAAAAAAGACAAAAAAAAGGCCGCTTTCTTTTCTCTCTTCGCGCAGGGCGGGGAAAAAAAGGAAGAGGAAAAGGAGGAAAGGAGGAAGAAAGCTGTGTAGCCTCTTCTTCTTGTCGCTTCTTTCCTTGGAGCTTTGAGGGCCCCCTCCAGGGGGAAGGAGGGGAAGGGAAAAAAAGGGGAGGGAGAAGCAAGGAAAGTCTTTTCTTTTCGAGCGCTTCTTCCATATGGCCCTGCAAGAGGTGAGATCGTCGTGAAAAGGAAAAGGGGAAGGGAGGAAAAAAAAGGGGGGGGGAGGGAGGGGGGGAGGGGGGAAAGGCCACTCCTCTCTCGGGCCCCGCGTGAAGGAAGAAAGGAGGAGGGAGGGGAGGAGAAAAGAGGGGGGCCCATTCGCTTCTTTTTCTCGGAGCGCGCAAATGGGTGAGGAAAAGAGGGGGAGAAAAGGGGGGAAGGGGAAGGGGGAAGGGAAAAAGGAAGAGCTATCTCTCGTTATTCCACTAGTATAAAAAATGAGGGAGGGAAGGGAGAAAGGAAGATGCAAGAGGAAAGTCATTCTTTTTTCTTCTTCTTTCTCCTCCTTCGCAGTTGTTGAGGAGAGGAGGAGGGGAGAAAGAAGAGAGGAATGGCGAAGGAGACCCCCTCCCTCTCTTCTTTTCCTTTCTCGGGTGGACATAAAAAAAGAAAGGGGAGGGAAAAGGGGGAGGAGGGGAGGGGAAAAAGGGAGGAGAAAATGAGTGTGTCGCACTTCTCCTTCTTCCTCTATGTATTACTCGAATCGAAATGGGACTGGGGAAAAGAGAGAAGGGGAGGAGGAAAAAAAAAAGGGGAGGGAAGAGATGGAGATGTCGAAGAGCCTTCTCCTCCTCCTCCAATCACTTCGACATGGAAAAAAAGGGAGTGGAAAGGGGAAATCGCCGAATACATTTCAACTCATCTTTCCTCTTATCTTTTCACTTGCGGCTTGAAAACTGCTGAAGAGAAGGGGAAGAAAAGAAAAAGAGGGAGAGGAAGATGAAAAAAATTGTGCTCTCCCTCTTATCTTTTTCCGATTTTGCTTAGTACCACGCGCGAGGAAAAAAGAAGAGAAAGAAAGGGGGGGGGAACGAGGCGAGAAAAAAATTGGTCGTCCTCTCTTTTTTGTTTAAGCAATTCAGTCGAGAGAGGGGGAAGGGGGGGGGGAAAAGGGGGGGGGGGAGACAAACTGGGGGGGGGCCATATCTTCGTAGGAAGGGGAAAAAGAGGCAAGGAAATCGTTAGGAGTGGCACCTCCTCTTTTCTCTCTTCTCGGGCCAAAAAAAAAAATGTGGGGTGGAAGAAGAAAAAAAAAAGGGGGGGGGAAGGGAGAAGAGGAAAAAATGCTACATTCCTTCCCTGCTATCGCGTTAGAACGAAAGGCGGAAAAAAGAAAGGTAGGGAAAAAGAGGGAAAAAGGGAGATAAAAAAAAAAAAGAGGGGGAGGAAAAAGGAAAAATTTCTCCTCATCTTTTTATTTTGAAAACGCGTGCCAACAATACAGGTGAAAGAAAGGTAAGAAGAGGGGGAAGGGAGAAAAAAAGGAAGAAGGGAAAGAAGAAGCGACGTTTGTATTCTTGCTCCGCTTGGAAGATCGCAGGGAGAAAAGAAAGAGGAAAGAAAAAGGGGGAAAAAAAAAGCGGCCGGACATTTCTTTTGTGGGGGAGGGGAGAAAAAAGGGGAACAAAAAAAAAAACCTGGGCCAAAACGTCCCCCTCCTCCGCTATCGACCTGAATCCCACCCCACTAGGCGGAGAAAAAGGGGGGGAAGAAAAAAAAAAGGGGGGGGGAAAAAGGGGGGAAGAAGGAAAATCGGCAAAAGAGGGGAGGTGATCTCCAATTTTTTTCATCTTGAATTAATTCTCTTCCCGCGGCAGTTGATGAGGAGTCCGACGGCGAAAAGAGAGAAGGGAGAGAAAGAAAGGAAAGGAAGGGAAGGGGGTCGAGAGGGGGGCCGCTTTTTCCTCGTGGCGGCCCGGGGGGCATCCAAGGGGAGGGGGGGAAAAAAAAAACAAAAGAACAAAAAAAAAAAAAAAAAAAAAAAAAAAAAAACCCCCCCCCCCCCCTCGGCGACGGCGACACTACTCGACACGGGATAAAAGGGGGGGGGAGAAGGAAAGAAAAAAGAGAGGGGGGAGAGGGGGGGGGAGACCACTTTACTTTTTTCTCGATATCCTACACCACGCAAGTCGAGCTGGGCAGTTACCCAACGACAGGGGAGGAGGGGGAGAAAAAGAAAAGAGAGGAGAAAAGAGAAAAGGGAGGAAGGGGGAGAGAAGGGAATCATCTCAACCTCCTTCTTCACCAGTTGTCACTCTTCCCTGGTCGGCGAGTAATAATAGGGGAAAGGAGGGGGGAAAAGGAAGGGAAAAAAAGGTGGGAGAAAGCAAAAAATGGGAAGTCTCTACCCTTTTCCTCTCTCCTCTAAACGAAGCGAATGGACAAAAGAGAAGGGGGAAAAAAAAAAAAAAAGAGAGGAAGAAAAAAGAGAAAAGAAAAATGCTTTCCTTTCTCTCCTGGCTCTCTACTTCGTCCGTACCGGAACCTTAGCGAAGAAGCCGGGAAGGAAGAGAAAAAAAGAAAAAAAAAGAAAAAGAGAAAGGGGGGAGGGGGAAGGGGGAGGGGGATCGTTTCCACACCTTCCTGTACCTTTCCTCCAGTTCAACGTTCCCGAGGAAGGAAAGAAAGAAAGGGATAAGCTACCAGAAGACCGAGGTGCTCCCCCTTCCTATAATTAATCATTGGCCTATTGCTCTGGTCGAGAGCAAACACAAAGAGTAGTATAGTGAAGGGAAAGGGAGGAGAGAAAAAAGAAAGAGAAGGGAGAAGGGGGAAAGTAGGAGGGCTGTACTCATTCACTCCGCATTCCGGCTTTTCCCAGTTCCGCCAACATCGTCGAGGGGGAAAAAAAAAGAGGGAGAGGAGGGTGAACAACCGCTAACTTTTCACAAGTGTTACGGTTTGAGTGAACCTGTCGAAGAGGGAGGAGTAAAGGAAAAAGGAGGGGGGGGGGAAAAAAAGGGGGAAAAGGGGTGGGGAGGGAAGAAGGGAGACAAACTCCTCCCTTCTCCTTACAATGGTCTGCCCACTAACACGCCGTGCATTTGAAGGCGGATAAAAAAGGAGGGGGAGGAGGGGGGGAAGGAAGAAGAAAAAGGGGGGGAAAGATGACCTCCTTCCTCGACCTCTATCCGAATGGAAAGATAAGAAAGAAAAGGGGGAAAAAAAGGGAAAAAAGGAAAGGAGGGAGATGGTAAGAAAGGAGGGGAAGAACTGCCTCACCTCCTTAATCAATCTTTATTACCCTGCTATTTCTGCAATAGTGGGACTTAAAAAAGAGTGAATGAGTAGTAGAGAAAGGAAGGGGGAAAAAGGGAAAGGAAGAAGGGAAAGGGGAAGGAAGAGAAGAGGCAGCGTGTTTTTTCATCCCACTCCTTTTTCGCAATAGCGTTCCTCAATCTTGTAAAGGAGGACGTCGTGCAAGAGGGAAAAAAGGGAGAAAAAAGAAAAAAGAAAAAAGGGGGGGGAAGGGGGGAGAATTTTTCCCTCTCTCTCTCTTATCTGTCCATTTCGTCATCGAGGTACAGAGCTCAGAAGTGCAAAAGAGGGGAGAAAAAGGGAAAAAGAGGAAAGAAAAAGGAGAAGGGGGGGGGGAAAGAGGAGGGGCACGGCGTGTCTTTTTCCAATACCATATGTTTCAAGAGCCGGGGAGGCGTGGGGGAGGGGGGAAACAGAAGGGGGGGGAAAAAGAAAGGTGAGGGGGGGGGGTAGAGGTGAAAGGGGGAATCTACCTACTACCTACCTTGCGACACAGTTTTCACCAAACGAAAACTGGGGGGGAAAAGGGGGAGAGGGGGGGGAAAAAAAAAGGGGAGAGAGGGGGGGAAAAAGGGATGCGATTACTTCTTCAGCATTTCTACTGCCTGCGATCAACGGGGAGGAAGAGAGGGAAGAAAAAGGAAAAGGAAAGGAGGAAAAGAAAAGAGGGGGGGGGGGGCTCATCTACCCTTCTCATCTTCCCATTCTTCATCTCGCTGCTGGGTAGCCACTAGGAGTGGAGGAGATGAAGAGGGAAAAGGGGAAAAAAAAAGAAGGGGGGGGTTGACGGAAGTACTTTTCTTCTCTCCGTCTATCTCTTTTTTCTGTCGAGCGATTCGGAAGAGGGAAAGAGGAGAAGGAAAAAAGGGAAAAAGGGAGAGAAAAGCGGGCTACTTTCTTGTCTTTGTCTAGGCCACAGCCGATCTCGGGACCACGAGGTGAAGAGAAGAAAAGAAGGAAAAGAGGGGAAAAAGAAGTCGTTTCGTCTGAGCTCGGCCAATGTGTCGATAGTTGGAGAAAGGGAGGGGGGGGAAAGAAGGGGGGGGAGGAAAAGAAGGAAAAGGGGAGGAAGGAAAGGGAAAACTACTCTATCATGTATCTAGCCGAAGGAAAGGGGGGAAAGAGGGAAAAAGGGGAGGGAAAGGGGGGGGGGGGGAGGGAGAAAGGAAAAAAGAAGAATACCTCTTTCTCCTCCTCTGATTCACCGGCCCCCTAGAGGGAGGGGGGGGGGGGGAGAGGAAGAAAAAAGAAGAGACTGCTTTTTGTCGCTATCGAGCCCTTCCGTTGTGTCGACGTAGACCGGCAGGACGCAGAGGGAGAAAAAGGAGGAGAAGAGAAAGGGGGAAGGTGAGCCTATCTCTGGCGATTTAGTCCGCCGAAGAAGACGAAAATCACGAGGAAGGAAAAAAAAAAAGAAAAAAAAAAAAAAAGGGGGGGGGAAAAAGAAAAAGGGCGAAGGGGAGGAGGGAAAAAAGGAGAGGAGGCGCGAATGTTTTCTTCCTTCTACCGCCGCATCAACTGCCCGAGGAAAAAGAAGGGGGGGGGGGGGAGGGGGGGGAGGGGGAAAAAGAGGGGCCAACTTCCGCTTCAGTTCTCGAAGTTTTCAATGACCCAAGGGGGGGGGGGAAAAAAAAAAAAAAAAAGAGGAAGAAGGGGGGGACCAAGGGTTTTTCCTATTCCTATATTGCCGCGAGCCGGGTGGGTAGGAAAAGGGGGAAAAGGAAGGGGGGAAGGGAAGTAGGAGGGGGGGGGCAACTCTCTTCTATCGTATCCGGCGATATTCCCAAGGCGAGAAGGAAGGAAAGAAAAAAAAAGAGGAAAAAAGAAAAAAAAAAAGGGAAGGAAGAAGTCTTTAGAACCGCCCGGAGTGAACTAGGGGAAAGTGAGGGGAAAAAAGGGGAAGGAAAAAAAAAAAAAAAAAAAAAGGGGAGGAAACAAAGAAGAAGATAATCTCCTCATCTGGGTAGGTTGAAAAGAGAGGGAAAAAAAGACGAAAAAGGAAAAAAGGAGGGGGGGACGTTTCCTTTTTTCATCTTCTTATACATCGTTCCCCCTCATAATAGATTGGAGGGTGAAAAAAGAAGGGTAGAGGGGAGATATCATCTTCTTTTCCCCTATCTACGACGGCGAATTTTTACGGAAAAAGAGAAAAGAAAAAAAGGAAAAGGAAAAGAGAGGACGGACACACACTCTTTTCCCACACTTACCAGCTCCGCCTGAATGCCCACCACAGGGAGAAGAGGAAGGGGGGAGGAAGAGGGGGAGACTGTCAAATCGTCACATATACTCTGTGTATCGTCACATTTGTGGCCTCTATTATATTCGCGAAAGAGGAAAGGGGAAAGAGGAGAGAAGGGAAGGGGAAGAAAAAGAAAGAAAAAAGAAAAGAGGGGAAAAGGGAAAGGTTTTCTCTCTTTGCCTTATGTGATCGTGGCGGCCAGGGTGGGAAAGGAAAGAGGGGGGGAGAAAAAAAAAAAGAGAGGGAGAGCCTACCTGTCCTACAACGATCTTGCTGTCGTCACAAGAAAGTCAGTGACGAGGGAAAGAAAGAGAAGAAAAAAAGAGGAAGGGGGAAAGGAAATAAAAGGGGGGGAAGGAGATTTTTTAGCAACCCTAGACGTAACCGCAAGGGAGAAGAGGGGGGGAAAAGGGGAAAAAAAAAGAAAAAGGAAAAGGGGGGAGAAAGAATCATCCTCCTCCTCGGCACCAGTTGGCACTCTGCCCTGGTCGGCGAGTAAATAAGGGGAAGGAAGGGGGGGGGGAAGGAGGGGGAGGAAGAAAAGAAACCCATCTCTCCAACACCTTCTTTTCGCCATCCGCAAATGGCGAACGATAGGAAAGAAAGGGGGGGGAAGGGAGAAGAAAAAAAGAAAGAGGAAAGGGAAGAGGGAGGGTAGTAACGCGTTTCCCTATATCTGCTTGTCTCTACCAAGCCTACCGTCGAAATGAGTTGTCAGGAGAGAAGGGAGAGAGAAGGAAGGGGGAAGGAAGAAAGGGGGAAAGGGGGGGGGAAAAGGGAGAGAACGAAGAAAAAGAGAGCCTGATCTCCTCCATCAGCTTCTCTTTCAACAACTTCCTGTACCTGGCAGCAAAGAAAAGGGAAGAAGAAAAAAGAAAAAAAAAAAAAAAGAGGAGAGATAAGAAGGGAAAGATTGCGCTGTTCTCTTCTCCAACACCCATCTATTCATCTTTCCGCAAGGGACGGCGTCGACAACAAGTGAATAGAAAAAAGGAAGGAAAGAAAAAAGGAAAAAGGGAGGGGGAGGAAGAGCCTCATTCCTTCCTGTTCCATAGTTCCTCCAACCAATCGAGAGGGAGGAAAGAAAAAAGAGAAAGGGAAAAAGGGGAAAAGGGGGAAAAGTTACTGTTTGAGTGACCTGTGTCCGCAAGTCGGTAGGCACGAAAGGCAAAGAGGAAGAAGGAAAAGAGGGAAAAAAAAAAGAAAGAAAAAAAAAGGGGATCCTTCTTTCCTCAACCCCGCCCTTCTCCTTACTATGGTCTGCCACGACAAGCAGGAGGGGGAAGAGAAGAAAAAAAGGGAAGATGCAGGGAGAAAAAAGAAAGAGGAGGGAAAAACAGATTTTTTTCACTTCTCAGCTTCTCCCTCTATTCCGAAAATGGACCGATACGAGAGAGAGAGGAAAAGGGGAAGAAAAAAAAAGAAAGGGAAAAGAAAGGAGAGTAAAAAGGAGAGAGGAGAACGCCATCCTCTTACCATATTTAGACCTGCTATTGCGCAAGAGTGGGCTAAACCAACGCTTGCCTCGAGTCAGTAAGATAGGGAGAAAGGGAGGGGGAAGAAAGGAGGGAATGGGAGAAAGGGAGGGAATAGCGACTACTCTCTTCGAATCTTTTTTTTAAGAAAAAAGAAAGGGGGAAAAAAACAAGAGGGAAAAAAAGGGAGGAAGGAAAGGCCCTTCATTTATCTGCCCTTTCTTCGTGTGTCACGTACGGAGAAGGGAGATAATGTGGAAGGAGAAAGAGAGGGAAGGGGGAAAGGAAAAAAAAAAGAAAAGAGAGGAAGGGGAGGGAGGGGGGACAACCGACGCTTCATACTGTTTTTGGATCGCCGGCAATGCACGGCGTGTTGTGGGCAGACCAATAGGAGGGGGAGGAGAAGGGAAAAAAAAAAAAGAAGAAAAAGGGAAAGAAAAAGGGGAAAAAGCTCTCTATGCCCTCTTTTCTCTTGGAAGCATTTGGGCATTCTAGTGCCGCGGGGGAAAGAGACGGAAAAAAAAGAAAAAAAGAAAAAAAAAAAAAAAGAAGAGGGGGGAAAAAAAAAAGGAAAACGCAGCTGTAGCTTCCCTCACCTAAGACTATTGTTTGGAGGAACTCTGGAAAAGCAGGAAAGGAGGGGGAGAGAAGAAAAAAGGAAAAAAAAAAAGGGAGGGGGGGGAGGGGAAAGGTTTAGAATCACTTTTTTTCTCCGCCTTCCGCCTTGCGGGGCAAGATGAATAACGATGGGGGGGATAAGAGAAAGGAGGAAGGGGAAATAGAAAAAAAAGGAGAAGGGGGAAAAAGAAAGGGGGAGGAGGAAAAGGTGAACTTTCTTCCCCTTTACATTAATTTTTTGCACGGCCGACTTTGAGGGAGGGGAAAAAAAAAAGAAGAAAAGGGGGGGGGAAAAAAGGGAGCTCGTCGATTCTTCGCATTCCGGCTTCGTAGCAAGTGCCGGCTACGGCCGAATAGAGATCCAGGAGCGCCATGACAAAGAAAGGAGAAGGGGAAAAAAAAAGGGAAAAAAAGACGGGGGGGGGAGGAAGAGAGAGGGGGTTCTGCCTCCTCCTTTACAAATATCTATCTTGGGTGGACCACCATGAGAGGAGGGGGAAGAGGAAAAAGGGGGGGAAAAGGGGAAAGAGGGGGGGGGGGGGAGAGGAGGGGAGTCTTGCTTTCCCTAAGTTCCTCTCTGTCGTATTCACCTGAAGAAAAAAAGAAGGGGGAAAATGGGTGGAGGGGCGGGAGAAAAAAAGGAAAAAGAGGGAGGGAAAGAAGAAGAAGCCTTCCCCTCATCGTCTGGCTGTTATGTCTCGTGTTGCTCAAATATCACTTAAAGGTAGGGGAGGGGAAGGAAAAAGAGAGGAGAGGGAAAAGGAAGAGAGGGGGGAAAGATGTGACTTACATCAATCTCGTTTCGGCCAGTTAGCGATCGTCTGTATGTCCCGACAGACGTGGGAAAGAGGAGGGAGGGAAGGAAAAAAAAGGGAAAAAAAAAGACGTCCCCTCCCCGGAAGAAGAAAAAAGGAGGAAGAGGGGGGGGAGTTCTTCTTGCCCTTCTTCCTCTATCGGCTGCTTATTTGTCGAAGGGAGAAGCAGAGAAAAAGAAGAAAGAAGGGAAAAAAGAGGGGGAATGTGGAAGGGGAAGTATTACCCTCTCTCTTCCAACTTAGCTTCAGTTTCTCAAAGTGGGAAAGGAAAATAAAAGGAAAAAAGTGGGGGGGCAAGGCAGGGAGAAAGTACTTTTTTTCGCTCATCTTTTTTTTCCGATGCAGATATGCCGGGAGAGAAAGGAGAAAGGGAAAAGGGAAAGGGGTATGGGGGGAGAAAAATTCTCCTTCTTCTATCTTTTCAACGCGCTGCGAGAGGAGAAGAGGAAGAAAAAAAAAGAAGGAAAGGGGGAAGGAGGGGGGGGGAAAGGACGACGATTCCCCACATTCGAAATTCCGGCCTGCTTCGCGTTAGAGAAGAAAGAGGAGGGAAAAGGGAGGACAGAGGAGAAGACTCTCACAACACCACCTTCTTATTATTGAAAATATATAGAATGAATTTCGCGAACTCGAGGGTAGGTTGAAAAAAAAAAATGAAGGGAAACAAAAAAAAAGAAAAAAAAAAACAGAAAGGGAGGAAAGGGGGGGGGGGCGTCTTATCCATCTTCCCCCTCATTGCATCTATTTCTGATTGAAGGAGGGAGAAGGATGGGGAGAGAGGGGGGAAAAGAAAGAAGAAGGGGGAAGGAAAAGACCTTCCTTCCTCACTACTATCTTCTTCCAAGTTGGAGTACCACCCGGAGATAGGAAAGAGAGGAAGAAAGAAAAAAAAAGGGGAAAAGGAGGAGGGAAAAATGGGGGGGGGAAGGAGCTCTTCACAACTTTTTCATTGAGAACTTTTTTTTTAAACACCACCCACGAAAAAGAAAAGGGAGGGGGGAGGGGGAAGAAAAAGAAAAGGGGGATAAAAAAGGGTGCTTCTTCTCCGGCCGACAAATCGCGCAGAAGAGGAAGAAGGGAAAAGAGGGGGGGAAAGAGGAGGGGAAAGGGGGAAAGGAGGTTTCTTCTCTTTTTCATTCCTCTCGTGATGCTTTCTACTGCGAGCAACTAAGCAAAAAGAAAAAAGAGAAGAAGAGGAGTAGAAACAGGGGCCCATTCTCATTCTCTTCCTCCATCTCTACTAATTCTCCTTTCTACACAACTTTA
>Ga0179593_1324123_pt1 | contig 11459 bp, 24 predicted proteins | sample CZODoug2_1_08_16_FD_185931 | JGI IMG/M metagenome (GOLD analysis project Ga0179593, IMG submission 185931) | Vadose zone soil fungal communities from Angelo Coast Range Reserve, California, USA - CZODoug2_1_08_16fungal (PacBio error correction) | ecosystem: Environmental > Terrestrial > Soil >...
TGGGAAAAAAAATAGCCAAGAGAAAGCGGCAACAGCTCCCTGTAAAAACTAATTACCAAAGAGGAACCTGCAACAGCAAGAGAAAGGGGAGTAAAAAAAGAGAAATAGGAGTCACGCCCGAGGGCGGACGAGAAGAAGAGGACGGAGAAGGAAAAAGGCCCAACATAGCGGAAAAATGGAAGTTTTTGGGAAAAGGGCCAAAAACCCAAGAGGCTTGAGGAGAAAGGTCAAGGGAGATGCTGGAAAATCCAGTTGAACCGGGATCAACAAAAAGTCCACGCGAAGAGAAGAGAAGTGTGCACACCAAGGCCGGTGATGGCACACTCTAGAAAAAGATGCCAACAGTTCAGTGGGGTATTTCACGCATCCCCTTGAGCGTGATGAGGGAAAAAGAGGGGATAGGATCTCCCTCAAGTTCGTGGGTGGACACCCACCCAGGGGATTCCAAACTCGGGGGGGCCGATTGGCAGAACCCACCACGCGTGGATGCGAAAACGGGAAAAGGTTTTGGGAGAGGAACAAGAGGGACCACCTACCTCAATTTGGGGACACACACCACACGGCAATACACAGTCAAAGGGGATCGCGCACGCTTGGCTTGTCGGTCAATCGAACGATTAAGGAGGGAAACAAAGCTGGAAGGCAAACAGAGGCACTTGGGTTCGGCCGCGTGGACGTAAGGAGGCCTTGAGAACCCAAATGTGTGAGTAACACATACGTTGGGGGGTGATCCGAGCCGACCGGACGAAAGGAAAGTGGGGACGAGTCAAGGGGTAAGTAATGACACAAAGGCGGGGGAACGAGTTCCGAAAAAACTCGGTCAGGGGACCGAGAAAAATGTAAGAACCAGGAGGCTCAAAAACAGAAAAAAGCTCTTATGTGTGAGATCACGGGGAAGGGATTGAAGGGGATTGGAATAGAAAAGCAAAAAAATGCTTAAAACGTAATAATGGTCAGGAAAGACCAAAACAAAAAAAAGGCGGCCCAGCGCGGCCAAGGTCAGAAAAAAAAAGTCAGGGAAAAAAGGCACTTCATTTGAAGGGGCACGGCAGGAAAAAAAGAATATTAGGGGAGGGACTTAGGAAGCGCTACAAAAGAGAACTCGGGGGGAGTCTGCTTGAAAAGTTTGGGGGGGTCTGGTGAAAAAAAAGGGGGGAGAACACTAAAAAAAGGGAAGGTGCACACCTTGGAAAAAAGGCAAGGAGTTGTGGAGCAAAGCCATGACCACATGCAAACACGCACAGCGGGGGGTGGAGCACAAAATGGGGACGGGATGGGGGGACTGGGAAGACACCCACCCGGCCTTCTGAAGAAAGAGAGGGGTGGGGGGGGAAAAAGGCAACCAATGTCAAGGGGGAAACCGAACAGTCCTGGTCACCACGCCATCAGAACGTGAGAAACGGGTGAGACGGTGAAGGGAAAAGGGGACTCTTTGGTGAGCGAGAGGGGGGGGGGATGAGGGAAAAACTCGGACCCTTCAGCACTTCTACGAAGTCTGGAGGACAAAGGGGGGTCAAAAAAACAAGTGAGGGAGGAACCACAAACGAGAATGGGTAGGAATAGTGGAGAAAGACGGACCAGTGACAACTCAAACCCGCGGGGGGCAAAAGGAGTGATGGACGACCGGTGCGAACTGGAAATCTTCTTTCCAAATGACGGGGAAATCAACAAAAAACGAAGAGAAGACTCAGGGAACGGCGTGCAGAAAACGCCGGACCGCACAACAATCAACCGCCAGCAAACATAGGAGGTTCAAAGGAACAGGAAAGAGAGAAAGAAAAACAACAAAAAAAAAAGAGGGAGAAAAAAAAAAGGAAAAGAGATCATGCACGGTTTGGTAAAAAAATCATCAAAAGGGATGGGTGACGGGGGGAAGGGCGTGGGAATGGAAGCTCGGGAAACACGCGTTTTCGCACAGGAAGAGAAAACAGGGAACGAGAAGAAGAGTAAGGGAACCGGGACCCGAAAATGACACCGCCATCACGGCACCCGAAGATAGCATCTCCGTTTTCTCGACTACTTTGTCAAAGAACCAGCAACAGCAGGTACACCACGGGAAAAAAAAGAAAACCATGGGAAACAAACTGGGTGCGAAAAAAAAGATCACGTCCAGACAGGCGGGGAAAAAAAAAAAAAGAGCTCAAAAGGGGAGAAACAAAAGCCCGAAGGGAGAAAAAACCAAAAATATAAAAAATCCAAAGACCGGGAAATAAGAGGGGGACCACCACGCCAGCCGACTGAGGGAGAACGGGGGAAAAAAAGTCTACAGGGGGGGAAATGGGCGGGGTACAGCGAAAACAAATAAACCACTTCCTCAGAAACAGTGGGGGGACAATGACAACAAGGGTGATAAAAAATAAAAATTCACAAACATCAAAAACGCATTGTCTTGAAACACGCACAAACAAGCGTCCACGGGGGTAAAAGAAAGTAGGCTGCTCTAAAGAACGTGTTCTAGGACCCTGAAGGGCACGAACAAAGGAAGGGTCTACAATCTGGGTGGGAAACAACCAAAAACAGCAAAGCACAAGAACAAGAATCAAGGATCGAAGCGAAGAAGGGGTGCCACCTTGACAACAGAGGTTCGGAAGATAACTAACCGCCCCCAAGGACCAATGGCAAAAAGGCATTGAAATGGGGATTGGTGGGGGAGAACTGGGCCAGGACGGCAGCCCACCCCAGTTGAGGGGGGGGGACGAACCATTCTCAGGTTACAGCCTTTGTAACTGCGGGGGGGATCGAGAAAGACGCCAAAGGTACAAAAGGTGAAAAAAAAATATCAAACAAAAAAAAGAGAGAGGTTTTTGATGTTGTAAGAAAACCACGCACAATACATGACAACAGACAAAAGAAAAGATGAGACCGTTGGCAAGAACTGGGGGTGCCGAACCAAATGAATCGAAAAAATAGAGCATCGGCGGAAAGGAACCAAAAGCGTTTCCACGCGCAAAAAAAGTGGTGTTTCTAAAAAAAAAGAGAAAAAACACACCTCAACGTCGACGGGGGAACAATCACCAACGTGGAAAAGGGGCAGAAACAGTTCGCGGGGTTTCAAGAAGGGGATCCCGGGAGGGGGAAAAACAAGCCAAGACAGACAGCGGGAGTCAGGGAAAGTGGAGTGGGAAAGCACGGGAACCCAAGTAAGAGGGGTGTCAGCGGGCTTCCAAAAAAAGAAAAAAAAAATTGGCAACAGGGGAGCGCAGCAACCAAATAGGGGGGTGTGTGAAACGGATCCCAACTAAGAACCAGGGGGGTAAACACCCCAGGGGGGGAGGGCTCGAGAAGACCCATAAGAAAGGGGACGGGCGGAAAAAAGGGGAAAAAAAGACATACAGGTGAACTACTGCGGGGTCAAAAAAGCTGGAGAGAAAAACAGTCCCCGGATGGGGGGGCTGTGACACCTAAGAGCGAACAGATGGAATGCTCAGGGCATACGGGCCATGGCATCTCCTGATCCACACGGGACGAAAAAAAAGGCAACTAGCTCTGAAGGGGAGTGTACACCTAAAAAGGGGGACTGGTCTCGCCATCTGTGGAGTCAAATTATTGAAAGAAAGGGGTGTAATTCGAAAACAAATAAGGTTCCCAATTGGGGCGCGGCACAGCCCCCTTGATAGCTCAAGGATTCTCATGTTGTGTCTTAAGGGAAAAAAAAAGCACCAGGGAAACTAAAAAAAAGTGTGAACAAGATGGTTCCAATCAGACTGGGGTAAGGAACGTGGACAGAATAAGGGGGAGCGTGTGGGGAAAGGGAGGGGTAGAACCGGAAAAATGGGAGACAATCTCGAAAACACAAGGGGGAAAGGAGGAAAAAATTGGGGAAAATCGCCGAGAGACAACGAGGGGAATTCAGCTCACAGGGGTAGAAAAAAAGTAAAAAGAAGGGAAAATCCAATCCAGGGCAAGCACATGGTGGAAAAACGGAACAACCACAAATCCCGAAAATAGGCAGGTACAGAAAGAAGGGGCGGGGCGAGGCCCAGGAGGGGAGTGGGCTGCACCGAAAAAGGGGACGCCACGAAAGCTAAAGGAAACTCATCCGGCCAAGGGGGGGAAAGAAAAAACAGGAAGAAAAGGAAAAAACGGGCAACGCCAACGTCCACCCGGTGGACGGAAAAAGAAAAGTCTCATGAAAAAGAGGAAAAACAAAAGAAGGCGGGAAGGAGACAGAAGCAGATGCCAAAGGGAACCAGTGGTGGGGGTGAAGCCCCACCAGGTAGTTCAGGGAGGAAATGTCAGATGACAAGACGAAGCGCCATCTAGTAGTTTACTCACCGTATGCGGGAGGGGCGGGGGTGGGAACCGAGAATACCAAACCACTTAGGGGGAGGGAGGGGAGAAGGAAAGGGGGGGTCGGGGGGGGGGACAATAACCGTGGGGAAGGAAAAACTCGCCAAAATACGATGGAAGTGGGAAAGATTACACCGACGGGCTCAGAAGCTGGAGGGACCCACCGCTGCGCGGAAAAAGGGAAAGGGGACCGTGGGGAATACAATTCGACCATCAGGGCTTTGGAAGGGGGTACAGGGGGGGGGTCCGGATGGGAGGGGGAATCGCTTGTCAGGAAAAAAAAAAAAAGTTGTCGTAGGACACGGCGTTGGGTGAGGCAAAAGCGAACAGATTAAATTGTTGGGAAAGGACCTGGGGGGTTCGACTTGCACCACAAAGTAGTGAAAAGCCACGTTAAAACCCAAAAAAAAAAAAAATCGAAGGGGCGGGAGGAAACAATGGAAATAGGACGGAGGTCAGCATCAAGAATGAAGCGGGGGGGTGGGGACGAAACACGGGGGGAGTCTCCCGAGTCTTGAGGATAGCAAGCCGAAAACAAAGGCTGGGGAAAAAAAAAGAATGGTGAACCAGTAAAGAAGGAGGAAGACTTCGATTACGGTAGACACAAATCTAGGGGGGGGGAAAAAGCCCCAAGGCCATGGTCCGTGTTGATCGAAAGATATTGGAGGGGGGGGGGAAGGTCCCAGGAGGACCATCCTCGGGGGGGGAAAGGCGCATCTTCCGTCTCATGTTGTGTGGGGTGCAAGAGGTCGGAATTGAAAAAACTCGGGCCCTTTGGGAAAAGTTCACTCAGGGAAACCCGGACGAAAAAGAAGAAGACGGGCGGAGCTAAGAAAAAAACCGTGTCTTTTGAAGGTTAACGAAAACCCTTCGGTGTCGGGGGGAACGAGACCGGCTGGTAGAAAAAAGAAAAAGAAGGGAAAAAAAGACGGTTGGTTTGGGGGCGCGCCGCAAGGAAAAACAAGGTCCGACGAGTACCAACCCGTGAGAAGACCAAAATGGGAAGTGGGGGCAAAACGAAAGATGGTTCCTTGAGGGAGCTTTGTGGACTCGAGCTGGTGGGGGAAAAAAGGGGAAACAGTGGGCCTTCAAAAAGCCCGTCGACGGATTGTAGGAAAGTCTCAGGGGGAAAAAACACACCTGAGTCTTGTTCAAAACGCGAGTAGCACTGAAGTTTCCAGTCCGACGAGGGGGGGGGGGCCACGTACATAAAAAAGTGAATCCAGGTGATCTTCTTAAATGACCGGTGGGAGGAAAAAAAGTAAAAAGCACAAACGAGGGACGGACAGGAACGAACGCACCTTCCGCAACAAGAAAACCAGCCATGATAGCTTCAAACACAGGGACTCGAGGACAAAAAAAAAAACAGCAAAGGTGAGAAAAAAGGGAAGAGGATCCAATGGGGCGGTGGGGAAAATCATCCAATAGGGGCGGGGGGGGAAACGGTGTTTGGGTGAAGCTATCGCCTCCGTTCCCCTCAGTGCAAGGGGACGCCACAAAGGTGAAAACGAAACCAAGGACTGAGGAAAAGGAAAGTTCCCAAGGAGAAAGGGAAAAAATTTAAACGAAACAGGGCACCAACCATCGGGAAAGTCACTAGCCGTTTCTCACGAATAACATAAGCCAAAACAAGTGCAAGAGGCAGCAAGCGGGGAAGAAAAAACAGGGAAATGGGGGAAAAAGATCTCAGGGACAAAGGATAAGCCTGCAGGAAAGGGCGGTAAGTCTCGAACATCCCAAAAAAGAGAGAATAAACAAAAACAAAAAGACTAAAATTCCAGTCACTAGTGAAAGGAAAACAAGCATCAAAGGAATTAGGAATAAACTTAACGATTACCGTGGCTGCACAAGGGAGTCTGCCAACCAACAATCTCGAGAGGTGCAGAAAGAATTCCTCATTTTGTCACCATCACGCCAAGGTTATGGAAAGGGACAAGCCCCCACCCTCGGTGGAGGGTGTGTGGGGTCGGCAGGGAGCTCAATAAGGTCAAGAGGGAAAATCAGCACAAAGAAGACCAAAGGTGTGCCAACAAACTCATTTTCACACCGGGAAAAAACAAGGAAACCAGCAATAAAAGAGACAGAAATCAACGGAAGAGCGGCGCGCAACAACAAAGAACAACCCTGAATTGACTCTAAAAAAAAAAAGACATGGGAGAAGACCAAGTACTTGAAAGGGGGGAACGGAAAGGCAGGGGGGAAACGAAAGCACCAGTTCGGGGTACTGAGACAGGGGGTCAGCACAATGTTCCCTCGTGAGCGAAGAAGGACCGCAAAGGGGGGAGACGGTAATTTAGATGTCCACCGACTTTGGTAAAGACAAAACCATTGGTGGGGGGACTGGTATCATTGGCAAAGGAAGCCACATAAAGGAATCAATGCTCACCAGAAAAGGGGGGCCAAGGGGGGACTCCCCCAAGTGCAGGGGTACGGGTTTACGAAAAAAAACCATTTATCGGCCACCAGAGAAACACGCAAACAGTCGGACCTCTATCAACGAGTGGGGAGAAAAGAAATGGTTGAAAAAGGAAAGGGTCAAACACAAGAGCGCCCCTTGACTTGAAACAAAAAGACACAAGGGGGCCCAGAGTGTTGATACGATGTTGAAAGATGGAGCAGGGCGGAGACCACACCAAAACATTGCACAGACCTTGACAAATGACCACGCCAAACTCTTTCTCATCAATACCGTTCAGTTGGGGGTTTTACCGTGCAAGACCGTAAGTGTGTGTATGAGGGGGTGGGGGAAAGGGCCAGGACCCAAAAAGTCACAACTGCTTGGCGCTGACTCCACCGAGGGTGGGTAAGAGCTCGAAGATAAACGAGAAGAAGGTGTTTAAAAAAAAAAGGAGGGACGGAGGACACGGAACCGATAAGGAGAAAAAGGGGCTTGTGGGGGAGGAACTAAAGGGGGGAAACTGGTTGGTCAGGAGGGTATCGAGAACTCCCTGAAGGGGGGGGGGGGAAAAAAACAAAGGACTAAAAGAACACGAGACGGATGGCGATATCTATAGGCAATCACGGACCGGGCAAAAATCTGGAAAAGGGGGAAAAAGTAAAAAACGTCCCGCCAGGGGTGCCTGGTCAAGGGGAGGGGGGACTCCTCCGTGGGGGCAGAAGGAAAAACGCACAAAAGCACTTGAAAAACTTGACTACGGACAGTCCGGCTGAAAATGAACTAGTGTATGGGGGGGGTCAGAAAGGGGGGTTTTGTTGACCCGCAAACAGACACCCCACAAAAAACAGAATGCTGTTGCAGATGTTCAAGCGGGAACACTTGGGAGGTGACCAACCACTTATCTGGGTTTTACCTAAGGGAGGAAAGACTGTCAGGAAAGTGTGGGGGAAATCTCTAACCACTGCGAGTAAACAAACAAAAGAAATGGGGAAGGGGGGAGAAAAAAAAAGGAAAGGAGGTGAGCCAATCACGGCCTGGTGAAAAAATCGGCAACCCAAGAGACAGGATCAAAAAAAAAATATAGGAAAATCTGACGAAGAAGGGATGTGTGCGGAAAAACAACCTCGTACAGAGGCTTCGGGGCAAGAGATGACGAGAAAGGAAAAAAAGGGGAGGGGGGCAGGAATGACGGAAAAACTATGGGAGCACGTCAACCGTGGGAAAGGACAACACGATGGGGGGAGACGGTACAAGGTGAGGCGGAACCAGAAAAGTGCCATAAAAGCAGCGTCAGAGTTATCGTGGGTGGAAAAAAAATCCGGGGGGTCCTGAACGCCAAAGTTTCCAGGGGGGATTCAAGGAAAAACATAAACACCTTCCGGAAATTCCTTATGGAGGAAAGCGGAGAAACTAAGGGAAAGGTGTACCAAAGAGGGAAACAAAAAAGTCTCATTGCAGATGGAAAACAACAACGCGGGGGGGAATGACGCCTGTGGTGTTTGGGGGTCTCGTTAAGAAACGCAGAAAAAAAAAGAAACGAAATTTGGGGGGGAAAGGTGAAAAGACAACGCAGATGCCGGCGGGCTGGTCCAAAACGTTCTGAGGGCAAAAAAAGGACACATATGAAAAAGGTGGGAAACCCACATAGGGGCAAAAGGGGGAGGTAGTCAAACGAGGGGGGCGGGTATCTGCCTGGGACAAACCAAGTTGTTTCTAACTCGGGGGGATAATCGCATCACCGCTGGAAAAACCTGTGAAACGAGAATATTGGCCCCAAGAGGACCCAAAAAATCTTGAACAAGGGGGGAGACCCGGGTCTGATCATTATGAAAAGGGGCTTAGGTGAATCAAAAAGGGGAGTCAGGTGGGAGATCAGCAGGCATGGGAAGTGAAAAAAAAAGAAAGGCGTCTGGTCTGATAAACACCGCCCTAAAAGAAACCAATGCTCAGGGGGGGGAAAGCCCTGGGAAAAAATGAAGGGACCAGGGACCATCAAGAAGGTCTTCCAGCGGACGGCTCGGCAAAAAAGCAACCACGAAAGAGGAAGAAAGGTGCTCCGCAGTCCCTTGGTCTCTATAAGATTTAAGTGGGTGAGGCCCAAGGAGTGAAGACGTCGAGGGGGGGGAACTGTGATGGGGGGTGCAACGGAAAAGGGGTCAAAAAGACAACTACTGGTCTTTCAAGTAGAAAACAGAAAGACGACAGGAAAAGGGAGAAGAACGGGAGTTTACGCCAGTTTTGGCTTGTGCACGAAGAGGAAGGGGTGAGGGTGTGGAGAGACCTGCTTCTACCGCGCCGTGGACTTGTGTTTTTCACAGAGACAAAAGGTCGAGTGAAAAAAAAAGTGATCCGCAACCATCCGTGCGGGTGTTTCCTACCTTAAGAAAGGGGGAGGGGGGAAAAAGGATTGGGGGGCGCTTGGGGGGTAGGACTGTGAAAGCTAGGGGCCTTCACAAAGAGGGGAACGATCAGGGGGGAAAAGGGACATGTCCAAAAAAGTGGGGCAGTGAGGCCCACGACCTTCAGGTAAAGGGGGGGGAACGGGAGGGTAAGAACGGAAAAACAAGTGAAGACTGACGCGGGGGGTGGGGGAACCAGAACAGGGGAGGGGGGAAAAACTTCAGAAAAATTTTTGGGTGTTCAATGTCCACAGGCTTCCAGGTTGAACGAAAAGGAAAGGACGAAACAGTGGGTAAAAAAAAGTCCGGAAGGACGCCGGGAAGAAAAAGCATACCCCGCCGAACTGCAAAGGGGAAGAAGAGCACCAAACGCCAAAGAGAGAGAGCAACAACAAAAAACGGCGGATAGAAGAGAGATATCCCGGTCCAGGTTTTCTAATCAGAATGGTGGGGGGGGAAATGTTGGGGAAGGGGGAAGCCCCGCAAGGAAACGGCAGTTGGAGAGCAAATGAAGATCCATAAAGGGCACCCGGGAAGAATCTCCAATAAGAACCGGCCGGGAAAGAAAGGGACGATGGACCCCGAGAAAGGAGGCTGTTGACAGGGCCGGGGAAAAGCGAGACGACGAAGCCTCATAACATCACCCCTTTTGGACTACAGAAAAAAATGGGGGGAAAAAACATGGGAAAAGAACAGGGGGGAAGGGAAGAAAAAAAAGGGCAGACACACAAGACGAGGACACAAGGACAAAACCAAAAAAAAAAAAAAAAAAGTGCACGGCATGCCACAACGCACAACCAGACCACGTGAAGTGTCGAACGAAAGGAGACCCGGGAAAAAATGCTTGGCCATCGAAACCAACAAAAAAAAGAGCCGAAAGAAAACCGAAGGAAAACAGGCAACATCTCCCCATCAACGACATGTTCGGGGAAAAAACACAACAAAAAAAAAGGCTGTAATGTCGGAAAAGCTAAGGCTTGACAAGAAGGGAAAAGGACGTTAAGAAGGAAGACGCAAGGGGAAAAAGAACACGGGGTCGGACACCACGTCAGGCCCCACCAACCCAGACACCTAACGCAAAGACACCCAGAAGGCACGGAATCCAGAGGACGAAAAAAAAAATAAAATTCGAGACCATGAACCCACAAAAAGACCATTCACGGGGAAGGGTCAAGGTAAGGTGTGGAAACCGCCGACAGGCCCCCTTGACACCACGGGGGGATAAAAGGGGGCAGACCATGTCAGCTCATGAAAAAGGGGTAAGCCCATGGGTCCTGGAATGGGGGATATCGTAAGGCAAACGGCCGACCAAGAGTTGAAAGGGGAATCACTCCAAAACAGAAAACGCAGCAAAAAAACTGGGTTCGGTTGTACGAATCATTCTCACAGGAAAAGGGGGGGAATTGTCCAAGACTTGGAAAACCACACAAGAGGTGGGGGACGGAACAACGAGGGAGCAAAAGCAATATCAAATAAAAAGCCAAGGAACCGGGGGCGGCGGACGGAAGAAAAGGAGGATAAAGGAACAAAAGGTTGGACGCCAAAAGACCATCTTGAAGGCAATAACCAGAAAAATTTGGGGAATGGACAAGAAAAAACGTGAAAAAAAAGGGGAAGTCCAGGCGGGGGGTCAAGAAAGTATACGTAAAAGCGCCACGATAACAGACAAGAACAGAGCCGAATTACCAAAAAACGACAGGTGGGTATTGTGAGGGGGAAATGGGGGGGGGTGGGTCCAAGGGCACGAGACACAAAAAGCAAAGTCGAAAAAAAGACCAAAAGAAAAAGGTAGACAAAAACACATAAGTGTGACTCGAGAAGTAGGGAAAAGGTGAAGTGAAAAGAAAGCAAGCAGGGAAAGCGGGTAAACTCCAGAGGGCTCCCTCCCTTCAAAAAAACCTACGAAAATAAGAAAACAGACGGGGCAACTGAAACTGGGTGGGACATCGTAAATGGTAGAAAAAAAGTCCATAAACCCAGGGGGGGGGGCACAAACCTATTCTTCTACAAAGGGGGGACTTTACAGGAGACAGGGAATAAAAACCGGGGGCCTGGTACCACCAACCGCAAAGGGATGGGGAAAGAACGGGGGTGGTCACTTTGCATGGGGATATCTAAAGGTTTCAGCAGGAAAAAAGGGGGAGACCACGCGTATACCCATTTGAACCTGTCGGCATCACTTCTAAAAAAAAAAGAAAAGAAAAAACAGAAGGGGGGAAAGAGGTGTTGGGTGGGACCGCATAAACAAAATGGTCGCTCCCGCTCAGGGGTTGTGCAAAGGGGGGGGGGGGGGCAAAGAGGGGAGGAGGGAGGGGAAAAACGGATAGGTTTAACCGAGGGGTCCACCGGGACGTCCGAAGGGGGGAAACCAC
>Ga0179593_1378365_pt1 | contig 11459 bp, 12 predicted proteins | sample CZODoug2_1_08_16_FD_185931 | JGI IMG/M metagenome (GOLD analysis project Ga0179593, IMG submission 185931) | Vadose zone soil fungal communities from Angelo Coast Range Reserve, California, USA - CZODoug2_1_08_16fungal (PacBio error correction) | ecosystem: Environmental > Terrestrial > Soil >...
GTGAGCCGTGACGAATTCGAATGCCCTAAGGGAAGGTAAAAAGGTAGAGGGGAGGGGGGGCCAGGCGCACCCGATCCCGTTCCTTCATGGTCGGAAGAAAAAACAAGCTGAGGGGACGGTCGGAACTGGGCTAAAATCAAATAAAATATCTTAGACAAACTCTCAAGGCCGTCAAGCCCCGAGGGCGCAGGGCGAAGTCGTAGCGAGCGGCCAGGGAAGGACCTATTCATCCGAAAATAGTTAGGGGAAATGTAGGGGTGCACACTGTGAGTGGTTCTGAAATTATCCAAGTTTCCCGCGACGAGAAACCAAGAAAAAGACAAAAGAAAAAAATCAAGCCTTCGTAGTGAGAGGGTAGAGTTACACATAACCAACTCCGCAGGCAGAAAGTCGAGACTGATGGAGTTGAGGATGAAAAGGGGGTAGATATATCTCTCTGAGGGATAGGGTCGCAAGAAGGGGGCGGAGGGGAAAGGTAAGGGTCGACAATTAAGAATGATCGTAGAAAGACAACTTGAATGAGAGAGCGGGCATATGCAAGCTGATTCATGGAACATACAGCGGACCAGGTCATAGACCAGGCAAAAGCGCAATATAAACAAAAAGCAGAAGAAAGAATAACTAGAGGGGAAACATCATGAGGGGAAGGATAGAACGGAGACGAGGGGGGGAGAGCCTGGTGTCTTGGAAAGCCGGGGAAGAAGAAACCGCGTGTTTCCGAAGACCATGCCCGACCAACACTCGTTGGGAAAAACACCGACCGTAGGAAAAGACCCGACAGAACACGGCACATTTCACATCCCTACCGCCGCTTTGGAACTAAGCTTGCGCAATCCCAGAAAAGGAGACATCGGATATGGAAACAGATGGTTAACGAGCAGCCAAAGCAGCCAGCGTCTGGGGCACGCAACTGGGTTTTGAGGTAGCAAGCGCGAAATGGTAAAGGGAAGTCGTCCAACGGCGCCAACCTTACCTTTCCAAGTATGAGAAACTGGGAGGGAAAGAAGCCTCGAAGGGCAGAATTCGAGCTGGGGGGCCACTTGAAGCCAAACGCGCGGGGGCGTGCCGGGAAAATTAGGAAACAGGGCCCATCCTCAAGGGCTTAAGGAAAAAAGGAAGGGGGGGAAGCCGGCGGTATAACAGGGGTAAGGGGAGAGACCGCTGAGCAAAGTGACTTTCCTCGATACGTAAAATATTGAAAAAGGAATAGATCAGTGAACACATTAATACTCTGGAAACACCCGTTTCCGCAGGTAAAAAGGTGGACCTATGACTCGTCGCATAGGTAAGGATCCATTCAAGATATCAGAGGAGGTCCGTAAGGAATGCTCAATCCCCATGAGGGGTACGACACAGACGAGGGAGAAAGCTTAAAAAATTGATAAAAAGACTTAAAAAAAGCTACGAAAGCAGTTGAGGTCAAGTTCTACCTGTTAATTAGAAAAGGAACTATAGATGAAGAGAGTCCTTTTATTATCAATCTGAAGAAAAAATCGGGGGATAGAAGACACTCATATGAAGTAAATGGAGGGGGGAGTCAAAAAATAGGAGAATTTGTAAAAAGGAACAGGATTCAGGTGATACTTTAGAAAATCTGAGTTAAGGTTTGAAAATCCGAGTGGCTGTACTACGCGCCATCTACAAAAATCCAAGAATCTTTGTTTGGGAGGACGGAGAAAAGCACTGAAAGAAGTTGGGTAACGTTCAAGATGAAGATCATACTAGGGTAAGTCCGAAGGGGCCAAAGGTTCTCTTGTCGAAGACGGGTTGAGAAAGAACCACGGTAAGTGCTGAAAAATGTGAACACGACATCACCACAACCAGTAGGGCTGGAGGCTTCAAAACAACCGGGAAAGTGCCATTCTGGGGAGAAATGTGGAGTCTACAAAGCTTACCATCCGTGGGGGGGGGGAACCGGATAGTAAAAAAAAAAGAAGAGAGAGTCCATCAAAACAACGAGCAAATTCAAAGTCAATTTTCGTGAACCGGGTCGCGCTCAGAAGAAACCACCAGCAAGGGTTGACGTTGACGAGAAAAAAGAGTGTCAAAAGCTTGGAAAAGGAAAAGTCAGAAAACTACCTCCACACGCCTTTGATAGAAACTCAGGGAAAGGATCGGCTGACTGTATACCAACCTGACTCGAGAAAAATCATATCGTACAGCTAGGACTCTCTTGGGTGGAGAAGTTGTTGGGGTGGGAGAGATACAAAACGGAATAAGGGAAATACCACAACTGAAGGGAAAAGAGAAAAAAAGAGGTAACTCGGGTGAAAATCTAGTAAACTACGAGAAGAGAAGAGAGGAGAGGAAGGAGGCCAGTCTTTTTGGGAGATGGTAGGACTAAACTTGCAGGGAACAGCTGGCAATTGTTAGGGAGTAGCTCCAGACCGTTCAACCTGCCGTAGGGGTCAGAGACCTTAACCGGGAAGTAGGGGCAGGGAAAGGGATATAAGACCTGGTTCTTGGATTGAGGATCTATTCTCAGCGGGGCTTTAACGAAGAGGGGTCGACAAAAGGGAAGGCACGGAGCTCGTATATAATTAGCTAAAAAAATGTCTGAAAAAAACATCCAGGTGAGGGGTGAAGAATCGACACGAAACTGGTGGGTGGGGGTCCAGACCAATCTCTTAGGGAAGGTGGATTTGAAGAAAAAACATTACAGCCACAGCAATTTGGCAGGGGCGGGCTGGGACATAGAGGGAGAGAGGAATAATGCCCGGTTCCAATTTAGGGAAAGAAGTAAGCACAAGGCGTTAGGGGGCCGAAAATTCAGGGGAAGGTAGGGTCGTTAGATGTCAGGCGGTAAACCCTAAAAGCTGGAGGGAAAACAAGAAAGGACGAGAAGGGTCATCACCATCAAAGCGACATAATGCCAAGGACTTTTGGTTCAAATGATCTGGTCTTGTTAGAAGGGAGATGGGACCCGCCTTGAGGCATAGGGCGTGGGAGGGATATCAACACTCTTAACCGCTCAGTCTCCTCCAAGGGACGCAGTCCAATCCTCGCGAAACGATGAACCTCATTTAAGGTTCTCCATAAATGCCAAAAATTTCGGGTCGCCAGTGGTTTCAGAGGGGGGGAAAAGGAAGAGTCCTCCACGAGGAGAGTGCTTTTAAAAAAGATTAAGAGGGGGGGAGGGGAGGAGAGCTTCAAACCAGTCGATCGGGGCCTTTTGGGGCCTTTGAGGGAACGGAAGATTACCGGGGAAGGATCCACCTTCCTTGACCAGGTCTTGGAATATCGATGGAGGGTGGGGGAAGGAAACGTACGCGAGCAAGATGGATAAGAACGGACAGGGAAAATGGCGCTCTAGGGAAGCTAAAAGAATTCCCTAGTGTGCTTCAAGGGATGAGTGAATAAGAACGGGGAGGTGGGAGGGTAAGCCATCTGCCACGACCAGATCAGGGGGGGGGGGGAAACTCAAGACCGCAGAAAAAACGTAGTGCACTTCGAGGGGCTGGGTCCCCGACTCTTAAAAGGGACAAGTTTGACAGGGGGGGGGGGGCGCAGGGTTGGACTCAAGCTTGCAGCCATAACGGGGACAGAAAAGACCTCAACCACGGAGGTGGAGGGGGGGGGGGAAAAAGAGCTGGGGGGAGAGGAGGGCGGGAGTCGTTCAACAAGAGACGGCGCTCAGGTCCTGGCGTATGGGGGAGCAATCTTCGGCAACCGCGCGGGGATGGTTTGAACTGTCAGTGTGTGGTCGAGGGATGAGACTTATAGGGGGAAGTCGAACACAAGCGTTGTGGTAAAAGCATTTTTAAGAGGGCGATACGAACGCGGGGCTGAGGGGGGGGAGGTTTCGGTCCCGCACCCCCGCGCCCAACCCGCACTAGTAAGTCAGTCGAAAAGAGGGCGTAAGGGAAAAAGGGAAGGGAACGCGGTCTTTGGGAAGTCATGATTCTGTCTTAAGTGGAAGGGGGACACAAGAAAGGACAGGGGCGATTTGGACGTTCAGGGGAAAATAAAGGAACATGCAGGACCTTCATGAATGAAGGTGGTGATCCTCCAGGGAGGGAAAGGGGGGTAAGAGTTGAAGGAACCGCCAACGGACGGAACAAAAAAAAAAAAGACGCAACTGTAAAAAGATCAATTCTCCTTCGCTCATACGCACCTGACTCTAAAATCCGTCCGGCAGGGAGGGCAGAAAAAAAGGGGGGGGGTGAGACGGGGGAAGCGGGGGGAAACCCTACTCACTGGAACGGAATTAGTTAGGAGGGGGGTCTTTTGAGGGGATGGTTGGAGCGAGGAAAAAGGGGGGAGAAAAGGTGGGGCCGACGAATCGGACTAGCGATCAGGTTTAACTCGAAAAACGGGGGGGAACCAAAGAACTAAGCGGTCACAGTGCGCTTACTCGCCCCGGAAGAGAGTGCAAGGGAGTGAGAGGGAGCCCCTGCCCTCACGGGACTGAATCAATGGGTAAAAATACTAGATACGAAATCTGAGTGAGGGAGAAAGTGGGACGAGTAACTCGTCTTTGTGAAAACTCAAGGAGACCGGAACGATAAGAGTAGGGTCAGAACCGCGAAGCGAAGGACTGAAAATTGCAGTCACTGTAGCTAACGGGGAGTCAAGAAGATCAAACAACACACTGGATGAAAAAAGAGAGGGGGGGAGCGTGAGAAGATAAGGGCCGCCTAAGGAAGGGCGGCGTGGGGATCTGAAGGACTAGCCATCCTCTAAAAGGGTGCAGGCCTTTAACTTCTAATGAAAAAATCTATTTAAGGACTGTTCGAAAAAATAAACTGAAGATCTCAGAGGGTCTGCGCGGAGACAAATTGTTAAGCACGCGAGAAATTTTAGAAAGAGGGGAGAATCAGAAAGGGGAAAAAGGCCGTGAATAAACTCTTTGCGGGGGGTGGGGGTCAGCTTAAATTTAGGGCGATATGCGAGTCGGGGGACAAACCTGCTCGACCTCACTGAAACAAACAACTACTCCCAAGAAAACGCTCCCTCACGGAGAGTTATGAGGGCCAGGAGAAGACCAATCTCTCGCAGACAAGTCATCAGTCCATTTAGGCATTTTGGAGTTGAATTATGAGCGAGAGACGGAGAGGGAGGCACCGCTAGTGCTGTTGTAGGGAAGTTGGAGGATTCACAGGTTAGGAAGGGAACAATTCAGGAGCCGTCGACAGTCTCAACTTAAGGAAAAAAGTTAAGGAAGGATGAGGAACAGCTGGTATGTCAATTGAAAAAAAAATAAGAAACGGGTCATTCTTTTAAAACAACAATAAAAAAGAATGCCGAAGGGCAGAAACACGAATTAAAGAATGGGCGGGGAAGAAGTATCTTACGACTGGAGGACGACGGTCAACTGGGGGGGTTTGGGCCGACTCCTACGAAGACCACTTAGGGAGAGATCACGGAACACAAGGAAAACCGCTCGTGTTCGAACGGAAACAAGACTATTATCCCGTAAAAATGACAGTTCAAAAGAAAGAAGCCGGCGGGTGAAAGCTTGGCAAGGGAAATACTCGCAGCGGAGCGTATCTGGAAAGTCTTGGGGGAAGAGCAAAAACAGAAGCGCCAGCGTCGGTTGTGCCTCCATATCCAAAGGGTATGTATGAGAGAAAGGAAAACCTGGCGCCCTGACCAGTCAGGAAACAAGCGGACGGGAGGAAGACCTCTAATGAAGAGAAGGGGAAGACGTCAAGAGGAGGGCGGAAGCTGGCTCTCAAAACACACATAAAACTACTGATTAAGGAAGAAGCAGGCCGTGCTGAGAACAATGAAGGGAAGAGTGTAGCGACAAACGCCTTTTTGCAGAGGAAAACACATTTGGTCCAATTGGGGGGAGAGTTCGGCACTGAAATACGGCCTATTGGAACAAAAATTAACATGAATTGCCTAAAAAAATTAACGAGGAGCGAGAAGTAGGACCAACAACAATATCGAGGCGGGAAAAAAGGGAAATCATTCGCAAGCCACCGGACTGGGGAGTTGGGACAAGCACTCGTCGGTTAGAAGTAGGAGACCGATGGAAACCTCCTTCTTAGCACCGGCTAAGCTTAAACTGGTCAATAGGTCATCACCGTGTTTCGGTCGAGGAACTGAAAGGAAGGGTTTCGCACTACTGGGGGAGGAGCAAAGGGAGGGGAAAGCTTTTTCTCTGACTCAAGCATATTAAAAACTAAGGCTCATCAATAAAAAAGGGGAAGATCATTTGAAAAAAAGTCAGGCAAAAGGCGTCTGGGGAAGGGAGACTATTTTCTTATTAGACGTTGACACAGAAGAGTGGTCGGGTACTAAGAAACCTCTACGAAAAATAACACAGGAATGAGAAACCTTCTTACAGAATTGGTGAGGAGGAGCTGGGGGGGGAGGCTCCTCGGGCCAAGTGCTCGTGGAGAAGAAACGTTTAAGAATAACCCTTCTTGGCGAGCTTGAAAAAGGAAAGAAAAAAAAAAGTAGGGCTGATTTCTTCAGAAAAAAAGACCTATGACGGAAGTTATACATGGTCCTCGAACTACAGGAGGGGAATTCCTTTTGGGGGACTGATCTCGAAAGGACTTGAATCTCGCTCCATAAAACCCCAGGAAGAGGGTCCAGTTCCCGCAAACGGACTTACCGGTTCCAACGGAAAACGTGGGTGGAAGGAAGGATAGCAGACGGGTCCAGCCCTTTAAAATACTACTCGCCAAAAACAAAGAGGTCGGAGTAGAGCTGGTATGAGAAGGGGGACTGTTTTACAGGAAAGAAAGAAGGGAGATACCTGACCGATTCGCGCTGTGTCGGAAAAGGGTTGGTTGGTATCCTCTCAAACTGAGGGGAGAAAAGGAAGAACCATCAACTTAAGAAAACAAGCTCTAATAGAGTCTTGGAGCGCAGTTTAGAGAAAAAAAAAAACTCCTATCTTCATCGAGGGAAAGACTAAACGATCCCAGGCGTTTTGGCGCGGACGGGGATTAAGGCTCCGAAAAGATGGATGAAGCGAAACATGCGCGGGGTCGATCGGGGGGGAAACTGTAAAGTCACGTTGCGTAAAAGGAGCGCTTCAGGTTTGAGGGGAAAATGAAGAAACATCGGAAGGGAGGGGAGAGGAAGTGTTTTTCTCCACAAAAAAAACGGATCCGTTAGAAAGTAGTAACGAGGGGCACAGGTATCACATCGAATTTCACAGGCATTTGCGGGGGAAGAAAACAGCACTACTGTGTTGTGGAGGGATTGGTGCTCCAATCTCGTGAGGGTACGGTTGGAAAATTTGAGACCCGTCGTTACAGCAAACTAGCACAAAATTTGGCATTGCGTACTTACACCAGAGAGAAATGCTTGCAGGGGGGAAAAAAGGTCTGTATAACGAGACCGGCTAAGGTCACCTATGGTGGTGGGGTTTGAGATTTTGCGGATTACAAGTACAACCGCCAATCGGGGGAAAAAACTGCTAGCATAAATCAGGGAAACCTCAACAAAAAGCTGACTGGAGAAATGAATCTTCAATGACTACGGTGGGGAAGCCACACAAAAGTGTCAGCAATATGCCGTAGGGATTGAAGGAAAAAAAAAACTTCTTTCTCGGCTCAAAAAAAGAGAAAAAAAGCGTCCAGATACGAGGGAAACGAAAACAGTGTGAACCATTTACCCTTTCTCAGGAATGCAAAATGAGGTAGGGTCGAAGTTGGGGCTAAGATGAGGGGGTGTCCCACATGAAGGAGACCCCTCGTAGTGGAGGTGGAACACACAAAGTGGCAGACGGGCGTGAGAATTTTCCCTTAAAGGGCAAAGGGGGGGGCGTTTGGGGGCCTTGGAGCCGGACGAGGAAAGGAAGTGCATGTAGGGGGATCCACCCAATGGCAAAAAGGTCGTTGAAATAGGAAAGGTGTCATTGTCCTAACTTAGTCGACGGAGGAGAAAAGAAACCCGAGACCAAAAAAAAGGGAGGGGAGGTCGCGGTCGCTACACTCCTTAAACTGCAGGGTCTCACCTGGGGACACTTGGGGGGGATACAAGGAAAAAAATGGTGGGGGGTGAGCTCCATTGGCCGCGGAAGCCCGCCCTTCTTGGGACAAGCAGAGAGTCAGGAACCATTCCTTTCGGAACTAGGGGAGGAGGAATTGGGTGGAAAGTCGGGGCGCAAGTGGGACAAAAAAATCTGGGGAGAGACGATTGAAACGAACAAGGCGAAGGTCTGGGAGGAAAAGACAGAGAGGGGGTTCGGCTCTTGCAACATTAAGAAAAAGAAAGGGGAGCGGACGGTAAACCAGAGGAGGATCAAAACTGAACCCAGGCGGAGCGGGGGAAAGACATTGGGGTCTGCGAGGGAAACGACGTTAGGGGGATTCGAACACGATCTTTCTGAGGAATTGGGGAAGCGAGACGGAACGAAGGGTGGAATCAAGACGGGGGGAAGGGAAAAAAAAGCCCGGAAACCAACCCTCTTCTTCATCCGAAGGAATCTGCGGTCCAAGGTATCGAGGGGGGAGCCTGCGGGAGGCGGGGGACGTCAATCGTGACGTGAATTCACTAATAAGGGACGATTTAAACAAGGAATCCAAACAAAAAAAAAGAATCAATGGGAGTCAGGTACAATTTCTACGTCATCAAGCATTTCGCGGTGGCGAACGAGGGTAATCCGCCAACCGTAGGGACGCAAGAACACGAACGAGAAGGGAAAGAAAATCTAGGGAGAGCATCCCAACCACCAGCCCTGGAGACCGTCGGCTGCTAAGATCGTGATTGTTCAGAGAGATAAACTTGAAGGGAGCGAGGTCGGGGGTAGTGGGTCAGGGGGAATGGTGGGAGATCGAGGAGAGGGCCTACTAATTCGAATAGAGAAAGCCTAGGGGGGAACCTCAGACGGACCAAAAAAGACGTTCTTAGGAGAACGACGTCCCCTTCAGGCATACGATTAAAGGCTCCCTAATCGGAGGGATGAGGCTTGATAGGGTCCGAATCAAATCGAGGATCTTTACGGGGGGAGGGGAAAAGGTAACTGACCGGTCCTCCGCTGGGTGAAAAGCCGATAAATGAACAAAGGGTCTGAAGACAGTTCCCGACTGAGGAGGAGAAAGACTGAAAAGAAGTGGATCCATCATCTCCAACGGGCTGCACAGGAGGGAACACAAAACGAGTATTAGTAAAAAAAGGGATGGGAGCGGGGGTTCGAAGCTCAGGAATAACACCGTTTCCTCTTGAGGAGAGAGGTCTTGGACAATTCCAGCCTAGTTGGGCAGGTATCGAATCGTTCCACAAAGCGGGACGGTTCATAAAACTTTAGACAAAGAAAGTAGAGATCAGCAGGGAAGCGGATTCGATACCCTCGCACATTCATCAAAGGAGTCAAGTTTTCTAAAAAGAGTAGAGGAAGGGAGTGCCTTGACGGGACGAGTAGTAAACGACGTTAATTTTTTGGAAGGTGGGAAGGAGGGAAGAAAGAGGCAGAAAGATATTCAATTAGTAGGGCCCCCATGTATAATCCAGATGACCGGAAAAATCAGAAACGCCAGACTTAGTTGGAAGGAATTCCAGCTTCAGAAAAAACAATCTCGAGAAAAGACAGCAGAAAAGGGACCTCAAGGGATGAGGTGGGGAGGAAGAGTGAGAAAGATGAATGGAGGGACTATCGCGTCTGGCGAGGTGGGGAAATTTGAATGAAAAGGTCGACAAGTCACAATATGCAATACCTCGAAGGAAGGGGAATAACGGAGGAAAAAAGTTCAGTGAAAACCGAAACGAAACCTTTCATTCGGGAAATGAAAAGTAAGATGGTAAAAGAAAGAAATAACGAAGGCAGACAAGAGAATTATCAGCTTTCTTAAATAGAGTGGGAAAAAAAGAAGGAATGTCTTGAGATTGGGGGGGCGGGGGCACGAAAAATAAAGAAAAAACCTGTCAGTTTCTTCTAGCAGACACAAAGGAACTACCACAAGATTTAAAACTTCAAAAGGAAAGTAGGACATCCAGAGGAATAAAAAAAAGAAAGGTAACACAAGAAAACGGTGAAGAAGAGGGGGGGGAAAATAGAACAGCAGCTGTAGCTAAGGGAAACAGAGGGAAAATGCCTCCAGAAGGGCTCCCTAACCAACACAAAAAAAAAAAAAAAAAAAAAACCCCCACGAAAAAAAACCCCAAAAAAAAAAAATAACCCCAACGTCCAAAACGGAGGACAAAACCCCCCCCCCAAAACAAAAAAAAAAAGACCCCCAACCCCACCCCACGCGTCTGGGTGCCTAAGAACTCGCCAGGTTTGTAGCATCCTGGGGGAGGAAAAGGAGGGACAACAGAAAAAAGGGAAAAAGGGATCAAGTCTTTTAAATATCACTAAGGGAAAAAAGAGGTGGAGAGAGGAAAAATGAGCTTCCCAAACAAGCTTGCAGTGGTCCGCCCAACATTAAGAAAAGGGATTAAGAATTCACAGACAGGGATGGAGAAAAAGGTCAAATTGAATTATTTCTAAACGACTCAGTAAGGGGTGGCAAGATCTTCTGTAAGGAGGCCAGTTGGGAAGTCTGAGTAATTCGGCACTTAATACTAGGGGCAAACGCCCTTCAAAAAAAAGGATTGAGACTAAAGAAATGCTCGGGACGCATCGGAAGGACGCAAATCCAAAATAAATCGAAATGTAGGGGGGGGTGAGGAAGCTATTCTCTCACATCTATATAGGTGGGTAAGAAAGAAGGGGTAATCTTCCTGATGAAACACCTCTTCAAGCAAACCACGGCAACACTTGTTGAGTTACTGATACAGGGGTACTGAGGTCAGGAAACCGGTGGGGATAATCGGGGTACTCTTCAAAAAAGAAAAAAAGGAAGGGAGAGAAACTTTTCTATACATACACGAATATAAGGAAATGGCGGGTGGCGGAATCAATAGCAACCGACGAAAAAGGAAAAAAGCACAGGTTGTAGAGGGTTGGAAAGGAGAAATGATACAGGACCTTCGTCAAGAAGAGGAAGTTTTAAAAAAACAAAGCCTAGGGAGTGGACTAAAAAAATCGAAAAACAAATTCTGGACGCAGGTGAGAAGCGGATAAAAGAAGGGGTGAACGTTCATATATCGAAATCTTTCATGCATAAGATAAACAAAGTGGTAGGAAGAACGGGACTTGTAGAAAATACCAACTTCTTAAAGCAGGGGTGCTGGACAATACAGACACAAACAAATGTCATTTCTACAAAGGAAAGGATGGGAAAAAAAAAGGAAAAAGGTAGAAAACGGCTAAAGACTAAAGAGCGGAAAGGAGAAGGGTGGTGAGAAAACTGATCGCTCTCGTGAGATAGCATCTCGGCAACCACAAGAATCAAGGGCACCAAAAACGGGAGAGGGACAAATTTTACTCGAAAGGGTAAGGTGTAGTGAGGACAGATCCAGAAGGTCACAGCTGGCAGTGCCCGTCTACGAGGACAAACGACTGGGAAAAAAGAAAGGAGTCGAGCACGATCCGTGAGAACTCCCGTGGGGACAGTAGGAGAAAAAGAAAAGGCGGGGAGAAACTAGGATTCGCGCTGTGTGAGAAGGTGTGT
>Ga0179593_1561354_pt1 | contig 11459 bp, 13 predicted proteins | sample CZODoug2_1_08_16_FD_185931 | JGI IMG/M metagenome (GOLD analysis project Ga0179593, IMG submission 185931) | Vadose zone soil fungal communities from Angelo Coast Range Reserve, California, USA - CZODoug2_1_08_16fungal (PacBio error correction) | ecosystem: Environmental > Terrestrial > Soil >...
AGAAAATGAGCTGCTACTTTCAAGAAAAAACTTCCACCTAGTCCCTTCGACTCTCTTAACCGTACGAACAAGGGAAGCCTTGTCTGCATACACAAGGGACTCGGAAAAGCTGTTGCATAAGAAAAGAAAAAAAGATAATCATTTACCGAAACCCACTTCACGAAAGAAAAAAGGGCAAAAACCCCTGATCATACTTTCAGGAGGAAGGTTCATCCCGAGGGGAAGACGAAAACCCGCTGCGCTAAAGGTATAACATAGGCCAAGACGACGCGATATTGGAAGGCAAAAACCCCGGACGAACCGGCCGGGGGAAAACCCGTGGCCGAACCGAATGGGTCTTTCGGCGAAGCCACAGAGAAGAGGCAGGAAACGGACTCACGACTATCACTACTCCGAGGGACATCTGCTTTCTTTTTGATCTGATCAAGCGCCCACGGGGCATGGAAGGGTTCAAGGGAATTCCGCTCCTATGCCGAAGAAACGCCCAAATCATAACGTGGACCCCACCGGGTCCGACACGACAACCTTCCGACGCATCACTCATAAAAAATCGGGGGAAGCGGCTCAGGTCAATGACAGAAAAAAAAAGAAGTAATTCTGACCATGCCAGAAAGCAATAATCGAGCCCTACAAATGCGAATTTTGACCTAAGGTCTCCCTTAAAAAGGGAGAAAAGGGAGGACCAAAGGGCGACAGATGCTGCATGGCGCGGAGGAAAGTTATGGACTCCTACGGGACGAACAATCAGCTTCGAAGCCGTCCGGACTCAAGAGGACTACAACTCAGTCCACTACGACGCTATACCCTCCGTAGAAGCTGAGGGCAAGGACCTTCCGAAAAGAAGCGCTCTATCTCTCTCAACAAAAAGAGATAGATAATAGGAGGCGCTTGTCAGGAGGGGTCCCTGCCGAAATGGAAGGTCTCGGGCCGTAGCTGCTTCTTTAAAAGTCTTTATGCCTGCTGGGCGAAGCTGTGTTCTTAAGGAGGCCGGCAGGCTCCAGCCGCTCCAGCGCAAGACGTCGCCTGATCTTGACGTAAAACTCCCTTTTTAATGGGAGAAGGCTTTGGGTAATGTCGGAAAACATCGTCCAGGTGTTTGGGGGAGGGCGCGATTTGGAGGAGAAATTTATGGTCAGCATACTGATGCTGAACGTTGCCCTGCTAGGGGATGAACGGGGTCCCTTGAGGGCAGGCCGGCTTGTGAGTTGTCTGACGAACTTGGTGGGGGAAAGTTCTGGGATTTTGGAAGTCGCCCTGGAAGGGGGGGGAAAGGGGACGACCAGGTCCATGCCCTGTGGCGGGGGGATATTAAAAGAACAGCAGCTGGAACACATTAAGACCTCTGCGTGAAGGCAGCGTGATTTCCGAAGGGGGCGAGAGTGCGCTGTTGCAGAAAGAACTCCTTCATCTTGGGCGAGCGGCAAAAAGAAGGTTCTTCCTGGCTGGGGGGTCAATCTCCTAGTCGGACAATGCTGCGTGCTAAGAGCGGGAGTTTTTTTCATCGAGAAGGACAGACTCACGCATCGGCCCTTGAGGGGAAAGGTTCTTGAAGTGGGCGGACAGTGAGGGGTCAGGATGAGAAATTATGGAAAGCGGATGACCACCGAAGCGTACCTCTCCTCCGGGAAGAGAGAAGTTTGTAAAGGGGGATCAGGTCTCGTCAGAAATAGCGTAAAGGCGTCGCGTCCGGGAAAGTATAAAGGGGCGTGCGCACGCGCGAGGACCTGCGGGTAGAACATGAATAGAGCGTTCAGCGGGCGAGATGTCCTTCTGAGGGGGGTAGTGAAGGTCTGCTGCTTGTGGGGCAGGAAGCATGGGCCCGCCTTAAAAGAGTGGCCTGGCGGGCTAGGGGGAAGAAAACGTTGGACCGTTGTGGGAAGGGGGAGGTGATTAAGAGTCCTTCTTGGAGGGTCAGCGTTTGGGGGGAAACATCGGCAGCGCTGTGAAGGCGGGGATCGGGGGGCGTTTCGGTGAAGAGGGCGGGTGGGCCGGCAGATCATGAACAGCATGAGGGAAAAACAAAGAGAAACGCGGCGGGGAAAAGGGTTCCGCTGGAAAAGCTCAATGGATGCTGAGCAGCGAACCACCCGAAGAGCTCAGAGGAGGGGTGCCTCCCGTCTTGCGCAGAAAAAGGACTGGATGAAACCGAGGAGGGGGGTCTGCGCTGGAGGGTAAGACCAGCCTCTACCGGAGAGGCGGCCTTAAGAGCAGGAGTGGGGTCAGGGCTTCTGAGAGTGGTTTAAACAAATCCCCTAAGCAGGGCGTCGGCGATGGTCTCGTTGTCCCATCAGAGGAAGGTTCTTGTTAATAAAGGGGAGAACCTGACAGGCCAGAGGCTGGGGTACAGCGACACCAAAGAGTTTCTATATCTTGCGGCAAGAAAAGGGGGCTGTCTCGCAAAGAGGATCATTCCCAAGACTCGGTGCCGAAGAAAAAACGAGAAAGGGAAAGATGCAGAAGGTTTCCTTGCCCGTACTTGAGTCTCGAAAAAGGTTTAAGAGGCTCGCGGGCGTCCTCTGATGGAAAAGAATGCCGTGGTGAGGGAAACTTGGCTCTGGTCGTAAGGCGATCTCTAAACAAACGGAGGAGTAGAAAAGAAAAGCCAAGGGGACGATTCGACACGCGACGGGGAGTAGAACCAAAGAGAAGCGGCTGCCTACTGCATCGATGACAAAAAGGGCTTCAAAAAGGGGGGGTCGGCAAGTAACAGATTCGTGAGGGAGACATCTGAACGCTGGTGAAAAGAGTCGGCACGGTCATGGGGACTAATTCTCTTTAAGAAAGGGATAAAAGTCGCTCAGCCCTCGTTAAGGGGAAAGGAAAGAAAGCTCGAACGAAAGGAGGTTTCTGTCCATCGTTCCTTTCCGGGGAAAAGAGATGCCACACGTAGAAAGAAAGCCGACTCTCGATTGACACCTCTGAAAAAGCGTCAGAAAGAAAAAACGAGGACGCGAATTACTATAAGAAGCCGTTCCACGAGGCCTCCTCCTCCGCCCCGAAGGGGAGTGAGAGGGGGATGAGAACTCCGTGATGTCGAAGTCAGAATCGGGTTTATACCAAAAAGAAAGAAAATCGACTTTAAACCCGTCGCTGGAAGGGAGGGGCGAGAAAAAAGATTAGCAGGACAATCCATGATTCACTTGTTTTTCTGACGGGAGAAAAAAAAAGAAAGTCCTGCATGGTCTGCTTCATTCTTCGAAGTAAAAGGACTCCAAGCGAAAAAGGGGGGATGCAAAGAAAGAGCAGATTTCCTCTGATGCCAAAGGGAACCCACGCCTGACCCTGATCAAATCAACCGTGTCACATCTTACCACAACTAGGGATCGAGACTCAGAGAAGAAAAAAATCGCAACCTATTTATCTTGAAAGAGAAAGGAGGGGAGACACAAGAAGAGTACTACCTTCACGACAGATAAAATAGGAAAAGAGAGGGACTACTAAAGGAGGGTTCGAGCTTTTCATCATTTAAATAGCGGATGACTGGGCCTAACCACTTCAGGAGCGCGTAAAAGAGAAGAAAAAGGGTCAAGGACGGAGGGAATCGGTTCCGGTCGAGGAGGGAGAAGACCGTACTAGAACGAGGGGGAAGAAAAGTAAAAAAAAGAAAAAAAAAAGAAAGAAAAGAAAAAAAAAAAAAAACAAACTTCTCTCGTACAAAGGGGAAGGAACTGCGGGGGGCCGCTACTTCAACATTTCAGAGGGACGCTCCTGGGGTAGTCACTAACCCCTCCCATCAAAGCTCCAGGAGAAGAGGTCCATCTGATTTTTGATCAAGTCAGGCTAGAATGAAAAAAAAAACAAAGGTAACATCTGCCCCGCAGGAGGGAAGGCAAAGTGAGGAGGGGAGAAAGACGGTTCACTACCGGCCGCTCTCCAAAAAGGGAAAAAGGTTCCTAATGTCTCGAAAAGAGACTACGGGCGGAGGGAAGGCCGATCACCGTAAACTTGACTTAGCTTCAGCGTATGGGTTTCGTGGCAATATCTTGCTTCAAGCTGACAAGAAAGGGGGGGAGGTTTCCGAGGGAAAAGAAAAACCTCTCCTATTCGAAAGGAAGTGACAAAGGGGGGGAAAACCAGTCCTGTCCGACAACGACACTGACGCAGGACAGGAGCCAAATCACCCATCAACTTCGAGGGGGGGGGAAGGAAGGGCAGCCGGCAAAAAAAACAGTATTCTTACCATCCAAAGAAAAACCCAATATCGAAAAACGAGTTTGACCGACCAAGATTAAAAAAAATTGTCAGGAAAAGTGAGACACTGTCCCGTCCGGTAGGAGGAAAGTAGGCTGCGAAGGTCTGTCTTCGGGGACGGAAAGGGGCCGGAACGAAAAAGGGCGCACATCACGGCTCGCAAGGAAAAACTACACTACTTATGCCCCCCAGAAAGAGAGTCCACTACCGAAGGGGAAAAAAAAGACTATTTCGTCCGGAACCGGAAGGGAGAGCTCTGACTCTTAGAAAAAAAAAAGGAAAAGATATCTATCATAGCGAAGAAGGCGAGGAAGGGCCGAAATCTTCTTCCGGGGAACGGGAAGTCGGGGAAAGGAACCTCAATTCATAATTCGTGGGACTGGGACGAAGCCAGGGAAGGCCGTCGTTCCCGATGAAATTAAGAACCTGGGAACCGCGCCATCTCATCCGGAAAAGGGGAAGATGTGAAGAAAAATCTCCCTTTTTTAAGGGCGACAGGGTGGGGGAGGGGTCAACGAGAAAAAAGGGGGGGAGGGAGATATTTTCTTTTGACAGAACGCCTCCGGGCATACTGATCTTGTCGTCGGTGCCGGTGAAAAAGAAAAATGATGGTGATGAAAAAGGGGGAGGCGGCTTTTTTCGTTGTCTACAGCCACGCTGGATTTGGAAAAAAGGAGCCTCGTCTGGCATGTTTCCGCTCCGCTACCCTTCCCGAAGAGCACGAATTAAACAGCAAGCAGCAAAGAAAGGCGTGAGAGGGGAGAGGGATTTCCTTCTTCCAGGGAAAAGACATGAGGAAAAAGAAGTTCGGTTTGAACCGGCCGGTCAAGGCCTTGCGAGAATACTCCCTTTGCTTGAAAAAGAAAAGCCTATGTTACGAGGAGGAAGGGGGGGTTTTTCATCGATCCGAAAAGAAAGGATAAAAATACGATGCCCTTCTGGGTGAGGGGAGGGAGGGAAGTGTGGCTTAAAATTTAGCTTCAAAGGATGCATAGTCCAGTTGCCGGGGGACAGCCAGAGGAAGCTCGCCGTTGGTCAGGCATTGGGGTGTTTTCTGCAGCCATAGAAAGGATCGCGGAAGGGGAACGAGGACTTAGCGGAAAGCTGCAGCAGGGGGAGGAAGAGCTCCTGCAATGGTAGGGAAAAAGGGGAGGCTCGCTGTCGCAAGAAAGAACAGGACGGGGGGAGGGGGAAAATCGTCGTCTAGATTTTAAGGGAAGTCGGAAGAACAACCTTCTTCTTGTGGGTCAGAGCAAAAATCGGCCCCGCCTCACAAAAAGGGTCCTGGTCGGAGGGGGAAGAGAACTCGTTGTTTTAGGCTTGACTGGGGGTCCAGAGAAAGGGAGAGGAATCATCGGCCATCTGCTGGTAGTCCAGGACCACTCGGTTCGTTGCTTTCAGAGAGAAAGCATGATCATCTGGAAAAAAAAGAGCAGCGTCGTCAGGTTTTAAAGGAGGGAAACAACCATGACTAACAGGGAAAGGAAAGGAGGCTCAAGCGTCCTCGAACCAAAACCACGAGAGAAGGGGGTTCCCTTCGCTGGCGGTTCTTTACTTCAGAAGGAAAAAAAAAAATGGGCACGCGATCCGCCGGAGCGGGGGAGAAAGGAGCGCCGGTCCGGGGCGGAGTAGGACAGTGGGAAAAGGAGTGAGAGAAAGGGGGACCTCGAGAAAAGGGAGAGAAGGGGAGTGAAGAACGTGTGGCGAAAAAGGAAGACCGGGGGGGAAAGGAAAAAAAACGGAGCGATATCTTTCCGTCCAAGCACTAGATGGAGTCGCCTTCCTCGTGATTAATCAGGGAAAAGGGACCTTTCCGACGAGCAAGGAAAAGGAAAAAAAAACAAGATGACTTCATGTACTACACGAAGAAGAATGGGACGCCACGCATGGAAGTGTGGGAGAACTCGAAATGCCTTCTGCACAGTCGACAGACCTGGTGAAAAGGAAAAAGGAGGAATCATTCTGCCCTTGTCTAGGTCAAGGAGAGGAAAAAAAAAAGGGAGTGAAGGGAGGAAAAGAGAAGAGGAAAAAGAGGCGCCCATTGCTACGATTGAAAGAGGAAGACACCACCAGGGGGGAGAGGACGGCTGCAAATAGAGACTGCCCGCGAGGCCGCCTAGAATGTTGGATCATCAATAGGTCAGTTTCGTACCTGGGAAAGAAAAGCTGCCACGCGGGGGAAGCGAAGGCCTCTTCGGCACGGTATGAGAGCATCAAGCGGGGGGCTCGCAGCCACGTTCTTGCGGCCGACGCCTCTGTTGACTGCTGGGGGGAGGGAAGGTGCCGGCCATCAGGAGTCTTCTGCCACCGGGAAAAGAAAGGGAAGCCGCAATGAAAGAAAAGAACAACGCGAACATTAGCCGGACGAAACATGGACGCAGATGTACCCCCCGACCGGCGCTGAGTAAAGAAGCCTCCTCCCCCTCCTGGAAGGAAGGGAGGCGGAATCGAGGGAGACAGAAAAAGGGGGAAAGAAAGGTTTCAATCCCATCCCGGATCGCAGCAGGCGATTCGCTCCTTGCTGGTCGGAAAATCCATTAGTACGGGGGGGGGGGGGGGAAGCTGCACGATCTAACCGCAAAGACGCCGCAGGGGTCCAAGCTTTGCATGCTGTTTACAAAACTACAAGAAAAAGGAAAACGACCCTGTGTACCTTGAGGATGGAGGAAACTCCCCACGCCTGACCCAAGGAATGAAGAATGAATCACCCGTCAGCCTTACCAAAACGAGAGAACGACAGGAATTCGAACCAAGGGAGGGAATTGCGGGCTGGGAAGCGGGAAGACCTGGCAACGACAAGCCTCGAAGAAAATCATAAAGCTAAGGAAAGGTTCGAGCTTGGCATCATGAAGGGGGGGGAGACCACCTGCATGATGGAGGGGAGAAAAGAAAAGGGGGAGAAGTTCAAGGACTTCCTACTCCCGAGAGAAAGAGAAGGAAGAGCGATAGCCAAAAGGTCTCTCTTTCTGCAGAACATTAATGAACTCGGTCCTGAGAGGTAAAAAAGGAAAGGGAGGAATCTCCCCTACTTTCAAAGAATAATAAGGTACCGCATCATGAAGGGAAAAAAATTAAACGATACCTCAAATTCCGGCCAGATCCGAAGGGGGGGTGAGCCGGTTCATCACGAGTAGAAACTTGCGCCGGAGGAAAGAGGCCTCCATGGCCTACTATTATATTGAAGGGGGGACATGAAGAAGAAGGGGGAAACGGCCTCTCTCCAAATTCAGAATTCCGAATAGGAGGGGGGAAGCCACATCTCCTCTTAAGAGGGGGAGGGGACACGGAGCTATTCTGGCGGGTCTTTTTCAAGAAATAATTAGCTGCACGCACGGTCATGGAAGGTGTCATGTGTAAAGAAAAAAGGCGAAAGTCCTCTCCTAACGGACAATTCGTCAGAAAGAAAACCTGCCTACCTCAAGGACTGAAAGAGTCTAGAAAAACGGGGAGGCCACCTCACCGTGAGAAAAAAAGTAATCAGAGGAAGGATGAGTCCGGCAGAAAGGAAAGGAATCCAATACACACCTGGAAGAGGGGGAAGAGGGGTAGAAAGACCTTTTTCCTCCCTTAAAAAGAAGGGGGGAGGAAAGAGTCAGGGCGGGACAGTTAAGGACGCGTCTTCTTCAATTGTTTTGACGCACGCCGGCCTCTCCTACACTCAACAGAAGCCTACTAAAAGAAAGATGACCATTGAGGCCCGTAAACTCCTTCAGAGAAAAGACCGGAATACGATTTCCGGAAAAAGGAAAGCTCCGTTTCATGAGTCTAGATCAACAACAAAAAAAGGAAGGAAGAGGGAGATCGTCGTCAGGGAACCCCCCAAAAAAAAAAAAAAGGAAGGGGAAAAGATTCTTCCTTATTGGAAAGGGGAGTTTCAGGGCCGAGTATTCCGGCGTCTGGTGAAGATATGAGCGTTCAGTCATTCGTCCATAGGGGACTGACGCAAGGAGAAGCAGCTACTGTTCGCCCTAGAAAGGAAGGGGGGGGCCTCCCGGTTAAAAAGGAGGGTACTTTGTCTGTAAGAGCCAGTGTTGGAGGGCGGCTATATTGTCTTTTTTTCACAGAAGGGAAGAGAAAGATTCTGTCGGAGGGGGGGGGAAAAGAGGGGATCGACTGTTGTATGGTTATACTTCCTGAATGGGGTTGTTTAGCCACGTTCTTGTAGGGGGGGAGAGGGCCCGTTCCGCCTCGGATGCAAGGAAAGGAACCGTGGCAAGCGGGAAAGGAGAAACAGCAGCTGTAATCTAGTGCATCGGAGTGGAGATTGCCTTCCGCCGAAGAAAGAATACATTCGAACAGAAGTAAAGGGAGGGCCGGTGTTAACCGGGAAAAAGGAGGGGCGCCTACTAAATGTGGAAAGAAGGGCCCTGTCCGGTGCCTGAGGTAACCGAGAGTGTTTTTTTCATCTAGCCGAAGCTCACCAAGATGCACAGGAGGAGGGGAGCGGACTTTAGGTTAGGGGGAGAACCTTCAGTATGAAAAGGGGAAAGGGAGTCAATTTGCCCGTCTGTTAGGGAAAAACGCGCAAAAAGAACTCTCCTCCCGTTCTTGTCAGGGGGGAAGCCATATCATCAGGTGAGGAGGAGGAATCGCGTTCTTCAGGGAGGAGGAGGCCGTACTTGAAACGAGGCGGAGGGGGGGGGGGGCGCACTCTCTCCTTCCATGGTAGAAAGCTGCTCGAGGAGCGAACAGTACGTAGCTTGGGCTTGTAGGAAAAACATGGGGAGGGAAGACGGGCACCACCTTCTTTGTGGGCGAAGGACCGCCTTCATAGGTTGTAGATTTCCAGAAAAAAATGGTCATCACGACTTCCGCGGGGTTGGGGGATGAAGAGAAGTCCTTTCCTTCTGGAGGGGAGTCGGCATCATAAGGAAATAAGAGTGGAAGTCGTTATCGGGGAAAATGCTTGGCGGGGTGGGAAAATGAACAGCATGAGCAGCTTCACACCAGCAAAGGGGTTGGGGGTTCGCTCGTGCCGCCGGAAACCTTGCTGCGTGCAAGGATAGGCAAAGGTCAAGGACCAGCCCGGAGAGAAGGACGTCGCTGAGCTCCAGTGGTATTACAAACTCTTCTAACTCGAAAATCACAGGGGCAAGCGATCAGCCGCCGGGAAAGGGTGTCGAGGCAGGAGGACGGGGAGAGTCATGTCCAGTCTTCTTTTCAGGGTCATCATGGGAGGGAGGGGGAGAAGTGTCCCATCGAGAGTCGGGTCATGAAAGGAAGAGAAATGGCCTTCAGCCGACGGAGAGGCACCCACAGTTGAGGGGGAGAGATAAGGCCATCACTCTGACTATTGAGGAAAAAAGGGAGCTAGGATCAGGACAAGAAGGAAAAGAAAAAGAAGCGGCCCAGCGTTCCCTATGGCAGTGACAAGAAAGGGAGTCTCTCCACCATGTTGGGAGAAAAAGGACTCTATTCCGTCATTGAGCCGGCGAATCAAGGGGAGGACGCGGCCGTAGGGAGTCGTAGGCGATCGAGAGAAAAAAAAAAACAAAAGAGAGAAGATCTCCTACTACCTCTCACAAGCTAAATTCTAAAGAGACGCAAACCGTCATATCCGTCTGCAAAGCCAGAGGAGGAAGACTTCAGAACATGGGTGGAGAGCATCAGAAAGGGGGAGTGTCGTAACATGGGAAGGGAGGAGGAGGGGAAGCTGCTCTTCCTCGTCGAAAGGGTCTTGGGAGAGGGGGAAGCACGCTTGAAGGCGCGGCAAGGGGGGCATCTTGATGGAGGAAGAGATAGGGAAACTCCTCCTTTTGTTACGAAGGAAAGAAGGCGGCCCATCTTCGGGAAAACAAGGCACGAAAAAAAAAAAAAAAACTCTACATCTAATACAAGACAGACAGAATGTACCGCATGTTGAAAAGAGGGGGAAGACCGTCGACGGAAAAAAAATCCGCCCCGCCGTCGATCCTGAGAGGAGCGGAGAGAAGCAGGGAAAATTCTAATAAAGAAGCGTTTCAAAGAAAAAAACTTCGCTTGGGAACAGGGGGGTCGAGAACGCTTGAGCAAAGAAAGAGACGGGTTGTGCCGGGACAAAGGAGAGAAAAACCCAACCATTAGACGCCGAGTGAGGGAGACAATCTTCTGCAGGGGGGAAAGATTCCGGCAACGAACGAAGGAGAAGAAAGGCCCCGGTGGACCTTTCCCCGAAAAGACGATTATTGAAAAAATGCCCCCACGCCTGAACCAATGAGTCCTGAAGAGGGAAAACTTACCACAGGTCTTTATGTACCATAGGGCAGAAAGAAAAACTATTGAGGCTGTCACTATGAAAAGAAAGAATGTGGGGAACGACAGAAAAAACCAGACAAGAAGGTTGACCAAAAAAAAAAAGAAAAGGAAAAGACGAGAACGCCTCCCTTCCTTTTCTAGAGGAAAAGCGACATTACTTGGCCGACCACGGGGAAGGAAGGCTCAATAACCTGCTGAAGAAGAGGAAAAAAAAGTACGTCCTCTTCCCGAGAAAAAACCTGACGAGAAATGAGTTCATTTCGGATAGAGCGGACAATAACTTCTGAAGAAGGGGAAGACCCGCCGTGCAAACATGGAACATATGAAAAAAAAAGTTACGCTCAATAGGGAAAAACTTCAAGAGAAAGAAAAGGGAAACGCAATGATCCATAAAGGGCAATCATTTGAGCCTTTTCAGGGGGGGAAAAAAAACACGCGCGAGGAGGCTACTATGGAGATTGGAAGGCAAGAGGGAGTACAGGACAGTAATGCAACCGTGGAGGGGAGGGGGGGAAGCTTCGAAAAAGGTCGAATTTCCTGGAGCTAACACAAGCGCACTAAGGAACGAATCCACTCACTGAAAAGGAACATGAGGCGGAAAAGTCTTTTTCATCTCGTGTCGTCGAAGAAGGCATGGAAGGGTCGGGCGAAAAGCCAGGACAGAGGCCTCGTCCCAAAGGTACCAAAAATTAGAAGAAAAAGGGAGGGAAGACCTCAAGTTGGAAAGAACAAAACCGGCAGAGTCGCAGTGGAAAGACGACAGCATCCTTATGCTTGACGCAAAAAGTCCCGGCAAAACGCCAAGAAAAGAAACCCGACAAGAAAGGGAAAAAGGAGGAAAGTGAAAAGACATTGTCGTCAGGAAGTAAACGGGGAAAGGAAAGGGCGACAGTCGGCTGCGAAAAGAGGGACAAGTTTGATGGAACGCCTGCAAAGGTCCTTCCGAACATCAGAGAGAGAACGACTTAATGCCGCGGGGGGATGAAGGAGAAAAGAAGCCGGCTCCCCCCCGAAATACGATTTCGGGGGCCTGG
>Ga0179593_1639661_pt1 | contig 11459 bp, 12 predicted proteins | sample CZODoug2_1_08_16_FD_185931 | JGI IMG/M metagenome (GOLD analysis project Ga0179593, IMG submission 185931) | Vadose zone soil fungal communities from Angelo Coast Range Reserve, California, USA - CZODoug2_1_08_16fungal (PacBio error correction) | ecosystem: Environmental > Terrestrial > Soil >...
AAAAGGAACCAGGACCCACCCGGCAGCCAAAAGCGGAAAAAGAAAAGGAGAAAACTCTAAACTGCGGAAGAAAGATCTCAGGAGTAAGACGATCAACCCGGTCCATCCCGTAGGCTAATTCTCTCAGTAGAAAATACCTTAACACGGGACGGGCCAGAAATTAAGGAGAAAGGAGGTTGCGCTGAGACCTAAGTAAAGAGTTAGAAAAAGTGGAAAGACATCGGTGGAAGGAAACATTACAGTCTTTTTAACAAAGCGACCGGTCACGTTAAGGATGCGGAGAACAAGCGAGAATCCCCCCCTTCTCTGGATATCCTCGCGTGAGAGTCGACACCCAGGGTGAGACACCCTTCCATCGGGACCAAGAGTCAGTGGATGAGTTTCAGTTCAGCAGGGTTCAAACCAGAACTTTTGTTCTCTAGTAGACCAGGTAACAGCGTTCCGCTCGGGGGGGGGGAAATATGAGAAAGGTGAGGGGGAATACAGGTCTTTCGTTTCTCATGTTCAGTAAAAATTTAGAAAAGTCTCATAAGATGTATCTCAGGGGGTCGAACCTGCAAGATGTGATTGGACTCTGAAGGGGCGTGAGAAAATCTTGGACTACTTCATGTAACGCGCTGTTAAGAACTCTAGGTCTCGGGAAGTTCTTGAACACGGGAAGGGTGTTAAACTGGAAGGAAATGGGGAATTTAAACTAGAGAAGTAACGCAGGGGGTTACAACTACTTTGGGGGGGGCCGCCTTGAAATAGTGAACTGTTGTAGGTCTCAGGTGACCGGGCATGGAAAAAGTAAATTCGCTTGGGTGTGTATTCGGTTCAGAAAGAAATTCCCTGCCCGGAACAAGTCACGTCTTTAAGGTTCATAGGGGTTCTCGGGGTCCCTTTGAGATCTCTGCATAAACGAATACATTTGTGGGAAGGTTCTCTTGCTGGGGTGTGAAAGACGCCAAAATTAAAACTGAAACTTCTTCGACCACAATAAAAGGGGAAAACTTTGAACATGAGGTGACTGCTATGTAATCTATTTGTGAGGGAAGAAAATGGATCGGGGAATGGGTAAAGTTTTCTTAGGTAGACAAGAACGAGACACCCTTCCCGGCATGGATGTTTCTGTCCTAACCTTTAAAGGAAAGGAAAAAGAGAGTACTTTAGAGAAAGAGTCTTCTGGTTCGACGACTAGTGGGGCCGGGGGGGGGTCGGGGGTTCGTAGCCCAATAGACGATGATTGGGTTCCCTTATCGTGAGAAGCCCCGAGAAAGGAGTCAGAGAAACCCGGAGTGGGTCTTTGAAAGAGAAAAAAATGGTCCTTTTGGGATTTTGCAGGGAGGGGAATGCAGATGGGGAAAACTCTTCCTGCAGTCAAAGAAGATTTCCTGTTGCCGTAGGTATGTGGGTCGACTTTCAAAAAAGGAGAAAAAAAGAGAACAACGAGAGGGACTGATAGGAACCTGGAGGAAGGTTGGTTTCCTTCCGGCCGGGAAGTCGGGAAGTTAAAACTTCTCCCGTTGAAGACGTAGGAGTCGGGGTTACTGCTCATGGAAGAAGATAGGCTGAGGAGAGGGATCAAAGGGGTCCGCACTCTACTTAAAAGGGGAAGAAAACGCCACCAGGTTAGGGACAGCAAGGGGATGGCTGAGAAAGGTTCTGAAAAAGACCTTTTATCCGAGGGGAGGCAATCACCCCCAGAATCCGCACATTTGCATGGGGTAAATATGCAGTCGTAGGGGGCTCTTAAACAAGGGGTCAGCAAGGGTTTTTCACATAGGGAAAGACCAGTAGTCGGGAGTGAGACCGCTAGCGACAATTCTCGAAAAGGGGAAAAAATATGCGCCGGTCAAATGCGTTCTGTGAGTGAGGAGGGGGGAAGGGGGAAGGAGGTTTTTTACGCATGGGAGGGGGGAGCTACAGGGAGCTGAAGGCTTCGTCGGATCAAGAAAGGGAGAAACGTGCTGCAAAAAGGAGGGATCAAGAGTTGGATAAAACTAGAAAAGTCTGGTCTGAACTTGGGGGAAAGCTCGGGACCCAGAGAGGATGACTACGCATGGCGACGGAAAAAAGGGTTCGTACTGAGTGGAGGGAAGAAAAAGAGGGAGAGCGAACCAGTGACATCACGAGGGAAGAATTGTTGAGGGGAAGCCAATATACTACTTCCTTGGGGGGATGGGAGAAGGGCGGTCCTACGCGGGGGGATGGAGGGAATCTGCTCCATCATAAAGGAGAAGAGAAATACCAGAGATTCTGAAGGGGGTAGGGAATACGGTTACCTGTGAGCATAGGTAGATGCCTCCGAAGCTTGTGATCTCAGGAAAAGAAAAGGAGCAACGGGAAGAGAAAAGGGAGGCACCTAGAGGCTTCCTCAAAAGCTCTAACATTAAAATTCAAAGTACCTCACACTAGCCAGACGGCGGCAGCTTAGGAGCATATGGTCGCCCTGCATCAGAGGAAAAAATCGGGAAGGGGAACAACATCGACCGAATTGCCCCCTCGGGAATAGGCCAGAGCCAGCACCGGGGAAGAGCGATAGTGGCCTGGCGCCATAGATCTACCGCTCACTCTGAAAAAAAAAGAGCAGTCGACAAATCGGAAGATAGCTGGTATCGATCATCGGAAGCGAGGGACCAGATCTTCGATCGACGAAAACGTGCAGCGACAGGGGCGCGCTAAGGAGGGAGTAAAAGATCTAAATAGCAATCGCGCTCTAGAATAGGTCTACTGCGACCGATTCCGCAAGAAAAAGTAACGCGGGAACTAGGGAACCGACAAGGTTGGTTTAGGTACATGTTCGGGGGGCAAAAAAAGTGCGCTAGGGGGGAAAAAGTGCTGGGCTATTCTCACGCTCAGAGGAACTTCTCAAGAGGGGACCATTTCCGCCAAATGGAGGCTGGTGGGTTAGGAGCCGCAAAAACGTCTGAGGGTGGATCGTTTGAAAAAAATCCAAAAGAGTCAAAAGTGGACTTTTTTTTCTACAATCGAGGAAGGAGGCTCGAGAGGGGGTTCCAATTTCACGAGGGCGGAATCAGCACGAGGAAGGTCGTAGTAGCGGGAACGTTTCCCAAGGTTCAAACGGTAATTGGACGGGAAACCGGGCCCCACGGAATGTAGCTCCAAAGGGGACAAATCAAAATCCCCTCTTTGGGGGGCGAGGATGGACCAAAAAAGGCGTAATAGAAGTCAAACGATTCAGGCGGTCAGGGGGGAAGCTCTCCTTGGAAAGAGGCCACCGCAAAACAAAGCGAAGTTCCGCATCTCGGAAAAGGGGGAAAAATAACGGGTCCTCAAAATCCACCGAGGGACCCCTTACAACTAAAAAGCCGGAAAGCGGAGGGTTCCAAAAAAAACAAAAACCAACCAAAAGAGTTCTCGTTGGGGGGGAAAGTCAAGAGGACAAACTTAACGCGCAAAAGAATACGAGGAACCCACGAACACGTCGAACCTCGGGGGAAAGGGAAATCCACACCGAGGAAACAACTCGGAGAAAAAGAGGTACTGTTGCCTGGTGGCTTAGCAGGGATGAAATACCATCTCCCACTTTCAGGGCGATAAGGTTAAAAGTCGTTTTATGGTCGAGCAGAGAGAAAATGGGGACGATGCAACCACCAGAAGGAACTAGAGAAGGGGGACCATCAAAGAAAGCGGCTTCAATAGGGGAATCAGGTCTTCAAGCTACCCGGGAGAAGGGGAAGGGGGTGTTTCGCAAACGCTATCTGATTTACGAGGGGGAGGGGGGGGGCGGCGTCCTCTAAAAAAGAACTCGGAAGATAGATCATCAAGGTCACGAACTGGAAGGAAAAAGGCACTCCACCCCAAAACTTCCCTAACTTCCTGGCGCGTCCTTTCAGGTAAAGGCTGGGTCAAAAAAAAACCCGAAGAACAAAGCTCCTCTTGAACGGCGGAGAACTCCGGAGCGAAAGCCAATTCCAAGGGGGAAGCCTTTCCACTAGGGGGGGGGGAGAAATGCGGCACCAGGTATCCGTTAACAGCAATTCTCTCGTGGCGACAGGCCAGTGGACTTGCCGAAAGAACAAGGCCTCGTGGAGGAAAAATCCTTCCCTAAGCCCAGGACTGAAGCTTCCCCTCTCCGTGGGGTCCGAGAAAGTAAAACCGAAGGAAAAGCATCACCTCGCAGTCCAGCCAAAAGGAAAGACAGCTAAAGCTGAGATGTAGAACTCGTCAAGGGTGTCCGACCCAGGGGAAATCAGTGGGACCAAGACCTGTACCGAAAAGGCCTTCCTAAGGCTGCCAAAGCGCCGTTAGCCGATCTTGGGACCGGTCGCCGGGGGGAGGAACCCCGCCGGCGGGGGGGAGGGGGGGGGGGGAAGAGCTCGGCTCCTTTCAGACCCGTCCACGCGGGGGGGGGGGCGGGTGCTTTCGTGGGTACACTGTTGTGGTACAGTCTCGAAAAAGGCTCATGGAGACTTTCAAGGGGGGGGGGTGACTGTTCGGGACCTTCTATCTGGAAGAAGGGGGGAGAGAAGGGAGGCACGGGGGGAGAGGGTAGAAGTCGAGTTTTGGTGGAGAGAGGAAGCTGGAGAAGTGTGGTTCCGGGCAGAAGTAGAGGGATAGCCAGGACTGGGGAAGGGGGGAAAGTGGACTTACGACCGGAGAAATCATTCCCTTGCATTGCGGGGGGATTGGAGGGGGATTAAAGACTCAAAACGTGTTCCGTTTGGGGGAAGGACACGCGGTCTCCTAAAAGCATGTCCAGGGGGAAGGCTGAGCGTGCGGAAGGGCAGGGGGACTGCGGGGGTGGCCCCATGCGAGCAATTATGGGAAAAACTGCAATTCTTTGCTTAACGTTAAAGGGACCACGGAGGAAAGAAACAACTTAAGTATTAAAAAAGGATGGGTGGGCAATGCTCACCCGGAAATCAACGGCCCCAGGGGAGAAAAACTCGTGCTACGATTTCCAAAAAATACCAGACCGCGGAATCTTACCGGGCCGGGAAAGAATGCTTCTAACCGGGAGGAACGCCACCCTCCCTTAAAACAGTCCGCCTGGACTCTAAGTCAAGGGGCTACAGGGGGGAAAAAACTCCTCCCGTGGTCATGAAAAGAAAGTGAGCATGTACAGGGCACCCACCTACACTAAGGAGGTGGGGTACCCGGAAAGACTGACGCCTTCCGTAGGGGTAAGGATGATACTGCAAGAGATAATCTCAAAAAAGAGAAAGACTAATTCATCACAGTCCGAAGAATCATAGAGGAGGAAAAGAAATTACGCGTGGGCGGAAAACCATCTCTACATACGTGGGTAGGGGGTTCCTGACGGAGCAATTGAACACTAGAAAAAGGGGAAGGGGGTTCTACTTGCGAGGAGACTCTTCCGAACGGGAGGGCCCGCTCTAAGAGGAATTCTAGTTAGTCCGGCTCCCATAAAGGGTCAACTAAGGAAAACACATTGAACGACCCAGAAGAAAACTGGGTGCGCGCAATTGGAAAAGTGATATGTGACTGGGGAAAGGGGGGCCTGGAGCTGCGGCGGGGATCGCAGAACGGCTCGTGGACCGAGACGAAAATCGGGGGGGCTAAATTCGAAGCAAGAGTTTCTTTGGGGGGGAAAGGTGATTGACCAGGGTGCCAACCCCGAAGCGTACCATCGGCGTTTGGGAAAAAAAGAGTTCCCCTCCATCTTCCGGGGGAGACCGGTCGTGGACCTTTTCATGACCGCATGCAGGAATACAAGTCACGAGGCAGGGGGGGGATGCTGTGTTGCTGTCGCATAAACGGAAAGACGCCGAAGGGGGGGGGAGGGCGCAGTTAGCTGGCCCTGGCCCGCAAGGGAAACCCCTCCTGCAGGAGGTGGGAGAGGCGGGAGAGTAACTCCTGAAAGCCTTTACATCCCTCCGCTGGAAATTCGCCAAACTACTCCCTTCTCGAAGAGGTGTGAAAACACGATCCCGGGACGCGATGGGGTGCTAAGCCGGACGTCCGGGGAAAGGTGTCATAGGAAAGGGGGTATCTCCGGCGACACAACAGAAAAATAGGGAGAATGTGGCTCTCTGGGGGACGGCCTAAAAGTAAAAGGAGGAATACCACGACTGAAACTTCGAGCTTCCGGAAAAAGTCCGGCTCGGGGAGCGACGAGGTGCCGTTCGGGGGAAGGATGGTAATCTGAAGGCTGCGGGGAATCCAGGGTTAAGGAAATCGAGGGGCGCGTACCTTTGGGGGAGTGAACGCTCTGAGAAAGGGGAAGGGGAGTTGTCCTGGGGGCCGGACCTTTGGCGACCGTCGTAGGCCATTAAGACGCACCAACTGGTAATGGATTCAGGGGTAAGTTTTGCCGAGGTCGTGAAAAAACACGGCGTTCCAACTCTTCGTGTGGCCACTTCTCAGAAGGGGTTGGAAAATTCCGATCCCCTCCCCCCTCGGGGGTGAGACGATGGGCCTTCAATTCCGGGGAGAAATAACTATTTGAGGACGCAAAAAAGAAGTTTCCGCGAAAAGTAATTCATACGACCAGATGAAGGGAACCTTCTGTGTACTCGTTGGTTCACGGCCACCTAATAGAAAGAGAGACGTGCATAGCGTTCTAACACCAAGGGACTGCTGCAGTTGGGGAATGATTTGCAGGGGAAAAAGCACAAAAATTGATTCCTCGTTTTTAGGGAAAAACCCAGCCGCCGGCCAAGGGGGCCAAGGGGTAGATAAACTAACGTCAGTGAAATGGGATGCTCACCGCACAAGACATCATTGGGGGGGGGACTAAGAACGTATCCGAATTGAACAACAATAAAGCGCCGGGAAAAAGATTTGAAAAGAAGTCACATTCGGCGTCGGAAATACGGAAATTTAAAAGGCAGGGGGAACAAGTAGGCGAACTGGTCTGTTTCGAGAGGCTCAGGCATCTCGATCTGGAAAAAAGCTGAGCCGGGGGCAGGGGGAACGTCGATCGCGAATCGGAGGGAACGGGCCTTCTCCTGCGTACCGAAGAAAGAAGGTGGCTGACTTGTAGCTGGGTTGATCGTAGGAGAGACCTAAAAAAGCCGACCCGGACGAGCGTTGGACGAAACGGGAGGTTAGAAAATAGAAGAGAACGCAAAAAAGGGAGATGCTGGAAGAAGTTGGAGGGACCTGCCCTGCAGGTAAACAGACTTCCACTGCGGCAAGACGACTGGGGGCAAAAATGTGAGAAGAGAAGTACTGTTTAGGAACTAGACTTAAACAAGCGGATGACCTAGACAACAACAAGAGGGGGAGGAAAGAAAGTCGAGGAGGGAATCTATAGGCTAACAAAGGTTCCCGGGGAATAAAAGCGAATACCTCGTCTGAACTTTAGAAATATGGCGCCGAGCAAAACGGACAAAAGGGGGTAAAACATCGAACACTACATAATAGACGTAGATGGGCCATCAACCTTCAAAAGAGACTCGAAAAGCGAAGCTACCGCTAACATAAATCGCTCACAGACAAGACAGTCGAAAATTCGCATAGCTGTTACCAACAGGGAGAATCAGTTTTTCTACGAAACAGAAAAGACTTCTCAAAAATGGGGGAAGATAAGCAAGAAGAAGCGGGGGAAGAAAAAGAACTAGGAGATCGACACTCCAGTCCATCTAAGACACTGCGGAAGCGAAAGAATCGACCTAGAAGGAAGAAAGCACGTGGTGAGCCTCCATATTTTGAACCGAAGGGGGGACCGGCGGGATTTCGCAGTGGCGACTAGGGGAAAGTTAGGACCTCTCCGGAGATGGCTCAGCCTGAACGATTTAAACTGCTCGGGTTAATCCTAAGCGGCCTCCCATTGGGGGGAAGAGGGGTGCCAACATCAAAAAGAAAGACTAGGTCGAGTGTGGATAAAACAGGAGGTGACACGTCTACTACAGGGCACGGAACATGTTTATCCGACGAAGAGAATCTTTAAGATAGATCCTGTGAAAACATGATCCTTACTGGTGAGCCCCCATGAGGAGTAATGGCTCCAGCCTAGATCTGACTCCCCCTAGTAGGGACTGACAAAAGAATGCGGAAAGCTCGAAATTCATGGATAGAGGGGGTGTCCTAGAGGGAGCCTTTACTCTCTTGCCCGGCTACCAAGGAAAAAGATCCAGAAGGAAAGGCCGCTCAGGACGACAATTCGGGGACTCAGGGACCCGGTAAGGGCCAAGAAACACAAAGGAGAGTTCAAGATCTGCAATGTCATGGGGGTTAACAGCCGCCAGCAAGAAAGGGAAACGAAAAACTCGATTCCTCTGCCCATCCAGGAATTCAAAAGACGTACCGGCGAAGGGGGATGCAGAGGTACAGTTTCAGTCAACAGTAGAGAAAAATAGAAATAAAAGGGGTAGGAGGTTTATGTGAGGAATCTGTAGACTTGGGGTGCACCCAAAAACCTCTCAGAATTACTTCCGGTCTAAGGGCAAGGCTTAAAGAGGATAGTAGTAACCAGCAAGCTGAGAAAAGGAATCCGTACTTTTTTGTGGGCAGGAGTAGAGTATTTACCATTCGGGTAACCTGGACAAGAACGCCGGGATCATGGGTCTTCCATGCAGCAGAAGCCATGGCCCAAGTCGGGGGCTTCAAAAGAGCCTTGATCCGAGTCAGTGAGGTAACGGCACTTTCATTTAAAAGAGCACCGCTACAATACGAACAGACGACTGGTACTGGCGGCGGACCTCCGTCTCCCATGCAACCTAAGAACGTGTCCACTATTTACGAAAATTCTTACCAAAAGGTCCTTGAACACCAACTTCTATAGGGGAGGCCGACTCGGTACAGACTTACATTGAGCCATCGTGCCGGCCCCTTCCAGGTAAGCGGCCAATAGCTCAGGGCCGTGGGTCTACAACCGACAGTGATTTCTAGACAAAACGCAAGATCGAAGCAAAGCCGAGTCAAACTAGGGTTTTGCAAAAAGGAGGAGATCGCTACGTCATGTTAGGGTCAATTGTGACGATCAAATTAGGGAAAAAATCAACGTCCCCTTATCAACTACCTCAGGGCGACTTCGCAATCGGCGCGGAAAGCGGTTCACGAAGATTGGTAATACCTCGTGGGGAAAGACGTACCCCTCAGGAGTAGTTTGAGGGAGGTCCTGGAAAGCCACCGAAAGAGGGAAAAAAGGCCGTTTTCTAGTTTATCACGGGTGGTCGGGGCATAGATTTCGTAATGAGTGGCTATAGGGATGTGGGGAGGATCTTAACTAAGATTGGGAAAAAAAGAGATAACCAGCATTAAGGGAATGTCGGACTGGGGGGGCCAAATTGCCTTCACAAATAGATGCTCGGGGGGTAGACGAAGAAGTCTACAAAGGGGGGATGGACTTTGTTACCGAGAAATTTCTAAGGCATCGGAAAGCGGGCCGTTTGCTACTTCGCCGGTCGCAGAACCTGAGGGTGCGGTCATACGGGGATGGGTTGAAACGAAAATCCCCTAGGAGACACCTCGTGCAGGGATTCTGAAGGGTTGGACGACATAAAACCCCAAAACCACCAAGAAGACTCAACACAAAAACGTATTTATATTAAAAAAAGGAAGAGATTAGGGTATCACATTCGTCCACAGCGCCAAAAAAAAGGATAGAATCTTCTGTTCGGTCCACCCCTGCCTCTCAGAAATGTAATCCTTTCCACCTTGAAAAAGGGGGTCGCCGGCCCCTTCGCCACTACCGCAAGGCTGCAGACTGTAACGGAAAGAGCAACTCCAGGGTGCAGTTCCTAAAAAAAAGGGATTTCTTCACAAACTGAGAGCGGCTTGGACAAAAGGCGAGAAAGAAACTTTAAGAGCATTCCTCGATCGCGCAAAAGACTAAGCACGGAAAGAGCGAACGAAGGGTCAAATAAGACAGGAAAAAAAGAGTTACCGCGACCAAGGAATTCAATCCAGCATCTTTTGGTGGAGTTAATTACACTGAGTACTCACGGCTTGGGGTTGGCATACTATTTCTTCTAACTGGTCTCGGAGTTCTAGGTCTATGGAAGGCCTTTATCTTAGGAATTCTGGGTCCCACATTGAACACTCAGGTCTAGAGGGAGAGGACTATCTTTCACCTTCTATGTGGGCGGGGAGTGTGGCGAGGATGGATTAGCTAAGGAATAGGACTCTGCGGGCGAGGGAAGCGACAAGTTTCAGGGAAGGATAGGACTTACCGGGTGCCAAACCTAAATCTAGAATTGGTGTTACATCTACCTTTTGGAAGAAGATGGGAGGAAAAAGGTGGGTCTTGAAAACGTGCACACGAGAAGAAAAAAAAGTCGTTCTTGATCGGGTTGGGGTATAATCAAAACTTTCCCGGCAGAGACGAATCCTTCCTTCCGAAGGATGTTTTTAGAGCTTAAAATCGGTAGCTTCTTCTTGGCCGAGGGATGTGAGCCACGATGGAAATCCGATCCAGAGCTCCAAACCAGGGATTAAAGAACTCTGAAAGGTGGGACGAACCCTCTGATGGCGACCGGATCAGGGGGAAGGAGCGGGGTTCATCGTCCAAGTGGAGACTAGGAAACGCAGGACCCCTTAACAGGGGGAATTGTGTGAGAGACGTTCTAAAGGAAAGAGTACATGGAAACGACTACTTATCAGAGCCGAGGGGAGGATTGGCCTCGTATTTGTACGGTGAGTTAAAAGTCGGGACTGTCTGTAGGTAAGGTTCCCGTAAAGGGACAAGCCCCAAAGGGTCGCTACCTTGGGGGGGAGTGGATAGATAATGACAGGGTTGAGTTGTCAAGGACTAAGGGGTATGGAGTACGGGGTCTCCTATCTGGTAAGTCTTTCAGTTGATGGGTCGGTAATTCTCGAAGAAACAAGATTATCCGAGGTGAAAGGCATACTAAATAGAAGGGTGTGTACTTAAGGAACAACGGATTTGGCCGCTTACGGGGACCTCAAGTATGCCGACGGAGCATTTTCAACTCTTCGAAGATCAGAGAAGGGCGGAAGGATCTTTAGAAAAAATTGACCAAAAACTAATGAGGAACTGTAACAAAACAGTTCTACGATGATGGGTCCGGCGTTATGGCTGGAGATAAGTGTTCTGCAATCTTCCCCCAAAGATGGTAGGAGGAAGGTTGATCGGGTCTCCAGACATACATGGGGGTAAGTTAGCTAACTTACGCGAGAAACCGCGGATCCTTGGCTATTTAACTGAGGGGCTTTCGCCGGAAGAAGAATGTGTAGAGAGTGAAATATCAGCGTTTCAGAATCCTTCCTCATCGAAGAGGAGGCAATACGGGTAAAGGGTGGGCGGAGGAAGCACTTTATGTTCAGCTAAATGTAGAGGAACTGTAAGATCTGAGGCTGGAAGCGGACTGCTTGCTCTGGTAAGAGGAGGTGAGATTTTCTATTAGCGAGAAAGGCTATGTTAGAGATGTGGAAAATGCTTTCCACGAATAGAGGGACATATAGGATGCTGGAATACGTACGGGGAATTAGGAATGCGCTGCGAACATAGCACTTCATAAAAGGTCACGTCTGTCTACTGTGAGTTGGTGACCTGGGTTCTCACTATCTTTTCCAGGAACTACTGT
>Ga0179593_1248748_pt1 | contig 11458 bp, 14 predicted proteins | sample CZODoug2_1_08_16_FD_185931 | JGI IMG/M metagenome (GOLD analysis project Ga0179593, IMG submission 185931) | Vadose zone soil fungal communities from Angelo Coast Range Reserve, California, USA - CZODoug2_1_08_16fungal (PacBio error correction) | ecosystem: Environmental > Terrestrial > Soil >...
TTGTTGGTGGGCCCGAAAGGGTGTCGAAAGGAGTGTGGGTACGACTCAACACAAGTATATGGTCTTCGGGTATCACAGGGACGGAAACAAAGCAACTCGGATATGCGTTTACGGTTTCTATGGCCATATGAGAAGGGAATTACAGCCTCCAAAACCTTGACCTACAGGAACGCTTGATCTTGGTCATGTGCCACACACAAGGGACACTTTGTGCACCGAACGATCAGGTCGAACGTCGAAGAATAGGGGCACCGCGGGAAAACATTTGGGTGTCTTCAAGAGAATTGAGAATAATTGTTTGCGGGGTTCAATTGTGGGCTTGGCAAAGGGGCCCTACGACGCGAAGTCACAAGGGAAGGAACTTTTTACTCTCAGGAAGGAGGACTTCTTAAACCAAATTAGAAGCAAGTCGAGTCGACTATCAAATTCCGGAGACATTAGATAATGGAAAAGAACACGCATGGGGGCCTAACTAATACCGGATAGCCGTTATTGCCAAGGCAAGGCACATTCAGAACAAACAGCCTTCTACGACACTATATGGTCCCGACACATAAGACATGTATTTGGGTCGTCAAGCCAATCTGCATCCAAAGTACCTCGTAAGACCAGTCAAGGAAAGGGAAAGAGTACGGTCCATCGGAACGAGGGGAAAGATGGCTTTGGAGGCCTTTGATGAGAGCGGTGACAATTTCATGCATTAACACACACGAACAACGGGAAGGAAAATCAACAGAGCTAATGTGCTAGTCCCTAAGTATCTCTCTTCCAACGACGCGCGAAAGCTACATGCGAGAGGGGAAATACGGATATCATGACAGTAGGCACGAAGGAATACATAAACAGTAATGCTCGACTGAGTGTTCAAATACAGGAAAACAAAACACTCCCAAGTTAACTAAGACAGACGAGATTCCTGAACTACCCGGGATCCATCACCAAGCCTGACGCGCCCAAAAAAACCTGTTAACAAAAGGGGTAAGATAAGGGGATGTAAATAGTAAAAAAAGGAAAAAACACGTGACGGTGCCCAACAAACCAAGCATGACATTACAAGGTCACCAAATCTCTTTGCGCAAAGCCAGGGCACAAAATAGAAGCATTTCGAGCACAAGCAAGAAAGCGAGGCCAAACAGAGTTTACCACTCGCGAGTCGGACACATACCTGTATCCCAGAAGATGGTTGCCGAAATCCTCCCCAGACCGGGACTGTGAACCCAGACAGGCACCACCCTGCTACAAAAAACCCCCAGGTAAAAAAAACATATACTCGTCAGCCGGTTCTGACAGGGGAACCCCCCAGGCCTCCCAATAGGAGTTAGGCCAAGGTGATAGGAAGTAGAGGGTCTCCACAGAAACCTAAGGAGGGGGGGTAGGGCTACTGGGTGTAAAACTGCTAATAAAACCCTACCCGGGGAAAAATGTTCGGGCTCAAGAAAATATCACTCCTTAGGGGGTGGCAGTGGATGGAACGAAAAGGGGCCCCAGAGCTTAATCTTCTGCAAACACCAACCGGGACAAAGTGGAACTGGAGGCGACACCACAAGAGGTTCGCTTGGATCAGCATCTGATCTGACAAAGGAGACCAGTGCTTCCGTAAAACAGCAACATAATGAAAGGAAGAACCACAGTGGATTCGGGGACAACAACCTGTCCTCCAAAACCGGGGGGGGGGGAAGGGCGGGGGGGGGGGGAGGGGGGGGGGGGGAGGGGGAAGGAGGGGGGGGGGGGGGGGGGGGCGGGCGGGGGGCGGGGGCGGGGTGTCGGGGGCGGGGGGAGGGATGTAAAAATGGTATGACTGGCGCTACTCGTACCCACACTCAGAAGGGAAAAACAATCTAAATTCGAGCGACGGGATTGCACGCAATACTAAACACAACACTAAGACTCGTAAAGTGGCACTAAAAACACAATGGAATAAAAGGAATCAAAGCACTAACACTTAAGTATCAGATCCCTTTCGGAAGGGGGTAATATTTGCTCTTACACCGGCCTCATCGTGATTGTGGTTGAATCCACAAACGCCAGGACGCCCAACGTGCGCCCGCAAAAGGGGTGGGGGAGGTTCAACAGTAAATCACAGGGGGATACAATCACAAGGCCAACACAAACAAAGCTACACAGACCAAACATAGGGAGGATCCACAAACTTCAACAAAACAGGACCGGCATCCCCAAAGCAGGAAAAACCGAGCGCGGACAGCTGGTGGCAAAAGGGCGTTAGGGCCTAAGGGGAATCCAAGGGGGACGGGCAATAAGTAAAAATCGCAGGTGAAGACCAAAGGGGGCGCGGCCCAACGGGGTGGTCCGTAACAGGGCACACAGCAACAAAACCACCTTGATACACAGTGAGGTAGGTCCCAACACGAGCCATCAGGGAGAACCTGGGGCGCTGGCCATCAATACGATAAAACCAATCCCCTGACCGCCGGGGATTTGAAGCCAGGGGGGACAAAAAATGAGCCTCAGAATATAAGTAACCAAAAAACCTCCGACAGTTGAAGGGTTTCGACTGCGGAAGAAAAAGGATTGAACAAAACCGAGCGACAAAGAAAGGGGGGATAATACAAAGGCAAAGAGTGCGCACGTCTCACGATGCTCATTGTTTGGGGGGGAAAAAAAACCAAAAAGTTTAATCAGCCTCCACCAGCTGCTACTGAGGTAAGCATTCAATCATTTGAAAAAATGCCCATCTTGGGGGTCATCCTAATTATTTATAAGTCCAGTCCGTAAACAGCGGAAAGTGCGCATCAAAAAACACGGGAGGATGAAAGAAAAAGCAGGTCGCGTGTAGAATCTCGAAAATGAAATATGTTCGGATGACACCACAACAGCAACGGACAAGTGGACAAGGGGATGCTGGCCATGGCTTTGAGCTCTGAAAAGTGGTGGGGATGGTCAAAAACCAGGGATGCAATCTGGAAAAGGGAAGCTGTGGCAGGATCTGTTACCCTATTTGTAGGGATGGGGGTGGAAGAAGAAGAGTAAAGCAAAGAGACATTAGGATCTGGTTGTGTAACGGAGATAGGGGGGTAGGGGGGAACGAAGGGACCCATAAGTCGCAAGAGGAAGTGGGGGACTGGGGTAGGGTTGGGGGCCAGAACTAAATGGGGCCATGGAGGCAGGGGGTGAAGTAAGGACGCCGGGGGGGACGACGATCGGGTGGGCCAATTGGGAAAACGGGGTGCAGAAAGTGCACCCGGATCAAACCGAGGGTGGGAAACAGATGTTGGAGGTGACGGAGAAGGGAGTTGGCAGACAGTGGTAACGGGAATAGGGGCCTTTATATGTGTACGGGATTGGGGTAGTCACAACAAATGGGCATAGGGTAATGGCGTGGATGACCCCTTGGGTGTCAAAAGGGCTCGGGAATACCGAAAGGGGGATGGAATACGCGATGGGAGTGTGCTAGGATTTATGGGGCTTTGGGGTTCAACAGGAAAGGGCAGACGTTCCGTGACGGGGTGGGAGGGAAAATTCAGGGGGCTGAAGGGAAGAAGCAGAATAAAGAGACTTATTTGCAAAACCTTGGTAGTGAGGGTCGGGGGTGGAAACATTTCTCTTTTTGCTGATCGTGGCGGTGTACAACGGGCCGCAGGGGTCTTCTCGGGGGGGGCAGAATTATGCGGGCAACTTATTGGGCCGATCACAGGACATATCAGAAAGGAGGGATGGGGGCACGAGAAGAAGTTGACCAAGGTAGTTTGAGTAAGACACAAAACAGAGAACAAGGGAGAGGACAGCTTTTATGTGGTATGGGAAATACGTGAAAAATACCAACTCAATCAGCCGGGGGGGAGACTCAATCACTCATCCACGGATGGAGAGAGAAATGTTGGGTGGGGAGTAAGTTGAGACGGGAAAAAAAAGTGACGGAATGGTGGGCCTACACCAAACCAGAGGAGGCAGGATGAGATCGGGGGGCTCAAAAAGTTTCGGCTGCTTAAGACTTGGGAGCTACTGACAAGGGGTAGGGGGGATATGATGGCATGTATGTTGTAGCAGAAAAGATGCGGCTGTCTTGAAAGGGGGGGAATGTCGTTTTTTCTGGGGGTTGGGACGAGTTATTGTGTCCGGATGGGAAAGTCCAAAGGACTGGGGGGAGAGGAAACGTGCGTCTATTCCTTGAGGGTGGGACTCAGAGATTCGTATTCGGCATTTTTGACGGTCATTGGGGTGGGTTACAGATACGTAGAAGGTATTAAGGGGGAGTAAGGAAGAAGGAGGTTTTCTCTGAAAAGAAAAGAACGAGAAAACAGCTGAGGAGAGGACAGAGGGTTAAGGACCAAAACGGATGGACAGGTAGGCCCCAATAAAAGACCAACAGAGGCAAAGAAAGATAGAAGGAAATACTCGGAACTGAATAGAAAGGGTGAGTCAAGGGTCCAGGCATGGGCGCAGGGACCAAAACAAAAGGAATGAAGGCGAATGCACAATACTAGGCGTCCTTGGGAGGTACAGCGTTGTGAGTTGTAAAGTGAGGGCCCGGTGTTCATAACCGCAAACTGATATAGGATGGCCGGGGCAAAGGAGGAGTGAATGCAGCTAAGGAGCAAAGAAATGGAAAGAGAGAGGGGAAAAAGGAGGGGCAAAATATGAGGGCCATGACTCTTGGAGTAAAAAGGTCTTGCTCGGTGAAAGAAGGGAGAAGAAAGGACCAGAAAAAGATGTAGGGGAAGGGGACTGAAGAACTAACAATGGCAATGTCCAATGTTATACCAAAAAGGAATACTGGAGGCCAAAAGTCTGGGGGAACAGACACAGAAAGAAGAAGGGCAAGCAAGATGGGGGATCTAAGAAAAAGATCAAGAGACAAGCAACAATAACTAAGGGTCTTAAAACCTGGACTAAAGAAAAAGGAACAATACTCACTTGGGGGGGAGCCACACCCGCCTTCAGCCACAACCTTCGGGAGAAAAGAGATCGTCAACTAACAAAATTCAATATTAGTAGAAAATAATTTGTCACCCTAAGGGTCGCGTAGGAAAGAGGGGGCGGACAAAAAAGGGGGTACGGTTGTAGACCATTTTTAATCAAACTTTAATTTTATTTTTTCCAAGTAGAAAAGCCGTTTACTAACGAAAATAAAAACTCTCTGCTGCGGCTGTAAAGTGTCTGGTGCCACCGACTTTGTCATCCAGATTCGTCAGGGGGAACGGTGAATAAATGGGCCCTTGCCACTGGGGAGTACAAGGCATCACATAAGTCGGGGTGAGGGTATACTTGTGTACTCTCAATCAAGAAAATTGACTCCAAGAAATCGCAAAAAGGACACACTGTGAACAGACAACATAGCGTCGGTCTCAGATCAACGATTAGAGGAGGGCAATATCACACGTCACGGGGGTAAGATACTGAAGATCAGTGCATGGCGGGGCAGTCGGTAAAGGACCCATGTATCATAAAACCTTGAACTAAATTAAGTCGTTAACTCGACGTTCAGTGAAGGGTGACAGGTCGAGTCAAAATAACCAGAAAACAACTTCCAACAGATATTGACAACCCCTCCCTAGGGGCAGTGTGTTGCAGCTGTAAAAAAGTAAAATAGCGCTTCCGCTCACGCAGTGGACGGTTCCAAGGGAATGGTTTGACAGGCGTGGGTGGCAAACTGAAGGAAGCAATGGTAGAGTGGGATAGCATTGCCTCCGTGGAAAGAATCCATCAGAGGTGTGATAAGGGCTACGTATAAAATGTGCATGAAGTGCGAGAACTGTACCCGGGATATTATGCGTTAGACAAATCGTAATATAAAAAAGTAATATAGGGGGTGAGCAAAAAGGTAAAACCAAAACTTAAACAAATAGAAGACGCGTAAAGAGTAGTCGACCTCATTACAAGGGATGGCGGCGGTAAATGCTGAATACCGGACCACTCTGTGGTTTCAAAAAGTAAGAGAATACCGAAGGAGGGCGATAGGAGTACCGACCAAAACCTCAAAACTAATCACAGAACAAAACGTCTAACGACGTGCGTCGACCAGAACACAACAGTTGGAAGAAGACCGTGTGGGGCGCTGCAAGGAGAACCGATAAATCATGCTGTGAAGCAAGACAGTGCCCACTCAGAAATTGAGCTGCTAAGGAAGGAATAGCACGTCCATCCTGGAAAAAACCCAAGGGGGCTCAAACAAGCGGGTTGACCTACATACGTGCGGAAGAGGTCGGTCAGACGGGTAATGATTCTCCCCGGGTCAGAAATGGTTACATGCTTAAATATAATTCTGTTGGAGGCTCGTGGACCACAGCAACGAGTAGCACAGAACAATAACAGCGGGGCATTAAGAAATCAATCGAGCAGAGGGACACCGAGCTAAAATAGGAGAGAATGAAAGAGTGGCCCCCCATTGGACAGGTCAACGAAAAAGAGATGTGAGAAAGTGGTATGAGAAATTAAAGTATGGATAAGGTCTTGGGGTAGACAGATTGAATACGATATCAGCCATATATATGACAAAAATAAAGAAGAGTCGTGGGGAACCAAGAAAAAATAGCCGGATGAAGAGTTGGGAAAAGAGCGCAAGTAAGCGGGAAAGCACTGGGGACGGGATCAAACAGAACTGGGGACCCCGTGGACAACCAACGGTCCGATTAAGGGGGGTGCAGGGGAAAGGGCCTCCAGCAGTGGCCAAGTAACTAGGTCCTCCAACCACCAAAACCACAAGGCGCAGAAATCACGCGGCTCCAAACGAGGAACAATCCTCTTCCTTAAACAACGCGACGCATAGGGTAACCCAGCCCACCCGAAAAAACCCTTTTGGGTGGGGCACCCCAATAAAACAGGAAGGATGCGTATGCTAGACACAAAGAATATACAACAAACCAAAAACAAAGAAAACCCCTAGAATTTCAGGTGCATGACCGAAGCAAAAAGTAACTCGCAAGAAACAACCGACCATACTAGCCATTATGAGAGTGACTCACCGTGGAAGGACAAAAAACAAACCAAAGAAAAAAGAAAAAAAACCACATACACCCCACATTGTGGTAGACTACCGCGCCACAATCCGTGAGTGCGCTAACACCACCCCGGCCCCAACTGATCGGCAAACCAAAAACTAGAAAAATACAAAAAAAAAACCTACCATTCAACCACAAAGCTTGTCCCGAAGGGTTAACCCAAAAACGACGAAAAGATGTCGTAATAAACACCAACCGTCCAGAAGGAGATTACCCAAAAGGGAACAGGACAAGGCTTCCAACCATCCAAAAAAATAAAAACAAATCCGCCCAACAAGGAGATCTGGCCCAAAAACAAAAAAAAGAGGGAGGACCCCTCACTTGGGGAATAGGATAAATAAGGTATCACAAAGTACGACAAAAAACTAACGTTGAATACAAAATAACACTGCCTCAGTTGGAGAAGATGTGCAACACACGGAAAAAGATTAACGGGGGAAAAAAAACGGGCAAAAAGACCAGTGGGAATATGATTCATAAAGAGGTTGGGAAACCAACAAAAAGAAGGGCAGATGGGGAGAAGAAACGCAAACGCAGTCCCCTATTAGAGAGACGACGTCCGTTGCAAAAGGAAACTGCTAGGGCAACCTAACTAAACTGGATTACTCTCAAGTCCAGCGCCCAGAGAGCTCAAGACAACAACAACAAGAGGAGGAAAAAACGGTAAGCAAGGATAGTATTCTCAAAGGGGTAAAAGAAAGTTAGGAGGAAAAACAAAGCCGGTTGGGGAAAAAGGAAGGAGCGCATAGGACAGGGGGCCGGTCTTCTCTGAAGCTAAGGGAGGGGTTTGTTGGGACAAAACCCATGATGCAGCTTGGATTCGAAACTGCAAGGGGATGTTACGTGGTTGGGTCTGGGGTTGGACCATCCAGATGCACAATCAAAAAAATCCGGAAAAGCGATGATTTTGGTAAAACCAAGATAAGGGGTAGAAAGAATCATGACGAAATGATTCCACTAAAAGAAGCCCAGGAGGAAGAATGGTGGACCGGGAGTGGGCCTCGGCCCTGGGGAACCCTGGTTGGAGTACCGGCCCGTGCCGGGTCCCTGACTCGGTGGGCCAAGTGGAACGTTAAACTCCAGGTGGTTAACATCTTTTGGCAAAAATGAGTTCAAACTGGGGCCGACAGGGGGAAGCCTTTGGGGATGGGTTAGTTCATCGAAGTTTTTAGGCACCAGTGCATGGGGGTCAGGGCGGGATAAACCTTGTTGAAGGGACAAACGAAATTAGACCCGAAGGGATATAACCCTGGTGGTAAAAATTGGATGATGGTGAGACCGGGGAAGAAGTACCTGGTTGTGGGGGTGGGTTACAAGGAGCTAACATAGGAAGAGGGAAGGGGACCCAAAGTGTTGAGGGTCGTTAGGGCAGGTGAGAAACATGGATTTGTAAGACGATGGAGGGGTACGATTGGCAAAAAGCCAGTGCACTGCTCGTTGGTTTTGAGGAAAGATGGGGTTACAAAATTTACTGGGCCGGATACGGACATAGCGAATAGGAGGGGGGGCCGCGAAGGGGTCAAGGAGGTTTTCAACAAGCGACAACTAGTAGGAAAAAAGAAGGTGAGGGTCAGTGGAACGAGTCGTGGGACACTAAACCTCAGGGAGACTGGTTCCCGATAATCATCTACGATATATGGTGGGTGGAAGTGGTGGGATGAGGTTGGGCTTAAAAATGAAGGGAGGGGGAAAACAACCAGAATGGGGAGAGAGTGGTCCAAGGGCCTGCGGTCTGACGAAAAATGCTGATTGGCGGGGCATGGTGGTGCGCAACCAGCTGGAAATGATGTCAGTGGGTTGGGTGGACTCAATGAGTTTGGGGCTGTGGGGAATTCCATGGGACCGGTTGGAGTTAGAGGAGGCAGGAGGGTGATAGAATCAGTCAGGATAGGGAGGTACAGGGGCCGGGCTGGGTGGAAAGTGTAGACCAATTCGTTGGTAACTCGGTACTGTGCAAGTTTTCAAAATGGGAGGTACAAAGGGTAAATGGTAGATAACACTGGGGATCGGTCGGGGGCGTGCACCAACAGATAAGTGCTCCAGAAACCTATAAAAAAGTGTGGAGCCGAGCTTCCGACTGGAAGACTCATGGTACTTGTCAGAGGAAAGAAAGTTAAGGAGGTCAGAAGCATAGCTGGAAGGTGGGTAGGGGATGGGGTAATTAAGGGCAGGGCAGACGGGGATGGGGCGTCGGGAGTCGATCACTTGGCATACGGAAGAAGAGACGAACAAGGCGATTTGGGTCGAAGTTCTTGGGCTGGAGAGTACAGTGACAATTCGGGAAAGAAGAGGATAACACAAGGGCCGGCAAAGACCTTAATAGAAACTGGACCATACAATTGGGCAAGGCCATATGGTAAGGAAACCTGGAAAAAAAGCTGGAGGAAAAGGTTGTACAAAGAAAAAGATAAGTGTGTGGAGTCTTAACTTATATCACGAGGGAAGAAAGAAACTACAGACAGGAGAGGACGACCAATGACTAGCTACTTTGGGTAATCCCACTCAGGCGAAAAAACCTTGAAGGAAACATACTCCTCACCCAAGGGGTAGTGAAAGAGAGAGTTGGTGGCCCGAAAGGGGTCTGAAGGGGGGCACCAAACAACAGGGGGGGAATATGGAGTCTTTTATAAAACAGGTGAAGGTGGGAAGACCCTTTTTTGGGTTCAGTCGATTGCATGAAAAGGTCCACAGCAACGGGATTTCTGGGGACACCGAAGGGGTCGAACAGTCGAACTTGTGGTATAATGCAATAAATGGTATGTTCTGAACATTCGAAAATGAGGCTGGGGGACTGGTGTACGGCGTCTCTCTCAGACCACTGCTAGAAATAAAAGCACCATTTCGCCTCAGATAAGAGGATGAATGAAGGATCTGAGGACAGACTTGAACTATCAAAAAAAAAAAAATAGACGTAGCACCGGAAAGCAGTACACTCACCCAAACCGGAAGAAGGGGCAATCCAATCTGGGAGGGGGGTTCCAATGAGCAATTAACGCAAGACAAAATTCCAAACGAAGGGGATTAGGGACACTAACTTGAAAAAGATAGACGGCAGGCCGGAGCTTTTGCAACTGTCGGAAACACGTCCGCATAGGAACTCAAGAATAGTAGTCGTTCTCGCCAAATCGTAAGGACGAATATCCTTGACAGGATAACGAAAAAAAAGCGTGAGGTATGGGACACTCAAAATGTAACCCAGCGGTCCAACGAGGCAAGAGAGAAGAGGGATCAAACACCCAACCGCAAAAGCTAGAGCAAATGTAACTTCCAAAAATCTGGGAATACGAAAGCCTAATCCAGGAAACTCAAGGACCAACAAACACATTCCATTGTAAGAAGAGTCTTGGCCAACAAATGTTTCAAACTGTCAGCAGAGTATCAGAAGAAGAGAAAAGTCCCTGGGACCACTTTAAGTATCACCTGTAAAAAAAATAGAAATGGGTTCCGGGAAACCATCTACTGAAGGGATTGACAATCTCATCCACCCCGAAAAACAAACGGGGAAAACAACCGTGGTTGAGGAGAGGCCCCACATATCAAATGAGTGGTGGTACAGGGGGGTAAGATTACTCTCAAAGACCCAAGTTTAAAGAACAGGGTGAGCAACAACGCTGGACCAAATGTTTCTCGCCCCAGAATCGCTTCCAGGGGGCTGGTATAATCATTCACATAAAAAATTACTTGATTCCGAAAATTAAAAGTAACCGAGCTCTGGGACACTGTCTGAGCTATGAATCTCCTCTCGGAGGGTACCCAAAAGAATGAAAGTTGTGGGCAAAAGCTGCCATCACACAATACACCCTTGGTGGGCACGGCAGGGCTTGTCTGGCTAAAAATAGGGGGTCCACAACGAACAAACCTCAGGACGTAGGGGCTTAGGGAGAAAAACAGCAAATGCGCAACCCTCACAAAGGTTAAAAACCTGGTCGGGGTATGACTGTTCAACGAGCCGAACATGGGGGGCCGCCTGCCCCCCAGATTCTACCAACTACAGAAGGGCCCTCCGTCGCAGCCCCCCCGGAAACAAAAGCTTTGAAACACACCCGTTAGAGAGAAAGGACACCACACATCTGTTAGCCAACGGGGCCTCAGGACAACTTTGCTTTAGCAGCTATCAACAAACCCGTACCACAAAGACAGGACAGGAAGGGGACTCACTACACCAGGCAAATATTGAAAAGAGGTGTGCTTTGAACCCAATCCCAAACCATTGCCACCAGGGAAATCCGGGGGATTATGTATGACGGGGTTGGCAACCGACACACTACTACTTTTGAAAAAAAGAGTAAAAAGGGCTATGGGCGACTAAGACGGCCAAACCCGACAAATGCACGGGTAGATCCCGGAAGCTGGCGAACAGGCATCCATTCATCAGGGGTAAAAAAAAACTCAGGTAAACAAAAATGCAAAGACAACGAGGTACCTTGAAGCATAACTTAAATGCGCAAATCCTGAATGTGGGGAGAAACTATGGGCTAGTCCTGAGCCTAAATATCACAAAA
>Ga0179593_1423088_pt1 | contig 11458 bp, 10 predicted proteins | sample CZODoug2_1_08_16_FD_185931 | JGI IMG/M metagenome (GOLD analysis project Ga0179593, IMG submission 185931) | Vadose zone soil fungal communities from Angelo Coast Range Reserve, California, USA - CZODoug2_1_08_16fungal (PacBio error correction) | ecosystem: Environmental > Terrestrial > Soil >...
ACTTAACAGTTTCGCTGAACTTCCGGCGTCGCCCACGGGGAGGGTAATTTCCGAGGCTAAGAACGGCGCAGAAAAACGAAAAACGCATATATAAAATTCGAAAGAAACGCCGAGAGACCAGGTGCGGGTCTTGCAGGGGAGGAGGGGGGGGATTGGACTGAAGGCGAAAGCGCCCAATAACAAAAACGGGATGGAAAAGATTGGGGGTAAATATCGAATCGATACGCAAGGTCAGAGCCTGCTTTGTAACTGGGTTACAGAAGGGAGGAGAAACCTAGGAAATAAAGGGCAAGTTCGCATATCTAAAGGGAGTCCAAGAGATATCAGGGGGAGAAAATGGACGGACCGCTGGGGCGACTATCACGAAAGATATCTACTCGGGACGGTCTTATGAGAAGCCTTTTCAATGGTGTGATCCTGGGATAGAAAGGGGGCTGGACAAATTCATGGATCCGTAAATTCGGTGAGAACCTCACTTATCGTCAAGGGAGCACAAACCTGAGACCTTGGGGGCAGGAAAAAGACTGGAAGGCGATAAAGGGGAAGGGGCTTGGGTCACCTGGGTAGGACTCGTCAAAGAAAAAAAAGCAAAAAGCAGAAACTAATTGGTGGGCGGAACTGGGGGGTTGGATGTCTGACAGGTGGAAGATGCCGAGAGTTACAAACACGCGGGGGCACCATCCGCCTAAGGACTGCAGGGCGCGAGGGCGGTGCAGAATTCTAAAGGAAAGCGCGAACATTCAAGGGGGGTAGCGAACGGGGGGAGTGAAGCCGTGGACGAACCGTCCCCATGGCTCAGCGAAGAAATCCGGGGATGAAAGTTTCAGAAAAAAGAAAATAAAGGTTGGGAAGAGTGGGGGGAATGATCAGCAGAGCTGGTAAAAGCTACTTTGCGGTTCGCCAGGACGCGGAAGGAAGGGCTGAATGGGCCGTTTGAAGCGAACTCGGCAGACTCAGGGTGGACTCGAGGTCGCGTGCGGGGAACGTGGAAAACCCATGTCGCTCGAAGGCTCGGAGCCTATCGAGAATACTAGGCGAACAGAGCCGCAAGACAAAAGCAAAGGGACCGCATCGATGTGCACGGGTGGTGGGGAAAGAGCCATCCTACGAGATGAGGTAAAAAACTGAGGGAAGGCTCCGGATGCCGATGCATTGACACGGAGGGGGGGCCGCAATTCCCAGAAAGGGGGACAAGCCGAAAAAACAAAGGGGTCAGGAAGTACGAAAGTGTTGGTAAAAGGGGAAAGACGTAAAATCTCTCTAAAAAAAAAACGGGGGAGGGAAAGAAAAAGCTGGGGAGGGAAAATGAAACAAAAACATCACTAAGAAAGGTGTTAGGAAGGGCCGGACGGAATGGCTTGGGCGCGGAAGATGTGCGGCAAAAGAGAAAGTGAAGACGAAGAAAGCGAATCCGGGGGGGAGAGCAGTCCCCTAAAAAGCCAGACTCCGCGGATCCCAAAAACTTAAGCTAAAATACCCAAACAAACCCGGTGACTCTGGAAGAAGGGACCCCCCTCCGGAGTAAAATCTTATCAACGCTCGGGGGAAGCCTATGGGTCGTCGAGCGCTGGTTACAGAGTGGGTGGGCGTAGAAGGGCAATCCCCCGCCAACACTGCTAAAGTCGCTGGGCAACTGAAACGCTAGAAAAAACGAGAATCATTGAAAGGGTCAACAGTAAAACGTCCTGCTGATAAAGAGGGGGGAACAGAACCAGGATGCTCAACGGGGATTTGATAGAAAGACGGTCGCTGCGAAGAGGGTTTAAGTGGGGGAAACGGCGACATGAAAACCAGTGGGGCGCTCATGCAATGAAGAGCGGGGTCGCGCGTCTATGTTCTCCAAGAGCAAGGGACGGGAGCCCTGGCAGACGGACAGGAGATGGGGATGCACCCCCCGGGAAGCGGATCGAAGAAGAGGCCACAAAAGGGGTCGACAGGGAGAAACAACAGAGGCAATCCCTGAAGAGAGACTAGTGAAAAGAAGCGAACTCGCTAGATCTATTTGTGCCCTGCAGGAAACGCCATCAAGAGAGCCAGGCTGGACACTCCAAGCGGATGATAAATGGGAAAGAACTGTGTGCAGATTCACGCGAAGGAGCCATCCGATTGGCCTGTGGGTTAAGAGATGAACGTGGGGCACCAGGCAAGTTGAACGGGCTAAGCAGACGGCAAAGCGGAAAAGATCGTGAGACATGGCTCCCAAGGGGATTCGCCAAACTACGACCGGGTGCATGAAACCCTTAGGTGGTATTAAAGCCAACGTGAGGGACCTGGGGGTTGAAGACCTTGACTTCTTAGAAAACTACAAAAAAAAAAAACGAAAAGACGATAGGGGACCGGATGATATGATACAAATACCAAAGGACGCCAATCATTTTATTCATAGGTATGGAAAAGCTACAAAAGAGAGAACCAGAGCCACATAATCGGCGTCAAACCGGATTACAGTCAGGGGAAGTCAAAGGATTACTGAAGAGTAATTCGCGGTGGACCGACTTGAAACTAAAAGGGTAACATACGAAAGGTAATACTCCAACAGTTGGGAGAGAAAGGGGCCTTTCCGCAACTGAGATCTCCTTAGGAGGCTGTACGCAGATCATCATTCCATCGATAACGGGAGAAGGCAAAGACTTCAAAGGGGAGGGACAACTTACCGAACGTTAAAAAAGGGGGGACCTCATGAAACACAGGGGGAGGCAGGGCTGGGGAAAGTCTATATACGTAGAGAAGTGGGCTCAACACGATCTCTAAAGCTCCGGAAAAAAACGACCATCGGGTGGGCGGAGTAGGGCAGTACGAAGAAAAGAATGAGAACAATATAAAATTCTCTGGAGGCCACAAAGCCTCATCGGGAAATCAGGGGGGGAGGCCATTCCGGAAGGAAGAATTCATGGGGAAAAAGGCTCGAGAAGGTCAGCTGCAGTCAAGGCAAAAAGTCAAGTATAAAGGTTCCCAGAGGGGGTAAGTACACAATAAAAATGCTATCTTCCCCTCGGAACAAGTCAGTGGCTTAGGAAGAGGCATGGATCGTTCAAATCTCGGGAAACGAAAGGCTCCCGTCTATTAACCCTGGCGTCGAGTCGTGAACTTAGCCACAAGCCCGCCGTTTGATAAATAAATGGATGTGGACCTATAAGAGAAACAAAGAAGCAAGACTAAAGGACAAAGAAATCCGAGTTAAGCTCAAGGTCCCCCTATTTGGAAAACTAAGCACTCGAAGAATCTGGGTGGACGAGGGGCAAAGGAGCATTTTCGGAAAGCGTGGGAAATAAGGCAGACTCTATCAGGCAATCTGAGACGACAGGCAGACAACACGTCAGCCACTAAAAACTGTAGAATACATTGCGGAAGTAGAGAAATGCGGGAAACGGCGAACTGAAGTTAAAGAGGAGAAACGGCGCGTAAAGGGGGCAGAAGGGAAGAGCCGAAGCTTAATCAGGCTGGAAACAAGAAGACGCTCTTCTAAAAGCGGGTAGTCGAGAGGCAAGGGGAACTGGGAAAACCATCGTAAAGTTGACCCCGAAGATGACGGTGCATCGATAGGAAAGTATCACGTATCTGTGGAAAAAGGGGGAATTAGCACACGAGTCATCGGAAAAAGAGGGAAATGAGTTTGTGAGAGGAGGGGCGGGGGGGCCCGGCGGAGAAAGAGGGAAGAATCGTGCTACTCACACGTAAATTTCAAAGAAAGAAAGTCTTAGGAGTTGAGGAAGTAGAGGATCGAAAGTGCGTACGCTGGAAACGGGGAGAAAGAGAAGAATGAGAACAACAACAGTAGAGGAAAATTGAATAGAGATCAAAGAGCGTAAAAAATCGAGCCTCCGCCAAGGGGCACCCATATCTTACCGCATGAGACTAAAAGTCAGATTTATAGGCGCAGCAAGAACAGGAAATGGAAATTTCTGGTACGGGACTCCTAAGGCAGAAAAATGCAAAATCTAACGCAGGCATAGATCTGGGGTCCGATCCTTGGGCCTAGAACAAACTCGAAACAGTCTCTTGCAAAAGGGGCAGCTAGGAAAAAATAAAAACCTGGTTGTGAACAATCATGTCCTTTTACGTCAATAGTACTGGGTGCGCACCTTGAACTACTGAGACGAATTAAAAGTCGTCTCTTGGGTTGCCATCCTATCCTCAGGAGTAGCAAGCTCAATAAAGCATCAAGGAGAAGGCATTATAAAGAGGCTCATATAGAGGGAAATTTGCAAAGCAGGCTCCCTCCAAAAAATACGATTGTATCCAGATCGTTATGTTTGAGCTACATGTCTTTTTGGGACCGGAAAGCGTAAATTGGAGTTGGGGCTGCTCTTCAGCGCCGCGAACATGCGGGGGTTCCTTAAAGAAAGCGGAACCCGAGGATAGTGGCAGGGGCCTCCGCGTGGAGTTTTGCGAAAGGGGAACTCTAATTTGGTAAAAGGTGCTGAGAGGAGGTAAGCTACTTGGCTCGGTTTCTCCTATCAAAAGACAAAAAAGACCGTTCAGCTAGCGCACAGGCGGACTTTGGGGGGCGACGTCTTCAAGAAATCTAGACCTCGTGAGGGGCGAGTGAGCTGGGGGTGTTGAATAGAGAATCCGATCACCATGGGGGAACGGAGAAGCCTGCACGGGAACGAAGGAGTCACCCAGACACAACGGAAATTAGCATTCAAAGAAAGGTAAGGGTAAAAAGCCCCCTGGGCATGTAGGGTCTGGGCAAGGCGCGCGGACGGAATCGCAGTTGCAAACAACGAGCAGAAAAACCAAGGTCCGCACAAAGGTGGGGTCCAAACTCTACCGACGCAACGCTGCGTAGGGGGTCGCACGAACTGAAACGGATCAGTTGGACTCGCGTACTAAAAGGATAGAGGAAACGAAGTAAAGCTCCCAGAGGGCGAAGGGGCCAGCGAGACGAAGTATTGGGACGTAACTGCGGGAAAAGACGGGGCAGAGGACATCACTGCGAATGCCCACGGTGAGCAGAGACAGATTCGGGTCAGCATTTCAAGAAGCCAAAGAGCGTTGAAGATGGGAAATTCTCGATGAATTCCAGCGTGCGCGAAGTATCGTCTACGGTGGATACGCCTGTTGTCGTGAAAAAGGGGAGGGGGTAAGTTTAATTTCGAACCCGGAGCACAGGCATCGAATCGGAACCGAGACGATACCGAATTACCAGAGAAGGAAAGTATTCCATAGGCATGAAGCTGTTCGGGGGGGAAGCGGAAGTTTATGGGGAGGACGAGGCAGACTAGGAAACCGGGAGGGGCCGTTGGGCGGAATTGTGGAGATTCGAAATCGCATCGCGGCAGAATCAGGGAGGGGCGTTGTAAATAGATCCAGCCGAGGGGACAAAGAAGGGGGGGGACTGATGAAGGGAACTCCTAATCAAGGGTCATTCAGCGAAATACGTGGGCAGAAAAAAGGGGAAACAGGTTCGGGAATAACTTTTGGGGGGAGGACATGAGAAAAGCAAAGATCAGCTCGCGGCCGTCCTCTTGAAAAAATCAAAGGTAACCTGGAAAAGTGAAACTGGGGAGACTCAAAGTGGCGTTTTCTGAATTTAACGGGCCTGACGGGCGGGGAGTCTGATTTCGATAAAATAAAGCATGCAAGTCTGGGAAGATCAACCGCATGGACAGTGAAAGGGGGGATTTTAGCCCGGCAGGTGAGTCTAGAAGGCGAGTGCGGTTGGGGGGGAAAAGGCCTCGATCAATCGGTAACCCAAGGAGAAGAGTACCGGTCCCCAAAAAGGAGGAAAAGGAGGAACCAGTTCCTGGCTGGAAGAGGGGTGGGGGGGGTACGATGTCTAGGAGAAAAGGGGGGGCTAGGGGGAGAACACAAGACGGGTGCATCCACCGAGAGAAGACAGTCGATGTCACGATGGAATGAGACGATGGATTGGGGGGAAATAAGCAAACGGACCCGATCGCACCCAACAAACAGCCCGTTGATGTGCCTTGATGGTGGGGGGTGCGAGGTGAAAAGTGGTGGATCGAAGGGTGCAAGGGCAAACGGGGGTGGGGGGGGGGGTAAAGGCAGGGGGGCGGCGGAGAAAAAAGGGGGCGCGCGAGGAGGAGGGTGTCGGGACAGCAGCAGGAAAAAAAAAAACTGCCGATGCGGGAAGAAAGAGAAATAGGTTTCGCATAACGGCGGTGATTAAAGATTATCCGAGGAGTAGGATGGATGGAACTGTAAGCCAAAGGATTGACAGTGAAGCGCTGCGAAAGAGCGGATACTGGAGCATTCTTTTAAAATCGACTTCCTGGTCGCAGGTGTTAGTGGGCCTTAGCATGGAGCGGGCTTTGCATCGACCCAGTCAGAACTTAGCAGGCCCACACCTCCTTATCGTAGGAAAACAATCTATTCGCAAAATATCCTCGGGGAAGACCATCTGCGGGAAGCCTTCAGGGCTTCGGTGCGGATGTCTGCGAGGCAAAGGTGATCAAGAAGTCCAGAGACCCGGGAGAAGGAAGGGGACATGAGGGGAGCGCCCAACTTCCGGCGAGGGTAAAGAAGTGGAGAGCGGACTGGCTTTACGAAAGTAAAGGAGGAGGCCCAAGAAGGGTTACCGTCAACGTTTGACAAGACCAGGACTTTGATGGGGGGGCTCAGGGGTTGTAAAAAGAAAAAGAAACTTGAAAGATCAGATCTCAAAAACAAAGGATGAGAAAAATGTGGGAGCTGAGAACCTTTTAAACACAGAGCACCAGAACGAACGGCATTTCGCTGACAACAGGTTAAGTACATGGCTTGGCCTCGATCATCTAAAGAAGTCTACTACATGTGCTACACAAGGGAGGCGCGCGAACCTAGCGATGACCCTCATGACCTACTAGAACGACCCGGCGGAGCCGCAAGTCTTAGCATACCGAAATCCAACCTCGGGAAAGCGAAAATAAAAGATACCACGTCAGATGAGGAATGAACCGCAAAGGTGGAACGAGAAAGCTGTGTTCGCCTAGAAAATGGGACTCGTTAGCGTCAAAGGGAATAATTTGTGGTAAAGGGCAAAAGACAGAGAAGCGAGGCAAAGCAGAAACATCGAACATGATTAGATGTGCAACGTCTATCGCACAAATACGAGAGAGCGCCTGTCCGAATTGGACACATTCGAGGGGGGGGAACAGGGAGAAAGCCCATTCTAGAGAGGTAAAAGAGCACAAGACGGGGCCAAATCACAAGCTTCGTTGATCCCCAAGGGGCGGTCGGCTTTGTTAGGAGCAGGGGGGGGTGACTCGGGTTATTCAGTACAACTATACAGGAGAAAAAGTGAAGAGACACTTAAAAGAAAGACGGGGCCCCGCGGGTGTACCTTTTCAAAAAGGTGGTCACCAAACGAATACCTCGTCGCGCCCGGCAGCTACGGGAGGTCGGGGAATGGGAGAAACAAATAACGTTGTAAAGCGAGCGAAGCATCAGGCCACCCTGAGATAGAAAAAAAAAAAGAGGCCGACAAGACATTCGAGGGGAGCAGGATGTTAGGTAAATTACTAATTCCATCGGGGGAACGATGAGGCGGTTAACAAGAAAGGAGGAATAAGAAACACTAGCAAGGGGCCACTCCATAACGGATCACATGGTGTTCGATACTCCAGAAATTGACGAGCGGAGGGGGCATCGAAAAATCGAGTAACGCCGCTGTCACGGAACTGGGCAGGAAAAACCTTTAGCATCACCAAGGACCAAAGCATGTGAAAAGGACTCGGGAAAAGCAGACTTAAAAAGCGAGAAAAGACGCACCTCAGGGTATCATTAAAGAACCAAGGATGCAGCACTTTATGCAATACAACGATTGTAGGAAGGGCCCGATCATTCAGTGGATCGAGAGAGCGGCTTCCACTCTGGGGGGTGATCCCTCACGTCTTCTGGAAGTCTATCAACGCCGATCGAAGGCGCCGATGCTATTAAAAAGGGGGAACCTAACCCAAGCCGTGGACATGACTTCCGTGTTCTGGACTAGCAAAAAGCCCAACAGACAAAAACGGTAAAGGGCACGACAAAGAGTAGGGAACCAATTTAATCCTCGACTGGGGAGCTTCAAGGAATAGTAGAGGGTGGAAGGGCGGCTCGAAGGGTGAGGCCAATCGGGAACAATACTCCACAAGGGGAGACCAAGTCCTTTTTCAGGGGGGAAAAAGTTGAGATCTCGGTGGAGGGGCAGAATTCGGGCCGATCAGAAAGGAGAGAAAATAGAAGGAAGACGATGCAAAGATGAGTCGCGGACGGGGCCAAGGAACGAAGGGTCGAATGGATCAAGAGGTGGGGCTAGGGAAGAACGTGAGGACATTCGGAAAGAACGAAGAGAAAGGGCAACACGATCAAGTCTCGATGCCAAGACAGAGGCGGTAGAGAGGAGGGTGGATATCCGAGTAGTACGAGGCCACACGTCTCTTTAAAAGTGAGTGCGACCCCACTAAGCCGCACGGAGGAAGTCGTAGGGAATCCAGGGTGAGGCACTGCAGGAGGGGATACGGGATCGTGGGTACTCGAGACAGGGGATATCAGAGAGCAATGTCCAAAAAAATAGCCGCAAAGCATCTAGCCTGGTGAAGAAACAAAGGGAAGACCATTAGGACTGCTCACATCAGGTTGGCAGTCGGAACGCAATGTTCATTACAGCGAGAAGGGTAAGTGATCATGGCAGACATCTAATCAACCGAAAGTAGCCCCAGTAAGACCGATTAGTCAGTTAGTTCAGGAAAGGGAAAAATACAATCGACTTGGGGGGGCAGGAACGCGAATAGGGTACAGATGAGAGACTACAAAGAAAAGGACGCTCTAGGACTCCAAAAAAAACAAATCTCGGTAATCAGAAAGGTCCCAAAGGATGGTAGTACCACCCAACCCGGCGATCATCTGGGAGAAAGATGGACAAAAAGGGAACTACGGGAGGGCGATGGGGAAACTAGAAGCAGGACGAATAAAATCGGGAAAAGAGTAAGGCCTGCAAAAAACATCCTTGCTCAAGAAGACTAAAGGCTGTAGAGAGAGGAAGAAGTAGGATTGGAGAGGGAGGAGAAAGGACTGATATCTTACAGATTTCAGCGAGAAAGTCAAAACTGAGAGAAAAGGGGCTGGATAAAGACGGATTATAAGGCATTGGTAAGAACATCTCCTCGCTTGACGAGGGTCTTGAGAGGACGAAGGATAAGGAAGGAGACTGCGTTGGGTGGAACATCTGTCCAATGCCCTGAAGTTGACAAAAGAAGGGGTCGAAACGAAACGTCTATTCCCAGTCGAAAGATAATGTTTAGGGGGCACTTCCCCGACTACCCGGGGAATAGCATCGAAGGGGGCGGAAATCAGTAAAAGGGGTTTGAAGGAGGGGCACGGGGGGTAGTGCTACGAGGATGGGATGTCTCCTTTCACGGGCTTTCCCTCTGAACTTAAGGGTCAATAGGATCAATTGCAAGAATGTTGTGTAAGAAACATCGGCATCGACGTGACGGTCCGATGGGGACCAGGTGGCGCCTCTCTACTAAAAAACCACAAAGTAGGAGGAAAAAAGGAAGGGAGGGCGCACAAACTTAAAGCGGTGAACGTTAACGTCGACGCAGCCACACGGGGATCTTGAGACACAACAGAGCTGGAAGACATTATTGAGATGAACGGTTGAGAGGAAAAAATGCCAAGGGAGGGACAGGCCGACTTCCAAAAAAACGAGTCAGCGGAAAAAAAACCCCTCTACCACCAAGCCTTATAAATCGCATGCCGAGGCCGGTGCCGCGACGGAAAAAAGCTTAAAAGGAAAAGTAGACGGCAGAGGACTTCTATCCTCAAGCAGGAGGGGGGAATCAGGGGCATGAAAGGTTCGAGATACTTGCATCAAAGGAAAAAAAACATATTCGAGAGAATCTAAAGAGACCGATCTGTAGGGGGGGGGGGGGGTATGCAAAAGAAAAGGCCGAATGACGGCTCGCCGATCATCTCTCAGGGAAGAGGGGAAGTAAGTACATTCCTCGCAAGTAGGGGCTCCTACAGAATCGGGGGGGGGGGGGGGGGGGGGGGGGGGGGGGAAAAAGGGGGGGGGGACTGGGGGAACAGCGGGGGGGGGGGGGGGGGGGGGGGGGGGGGCATCCGAAAAGGAGGAGTCGACAGATCTTTATGTAGGTTGGGGAAGGAGAGCTTAGGGGTTAAGAGAGACCGAGAGGGAAGGGGAAAGAGGAGTAGAAACACTGCCTTCAGGTTAAGAGCGCAACATGCGTTCCTTTCGAACAGCGAGAAAAACAAGATTATCTCGGGGGTAGGGGTGACCGAGAAGCAAATGTTGGAGATCGGAGGTGTGATGGAGGGGAGAAATGAAGGCTGCCGATAGTCGTCGAGACCAGAAAAAACATCCCGAGAGTTCTGGAAGCGAAAAATGCAGGTGTTGCAAAGGAGTACTCAAAGAAAATCGACAAGAGGGCGGGAAATAGCCAGGAACTTTCTTTGAAGGGGACGTGAACAATGGGGGGGGAAGCGCAACGAGGACGAAGGAGGTGCCCGAAGGAACACCAGGAGGTGAGCATGTCTCGTTCGAGGGGTAGCAAACTCTATCAGGAATGTCGTGAGAGGGGTCAGTGCTAAGGGTAAGATCGAGGGGAGTAACGCAGGCCCCTTAGCCCTGCAGGGGGGCGGCACCCGGAACGCAGTCGTACTCCGAGGAGGTTTTGGTTTCAAAGAAAATCGAAAAGATAGGTGGAAACGACTATATCTCGCACAAATCCGAGCAAAGCAGCTGAAGGCGCGCGAGACGAGAGGGTTGAGGAGAGGGGGGGGAAAAGTCGATAAGTAATAGCTACCGCGCACGAGAATGTCGCCCAACGCGGTGGAAAGATAGGGAAGATTCGAGAAAAAGGGGCCCAGGCCGGCCGAGCTATTGAGAGGAGGACGTTAGACTATGGCGAGAAAGGAATTATCGGCGAAAAAAACAAGGCTAATGACCGGTTTGCGAAAAGCCGGCGTCTCACAAGGGGGGAGTGGGGGGTCCGATGCGAAACTTGCGGAAAGGAGGGAAGATAAGTATACTGAGAATCAAACCGCCGGGAAGTCAAGAATCTTTTTCATTTCACGAATCGGGGATTGGGAAGGTAAGTCTCGGAAATCGCCGCCGACAGGGACCCGAACTTTTGAGGCATGGGGTGGCCGTTCGAATCGAGTCGGGGCCTTGGGACAAAAAAAATCATAGTAATAGATAAATGACTAATTAGGAAAAAGAGTTGGCAGACCTTGAACCTTGAGAGGAACTCGAGAACCTGGATTGAAGAGAGAGAGGTGAGAAAGAACAGGCGTAAGCCCTGTTTTATCTCCTTATAAGGCTGAGGATATACTGTGGCCTTAGGAGGGACAATAAGGTAAAAGGGGTCCAAGGGGCCTGGGTTGGATCAATGTGCTTTCCTGCGAGTGAAGTGAAACAAAAAGAGTTATCGAGGGGCGATGACCAGAAGGATGGCAAAGGTAGGAGGAAGCAAAGAAACCAGTCTTATAGGGAAGGGCGTGGCAA
>Ga0179593_1459945_pt1 | contig 11458 bp, 11 predicted proteins | sample CZODoug2_1_08_16_FD_185931 | JGI IMG/M metagenome (GOLD analysis project Ga0179593, IMG submission 185931) | Vadose zone soil fungal communities from Angelo Coast Range Reserve, California, USA - CZODoug2_1_08_16fungal (PacBio error correction) | ecosystem: Environmental > Terrestrial > Soil >...
GCAAAGAAGAAGTCAAAAATGAAATGTCAGAACGCCGGGGGAGGCACGTTCGCAGCGGGGGGTCCCACAGGAATGGAGCTGTTTTAAAAAAACACGGCCAGCAAGAACGGATTGGGTGAAGTGAAAAAAAAGTTGCGGGGTGTTGCGAGCTTACAGGAGAACCGGAGACTCCCTCAGTGGGTTCAAGAAAAGCTCCTGGGGGGAAACTGGCGTCAAAAAAAAAGGGAACCCGAAGGGAAAAAAATGGGGTTTGAGGGAAAAAGGGGAAACACCCGGAGGTGTTCTAAATTGGAACAAGAAAATGAGCAGGTTCCTCGAAAAAAAAGGTGGAAGTGTGGAGGGGAACAGAAAAAAAGGCGAGGAACAATTGCACCGGTGGGAGATGAAGCAGCACCGTCTACTTGGCGGAGCGGTAAACGTGAGGAACAGAGAGGGGGATGAAAAGCTGATCGAAAAAAGTTAAGGTCGCTCGGACTTGCCAGGGGGGGTTCAATGTACCTGACCGGTGGGGGGGCGGCCCTTAGAGGAAAAGGATTGATGAAAAAAATTAAAAAAAGGGATCTGAAAAAGTTGGGTTGCTTGTTGGTGGGTCGGTCCGAAAGGGAAGGGGGAAAGCAGAAGAGAGACGAACTCAGATGGACTTACTTTGTGGGGTGTGGGGAGGGTAAAAGGAAGAGAATTGTCAAGGCAAAACGCAAATTCACCAATCCAGGGAAAAGGAGAATCAAAGACGAAAGGGGGGAAAGCAGGGGGGAGCTGGGAAGGCCGAAAGACTGCGTGTGAAGACCCAAAAACGAATGACTTGGCGGTGCCAGGAGTTTTTTTGTTGAAGGGGGCTTCGGTCAGAGGAGGGAGGAAAACGAGTCTCAAAGCCAGGGGGAACCGAAAAAGGAGCAGAAGGCTTACGAATTGTATACTGGGGACCAGCAAGGGGGGGGAGAGTTTACGAAAGGCAGGGGTTAAAAGGGGAGGGACGCGAAAAAGGGGTACCAAACGCTAAGTGCTGGTGACCTACCTGGAGCTTTCCGTGGGGGGGGTTGGGGAAGAAAACGGGGCGACGAAAAATGACTGCAAAAAAGCCTTTATCTGGCACTAAGAGTTGCGAAACAACACCGTTCAGGGAAGGTGGGGGAAGAAGGGAGCAAAGGGGAAGGAAAAAGGGGGTGATGAGGGGAAGGGGGGCGGAAAGCCACTCCAGGCGTTACTGGGCGGGCGGTGTGACGAATGAATAGCAGCAAGGAAAAACGAGCCAAGGAAGCGAGTAAGACTTGGGGGGAAGGGAGAGTACTCAAACCAAAACTCGTGAAAAACCTAACCCGGCAAGCAATTTCGGGGGTGCGGCCAAAAGAGCCCGAACAGGAATTGAAAGGGGTAAGACGCGGCAACCCACAGAAAGTTAACGGCAGAAAAGAGGGAACTGGTGTGAAGAAGTCTGCAGTGGCGAAGCGATGAAAGAAAAAAAGGCCGACGATTAGGCCTTCAGCGGGGCTTGGGACCGCTAAATAGAAAGTACGAGATAAAACACAGGGAAAAAGAGTCTGATGCAAAAAAAAAAAAAAAAATTTCCTCTGGGAGCTGAGATGGCATGGGGGAGGGGGGGGGTAAAGGGGACAACAAAAGTTGAAGGGAAAGCATACAACACGGAAAACTTGGGTCCTGCGGCAGATTGGCAAACTCAGACAAGCGAAAAGGAAGAGCGTTGCTGACCAGCGGGAGGGGGCGGAAAGGGGGGGAAAAAAAAAACGCATGTTGCAAAGACATTTGCTGCAGGGGACTGGCGCAAACAAGAAAAAAACGCATGGGCCGAATGGGGAAATGCGGCATGGGCGACATCTGGAGTGAGGTATAAAATGAACCGAGGCAAACGGCGGGCAACGAACGCCCAGAGATTCAACCTATGAAAAAAGGGGGGGACGCGCGAAAGACCATCCGCAAAGGAGAATGATGCATGAGCAAGTTCCTTTCCGGAGGAAAAAAAGGGGGAAACCGAAAGAGCCGAATTTTGACGCAAAAAAGGGGGAAATCCCAGATGAGAAAAAAAAAAAAAAAAAATGGGTGCCGCAGGAAACAGAGGATTCCGAGAATTTCGAAGGACGGGGGGAAATGAAGTAAAAAAAAGACGACACGAAGTTGCAGCGGAAAGCATGCCTGGTATGTGTTGTTAGGAGACAAAATGCAACGGAACAACGAAGGAATCGGGTAGAAAACCGGTGGGGCGGAAATTACGGAGGGACGAAGAATGGCCACGGAACTAAGTAAAAAAAGGGACCCAAAAACCGATTGAGGGGTCGAGAGGGGTGGTGGGGGGGTAGAAGGCGCCCCCTCACTGCAAACTGAAAAAAAAAGGGAGCAAGAGTAGCTGAGTCAGACGAGCAAAAGGGGAAAGTGGTTACATGAAAAAAAAAAAAATGCAACATCAGGAAACGAAAAAGAAAAAAGGGGAAAAGAACGCAGGGGGAAAGGTCCCATTACGCAAGTGTTGTACTAAAAAAGGGGGACACAAAATACAGAGATATTTCGACATAAGGGTCCAACGGACCACGGCTGGGGGGCAACGGGGGTGGAAGGGAGGGCAACCACAAAGACGTTTACGAGAAAAAGGGGTTTGGGGACAAATAAAGCGGAAAACGGTGGGGACTGAGCGGGCATCCGGGAAAAGGGCGGGGCAAAAGGGACAAAAAAGGCCACAGAGAAGTTGAAAAAAAAGAATATAGAAGAGAATCGGCACAATTGCCCGGGGTGAAGTGGAGTAAATTGTTCGAAGCGCTAAAAGAAAAGGCTCACGAAAAAAAAACCACAAGGGGGGGCTGAAAGCGGTCCAGGGAAGTCGGGGGGCAGCAGAAAAGGTCGGTAAAGAAGGTTGGGGAACGGAGCTTGGTCAACGAGCCATGAAGGCGGTTAAAAACAGCACGGATTTGTGTGCGATTTGGAGAACCGCATCGGAAAAAAAGAAAAAAAATCAACCAACAACGTAAAGAAGAAAAAAGAGTGCGCAATATGAGGAAATCAATGATGGAAAAGATCGGGGCCAGACAAAATTCGTCCAGCATCCTTCATGGCGAATGATGACCTCAGGAAAAGGGTGGAAAAAAAAACGCCAAAAAAAAGAGGGCTCAAAGATGGGGGGAAACTTCAGCCGGGGCCGGTACGCGCAAGGGGGGCACGGGACCGAGGAGCAAAAAAAACCGGACGCTAGATCTCGACGACAACGGAAAAACCAGGGGGTGCAAAGCCTACCAAGCAAGGGCCCTCGAGAAAGGGGAAAGGGGAATCTCGCCGGTCGGGAGAAAAAAAGCAGTGATGGAAGGCCACTATGTTCCAAACAAATGTAGAGAGCGGTAAAAGGGGACGAACTAAAAAAGGAAATCGAAAAGACGGCGGGGAAAGAAAGGTCCACACCTCAAAAGAAAGTCAGTTTGTCGGGGTTAACAAATGTCAGAAAAAGAATTTTGTGTGATAGACTAGTAATAGGGAGCACGGCGTACTTTCAACGTCGGAAATTCTTTCACGGGGGGGGTTCTGGGAAAGGGACAAACGCTTTGGCTAAAAGGCTTTCACAACGATTAACGTTTGGTGGAATGTATAAAAAAGGGGGGTGGTTGGTTAAAGACGGCGGAAAACGCGAGGACGTTATCGGAAAGTTCACTGCAGAGGCCTGCATGGGGATTTCCGGGAAAAAAAAGAAAGGGGGAGGCACAAAACCGAAAAATAAACAGGGGGGACTTTTGAAGAATTAATGGTCCCCCACGCCCTCGTCACCAGACACCGTCATAAGAATAAAGAAACGGGAGGGTTGGGGTTTTCCTTGTGCACGCGGGGTATCAAACATAACACCGATAACACTGCGCCCCTGGACTCTCAAATCGTATGAAAGGGGAACACGAGAGGAAATATCGAAAAGGGAGGGGTAGAAGCGGGCAAACTCGAACATAGCCCTTATCTGCGGCACAGTAATGACACAGAAGCCGAACGGCAACGGCGGAGAAAAAAAAGTCGGCGCTGGCGAAAGGGTGATTTTAATGGGTCAGGAAAGGCATCACAACAGAAATCAGAGCGCGACCAAGGGAATAGCGGAGGCCGTCTTGGCTAGATGGCCTTAAAAGACATTGAAACTCCAGCGAAAACGAAATTGCAAAGAGTGCGCACAAGTCACCAAGTCACTTGGCAAAGAAAAAAACTTGGTCCCGGAACAACCAAGCAAAAAGAAAAGAGGAGGGAAAACATGGGCCACCGTCCCAATTTTGCGGGAGGGACTTCAACAGAACCGGAGTGAAACGCTCCGGGCTCCAACGAAAGTGGCCTCGTACGGGGAAAAAAGGTACGCGTGGAGGTAGAGAGGCAGGGAGGGGAGGCGACCTAAGGTGCACAAAAGAAAATCGGAGCCAGGTTAGAAAAAAGAAATTTGTTGGAGTTCTTTGGCTACCCTCGGAGCGGCGAAGGAATATAAAAATGTTTTGTTGTTCCGGGGGTCGAACAGTGAGAACTCCTGTGGCCCACACCGTGGGTCACCGGAAAGGGACACAGGATCTAGGGGGGATTGGCGAGTGAAACGGGGATTAGGAGTTGACGTGTGCTGCGAAAAAAAAATTGGAGAAGGGTGTTTCCGACGAAAAAAACAAAAAAAAACGTCCCAGGGAACATACCAAATTACAAGTGCGCGGGGGGGCAACCGCCCCTTCATTGGTTTGGAAAAAAAACACCAAGGATACCACCAGCAGGTGCCTTCGATCGAGCAAAAAAGTCACCAGAAAGGGGACCCGGTGGAGTTCCCGCCAACAGAAAAAAATTAAGGCCCCCGTGTAAGACCTTTCGGGGGATAGAAGATGTGTCCAGCAAGGCGGGGAAAGGGGCCTTAGATCAGGAAAAAAAAGCACGGATAACCTGACAAGTCGCAAAAAGGGGAGCAAAGGCCTGGCGCGCGCCTCAGCTTGTGACTTGCAAGGCAAATTAAAACGGATACGCGGGGAAAATCAAATTGAAATCAAATTGTTGGCATAAGTACCCAAGGAAGACTTCAACACTGTACAAATCGCCAATCAATCGGAACGTAGTTGATACCACAAAAAAAAAGGAATTCTCAACACAGCCCCATCTGTTTCCTAACGTTTCTAAGGGGGTTGTGGTCATACAGGGGATGTGTCAGTGACGGGAGCTTAATGTCGGGGGCGTAGCTCAAAAATCATACAGATCTCGGAGGTCAGTCCGCTGGGGGATTGAAGAAAAAAAAAAAAGTAGGAATGGACACACAAATGGGCTGGAGAAAACAGTAGGGGGTTTGGGGGGGAAGAATCTCATTCCAGGAGGGCACCTCAGGGGAAAAAGGAAGGCGCGAAATAGGTTTGGGACGCTCAAGCTCTCAGCGAAGAAATAAAAACAGTAAAATCGAATAAACAGGGGAAAAACGGCACCAACCTTCAGGGCTAAAAAAAAAAAACAAAAAGTTATTGGAAAGAAACGGGCCCCTTGCTGTAAGACCCAACAAGCGTGGGGAACACCGTTTTGGGGGACGAGGCAATGCGAATGACGGGTTTTCAGTTCACGGTCAAAATCAGTTGGCTTCGGGTAATCAAGCAAAAGGCGGACACGAAAAAAGCCGACCCTGGCCGGGGGAAGGTCGCCGAAGGAATTTGCACCGGTGAAGGGGAGTGGGGAGCACCCGTCAAAAGATCCCGCAAAAACGCAAACTGGACAAGGGACAAGTGAAACAGGATTACATGAACAGCACAAGAAGGAGGAAAGGGCGGGTCCGAGGGAAGGCCTACAAACCGCATCATCTGCCTTTCAGAAAAGAAAAAACAACAAACAGAGAGGAAAATCAAGAAGGTGCAATTGAATCTCCGGTCGAGCACCACGCGAGCGTGATTGGGGTCGACGGATAGGAGAAGGGGACACTGAAAAAAAAAAAAAAATTTTGAAGTGGCGTTGAAGTTGTGCGGGGAAGATTCATGATTCAGGAGAAAATAAAAAAACGGAAAAGCGCTGGCCGGGCGGCGCCAACGGGGAGTAATGTTTGGGAAAAAAAAAACGATCGGGGCTCTTGAAAACGATAGCGAAAGGGAAAACAAGGCGACAACGCCAAATGTTTTGATGGGGAGCTGGGAACCTACAGGGAAAAAAAAAGCGCCGGGAAAGGATAATTTGGAAATGGGCAGTGCAGAATAGTGACAAGCGCGAAAGCTGGATGATCGAAAAGGGCGCGTACTGCTGGTCAAAAACGGGACACTGACTTGGAGCTGAAAAAAGCTGCCAACAAACAGACCACCAGGGGAATTTTGGAGGGGCAAAGACGAAAGGACGGATTAGCTAGACGCGCAACAGAATGAATCACGTTTGGGGGGGGGGGGGAAGGTCCAGGGACGACGCTGGTGGAAGTCGAAAAAAAGGGGGAAAGGGACTTTAAACAGACGAGACAAAACTGGGGGGAACCGCACTCTGGCGCGAGGCTCCTGAAGAAACTCATTGACTGGGGAAGGTGCGGAGGGTTTGTGGGGGGAGGTCGGTCACGCGAATCAAAGGCGAAAAGTACCAAGGCTCGCCGTGCATCGCGGGAGTCTTACGCGTGACAAAGGGGGGGGGAAAGAGTGGGGGCATTGAGTTTGAAAAAGCATTCAAACACGCGAGGCCATTGCGAAAGATTGACCGCTGAAAGGAGTCTTTGAGCCGAAAAGCCAAAATTCCAAAAGCGGCTGCAGGCATAAAAAGCTAAAAGAGGGACAAGGGGCGCAGAAAAAACTCGGGGGGGAAGGGGGGGAAACCAAAACGGGGGGTGAAGTTTTTGCAACGACGAGCCACAGGGACAAAACGCGGGAAGATTTGCTAAAGGGAGGAAGAAAAAAATAGGGGAAACAAGTCCCATTATGTACCTGCAGGGAAAGGACGAAGATCGGAATCCGCCGAAACAGCCAAAGAGAATTGCAAAAAAAAAACACCGTCATAAAAGGTCCTTTGTAGACCGTCAAAAAAGGTATAAGCGACGAAAAAACGCCAGTGCATGTCAGACAGATACAAAACTCGAGGTGAAAGAACGCGTAAAGGAACCTTAGAAGCAACATAATAGGGGAAAAAACTTTCCTGTTTCTTTGAAAACGGAAAATTTTTTAGGATGAGCAATGGAGGGTGTAGGTACATGACTGAACAAAAAGAAACAAGAAAAAAAAGGGCATGCATGGCTTGTTACACGCAAGGAATGACTAGTTCCGTGCGAGAGCAATGCTCTTTGTACTGAACTGAAACCTCTTAAAGCAGGAAGGGGGGAGCGGCAGCTGCAATGGGGGTCTGAGGGTTTTGCCGAAGGAGAGAGATGCCGGCCCGTCACAGTTGAAAAGTAAAAATTCGGTAAGCTTGGTCTGTCCAAGGTTGGATCGGGGTAAAAGGGGAAGCCCGCAGGAGAGTTACTTAAAAAAAAGTTAGCGTCCAAGAAACCAGCGGAAAGGGTGCATGTGGGGTCATTGAATGAGGGGAAAAGGCCAACAAGAGAAGGGATTTTGTCGCCGAAAAAAAAAGCCACACATCGTTGCTCAATGGTAGCGATGAAGAGAAGGAGGTCGGCGATTCGGGGGTTAACTACTATGAAAGCTATCGCATCGGAAAACGGGGGGTTCGTGGAGCGGCACGCTGGTAAAGGTTATGGGCGGGCACCGCACCGAGAAGGGTGATACTAACAGGTTGGGATGCTGCCGGAGGAACGAGAGGGGGGTCCCTTTTAATAATCAAATTGCCCCAAGGCAAATGAGTCATGGTTGGGAAAACGCGAACCCGAGCAAGATCTCCCTTAGGACCAGTGAAATTTCGAAGGAATTTACCGGTCGGACCCGCTGTCGGCAAAAAAAGGAAACGGATAATGTGGGGAAAAAAAATGTGAGAGAAGCGTAGGAGCCAGAACATCAGTCGAAAAAGGAAACGCCGCGAAAGTAAAAAGCCGGGCTATAACAGAAGCTAAGCGTTATTAACATTTGCAAAAAATAATTAAGGGGGGGGCACCCCGCCTGAGGGGAGGGGGATGGGGGGGTCGTGGTGCAAAAACAAACGAAGAACGTTGCGAAATCTTAGTTAGTGCATAAAAGCGACAACAGCAAAACAGGGGGGGGAAGAGCATGAAAGACCGGACTGCCGGGAAAGTTGGCCATGGTTGAAGAGGAGAACGGAGGAATGGAGGCCCCATGGTGGGGGCCGCGTCGGGGCCCTGGGGGGGGGGGGTGGTTGTCTTAAAGGGGAGAAGGCCTCACAAATGTCCTAGACGTTAAATGTCGGCGCCCAGCAGAAAAATGTGGCGAGAGAAAACGGGGGAGGGGGGAAAGGGAACGCCAGGGGGGGCTTGAACGATATTTTCCGGGATTTCACAAAAAGTTTGGGCCATCAACAATATCAACAACACAAAGTGGATAAAGAGGGGGGAGAAGCGGTATCGAAAAAATATCGCCAACGATACGCGCATGGAGGTTGCATGGACCAGTCCGCGGCCATAAATGGAAAACCACGAAGGGGCTGCTGGGGAAAGAAATTAAACGCAACCGAACCGTGGGGACGCTACACGCCATAGAAAAAACATGACTCTAATGGGCGACGGAAAGAAACTAACAGCCATGTTGAAAACTCAGCGGGCCCGCAGAGAATCCTAAATGTCCCTAAAAATGGGACAACGTATAGGGCAGTAAGGCTTCACCTGGAGAGGCCCCACAAATACCGAAAGTCTATTTACTACATTAGCAATAACTTAAGAAACTTCGTGTAAGAAGTGCATTCCAAAAACCAAAAAGTTTGTCCAAAAAAAGCAGTCAGGGTTCGGGGGGCCCTGAGTGAAAGGGGTCGACCGGGGGGAAAAGCGTGTAAATTACCGACCTAGTAAGGAGGCCGGGTTTGAAGCACAACCGCTGTAACGGCGGCCCGGACTGACTTTTCGAAAGGGAGTTCTTTCAAATTGGATGGCGGCAAGGCTGGAGGGCTTGGAAAAGATTCACAGGTTTTTTCATAAAATATGGCAAAATTTTTGGAAGGGCAGGGCACCAACGAAACGGAAACGGTAAGAGGAGAATTTCCATGGCTTCATGGGGGGAAAGAAACTTCACATGTAGGGGGGACTCCAAAAAAACAGTCGATCCAAGCAACGTCTTTGATGGAAAAATACCCAAAAAGAAAAAGGGACCGGAAAAGGAAAGACACCGCAATCAAGAATCACCGAGTTGTTTGTGTTGTCAAAAGTTTGTGTTCACTCAGGCACCCAGAAAACCGAACCACAGCAACTTGGAACACGCTCAGAAAGGACAAGGCGAGGGGAGGGAGGGGGGGGGTCGAAATCTTAGAAAACCGCGAACGTCGAACTCGATCATTCTTGATTTCAATAAGCAAATAGGGACCAAGTCCATTGGAACCCTTGACGCTCGAGACGGTGGGAGAAAGTCGGGAAAAAAAAATTTGCTGGGGAAGGAAGTTTTGGAGGGGGGGTTCAAAAATCCGGAAAGAAAAACTAACAAGCACAAAAAAAAGACGGACAAAATCGGCGCTGGGGGCAAGCGCTTCCGAAGGAGCGGCGGGCGGACAGGTTTGGGCGGGAAAAAAAAGATAGTGGCTAGCCAAGGCAGAATTCAACGTTCTAATGCGCACCACACATGGATGTGCGCCGCCATTTCACCGGCAATAAAAAAGGGGTGTCTTGGGCCCATCGCCAGAACCTCAAAAATGCTCGGTGGGCCAAAAGGGGCACCCGCTGGCAAATTTTTCCATGCAACAAAAACCGCAAAAAAGAAAAAAGACCACATTGCTCAGAGTGGGAAAAGAACTTCCCAAGTGGAAAGAGGTTGTTGGGGGAGGGGGGGTCAAGAGTCTTGGTTGGCATGGGAATGCCAAAAAAAAAAACCCAATTCACATTGCAAAGAAGGGACAATTCCTCGGAAGAAAGACTAACATAGGCAGTTACTATTGGGGGGGGGGGAAGAAAGGTTGGCTCGGGGAGGTAACACGAAAAATGAGATCACCAGTGCCCTTTGTTGTTTTGGGGGAAGGGTGCTCGAAATCCACCTTAAATTTGCACCAAGTTCGATGAGTAAAAAACAAACCAAATTTTGAGGATGACTGGGGGGAAAACTAGTGACAAGGGAGGGAAGAGGGTGGTTGGGACACTGCAAAATTGAGGGGGGGGGGGGGCCTGTTTGGGTGAAAGGCGGACGAAGACCGATACCATGAAAAAAAAGGTACCTGGAAAAGAAGGGCTTGAGGCCGGTTGGGTCCCAAGCAAATACATGGGGGGAAAACCGCCAAGTGGCTCGCCGTAGCAAAAAGCAAACAGCAACAAGAGGAAACCGTTTGAAAAAGCGCCACGCAGCACACACTCGTGCCCCGGTTGGAGGCCGAGTCTGGCAAGAAAAAGACCCGCGGCGTGGGAATTTTGCGGGAGTACACATACCGGAAAACAAGCCAGGAGGGAAACTGAGTGGTTATTGCCGCCAAAAAACGTGAAGCGTTTGGGTTTTTCGTGTTGGGTCAAAAGGGACAGGGTGCTAGGGTCTGCAAAAGAAAAACAACAACCAAACACTGTGGGAGTCAAAAAAACACGTGGTTTCACGTAATCACCTAACCGACGACAATTTTTGTGCTTTTGAAAAAAAAACGTAGACGCTTGGGCACTCCACTAGGAAAAAGAAAACAACAATACTCCGTGCAACTGAACCAAAGTCGTGGGGTTCTGGAAAAAAAAAAAAGCAAGGCAAGGACACCCTTGAAAGTTCGAAAAGTTTTTTCGGGCCCGAGTAACAAAACTTGAGGGCGTAAATTCCTTGAGGGGCCGTGAACCAGTGGTCTAGGAAAGGGCCAACACAAAAGAAACCGTCAGGCATCAGGTCAGATAACCGGAATCGAAGGCAGGTCAAACATCAAAAAATCCCAGGGCCCCGGTCCCCTTAATTCTTGGGGGGCCAAAAAAACAAAAAAAAGGCAGGGAAACGGGGGCACCGGTACCGGGACCCTTGTACGCAATTACTCCTGATTTTAGGTCATAAAAAAAAGGCACTCAAAACCCAACGTTGAAGGTTCCGCAAACACAGTGGCCAAAAATCCTGCAAAAGCTTAACATAAAGAAATGGCACAGGGGATGAGCCCAGGCCCTTTGAAGGTTGAAAAATAAAACAAAGTCGTGAGGTTGGGGGTGGGTTTGGGATTGGGGGCAGCGTGTGAGTGATTCTGTGCATGTAGCAAAACAAGCAAGGGCCAAATGAACAACCATCACCGCCATCCTTGGGGGGGTAACCGGGACGCAGATAGTCGGAATGGGAACTTGAAGCGGGGGGGGCTGAACAGCCACCCAGGACAGTGCTCAAAAACAAGGCAAAAAAATGTTGATGGTCTCACACTGCCGCTGGGAAGTGCCACAAAAAGAGAGCCTTTACAATCGGAACCCCATCAACGCGCGAAAAAAAAAACTGTTGAAGATCCCGGGCAGGACATCAAGAGGGGAAAAAGCAACTGG
>Ga0179593_1560101_pt1 | contig 11458 bp, 11 predicted proteins | sample CZODoug2_1_08_16_FD_185931 | JGI IMG/M metagenome (GOLD analysis project Ga0179593, IMG submission 185931) | Vadose zone soil fungal communities from Angelo Coast Range Reserve, California, USA - CZODoug2_1_08_16fungal (PacBio error correction) | ecosystem: Environmental > Terrestrial > Soil >...
TTTCCCGGCCAGGCGGTCCTTTGCCCAAGACCGTCTCGGTCTGGTCAATACTGTTCAAAGTCAAAAACGACAGCCGATTGATGGAATAAAAGCGGTACTTCTGGCCTTTATTGCCAGAAAGGGATCGTTGCGTATCCATCTCCCGACTGTTTTGGGCGAAACGGCTAAAAGTAGTTAGGGTAACTGGGAAAGACACGCTACGATGGGCGAGGTGCCGAAGGGCAGTGCGGCGGGTAGGGGGGCGCGGAGTTCATTGATAAATCTGACTGCGACCTCATAAGTGAAGGGGGCGGGGCTTTGAGGGAAAAGAAAAAAACCGAGGGTGCCTCAAAAAAAAAACTGCTGAAGAAACTGTCAGTTTGGCGATGTTGACTAAACTGGACAGCACGGGGGCTATCTTCAGGCTGGCGGACCGTGGCAATAGCGGAAATGAAAATAAAAGAGAGACCCTCTGGGGAGGGGGAACTCGAAAAGGGAACGGTCCCTCAATCCGTGTTGGAAATCGTCTGTGAGTTTGCGAGCGCCGAAAATGAACTACGCAAAGATATGTGGACCGACGTTCCCGGTAGGATCGGGGGGGGAAACGCCAGACTCCGTGGGGGGAACCGAATTCTTATTTGAGGGGGTGTTTCCGAGGTAAGAACATACATCGTCGGGAAGGCGCTCGGTGTGAAATTCATGAAAGTATCCATGCGCAAGTGTTGCCGGACGCGCGTGGAAAGGGACAAGATAGCCTCCGAAGTGTCACAAACGTAAGATTCAATGGCAACGGCAAACAAGAAAGGCAAAACTTTCGCTCCACATTCTCAAAAACGCGGCCGTCTCTCCAGGAAAAATGGTGGGGGCAAGTAGAGAAAAGTGGTTGTCCGACGACATTGGCAAACGATAGTGGTCAAGAGGAGGAAATAGGAAGCTGGGCTTTTTTGAACGAGAATCAAAGGGCTAGAGGGGAAAAAAAAGATGACGAGAAAAAGGGGGTGGGTGGGAGTGGGGGAATCCACGAGCACCGACAGGGGGAGCAGGCCATTTGAAGCCGGACTCGGTTGACTATGAATACGAAGGGGGGCATAAAGACCACGGGGTGCAAAATTGCGCGGAGAAAACGAGGAGTGTTACAACTCATTCCTACCGCCGGGCCGGGAATCAATTAAAAATTAAAAAACAAAACATAATCCGGGAAGGTAAAGAACAAACGACCGAAGGAACTACAAGGCAATGCCGAGCGACTGTCTTGGGCCGCCGAAGCCATGCAATAAAAAGAGGAAAGAAACTGATAATAGTCAAAGGACCTTGTCTTGGAGTGCAGGACCGAACGGAAAAAACACTACGCCAGCGACTTGTTTTTAAAAAGCACGTGAAAGGGCGAAGAGCGGTGGTGAAGGCTCCCAATCGGCAGCACCAACGGCAACATTCAAGAAAGGATCCGGCTTCAGGTGCGTGGGAAGCAAGTACTTTAAGCCCTTGGTTGCCGACCAACGAAACGCGCGCGGGAGGGGAGGGCAGAGGTTCCGGCAGAAGAGAATCCCTCGGTTTAAATGGCATGGCATAACGGGGTACAAAGGTGGACCGGAGCTTCAACACCAAGCCGAAGAGGCTACAAACAACAACGGAGGGAGGAGGAAAAGGGGGGGAGGACATTGAAATCAATGGGTCCACCAATTGAGCACAATGCCATTTGGAGGACAATCGGGAGGATGTACAAGGAGTCACGGGAAAGACAAATCGAACATCAAACTTTCAAAAGTGAGGATGCAAAACCCACCATTCAACGTTACAAGGAGCCCCCAAACAAAGCACCCAACCCGGTGTAATAGATCGAGGGGGGAGCCTCCCAGGCCGAGAGCGGAAGCCCCCAGATAGTAGAGCACGGGGGTAAAACAAAAAAAGAAAAGGAGGGGGAGGGGGACGGGGGTTTTCCGAGGGGTAAGCAAAGTCGGAACCGGTTGGCAGGCTTTCCGAGCCGGCTGTCAGAAGCTCGGAGGACGGGTCGTCCGACAATGTAAAAAGAAAACAGGAAAGAATCGGCTTCTCGGGAGTTTCCAGGAGAAACGCCGGGCTTTCTGATTGAAGGATCCAGGGGATAGAGAGGGTGCATGATGGGGGGGAACGGGTCTGTTGGGAGAAATCCTAGCGCTAGACAGGTAAACCGTGGTGACCATCACGATGATAGGCAAACTCAAAGAGGTGAAAGGCTTTGTCATAAAACAAAAGGGGAAGGGGAAATCTGGATCTCAACCATAATCTTACCGGGGGTCTGCTTCGGGTCAGCGTCGAACCTGAGAAGAAGACACGCCACGCCATAGTTCAATTTCACGCTGAAAAACGATCGGGAAGTCCCGTATTGGGCGGGTAAAAAAAAGAGGCGATGTGGGTGTTGGACCGAGAGATCAAAGCCTCGGTTCCAGACATAGTGAGGAGAAAAGGGGTGCCGCCCCTATTGCAGGGCAAAAAGTGGTACTGGGGGTAAACTTTCGTAGGGCGTAGGATTAGAAGGGGGTCCCCGAATCCGCGCACCACAGGGTACCTCGCGGCAGATCCCCTCTGAAAAATTTGCGCCCCCCCTCAACCCAATAATATAAGGACCTAACCCGAAATGAAATCGGCCCCACAAGGCACTGGGGCGTTAAGGAGTCTCATAACGGGACAGGGAAAAGGAAATATGCAAGGGGGGGGTATAGCAGGTTCGGCGCGGCCAAAGAAAAAAAGGAACTCGGCTGAAAAAAAAAGTTGAGGTATTGAGAATCACATTGGTCCCTGCCTTGGGCTGCAGCCATGGCCTCCTGCCAGTTGGCCGAAGGCCAGAAGGCGCGACAGCCCAAAGCGGGCCGAAACGGCATTTTCGATCAAAGCCAAACTTTCGAACCAGGAGGATAGAACTGCCGAGCGAGAAAACATGGCGGGGGAAAGTCCCGCCGGAAATTGCGGAGGTCGGAAAAAATATGAACCTACCAGCGCCCTCCCTGAACGGCGGCAAAGACACCCGCCCTGATAGAGATTTTAGGGGGGAACCCCAAGAAAGAGAAAAGACAAATGGTTTTCCCTCCTACCGCATCAACCCGACGGAGAAACGAGCGTTGTCTGACAAGATAAGGAGATCCAGTCATCGGAGGTCCAGTACGCCCGGAGGGAAAGCGGGCGAAATGAAAGAATGCCAGAGTAAGAGCTCAAAGAAAAACACCTTATTAGAAGAAGAGATTTGACCTGACTACGAAGGACGTTGACACAGGGCCGAGGCGCGGGTCAAGACGGTCCGTAAGGAAATGGGAGACTTCCTGGATCTTTAGTTCCGAGCGCCCGGTCTCCGAAGATTCCCGCCGTTTGATGGCGGGGCGGCGGGAACAGGGGGTATGGGAGCGGAGGGGAACGTTACCATTGACCCGCGCGACGATCAAGAGGCGAGTTTGCCGGAAGGGGGAGGGCAAGGCAGGGTCAAATGGGAGGAAAAAGGGTTCAGGACTGAGGCGTCGAAGAAGCAGGCGTTTGTGGAACTATCTAACTAGGGGGAGATGCTATTGAGGAAGGAGCGAAAAAAATAAGGGTTGTGTTTGGAAGGGAAAGCAGTCCCGGGGATATTCCGGGAGAACTTTGAATGGGGATGTGGATAGTAAAACTGAAGGACGAAAAAGGCAGGGCATACATAGCCCCAAAAGGACAGAAAGGGGAGAAGGAAAAAGAAGAAGATGAACGGTTTCCTCAAGTTGGTCCGCTGTGGCGGTGGTCTAGACCCATACAACTGAGGGACCTGAAGGGCCAGTGGGATAGGGATATGAATCAGGAAACGACCAAAAAAACGGGGGGGAATGCGTAGTCTCACGAGGGCGAGGGACATCTGAGGGAATTCGGGTGGAAATATTTCACATTCTGCGGACGGGAAAAGTGTTGAGAGGGGTCGCGAGGACAGGAGCCCAGAAGACCTCCCCAAGGACGTATCTGCCCCGTAGTTGGGAGAAACAAAGGCCTCTAGAAAAAACCACCTTTAAACAAGAGAGGGACACGCAGCGGCTGGGCTCTCATATCAAATGTTTTCCCCATTCACGTGGGTTTGCCTGAACCCAATAGGGACAGGTGGCAAACCCAATTTGTCCAGTCGGGAAGAAAAAAGAAGGCGGGTAAACGTAGGCGCGCAAGAAAAGGGACAAAAAGAAAGAGAAAAGAGTTTGTGGAGGTTGGGCACATGTCCAAATGCCCAAGGTGAAGGCGTCTAGGGTTATTGCGGGAAGACAGCGTGTGGTCCCCCCCGTTTAGAAGAAGCTCGTTCGAACAAAACCAGACCGGGACCAAATAAATGCCTGAATCCCCAAAAAAGCCGGGTAGAATTACTGCGGACCAGAAGCCCAGGGTCTTTATCGCGACTCCTAAAGTGAAGAAAATAGGGCGAGGGGCAGAGACCGAAAAAGGGGAAGGGGTCCCCTCTCACCAGTGCATAAAAAACACGCACAAGACGCCGAGGGAAAAGCGTATCAGCCGTGAAGGGGGGGGGTCTAAGGTCATGACCACCGAACGAAAAAACGCCCGGGGGACAAAGAGCTGAGGAAGGGGTTGGGGGCAAGAACGCATCAAAAGCGGGGGAAATCGCAACGAACATTCATAACCCCCTGGATCAAGCAAGGTGGACTGCTAGTTTGAAAGACTATGGTTTTCATCCGCGCATGTCACGCGCGAGCGAAAAATTGGAGGGGGGATGCCCTAAGCAAGAATGAGACCGGTTACAAAACTGAGTTAATATTGGTCAGTTTGATCTGCACCAAGGGGACGAAAGAGGCTCTCAACAGAGGAGGGGAAGAGAGATATTTTTCCGGGGGAGAATCAAGGGGACCACAAGTTGTACAGCGGCCAGTCAACAGGGGACACGCGGAGGAATAGCTTGCCGGAGAAACGGAAAGAACGCTTCCACGAGTAAAAAAACCCAAACTCTTAGCCTTCGTACGAACGGGTCCGAGCGCAGTCTGGGGGCCGTTGGAAGAAGAATCGTCGGAAAAACCCGGAGCAGTCTTTGGAAAAGAAAGGCGGCAGGGGACTGAAGGAGTGGGTTCAAGGACGGGGGTAAGGAAGGAGCCCAGGAACCGGCTTGTCACATGGTCCCCCCAAAAATGTCTGCATCATCTAGAGAAAGGGGGGGAAACAAGAAGGGAAAAAAAAGAAGGGCAAGTCACTCGGTCCGTCTCTCTGGGGACAACTTGATAAAAAAAGCCGGCTTAGGGTCAGTAAGGACGTACCGGACCGTGATTTAAAAAGGGTGAAAACCAAGAAAGGGTCGTGGAGGAACGACAACGGGAAAAACATTGGACGGCCTTAAACCGTGGAAATCACTAGCCAACGGCAACCTGAAAAGTCCTGAGAAAGGTCGGACCCCACAACCCGAAAACTCTTCGTTGGCGCGGGGGGTGCAGAAGGGCGCCTGAGGCAAAAAAAAAAAAAGGCAAAAACCGCAAGTCGAATTTCATCAGAGGAAAAAGCTCGTATTGGGGGTTCGGCAACCAGGCGCCATAATTGGGAACGGGTGGTCATGGAGCCCCGGGCGTTTCCTCATAAGGAGCATGTAAAATGGCCTAATCCAAAAAGAGGGAAGTTTTTCAGTTCTCGGCAAAGGGCGAAAAAATCAGGAAACGGGAGGCGTGTTAGTGACCAAGAAGCCGGCGCAACACATTGGCGCCTCTACAAATTATAATATTTCTCTTTTTTCCAAACTCACGAGGGAAAAAAATCAGATGGACTTAACGAGAAAAAAAACTCAAAAAGAATGGGTTTTCACCACAACCGGAAAGTCTGTTCGTGTCATGAGATACCAAAGTGCGTCGCAAAAGAGGAGAGGGGTAGCGGCATCGGCGCACCAAAAAAAAAAACGATGAAAAAAAAGAAGGCTTACTGGAAACCGTAAACTGTGAAAAAAAGGAAACCAGGGGCCCCTGCCCTGGGGGTTATGTAGGGCCGCCTTGAAGGCCTTCCAGTTGCCGGAAGAAGCCAAGCCATTAATGAACTTCTATCAGAAAAAGACGGTAAGGAAGAAAAAAAACGGAAACGGGGGAACGATCCAACATACAAAAAAGAAAATGGCTCGGGATTCGAACGATCGAGAGCAATAGTAGAGGCAAACCAACGCCGGAAAAGATTAGGTACTCAGCCACCAATGGGAAAAATGACAGAACAAAAGAAAAAAAAGAAAAAAGCAACAAAAACTCAGCCCTCCCAATACACGTGGGGCGTGTGAGAAGGGGGCCCTCCATATATCACCAGCTTGGGTCCGTCCGACGGAAAATAACCTCGGAGAAGCGGAACCTTAGAGACACTATCGCTTCTGCAAATAGCCAGATGATCAAAAGAAAATAATCGACCACGACTACCGGACCTGAACCCGCTCTAGGGGAAAGAGGAAGTAAGGTTCAAAAAATATCTCGAAAACAACAAATTATTATTAAAGGATGAGGGAGTAGTGCCATGAAGTCCGTCCGGTTGCCCATGTCCCAGCCGGCGGTGTAATACTGGGCCATGGGCAAAAATTTTATCAGATACTTCTGGATAGTTATTCAAAGAAACCGCCGTAGAGACAGAGAAAAACTGAGGGTTTGTGGCGGACCACAAGGAATATGGATCGGGAAAAGGCCCTTGAGCGCGACGATCAGGCATATTGGTTGGCAAGAAAGGGACTTGCGACGGGGAAATGGGGAGGAGAGGGATAATCGTTGCTCTCTACATCATAATCCTTGCGGGACTTTTGCACTTTGCCTGAAAAGCTCTGAAAATCTGCTCGCGCAACGGGGGAGTCGAGAAGAAGAGAAAAAAGGGTCCATTAGGCTATTTGTATCTACAAGTAGGTGCTATGGGATTCCACTGTTCATTAAGGCTTTGGAACGTCGGAAAAGGAAAGGCGGGACCTACATAGGCAAAGGGAAGGACCAGCTGTGAGGAAGAAGAAATAACAGGATGACTGTTAACCCAGAAGGGGAAGGTTCTGGGGGGGGTAATAAGAAGTTGGGAGCAAATTAGAATACCGAGTGCATATTTTTACGCGGAACTTTGCAAAGGTATGAAGGGACCTGGACCTAAAAATGAAGGGTTGGGGACACTGAGGCAGGAGGTGTGGGGGCACACGATGTATCGGATACGGATTTGGAAGCGAGGTTTAAGAAATATTTATGGTCGGCAGAAGGCGGTTACATGGTGAAAACGCGGGATTCGCAAAATTGAAAGAATAAGACTCCCGTTTAACAGGATAGCGAAAAGAGAGAAGAAATGGGCCAAAACCTGCCATCGGAAGGCTAGGCAGCACCTTGCTCTGCCGTAGGACGTAACCGCAACGGGTGGGCTTCTCACCAGGAAAAAAATGGGGGAAAAAAAAAAAAAATTATCCGTGGTTGGGCCTACCCAAAAAGACTTGGGGCGAACGAGAGGTGGGTGTCCCACCCCCCCCACCGGATGCAGAACTCGGAGTTTGAACGGAGGAGAGAAGAATTCCCGGAGGAAAAGAGGGCCTCCGAAAGGGGGGGTTGGGGGTGGGGGGGTTTTGTTGACATCCCCGAGCCCTACAGGATTCCCAAGGCAGGGTCCGGTGGGGAAGGCTGCTGGAGAATGCCAGTACGTGAGTGTAAAAAACCTGTTGAATGAAAGACAAATTTCAAGAGAATTTCGCCAAAAAAAAAGAAAAAAGGGGTGGGGCAAACAACAATCCCATGGACATGGGGCTAGCCCCGGGATTAGATTACCTTCAAGAAAAGAAGCCGAGTCCGGGGACTGGGCTCTAAAGAAAAGGAAATAGAAGAAAGTAAAGGTTCAAATGCCAACGAGCCTCCGAACCAACGCCAGACGAGACTGCAACAGGAATATCACAGTCCCCGACTTTTTGAAAATTTAATTACACCAGAACGGAAAACCCAAGAAAAAAGAAGAAAGAGACTGGGGGTTTAAAACAGGAGCGTGCAGGAAGAGAGACGGCTTTAAAACGGCACATACCCCAGATCGTACAAGTGTACCGCGAGCCTTGAGGAAAAGGAGGAAAAGGGTGTTTGTGCAGGACGCAAAAGAGGAAAGCGGGTGTGAGGTCCAGATTTATCTGCAGGAGGAGACCATCCTCACGGTTCCTGGGGGACAACTGGCAAATGTTGGTACAAGGAAAAGGGGGAGAACAAAGGTACGAAAACATATCTCAAAGGAAGAAATATATTTTTCGTAAGGTGGAAGATGATGGGGTCAACGCAAGGGACAAAGCTGGCCATGAAAGGGGGTAAAAAAAACTGAAGGAAATTCCTCCTGCTTGACTGAAGGGCAAAGAGGAAACTCAAAAAAACTGTCCCTCCTCTATGCAGCAAACCCCGTCACTTCCCCTGGCGACGAAAACGTAGAAGTCCAAGCCGGAGGGGGAGTAATGTGCCGGTGGGAATCCAGAAGTCAGAACTCTCTTTCTGAGGCGGGGACCATAAGGTCTTCTGGGGCCCAGTAGGGGGTTTTAAAGTTTAAAGACAAGCAAAGGCGGACACGGTTGGTGTCCACAGGTCGGCTCGAAGGCTGCACTGGGGGCGTAGCCGAGGTGCCAAAGGAAAAAAAAAGGGCAAAAGGAGATAGTAACGGGAGGTGTCTCTATAGAGACCTGCAGTGAAGTACTTCGGATCCCGTCGCCCAAGAGGTGTGAACCAAGTTGAAGTGTCGAACGTCGAAAAGGCACAAAGGGGGAAAAACGGTTAAACCTTGGGAAAAAAATTACGGAATCACGCCAGCAGAACAGGAAAGGCTTGTTACTGAAACCACAATGCGCGCGGTTAGTAACCCTCCCACAAAACGAGTGGGCTTCGGCCATATTTTCACCTGAGCAAATAAAAAACTCCTCCGTTCACAAAAAAAAAGGGGAAAGTTTGCCCACGGACAACGATCGTTTCGTGGTCAAAATGTCAAGGGGCGGCAAACCATGCGGCATAATTTGTGTTTTGAGCATAATGGGACCCCGGCCGAGGTTGGAAGAGTGGGGGGGGGGATCATGTATAAATAGAACGAAGGGCCCTAAGGAGGTGTGTGTATTTCTTCAGGGACCAACGAAAAGACTTGGAAAGTCGGAGGAGGATATTGGCGCCTGGTCAAAAAGCGATCCGCGCAACAATAACCGCTACATGATGGATAAGTGGTCATGAATTTTTCAAGCAAAAAACGAAGAATCCCAATAAAATTGGAGGAACGGGAAAAAAAACATCAAGGGGGACTAATAGGAACGGGAAAAAGTACGGGATATGTCCAGGATCAATGATAAACGGCAAGGAGCGTACAATATGCGTTGATGAATGAGGAGCCGAGCCATCCCCATCGGATAAAAAAAAAAGACGACCGTCCCTCCCTGTTAGGAAGTTCAAAAACAAAACCGGTCCCGTGTGGGATGTACGACCGTTACCGCCGTGGCCGAAGTAATGCCATCCTGAAGGCTAGGAAAAGACGGCTGTCAAAAAGAAGGGGTAGCCACATAGCCAAACTTTCGGGGACCGAAGGGAGGATGGAAAAACGACCGAGAACCATCGGAGAGAGGTCAAGGCAAGGCCGCGAGTAAATTCTGAGGGGGAAAATCGCCGATTTATGCAATGAAACCGAAAAAACTCCCAACGGCCGGCGAAGGGACACAAAAAAGAAAAGAAGGACAGGAGTGTAAAAGTTCAACTGGAGGGAAACAGAATAAAGATAGCCCATGTGTTAAAAATAAAAGAGGAGAATCGCAACGATAACTAGCGGTTTCACGAAAAAGAAGCCAGAAGGTAGAGGAAAGAGAAAAGGGCGTACAAGACTTGACCCGCGCGCGGAAAACCTGTGAAATGGGGTGGGGGGGGGGGGAGGAAAAGTAAGGGTCGAGCAACAACAATACAACGGAAGGAGGGAAAAAGTGCGTGGGTCCCTTACTGGGAAGGGACTGGGTGCCAGGGATCGCTCAAGGGTCAATAAAGTCACTAAAGAAAGAAGGATTTGTGAAGCGATACGTCGCATTGTCCTAATACCGAAGTTCGCTACTTTAGTACTTGTACAGGTGATTGCGGTCCGGGCGGAAACCAAGCTGGGATGGAGGGGAACGGCAATAAACCAGACGCAGAGAAAAGGAGAGTTTGCAGTAAGGAGAGTGAAAGTTCTCTTGGAGGGTAATGAAAATAATCAGGACTATTCCGTCGGTCGTTGCTTTGCTGACAGGGAAGTCTGAGACGGTTCTGGCATATCATAGAAAATCCCCGAAAGGGGTTGAGCTAAAGGCCAGTGCGGAAGACTCAAAGAGCGATGGGCATGAAGCTTGGCTCTGCACTTAAGGAAAGGCACTACAATGAAAAGTGAATTACCAGAGGGGAGGGTCATAAAAAGACAGACACAGGGGGGGGACAAAAGAAGAACGGACTTTGTTAGAGCCTGGAATCTGAACAGAAAAGTGCGACTACCATGCATATTTGGAATGTATTGATCCCCGGGACAAATTCCTTTTGGGGGTACAGAAAATGACAATTGAGTGTGTTTTTGGAGAGGTCAAATCTGGGGATTTCACGCGGGGAAAATGCATGAATGTTGTATAACCGGAAATGCAGTCGGGAGGGTGTCGCGGAGGCGCGCCTTTTTACAAGCCCCCGCGAAGTGGGAAAAGGAAAGGAAGAAAGGAGCCGATTTTGGCACCCAATCCAGCCAGGCGGCGAGGCAGCACGTCGACTAACACTCTGAAAAAAAAATCAAAGCACCAATGGTGGTGACCCCACCAACTTAGGCAATTGGGTGAAGAAAAAAACCATACTCATTTGGCAAAGCACTAGGGGAAAGCATGGCGAGTTGGTAGTCCGCGCAAGAAGGGCGCCTCGGAAAATATTCAAGAAAACTGTGGTTCATCCCCGCTAACGAAATTTGTGGGGGTGGACCCTTCAATTCTCAAAAAGAGAAGGTCGGGGAATTGTACTATCCAGTACTTTATTGGTACCCAAGAGAAAAAAAGACACAATCAATCGAAGTGCACAAAACCCCCTTGCACCGGGGGTTGCGGTCCTACAAAAAAAAAAAAAAAGGCCTATCTAATTACAGGAAATTAAAAGGGTCGTGTATTCCGCCCACCCCGATCAAGGGGAGAAAGAAATACTACCAAGGTCACTTCTAAAAAAAGTTTGGTCTATCCCAGGTAAAAAGAATTCGGCACATCAAAAGCGAGTTAAAGCGTGAAAAAAAGCCTTGGGTGTGTAGGTGCAGTACACCAAAACGGAAACCCCCCAGACGACTCGGACTTGTGTTGTACAAAACCCCCTCCTAATGAAGTGAAGGAGATATAGTCATGGACAATTCAAGAAAGAAAAACTTGGCGATCATTCAGGGGGAGCTCGAGTACCAAATATGAGATGGGGGAAGATGGCACTCTCCGGGTTTACAGATGGGTAGTACCCGACGAAAAGAAGTAGACCAGAAGAGTTCCGTTTACCGCATGGTGTCATCTGTGGACAAGGGGGGGGAAAAAAATGTGGATCGTGACCCAGGT
>Ga0179593_1810564_pt1 | contig 11458 bp, 12 predicted proteins | sample CZODoug2_1_08_16_FD_185931 | JGI IMG/M metagenome (GOLD analysis project Ga0179593, IMG submission 185931) | Vadose zone soil fungal communities from Angelo Coast Range Reserve, California, USA - CZODoug2_1_08_16fungal (PacBio error correction) | ecosystem: Environmental > Terrestrial > Soil >...
CACCTTGTTGGCTAAGCTCGATCGAAAAGAACTGCCATCGATGACATCTCGGAAAAGGGTCCAGAACCGTCAGTGAAGGCGGTCAACTTTGCAAGTCATTCGGGTTCCTGGAGGTCCAGGGGAAGGATGGAAAAGGCATCGTTAGGAAAAATTCTATATAGAGATGAGCTGGGCATTTTAATAATTAATTATGTATCCTGGAAAAACCTAAAGGATTCAAACGCGAAGGGTTGCACCTGCGGAGACATTACCTCTTTCACATCACTCGCATCCTCATCTCGGAAGGCTTTAAGAAACCTTCCCCAAAAAAATCTTCAGGATAATTGCAGTCGAGGGAGCTTTAATGGTGATGTCTTGTGGTTCAGCGCAAGTAGACTTGAAGGGGGGTGGGCCTGGGAGAGGGGTGTTGTCGTGTCGAGGGGGGGGGGCCATACCCTGTACTTGGGAAAGGAAATTGTGTGTGAAAAACTGTCTCCTCCCTTGAGTTTAGAAAAATCAGGAAGGTTCGGACGGGAAAGAAAAGGACGAAAAAGAGGAAAGCGAAGGGGGGAAAGAAACCGATGGCTTTTCCGCAAGTGCGCTCCGCACTTCACGATCAGAAGGCGGAAAAGAAAAGAGAATAAACGCTTGAGCGCTCAAGGTCAAAGGTTAAGCGCAGCCATCCCTAATTCTCCAAGGTGTTTCTCTAAAAGTGCGGATTTAAGAGACGGCCTGAGAGGCTTTGCCAAAAAGTCACACGGCAGGGAAGACGTGCCGGTCATGGCGACCAGCGTCGCCGCAGGGTTGTGGAAGCTGCCGGAAGTGTTCACCACGCGGAAAAGTCGCCAGTTGGTTTTGAGGGCTCCTCGAAGAGAGGGAAGGGATACCATAAGGCGTCTACCCTAGAAAGGTTAACTTCATAGAAGCAGCATCTCGCGGTGAAGTTAGCCCACCATCCTTGAATTCCAAACTTATCCTTGCACGATCCTCGAGCGGATTTCTAAGGGTTAAATGAAAACGACGTGGGGTCGTCCAGCACCTCCAGAGGAGGGTAAAAGCACAGGCTTTTCGTTTGTAAACGAATCAGGGGGCCTGACATATCTGAGAGTATTTCTGATAAAAGTTGGAGGATGATGGAAAGGACACGGCTGTCAGCGTTCTGTTCCTGGCCAAGGGGGCGCAGCCATTTAGTCCTGGCCTACAGGGGAAAGGGCAGGGGAGTCGGGAAGAGGAGCACCGATAGGTCCTGGCTTCATAGGCTCCGATTTAACAAGTGTGCCCGAAGTGACTTTTTGAGAGTTTTTGGGTAGGCTTTCGAGTCCTCTGGGGAAGAACCTGTCTCTTACCTGCTTGACTCTCTTCCTCTGAGCCCCCAAAGATCCCGTCTCCCTCAAAAAACCGCCGTTCTTCGTGCCGTTTAGGAGAACATAGGGAATACAATCGCGGTGGGGGGGGAGCAAACGGAAAGACCTAGTTAGATCAGAGACAGTCCTGGGGAAAAGGGGATCTTTAGAAGACGATATCGAACTAGTCCGGAAGACAGAAGTGGGAACCCATGCGGGGGGTATCGGAAAAAGGCCGTTTCGAACAAGTGACGATGGGAGGGTTCTCAGGAGAATCGGAGTCCCCAAAAAACTTCTACAGGCTGATTCTCCATCTTCAGGAAAAGGGATAGACCTTCAGTCATCCAATCAGGGAGAAGGAATCCTAGCCGGGAGGAGGACCAGCGCGAGAGTTGTTTTCGTTGGGGGGGGACGGAAGGATGGACGAAGATTTTCCGAGGTCATAAAAAAGGGCAGCCCGCAAAGGACAAGGGTGTTGCGGCTCAAGTCCCATCAGCAAAACCTTCCCGTCTTGGGAAAACAAGGACGAGGGAAAGATCCTCGTCTCACTCGAACTAAACTCACTCAGCGTGGACAGGAGTCATGGCATGGTAAGAAGAAAGAAAACTGAATGGACGAAATTGCTGTACGAGCAGGACCGGGACTCAAAAGGGCGTGAGACTGCCGAAGAAACAAAACACACACCGTGAATTACTTCCTTCATATCGAATACCCTAAAAGCCGTTAATCGGAGTCTTCTTCCAAGGTTTTTACCGGGGAGAGGCAAAAAATCCGATACATATCGCGTCAGGTCATAATCCATGATTGGGATGCGACTTTCGCAGGGTGCAAGCAAATTCTTAAGGGGAAGTATAAAAGCGTCATTCCCAGAGGGTCACGCGGGCATTTTTTCGCTGAATCAAGAATCGGATCTTGTTGGGGTGAAAGTTCTTGGCTGAAAAGGTCCAAGCCGCTCAGGCGAGTGGCAAATCTGGACCTAGAGATGGGGTCAGCGGGGTGAGTTGGTGGGGAAAGAAGCTGCACAGGGAGACCTTATAAGATCCTCTAAAAAACGTATGATTATGAAAACTATATCTGGGGGGGAATAAGCGACGAAGGTCCATCGTGAAAAAAAGCATGAGCGGTTCAGATTGAACGAAGTCGCCGCGAGCGAGGGGGAAATGGGGAAACGGCGCAAAGGTACGAGCAAGAAAAACACGAGAGGGGAGGGGGGGGGGGTGGGGGGGGAAAGGAGGGTGGGGGGGGGGGGGAAGAAGGGGGGGGCGAGTGAGGGGTGCGTAAGTTGGAGGGGGGGAGGGGGGAGATGAGGGGGGGGGGGGGGGGGTGGGGAGGGGGGTGTGGGGGGGGGGGGGGGGAGGGGGGGGGGGGGGGGGGTGGGGGGGGATGGGGAGTGGTGGGGGGTAGGGGGGGGGGGGGGGGGGGGGGTGGTGGGGGGTTGGGGGGGGAGGGGGGGGGGGGGGAGGGGGGGGGGAGAAGGGGGGGGGGGGTGGGGGGGGGGGGGGGGAGAGGGGGGGGGGGGGGTGGGGGGGGGGCGGGGGGGTGGGGGGGGGGGGAGGGAGGGGGGGGGGGGGGGGGAGGAGGGAAGGGAAGAATGGGGTGGGGATGAAGGGGGCGGAAAAAGGGGGGGGCGGGGGAAAGAGAGGGGGGGGGGGGGAGGGGGGGGGTGGGGAGAGGGGGGGGGGAGGGGGGGGGGGTGGTGAGGGGGTGGTGGGAAAAGGGGAAAGAAGGAGGGGGAAGGGGGGGAGTGGGGGGGAGGGGGGGGGAAAGGGGGGGGGGATTGAGGGGGGGGAGCGGTTGGGGGGGGGGGGGGGGGTGGGGGTGGGGTGGGGGGGGGGGGGTGGGGTGGGGGGGAGGGGGGGGGGGGGGGAGGGGGGGGGGGGGGGGGGGGCTAGGGGTGGGGGAGAGAGGGGGGGGGGGGGGGGAAAGGGGGGGAGGGGTGGGGGGGGGGTGGTGTGGACGGAGATCGGGGGGGGGGGTGGTGGGGGAGGGGGGGGGGAGGGGATAAGGGGGGGGGGGGGGGAGGAAAGGAGGGGGGGGGGGGGGGGGGGGGGGCGGGGGCGAAAGGGGGGAGGGAGAAAATGGGGTGGGGGGGAGGAAAGGGAGAGTGGGAGGAGGTGCGGGGGTGGGGGGGGTGGGGGGGGGGGGGGGGGGGGAGGGGGGGGGAGGGGGGGAGAGGGAGGAGTTGAGGTGAGGTAAGGGGAGGTGGGGGGGGAGGGGGAGGGTTGAGAGAAAGGAGGGGGGAGGGGGTGAAAGGGGGGGGGGGGGGGAGGGGGGGGGGGGGGGGGGGGGGGGGGGTGGGGGGGGGGGTGAGGTGGGGGGGGGGGGGGGGGAGGGGGGTGGGGGGGGGGTAGAGAGGGGGGGGGGGGGGGGGGGGGGGGGGAAAGGGGGGGGGGGGGAGGGGGGTGGGGAGGGGGGAAGGGGAGATGGGGTGGGGGGAGGGTGGAAGGGGGGGGGATGGAGAGGGGGGGGGGTGGGGGGGGGGGGGGCAAGGGGGGGAAGGGATGGGGGGGGGGGGGGGAGGGGGGGGGTAAATAAGGGGTGAATTGGGGGGTAAATGGAATGGGGGGGGTTGGGGGGGGGGGGGGTAGAGGGAGAGAGGGGGGCATGGAAGGGGGAGGGGAGGAGAGGGGGGGGGGGGGGGAGGTGGGGGGGGGGGGGTGGAGTGGGGGGGAGCGGGCGAGGGGGGGGGAAGGGGGGTTGTTGGGGGGGAGGGAGGGGAGGGGAGGGGGGGGGGGCGGGGGGAGGGGGAGGGGGGGAAAGGGGAGGGGGGGAGGGGAGGGTGGGGGAGGGGGGGGTAGGGGGGGGGGGGGGGGGGGGGGAGAGGAGGAGGGGAGAGGGGGGAGGGAGAAGGTGGAGGGGGAGGATGAAAAAGGGGAGGGGGGGGGGGGGGGAGGGAGAGGAGGCAAGATCGGAGGGGGGGTGGGGGGGAAAAGGGGGTGGGGGATAGGGAAGGGAAGATGAGGGGGGGGGGGCGGGGGGAGGGAAAGGGGGGGTGGGGGGGGAGAGGGAGGGGGAAGGGGGGGAAAAAGGGTGTTATAAGGGGGGGGGGAGGTGGGGGGGGGAGAGGGGGGGGGAAGGAATGAGGAATGAGGGGGGGGGGGGGTGGAGAGGGTGGGGGGGGGGGGGAGGGGGGGGCTGGGATGGGGGTGGGGGGGGGAGGGAAAGAGTGAGGGAAGGGGGAAGGGGAAGGGGGGAAGGAGGGGGGGGGAAGGGGGGGGGGGGGGGGGGGGGGGAAGAGGGGGGGGGGAGAAGTCAGGGAGAGGAGGGGGGGGGGAGGGGGGGAGGGAGGGGGGTGTGGATAGGGGGGGGGGGGGGGGGGGGGGAAGGGGGGGGGTGCGGGGGGGGTAGCTGAGAAGGAGGGGGGGGGGGGGGGGGGGGGGGGAGGGGGGGGGGGGGGGGGGGGGTGGAAGGGGGGGGGCTGGGAGGGGGGGGAGGGAGGGGAAGGGGGGAAGGGTGGGGGGGGGGGGACGGTAGGGAGGGAGGGGAGAGAGGGAAGGAGGAGAGGGAGGATCGGGGGAGGGGGAGGGTGAGTGGGGGGGGGGGGGGAGGAGGGGGGGTTGGAAGGGTGGGGGGGATGGGAGAGGAGGGGGGGAGGGGGGGGAGGGGGGGAGGGAGGGGGGGGGAGGAAGGGGGTGGGGGGAGGGTGGGGGGGGGGGGGGATAGGAGAGGGAGGGGAACGTGGGGGAGGGGGGGGCGGAGGGTAGGGAGCGGGGGGGATGGGGGGGGGGGGGGGGGGAGGGGGGGGTGGGGGGGGAGAGGGGGTGGGGGGGGTTGGGGAAGGGGGGGGGGGGGGGGAGGGGTTGGGGGGGGGGGGGGGGGGGGAGAAAGGGGGGGGGGGGGGGGGGGATGGGGGGGGGGGGTGGGAGGGGGGGGGGAAGTTGGGGGGGGGGGGGGGGGGGGAAGGGGGATAGGGGGTGGGGGGGGAGGGGAGAGGGGGGGGGGGGGGGGGGAGGGAGGGGGGGGGAGGGGGGAGGGGAGGGAGAAGTGTAGGAGGAAGGGGGGGGAGAGAATGAGGGCGAGGGGGGGGGAAGGGGGGGAGAAGGGGAGGGAAGGGGGGGGAGGTGGAAGAATCGGGGGGGGGGGAGTGTGGGGGGGGAGGGGGGGGGGGGGGGGGGGGGGGCGGGAGGGGGCGGGGGGTGGGGGAGAAAGCGAGAGGGAAGAGGTATGGGGTGGGCGGTTGGGAGATGGGTGGGGGGGGGTGGAGGGAGGGGGGGGGGAGGGGGCGAGGTGGATGCGGGGGGGGAAGAGGGGGGGGGGGGTGGGAAAGGGGGGAACGGAGGGTGGGGAATTCAGTGGGGGGGGGGGGAGTGCGGGGGAGGGTGAGAAGAGGAGGGGGGAGGGACGGGGGGGGTGATGCGGGAGGGGTGGCGGTGGAGAAAAGGGAGGGCAGGGGGGGTGGGGTTGGGGCGGGGGGATAGGAGTAGGAGAAGCGGTAGAGGGGGAGGGGGGGGGTTGAGGAAGGAACGGGTGGAAGGGGTTAGGGTGAGGGGGTAAAGGGGGGGGGTTGGGGAGGATGTGGAGGGGGGAGGGTGAGGGGGGGGGGAGGTGGTGGGGGGGGAAGGTGGGCGAGGGGGTGGAGCGGGGTAAGTGAGGGTGTTGGTGGGGTGGGGGAAGACGGGAGGAGGGGGGGGTTGGCGGGGAGGGGGGAGGGTGGTGGTAGGGGGGGAGGGGGGTGACGATGGGCTGTGGGTAAGGTGGGGGGGGGGGTAGTGGGGGGGTGAGGAGGGGGGGGAGAGGGGGGGGTGGTGGGGTGAAGGAAGGGAAGGGGGGAGGAAGGGATGGGGAAAAAAGGGGGTGGCGGAGGGGAGGGGGTAGGGGAGAAGGGGGGGGTGGAGGGGTAGGGAGATGGTAGGGGGGGAACTTGGTGGGAGGCGAGAAGTTGGGGGGGGGGCTGAGGAGGGGCAAGGGGGGAGGATAGGAGGGGGGGGGGGAGTGAGGGGGGGGGGTGAAGCGAGGGGGGGATGGCGAGGGGGGAAGAGGGTGGGTGTTAGGGGTGGGGGGCGGGGGGGGGGAGGGGGGGGGGCGGCGTAGGGTTGGGGTGAGGGAGCGGGCGGGGAGGGGGTGAGGAAAGGGGGGAGGGGGGGGGGGGGGGGGGGTGAGAGTGAGGGGGGGAGGGGCGAGATTGGGGGAGCGGCATTGGGGGGGGGGGGGTAGGGTGAGGGGGTGGGGGGTGGGAGGTGGGGGGAAGGGAAGGGAGGGAGGTGGGGTGGGGTGTGGAGAGAGGGTGGGGGGTGGTGTGGGGGGTGAGCGGAGGTGGGGATTGGGGGGTGGGGGCGAAGTGTGGGGTAGAAAGGATGTGGGGGGGGGTCGGGGGGGAGAGTGGGTATGGCGGGTTTGGGAGGAGGAGGCTGTGAGGGAGGGAGGGGAGGGGGGATGGGGAAAGAGGAAGGGGGGACGAGGGAGGGAGGGGGGGGGGGTCGGGAGGGGGAGGTGGAGAGTAGGGGAGAAGTGGGGAGGGGGAGGGGGAGAAGGGGGGTGGGGGGTGGGGTGGAGGGGGGGTGGGGGCGGGGGGCGGAGGGAGGGGTAGGGGGAGGGGGAGGGGGGGGGGGTGGGGAGATATGGTGGAGGGAGGCGGGGGAGGGTGTGGGGGGGGGGGGGGGGCGACGGGAGGATTGGGGGGGTAGGGTGGGGGGGGGGGGGGGGAGGGGGGGAGTGATGGGGGGATGTGAGACGGTAGGTTCTGGGGGGAGGGGGGAGGGTGGAGGGGGGGGGGGAAGGGACGAGGAGTGTGTGGGCTTGGGGGTGGAGGACGAAACGGGTTCCCGACGTCTTTCGGAGGGAGTCTGTCCCCGCATGGCCTCGCGAACCACGGAAAGTCTTCAAAAAGTGGGACTGGAAACGAGGGGAAGCGGAGGGGTGTTTTTCCTGGGGGGGGAAGCGTTCAGGGCAGAGGAACTTCGTGTTAGGGCAGTGATGGTGTTCAAGGGAATTTCGCTGGGTGTCTGGGGGACATTAGAAGTGAAAAACTCAAGCTGCTAGGGTCCCAGGGGAGAACATTCAATTACTCAAGAGGTTGGTATATAAAACAAGAATGAGAAGTACAAAATCTTCGGGGGAGTGGGAACTGTGCGCAACGAGTATATCTAATCCTTGGGAAAAGTCCAGGGCCTGATGAATGGTCAGAACACCAGAGGGGGTCAAGGTGGGGGGGCTGCTCTGGGCACGATGCCCGAAATGGAAGGAGCTTACCAGAAACTCAGATGCTTGCGCGGGGGAGTGTCAGGCAGCGAGGGGGAGGACTTATTACTGAATGGGGAATTTGTAGGAGAAAAACGGTTTCGTCTGGTATGAGAAGTGGTTTTTGCAGGATTGGATTGGGAAAGAATCGTAACCGTCTTCGAAAAGGCCTTGTGCATAAAACCCATACATGGGATGAGCTTCGAAACTTCGTAAATCTTAGAAGAAGGAGAAAAGAATAGAGCAGCGAGAGAATCTTGCCGAAAGAGCTCAGGAGATCGAGAATGGGTGGCGCAGCAAAAAGAGGATTGCCCCTTCATCCTATCTGAAAACTGCAAAAAAGAAGAACAGGGACTTGAGGTCGGAAGGGATGGGGGAAGGGGGTCTAATCTGACTTGGCGGTGTAAGAGATTCTCCAGACTTTAGCAGCAAAGGAACAGCAAGCCTAGCGGTTGATAGCACGGAAAAAACAATGAACCAAGGCAGAGACTCGAAACCTGGATGTAAAAATAAGGGTATGCCAGAGAGGAAGGCGAAAACATTGGTACTGGAAGAACGCTCGGCCTCAAGTTGTCCCACCGCGAAAAAAATGTGGGTCGCAAGAACCAAGTCAGGCTCCTGGATTCGTTAGAAAAAGCCGGGATCTGATTTAAAAAAACTCCATCTGGAGAAGACGGGGGGAAGGAAGGGGGCGAAAAAGGTCGGGCACAACGAGGCTCAAGGCAGAACGAGATTGGACGATAAACATGCTAAGAGGTTGGGGATATTCAAGGCTCGGTGGGTCACCCAGGATGCTGGAAGCAGGAAGTTAAAATCGTGTAGACCTCTATGGTCGGCACGGAGGGCCGGACTATAACCCAAGGGGGGAGAGATACAGGGAAGTGGTACAAAAGGCGGCAAGAGGGGGACACAATGAATTCGAAGGGAGAAGTGGGGGGTAAAAAAAAATTAAGCAGGACGCGCCTGTTTCAAGAACGTTTCAAATAAGAGGAGGAAGGCCGGGGTGGTCTACGACAGATCTGGGGGTAAACAAGGAAAAGGAGAACCGCATGGACTGTAAGGTAACCGCGGTGTGTAACTGTTCGACAAGGGAGCTAAAGTACCAGTTCTTGAAGCCTCAGGAGCGGAAGGGGAATCCTGGAAGGGGAGGGAAAAGACGTCGCCATCAAGGGACGAATGGACTAGTGTGCGGACCGGCTTCACGGCCGAAAGTCTGATTTGAAAAATAAGATATGGAACACATCTTGTTCACCAAGGGAGGGGAAAGGTGGGGGCCTCTACGAAAAGAAACCGAGGCAGACAAACGTCAAGAAGTCTTTCGAGCAAGACATCAAGAAGAGCAGGAAGGACAAAATTGTCGATGAAAGTTTATACAGTTCAACGGGAGTGGCCCTGGGGGTGAGGAAAAACCGCTTTGAGAAGGAAGCTTTAGTACCGCTGTAAAATGAAGGAAAAAAAACATGTTCTCAGCCTTATATATAAAGTTTGGCTAACAGCGGCGGGTGCCCAGTAAAGGCTTAAAGCCCGAAATGCAGAGGAAAACCGGGTGGCGTGAGACAAGGACGTTCTGGGGGGGGTTTCACAAATTCACGATTGGAAGGGGGGAGTTGCTTCAGAAGGAAGAGAGGAGAGAGGTCCAACAATGGGAGGAAAACGATCTAAGATAAAAAAACAACGGAGGATTAAGGGGGAGAGAAATCGAACAGTGGGGGGACGAAGTCTATGTAAGTAATGACAGCTGCCGAGCTAAGGTACATAAACGTCAGGGGTTTCAAGGCGTGGACGCAACGTGAGCGGCATGGTGGGGTGCCTGACTAGGACAGGAAGTGCAAAAATGGTAGTGATATATAATATCAAATGTCTTCATAATTCATAATCGGCCATATGAACGATCAAGCGTTGCGGGAATCAGGTGACGAAAACAAAACCGAAAACGCACTTCGCAGAAATCGCTAAGGGGGGGAAGACCCAAGTCGCAATTGCGTCGGTAATCGCAGAACGGCTGGAAGGGTTCTGAAAGCAAGACTCGCCGGGAGGGGGGTTGTTTGGGAGAGGGGTCGTAGACGAGAGACCAAAAATCAGGGGAAGTTGAAAAGGTGTGTTAGGACTCTCCCTTATCAATCAGGAAGGGGACGGAAGGAGTCCGGTAACCTCGTAACCTGGGATGGGCAAAGCGAACAAGCTTTCTAAAGACTCGAACCGCCACCTTAAACACGGAAATGGAAAGAGAATCTAAGGGGACCGCTCGGTAAAACCAAAGCTGGTAGCCAAATCCCTCCCAAAAGGAGTCTCCTCCTGTTCTTAACCAGATTGGGGTTTCATCGTGCCCTTCATTTGCCAAGGGAAACCTCGTCAATGGGGCCGCGGGTTCATGTAGGCTTCTTTCGGACGGTCCTGAGGGAAAAAACTCTGCGACCTTGGAAGGCTTGGGGGGCGTCCAGTTGTTGGGAAGGGTGTCTCATAGAACGCTGACAATCTTGACAGTCGGATAGACATTGATGAAACCGTCTTCAAAAAAGCTCGCGTGGGACATGTTCGCAACACCGAGTGGGAATCAACCGGATCGTGGGGGAAGTCAGGGGAATCTATCCTGGGACGAATTGGTAAAAAAATGTTTCGTACTCAGGTGTCTTCCTCAAACGCCAGATTTGGGGGGGGGGGGGTCCAAGCACCTGATGTTTTGAAAAGAAGCCATTGGGACCTGACATAGGGGGCTTCGTTCGGCAATTTGGGAATAGGGTCAGATCTCCCCTTGGATGGCAGAGTTCGGGGAAAAAAAAGTAAAAGTGGACGTTCTCAGAAACGTGATTCCTGGGGGCTCCCTTCAGAGGTCATCATCGGGGGAAGGGGAGCCAAGGGAATTCCCTCGCTTCAGCCCGTGCTCCAGAGGGACCAGGGGTCAACAGGCCTTGTTGGAAGGTTTTTCCTTTTTACCTTTAGGCGGTCCCCTAAGCGTTCTCCAATCTTAAAAAAAGATAAAGATCAGAGTTCAAAGAAATCCCATTCGAGAATCCCGTCCCCTGGCCGTTCTGGGTGCCGTGACCTAATGGGAAATATGGAGAAAAAAATTGCGGACAACCCAAGTCACGGGTCTCGATCAGAGCACGGGGCGTCAGGTAAGGAAACGGATGAAGACTTCGTGACGAGGGGACATCAACCATAGGGGGTAGCTAAAAGGGAAGTGTTACAGCAGGTGGTTCCGGATGGAAAAAACCGACATCAGGATACACAACCAAATTCCATGGTTCCGAAAGATCACCGGGCCATCAAAGAAAAAAGGGAATACGATCAAGAGATCCGCTGCAGAAAAACGCCCGAATCAGTTGGGGGTGGGGATTGTTGACGTGGAAACGACGATTCAGGGGCTGGCAAGGCCAAGAGCAGTAAAGAAAGAACACGGAATAGTCGGAGATAGGGTCGATCTCCATCAAGCATAGCCTAAGGAGGGTGAAAAAGGACTTCAGACCTCGTTTTAACCTCGCCTACCGTCAAGTGGGGGGGGAGCAGGGGCCTGTGTGAGATTCTCCAAGACGTGGAAGTGAAAACTCCTTTTTGTGTTTCGAGTATCGGTGGACCGGGATCAGAACTCAGCTTGGGCGGGGTTGGAGACTGGAGCATAAGGGGACTACCAAGACCAAAAGCGAAATCTGAGAACGGAAAAATAAGGACCAAGCATATATGTCTTCGGGGTGGGACTGTCTCCTCAAAACCAAAAAATAAACTTCCATAGAGGCACGAACACTGATTTGGGGAGGCTAGTTGCGGGGGGGTGTAAGGCTGCGGGGGATAGAAGCAGCACTTTGAAAAGAGACTTGACGCCAGTGCAAGGGGGGGAAACTTTCGTACAAGGCGCTGAAGGCTGCTCGGTAATGCGCTCGCTTACCTTAAGCCGCTCGCGGCCGTTCCATACTCAAAAACGAGAGGATTTCGCAATTGGACGCTTGAACCGGGAGACTGAG
>Ga0179593_1815050_pt1 | contig 11458 bp, 16 predicted proteins | sample CZODoug2_1_08_16_FD_185931 | JGI IMG/M metagenome (GOLD analysis project Ga0179593, IMG submission 185931) | Vadose zone soil fungal communities from Angelo Coast Range Reserve, California, USA - CZODoug2_1_08_16fungal (PacBio error correction) | ecosystem: Environmental > Terrestrial > Soil >...
TGGCTGAAAGGCTAGATGGTGCGTTGCGCTGGTTGTGAACTCTGCACTGGAGTTTTTGGAAAAAAAGGGGAGGGGAAGGGAGGGAAAGGGCTCTCATACGTGTAATGAAGAGGAGGGTAGGAAGTCATAACCTTGAGCATTTTCGACGAAAGAGTCAGGAAAAATCCGCGGCCTGCTGGCGAGAGGGGAAAGGGAAAAGGACGAAAAACGATCTCAGACTCGCAAGAGGAGGAAAAGGGTCTCTCTGAAAAAAATGGGAGAACGCCATCTCGGAGGCACTTGCCGAAAGAGCTCTTGGCTCGATTCGAAAAGGGGGGGGGAGGAAAGGAAAGGCGGATGTTCCGATTTGACTAGCGAAGGTCTGTTGGGTTCGCCCTGACTCAAAGGCAAGGGAGGAGGATTAACTTTCGGCGAGACTTATTTGGAAAAGGGAGGGAAAAAAAAGACATCGTGCCGGGGATTCGGGAGAGGACGGCTCGGGCAAGGCAATCAGGAGGGAGGGGAAAAAAAAAGGGGGGGGGAGGAAATCAATTTCTGTCGCGAAAGAGGGAAAAGAAAGGAAAGGAAAAAAGGGGGAAAAAGTCGAGATCTAGCGCCATGAATTCAAGGATAGGACTGAAAGCATCCCAGGGAATCTACTGTTAGTGGGGGAGGCCGCCCTTTGTTTCGGAAGCAGAGGGGGAGGAGGAAAAAAAGGTGGGCATTGCCCAGTAGAAAGAAGTGGTGGAAAAAACTTGGGGGATGACGAGGCCGCCAGTTGAAAAAAAAGAAAAAGGGGAAACGTGATTTTCTTGCCGGAAAAAGGGGAGGAAAAAAAAGAAAAAAAAGAAGGAATTAGACATGTTTCCGGCACATGAACCGCGAGGGAAGCGGATGGATTGGTGGAGGAAAATCAGGATTGTTCTCCGAGTGAGAGGAGGAAACTTCATCGGAACAGAAACGAGGAGCCAAAAATGCTTGAAAGGAAGGACAGCGTCGCGTTCAGGGGGAAGGGGGGGAGGGAAGAAAAAAAAACACGCGTTTAAACTTGCCGGGAGGGGGAGGGATTTCAAACTTCGAAGCCAGCTTGAGAAAAGGGTTTCCTCATAGGGAAAAAAAAAAAGAGAGGAAAAGGTGCTATTAGTAATTTAGCGTGGAACCCGAGGAGAGGGAAGACGGCGAGATCACGATCATCCACGCTTATGAGGGAGCTCTCTTACTCCAAAAAGGGAAAAGGGAAAAAAAAAAGGGATTTGTTACCATTCATTTGAGGAAAAAAAAAAATGTCGGCTCTTGCGTAATATCTGCGGCAATTTTCCCTGACGGAAAAAGGAGCAACTTTGTAAGAGTAAAAGGGGGGGGGGGTATGCTGTTACATTGGGGAAGCTTGCTTTTAATCAGAGAAGGATGAAGAAAGGGAAAAAAGCGCAAATTTCCTGTGGTGCGTTGGAGAGAGAGCACCAGAGATATTGTTTCCTGAATCCGAGGGAAAGGAATGAAGAGAAATGCTCTCCTCAACTTTCAGGAAAGCAGGAGAAAGGGGAACGTGTTTCATGTTGGGACTAGGTCTTTGAGAGGGAGAGAAGACGGTAGTGAGAGGTTGTTGAGAAGACACAATGAAGGCTCTGTCTCCCCTGGCGTGTAAAAAAAGGGGAAAAAAGAGTCACCGTCGCCTTGACAAGCAACCATAAAGAAGGGGGAGAAATAACATCCGGAAGAAAAATCTTCACTCCTCCACGCGAAGGGGCTTTGGAATCAATAAAGAGGCCGTTGGGGGAGGGAAAGGGTGGAATTTTTCCAGGAATTACAGAAAAGGGAGAGTGACCATATTCCCGAATCCATCACTCAGCGAATGGCGGAGACGGACGTGTCCTGGTATTGGTCAAATGTGAGGGGCAAATGAAAAAGGAAAATCAAGAAACTGTTGGGGAAAGGGCCGGAAAAAAAAAAAGGAAGAAAGTTATTATTGTCCAAGAAAAAAGTAGGCAATTCTTGGCCGAGGCAAGGGTGTGCTGTGTTGAGGGAAATTCACTCCCCTCCTCTGAGCACGTGTCCGAGTAGCCTGAAGGGATTGAAAAAAAAGGAAAGAAGGAACGAATTGGAGAAGATCCTTTAGGGACGAATATCGGGGGAAGAAAGGGGTCATCATTGCGACTTGAACGGAGGGGAAAGGGGGCCGATTGGGATAAAGAGTGGGAGGGAGAGTCATGTTTGTCAGGTTTAGTTCCTAGGGAAAAAGGGAAAAGAGGAGCGCCACCTCCGAGTGGGGGAAAAAAAGGGCGGGGCTAAGTTGTTTCCCGGGAAAGGAAAAAGGGCCAGCGCTTTTACATCAAGCCCCACCCCCCCATCCCCACCCAAGGCCCAGAGGAGCTGTCTCTTCCAACCTAGGGGGGGGAAAAAAAAAGAGGGGGAAGGTAGTCTACCATAATCTAACCACCTGCTGAAGGGGAGGGTAATAAGCGACTCGCGGCCTATATCTTTGGGAGAAAAAGAGCGACCCCTGATAACAAAATATTCGGTCAAAACTATGCAGGGGGGAAAAAATAACTCTATTACTCGAGAAAAGAAAGGGGATCTCTCTCACAAAACCACAAACGGAGTATTAGGGGAGGTAGAACAAACCAGCTTCCTGATCTGTCGAGTCTTGAAGAAAAGGAGAAAAAAACTGCTCGCTTGCCCTAATCCTTTTGTTTCGGGAGGGGTTCCTGCATTCGGCGAACTGCGACTGGTATGAAAAAGGAGGAGGAGAGGGGGCTTCTGGATTAGGAAGAAAAAAAAAAACAAAAAAAGGGACCGCAGGGTGTTTCAGCTTCTGGTCGACTACCTCACGGGGGCTCTGCGAGGGGGGGGGATTTTTAACACAACAAACAAAAAGGCATCTGTGAACGCGAAACCACTTTCGCCCATCAAGCGTATTCCTACCATCAGAAAAAAAAAAAAAGAAAAGGGGCCTTTCTTTCAAAATATACCTCCAAAACCATGGCTCTTCCAAGGCAAGCGCCCAGGGACTCCCAGCGACCCTGGGGGGGGGAAGGGAATTTCAAGTCGCAATGCTAACAAGGGACAGCCAGGATCTTCTCGTCCCGAAAGGATCTGAGAGAGGGTGTAAATCCCTCAGGGACAAGGGAAAAAAGCTGCTGAAGTTCTTCCCGACACGCCCATCGGACCGCACACCAACAAGGGAAGCGGGCAGAATCCCGATTCCAGGGGAAAGAAGAAAAATTTATTCAATGTTTTGTTCTACCAAGAACAATTGCATTGATGTTTGATGAGGGAGAGAAAGGAGGGACCAATCCCAGGACGACGGATTGAAGGAAGGGGGGGTTTTTCTCTGGGGGAGGGGGAACGATTCACTCCGTAGTGTGAAGGTCCACAAACCCCGAGAAAAAGAACTCTGTAGAACAAGACCGAGCAAACATTTTCAAAGCTTGAAAAAGGGGGGGAGTGAGTCTCCGTTTTTACAAAAAGGAATGAGACGGTGAAGTTTTCACAAGAGGGTTCCACGCCGTGAAGAGGGCGGCATTGTGTCTTCCCACGCAAGAAAGAAGGCGACTAGATTCCCACGACCTGTTGAAGAAGGGAGGTCGCTGCCGCTCCGGGACCATTGGGGAAAAGAAAGGGGGCCAAAATTCCCTCTTATTCCTCACAGGAGAAAAGAGAAAAAGCACATTAACATTTGCGAAGTGAGGGGAAAAAAGGCGGGGCTTCAACGAAGACGTGCCAAAAGAAGTTTCTCGTACAAAAAAGGGGGGAAGGAAAGAAAGGGAGGGCCTAAAAAAGGGCACTGCAAAGGGTCGGAAACCACGATCCTACATCTAGAGGGCAATGGGCACAGGACTGCGGCCGCTTGCAAAAAACTTGGGAAAAGGCAAGAATCTTTTCTGAGGAAGGAAGACCGTCCGGACATAGCGGGGATCACAAAAGATAGCACCCGGGGGAGGAAACCATATGAATTCCCCGTGAAAGAAAAATGAGACAGTTTTTACTCGCCCTGGCCCTCCGGGAGGTTGGGGGAGGGCCCCCACTATAAAAAAACGTACCTGCCTCGGCGTGTCACAGCGGGAAAAAGAAAGTTGCTGACTGTTCCTATAGGAGGAAGGGACAAAACGTCACACTTGCTAACTCGGAGGGAAGGGTTTCTGAAGAAGCCTCGTTCCAATATCTTTTAAGAGGAAAAAAGGGAAAGTCCTTCAGATTCATGTACATAGGGAAAAGAAGAAGGAAAAATCACAGTCGGGGGGGGGAAAGGGGGGGGGAACTTTCTATATGAGAAAAGAAAGTGAGCTTATCTACTATCACCATCGGAGAGGAATGGGCCCAACCGTTTTGAACCCGCCTCAAAATATATCTCGAAAAGGAAGGACACTCCAACGTAGAGAAGGAAAGAGAGACTTGTAATTCAGATCGGGGTCGCTAGCATCTGACAGGAACTCAACTTGCTGGAATAAGAAAGAGGGGGACCCTCCCCTTTGGCAGGAAAAATGGAGGAGCACAGGTCTGATTGCCTTTTGCCCGGCAGGGAAATCAATTCCGGCGATTCTTGGGGGGAAAGAAAAAAGAATAAGTCTCTCCGAAAGGGGAGGCGGGGTGCCTTTGATCAGGAAACGGGACTAGTGAGACTAAGCAGTCCTGGAAAAAAAAAGGGGCAAGCCCCCTCGCTTAATATCGAGCAAAAAAAAAAGCCGAGAAAAAAAACAGAATCTTCTCGGAAGAGGGGGAGGGGAGGTAGGAAGAAGCTTTCGCCATGCAAAAGGGAGAAGTTCCCGAAGAAAAATCAAGGGGAGAAAAAGAGGAGGATTCCCTCACGAGGGAAAAAAGGGAGAGGGGGCCGTGACTGCCTCTGCCGTGACCAGTGACAGATTGGCACACCACACCATCTAGAATGGAAAAGAGATCAAAAACAACGGAGTCTTCTTCCAATATCTATAGGGGGGAAAAAGCGTTTGCAGGGTTTGGGGGGGGGGTTGTCCTCCTTCCCTCCGGAAAGGAGGATGGAGAGAAAAGAATGGTACTTTTCATCAAAGAAAAGGGGTATTCATTCATAACCTGAATTTTAGAGAAAGAAAGTCAACTCCCGCTGCCTTCTTTCTCAAGCGGGGAGGAAAGAGAAAAAGAGAAGCTTCTGCACTCGGCGACGGAAGGCCGAAGAGCGACGAAGGGGCGGTGCGGCAAAGTCCTTTCTTTGTTAAGGGGAGGGCAGGGCTTTTTGTAAAAAGGGGAAAGGGAAGCAGTATTAAAAGACGGTAAATAGAATTCTCGAAGGGAAGGAGGGTAGGGGGAAGGGGGGGGGAATTGGATTCTGGCGCGGGCCGTCGAGGAGAGAAGGGGGGAGCAACATGGAGCTATAAAGGAAGAGTATTGCCTGAAGAAGTGGAGGAGAGGAGGGAAAGAGATGAATTCCAAGTCTCGAAGGGAGAAGGGGAGTGTCCTCCAGGGAAGGAGCCTATTTTTGAGGAAGAGAGGGGGGGAAGGGGAAAGGGAAGGAAGATGGTGATCTTCGCGGACGCCTATCCGAAAGGGACGGCTCTACTTGAGGGGAAGAAAGGGGGGAGGGGGAAATGTCCCTGAACTCCTTACGTAGGTGGTCCGGAAAGCAGGTCACCAGAGGGGGGTGGATTTTATCCCTACATAAACCTAAAGGGAGAAAGTTCGCAAGTGTGAAGTGGGAAAAGGGGATAGGAGAAAACGGGGGAGTGCACTCCTATAGCATCTTACCAGGGAGGGGGGGGGGGGGAAGGGGGGGGCTCCTTACCCAAAGGGAAAAAGGGAAAAAAGGGCAATTAAAGAGAGCACTGTTTCCTCATAGAAAGAGAGGGAAAGGGGGGGGGAGATTAGGAAATTGAGCTTGTGCTCCAAGAGAGAAAGGGAGAAAGCAAAGAAACAGGATGGGGGAAAGAAAAGTAAAATCTTTCCCTCACGACTAGGGGAGGGGGGGGGGAAGAAAAGGGGAAATTGCGTCCTACAAATGGAGGGAGAAAAAAAATTGGGGAGGACTCCATTCTTTAAAAAAAGAAGGATTTATTCTGGAAAGGGGGGGGGATGGAGGTGAATGGAAGAGAAGGACTGATAATAGAAGGGGCTGTTTTTGCTCTGGCGCGATAGCAAAAAAAAAAAAAAAGGGGGCCAAGGGAGGGGAGGGATCGCGCAACTTTCAAGTATCTTCCTCGACAAGAAGGAAAAGAGGGGGAAGAAAGGGTCGGGAATCTATAACGTAGCATACGGGGGGGGGAAATCCGGGGGGGGGGGATCTTTCTCCCTTCTTTAACACAAGGGAAAGGGGAAGGGACTTCACAAGGGGGAGAGAAAAGGAACACTCCAGTCCTGAAGAAGAGGGGAAAAAAAAGAGGGGAAGGAGCTGGCTGTGGGGAAGCAAGAAATGAGAAAAAGGGCTCGGGGGGTGGGAAAAAAAAAAACTACTTCCTTTAATCGGGAAGGGAAAAAGAAACAAGCAGCGAATTCACGCCGCTGAAATGAGGGAATGGATTGGCCAGGGGAAATCAATAAACTTTTTTGATTGGGGGAAGGAAAAATAAGAAAAGGGGGGGATTTATTGTCCACGCCAATCAAAAGAAAAGGAAAGGGGGTGTTTGAGGGGAGACAGCTCTTCCGACCCTGAACCTTATCCTGCCGAGAAAGGGGGGAGAAGGGGGGGGATCTACTTTGAGAAGAGAAGGGGAAGAGAATGGGGAGCTTGACGCCTTGAAAGCAAAGGGGAGATTTGTCTCCCTCTTTTGAAGTGAGGAAGGGGAAAGGAAGAGAGCATTGTTTTCTTTGAGAAAAAGAAAAAAGCAAGGGGAAATATGAAGGGAAAGAAAAGGAGTATCAACGGGCTGGGCGGAAGGGGGGGGAAAAAGAGAAAGCCCAGCGCGGTTTAAAAAAATGGTGGGGGAAGAAGGGGGAAAGGGACCATTCTCTCTTTCTTTATTCCGAACAGGAAGGGAAGGGAAATGATAACCTAAAAGGGGGGATAACAGCAATTCGCCTACTTTGCAGAAAAAGAAGAAAAGAAAAAAGTATTCGGGCCAGCCTAGCAGGGGGGGAAGGAAGAGAGACAGGAAGGAGGGGATGCGGGGAAGGAGGAAGTAAGTAAATGATATATCCCAGTAGCGAGAAGAAGGAAAAAAAGAGGAAAAAGGAAGACCCTTGTCGTTTTACGACCACCGGGAGGGGGGGGAGGAAAGGGCTGAAAGGAGCCAAGGCTCTAGTTCCTCTAGTTCGCCGCGGGGAGGAGGGGGGGAAAAAAAAAGAGGGGGGGGGAAGATTTCTGTTCGACTACCGTAAAAGAAAAGAAGAGGGGAGAGAGGAGAAGGAGTGTAAGGAGAAGGAAACCACTTCCCGCGCAAGTGGGGAAGGAGAGAAGGAAAAAAAAACTCTCTTTGTCGAGAAAGGGGAAAAAATAAACTGCAAAAGCGGCAATGCAATCCCTAAGCAAAGAAAGAGGGAAAAAGCGCCCACTTCATTGCAGGGAGAAAAAGGGGTTGAAAAGGAAAAGAATCGTCTCGTCCGAAAGGATTCTTCTCCCGTCAGAAAAAAAGGATCCCCTTCATGTACTCAGGGGGAAAGGGGAAGGGAGGAAGTGGAGGAGTTCTGAAGAAAAAAGCACAACCAACATGTCAGCGGGAAAGGGGGGAAAAAGGGGAGGGGGGAGGGGGGACAATAATCACTTTATTCAGGTTTGGGGAAAAAAAAGAAAAGGTTTAGGGGTTGATGAACCGCACATTGACCATCCAAGAAAGGAAAGAAAGGGAAAGGGGGGGAGTTCGCTGAGTGGATTGGGGAAAAAAAAAGATGGAAAGAAGGAAAGGCCGTAGGAAAAGGAAAGAACGAGAAGTGCTGCAGACGCTTCCGAGGGAAGGGGGAGGGAAAAAAAAGGGAAAAAAGGGCGAGTTCTCCGGACTGTGAGTGAAGAGAAGGGAAGATCCAGCGCGACTGTGAAGTTCAGCCAAGGGAAAGGGAAAAAGGGGAGAAAAGCACAGGAGAGACACGCATCGACCTACCGTCTGCTCCGGGGAGGAAAAAGGGGGGAGGAAAAAGTCGTCTCCGGTCTGGGTCGAGGGGAGGGGAAAAGGGGGGGCGAGATCAGAAAGAGAGAAGAAAAGAGGGGGGGGGAAGATCTCGCCACGATCAACATGACATTGGGGAAAATTATGACAGAGTCCGAAAAATGTTCCCATCATAAATGAAGGGAAAGGGGAAACACCGTTTCCTAAAGGAAGGAAAACCGAGAAGATAGTACGCACGAGCATACATCTTGTGAAGGGGGGGAAAGAAAAGGGGACACAATCCTATCTCTGCGGAAGAGAAGGGGTGGACGTAAGAAAAAGGGAGTGATGCTCCTTCCTTCTGACAAGAGAGCGGGGAAAAAAAAAGGGGAAAAAAAAAGAAGCACCCCTGTTCATAAAGGGGGGGGGAGGGGGACATAGAGGGAACTCTGTAGGAGAAGGGGGGGTCTTTCTTCTAGAAAGAGAAGCAATGGACAGCGGAAAAGACTTCTCCCGAAAAAAAAGGAACTCTTACTCTTGCTCTCGGGGGAGAAGGTTTGGCAGTCCGATATAATTTGACCGGAGGAAAAAAAAAAAGGGGGAAAATCTTCTAACACTTCCTGGGGAAAAAGAAAGAAACCGGACTTAGGGGAGACTGTCATTATTCCGTTACAGAGAGGAGGATAAGGGAAAAAAGCCGTCTTTACTTTTTAAAAGGAGGAGGGAAGAGGAAGGAAATAGAAGAAAGAGGTTTCCTCGACCTTCCTCAAAATAGGGGAGAAAGGGACCCGCTGAAGGACAAAGGAAAGGGAAGGAGTCAATAATGGGAGGAGAAGGGGGAGAAATTTCATCTCAAGAAAGATCGCTGAATCATGGAAGGAACAGATTCTTATTGCGGAAGGGGAAGAGACCGAATCCGGGAGGGGGAACAGAGAAACTGAGGCTCTCTCCTACCGGGAAGGAGAAAGGGGAGGTTCCCATTTGCCCGGGGGGGAAAAATACCACTGTAGACATAAGAGACAAAGGGACCTGGGGACGCCCGCGATGGTAAAGCTGGTTGGGGAAAAGTTGCCGCCCCGCCTATAAATAAAGCGCTCTTGGGAAAAACCGGTGTCGTGAAAAAGGGAGGAGAAAAAAGATCTTCCCTCCTGCTGCGAAAAAGGGGGGAGGGAGCTTCTTTCCCGAAGATGGTGAAGGGAAATAAGTCCGGAGTCCACTAATTTTTGGGGGGGGGGAAGGGGAAAAAAAGAAGATTCTCTTTTTAAGGGGGAAGAGGGAATGTACAGTTACATATTTTTCACAACCAGAGAAGGGGGAAAAGGAAGGGGAGACTCTCCTCAAAAAAAAAAAAGGGAAGAGAGGGCGGAGAGGATTGTGCGTTTCTCTTGTTTTGAACTCTGGAACAGGGGGGAAAAAAGAAGGAAACTTAACAACCGGGGAGGGAGCAGCAAGCTTGGAAAGAAAGTCATTTATTCATTCCTAACCTGGAGAGGGAGAGAGGAAGGAGGGAAAAAGAACGCGGCCTGCTTGCTGCAAGAGGAGGAAAGAAAGAGAGGCTACTAGGGAAAAAAGGAGCTCTGGCTCGATCGTCAGAGAAGGGGAGGGGGGGGAAGGGGAAGGGGCAGATGTTCCGAGGGAAAGCGGGGCTTTTGAAAATGACTAAAAGGTGGAGTATTCTCGGAAAATCTGAAGGATGTACCTCTCCTTCTAGGAAGGGAGGGGAGAAGCTTTCCCTTCATTGATTAGAGGGGAAGGACGGTGGGGGGAGCGTCAGTTTCGAAAAAAAGGGGGGGAGGAGGTCTCTATCGGAAGAAGTGAAAAAAGATTCTATCGCCCTATCGGGAGGAAAGGAGAGGAGAGGGATACGGGGATTTTTCCCTGAGGGGGAGGAAGAAGATCAAGTTTTGGGGGGGGGCCATTGCCCAGTTAGAAAAAGAAGAAAGAAAAACTTATTGCTGACTCCTATAAAGGAAAAAGGGAAGAGACTGAGGAAGGTACCTGAACCCTGAAGTAATGAGAAAGGGGGGAAAAAGGAGGTGTCCCTCTTATTGATGGGGGGGGGGAAATCACTTGGGGGATGTTGAGTTTTTGGAGGGGAGGGAAAAAAGGGAGAGGCAGCAACGTTCTTTACAAAAAAAAAAGAAAGGGGAAAGTCTGGGGCCTAATCGGGGCCAACCGCTTTTCATCCTTGCCGGCGGGGGGACGAGGAGAAACCCTCTTTCAGAAGAAAGGGGGGGGAAGAAGATGGAAAGCAGGGGAAATGGAGCTTTTTACCCGAAGAGAGCGGATATCACTCACACCCACTCGTAGGGGAAGGAGATGAGACAAAAGGAAAGGCAATTTCTTCCTACATATGGAGGGAGAGGGAGGAAGGAAAGGGGCTACAATTTTTCATTAACAAGTTGAAAGGAAGGGGAGTAAAACGTTGAGGGGGGGAAAGGCTGTGCATTTTTCCCTGGGCGTAGGGGAGGGGGAGGGGGGAGAGAATCACTCTCAAATGGAAAGAGAAGAAAAAAGTAGGTGGGAGGGGGGCTGAGAGAATTTATTCGAAGGAAAAGAAAAAAAAGACCGAGTACGACGTTTCATGTTCAGCAAAAGGAGGGAGGGAGGGGGTCTTGGAGGTGAGTGCTTTTCCCCTCGTGAAAAAAAAAAAGGGAGAAAAAGGGGACTCACATTCGCCTTTACGTCTCTCCCAAAGGAAGGGGATAAACTAGGAAGAAAAATCCTCCACTCGCGTGAGAGGAAAAGGGGAGCTCATCTTCCGGAGAAAAGAGAAGGGGGAAAGTTGGGGAGAGGATTGAATCTTTCCATATTCTCGAAAAGGAGAAAAAGGACACTTCCTCTGGAGAGAAGGGAAAAAAGGGGGGGGGTCAGGGGGGGATGCAAACTCTCGAGGGAATCAAGAAAAGGGGGGAAGGGGGAATCAGAAAAATCACATTTTTAATTCTTCATTCTGTGAAAAGAGGGGGAAGGGTTATTTCTCTTTAAGTACGTCAGCCAGCGAGGGGCAAGAAATGAAAGGGTCGACAAAAAAAAGGAAAAGAAAAAAAACGCTGGTGTTTTTCGACGTGGATAGAAGAGAAGGAGGGAAGGCCTCTACTCTCCTGGGGGAGGGGGTGGAGGGAGAAAGGGAAAGTCAGGGCAGAAGTGGTTCTCTTTTTAGAAAGAGGGGGAAGCTTTCTGAAGGGAAAGGATCATGGTGAAAAGGAAGAGTGATTCCCCTTGTGAATAGATCCTATTGGGGGAAAAGGGGAAAAAGAAAGGCTCTGGAAAGGATACCTGCCAGTCGCGGGGGAAAAGGGGAGCTGCTCTATCTTTAGACAGAAAAGGGGGGAGATCTGAACACCTGCGGAAGGGGAAGGGAAAAAAAAAAAGAAATCTACCCGAAAAAAGGGGAATGACCGCACTGCAAAGGAGGAGTCCTTACACAAAATGATTCGGGAAAAAGGGAGGGAATACAAAGTAATAAAAAAAAAGAAAGAGAAGAAGATACTGGT
>Ga0179593_1266517_pt1 | contig 11457 bp, 17 predicted proteins | sample CZODoug2_1_08_16_FD_185931 | JGI IMG/M metagenome (GOLD analysis project Ga0179593, IMG submission 185931) | Vadose zone soil fungal communities from Angelo Coast Range Reserve, California, USA - CZODoug2_1_08_16fungal (PacBio error correction) | ecosystem: Environmental > Terrestrial > Soil >...
AACAAGGGAAATAGGAAGACAGGAAGGAGGGGAAGCGGCACCGCCACTGGGAGAGGGTGTGTCAAGAGAAGACGGCCAAGAAGATAGTGGATGGATAGGAAGTAATATAAGAGGCGTAACGAGGAGTCCCAGTAGCAGGGCATTACCACTGCCAACGAGGAAGCGAGAAAAAAGAATTGTCGCACAGGAGACGGAAACTAGAGTTCGGAAGGAGGGGAATTCTCAAGAGCACACACAGCAAGTAAAAGGCACGTTAGCAGTGGCCATTGAAAGAGAGCAAGAAAGTCAGGGAAGGGGAGGGGCGAATGTATGGGAAAAGCTCTGCGCCGGTTTAGCCTGATTCTAAGAAAGACGCCGGGAAACGGTGATTGAGAACAAAACAAGAAGAGACGCAAGATCGGGACTCAAGGAAAGGTCGCGCCAAGCTCAGGGGAAACAGAGAAGACAGGTGTGAAAAGAAAGAAGGTTTCAAAAGAGGGATGCGCATAAGGAGAGAGAAATGAAAAAAACCAGATTCGAGATCGGCGGCAAAATTCCTGTAAACACAAAAGGTGGCGAGAGGCAACGTGGGTGAAACTAGAGAGTGGTCGTGCGGAAGAACAAGGCTGCCGGAAACAGACGCATGGTCATGTAGTCAGAAAAGAGAAAAAGAAAAAGGAATCCCAGGCGGATCTGGGGTCTGGGAGCCAACGCGAAGGGAACCTCACCAAAAGGAATAGTGTCTGAAGGTAAAGGAAACGGGGTGGGTAAGAGTGTGGGAGATATCGGGAGAGGAGGAAGAGAGTCTACGCTGGACGGAAAGGTGCGGATCCTAGGAGCGGGCCAAAAAATAGTCCAGGGAGAGAAGGGTAAGGGAAGAAGGGAAGAGAGGGTGCAATTGCCCACAACGGAGGGGGGCTAAAAATCGGAGGGGAAGCAGTAACGCGAAACGGCGGTTAAACAATTCAAAAAAAGCTGGTATTGGGTCTTAACGGGCAGTAAGGCTGGGAACACGCAAACACACAAAAGGCGAGTCAAGAGTGGGGAACGGGAGGATCGTGTCTTCCAACCCAAAAGAGAAGAAGAATTGTCTTGGCCGTCTGGGAGGCTTGATCGAAAAAAAGGTAAAATATCCAGGATAGCACAGGCGAGGTGGCCACCACGGCCAGGGAGATGAAAGTGGAAAATCGCGTAAGCCGGGGGGGGAGGTCAAGTCTCAAGTTATCGAGAGGTAGGATCAGAGAACACGTAAGCCAGGTCGGAAGGGTCTGACGAAATCATTTGAGGAAAATCCGACCCCGTTTGTCCGAGCGACCTTCAGCAGCCTGTGAGCTGGACCATGTCGGCAAGAGTTGCGTGAGTCAAAAGAAGGATGAACGCCGTCGGATGGTTACGGAAAAAAAAGCTGTTTACAAGAGAGTGTCTTGAAAAATGCTAGGGGGGAAGGATGAGATTGGTGGCTTAATAAGTCGGAATGGTTAGCGTGAGGAGCGTGGTCAGAGCAGGACCTGTACAAGGCGGAATTCGTCGGGAGGAGGGGGAAGACCACCAGGGGAAAACTCAACGAGCAAATGAGGGGACCGAATGCAAAGGGAATGAGAAAAAAAGCTGATAACCGGTGATCTCTCAAAGACAGTGTGAGGGCAGACTGGTCAGGTGGGTGACTCGAGCAGGAGTGTTTGGGACTCATAAAACTGGCCGGGACACAACGTCCCAAGAAGACGATACCGAGCGTACAGGGGCCCAAAGGGAAGAAATCTCAAGGAATCCAAGAAATGGAACCTCTGAGGGTGGAAGAAGGGAGGCAAAGCGAAATAGGCCGCGATTGACGATCAAGAGTCGCGCTGGCGGCCAAGAGAGACCGCGTCCATCAGAAGTAACGATGGGGTGCGACACTCGGAGTGGTCGATCAAGAAACACTTCGCCTAAGAAGGGAGAAACAAGAGAGTGCCATTCAAGTGAAAAGAAGGGATGGTCTCAGGAGAAATCGCCGTTCATCGGCAAAAGCGAAAGCGTCGCTTGAACGTTGTGGGTGAGGAACGCGGCGAGAACGACGTCAGGTGGGGGGGGAAAAAACGTTTCCGAAACGGGGATTAAGATCATTTGAGTATCGGCCGTCTCCTTAAATGACACGCCAGCTGATAAGTTGACACAAATCCACTCCGGTGTCTTGGATTGAAGCAAAAAATCCATAATGACCGCTGAGATACGTACGAGAACAAGGTGTGGAGCACCCGTAAGTGTGGCAAAGGAAACAGAAAACGCCCCTTCAAAATCGGGGATATAGAACTGCCGCCACCGAATATAGAAAAATCTATGACTGAACTAGCCCGGGAAGACGAGAGGAGGTAGGAGATCTAGTGCTTTACAGAAAAACACCTCCAAGGCGATCATAAAGGAAAAGGGTGTCCTGTAAAAAGAACGTGACGGGGACAACAAAACGGGTTGACCTGTTAAAAAACCGAAGCTTAGAAATACCTCTCAACACAAAAGAGGAAAAAATATGGGCCGAACTGTCTGGGTAAAAGTAACCAGGTGAGCAAAGGCGGGCCCGCGTATAAAAAAGGGAACATAAAAACCCTAAGACTCCGGGGGAGATCTGGCCGGACCGGTCAAGTTGCGAAAGAAAACAGCCGCCGCAGGACAGACAGCGGAAGAAGTACTGAAAAAACCTTGCCTTAAGGGAGGACTAGTAAAAATGACAAGGTATCCTGAGGGAGGCACTCTGTGGTGGGAGAACTACAGGCGAAAAAACTGCGACAATATAAGTCAAAAAAAAAACAAAGAGGGAAGGGGCGGTGCAGTGAAGGAAAAGAAAGTACACGGAATGGTGGGGGGGGGGACCAGATGATCAGAGGAAGAAAGAAAAACTTCGAATGCCAAGGCCAGAAGAATGGGGGGTCAATTGGAAAACTGGACAAAAACACTCAGGAAGGACTGAGAAGGGTACGTTAGAAGAGATGTCCAAAACTCTGAGCTGGAAAAATCCGTTGAGGAAGAGGACACGGATCAACAGCCCTGGACCGCTCGAGTTACCCCGCCAATGGAAAAAAGGGGAGGGTGGGGGTGACCGAAAAAACAAATTTCAAATGTGTCGGGCGAGCTGGGGGAGACCCAAGAAAGAATGAAAAAACGGGAAGTTGGGCTGGGTTTGCTGTTTGGCGACCAGGAGTGGGGTGCGTGGGCGGCGTGAAAAAATGAGAGGAGTCACCGGGGACGCCGATTGTTCGCTCGGTAAGCTCTGGGCGAGCGTGTACGAGGTGGGAGTGGAGCGTCAAAACACCACCATTCAAACCGATCAGGAGCGAGGGAGAACAAGACAATCAAACTCGAGACACAAATCTTCGTTTATACAGGTCGGGCGCGCCAGTGAAAAAGAAAGTGAAAACCTTGGTTTCACTGGTGGGCATAAGAAGAGAAACCCGGGGATGACTCAAAGTGGAGGATTCGCAATAGTGGTCACACAACGGCAAAGGAACAGAGGAAAAGCCACCAACAAGGGGATAAGTAATATCACCTGAGGGAAAGCGATAAGCCGGACATGGGGTAGTATGGCGCGCGACGAAGAGGGAAAGAAAGACACCAGTAGAGAAGAGTAATAATCTAATCCAAAAAAAAAAAAGGGGACTCGATAAGGGGGAGGTAACAGACACAAAAAGATCTAAGGAGCAATCGGCGACAAGTGGGTCGGAGGAAAAGGGGTGGAAGAAGCCACTCCAAAAAAACACTATGCAGGAAGGCGGAGACGGAAAAAAAGGGGGAATGATCCCAACAGAGACGGGCCATCAACAGAGAGGAAACAAGAAAATCCCCCTTTTGTGGAACAAAGAGGAGGGGGCAGATGCTCCGGGCCCAAGCCTGCGGCAGGGGCGAAGCCGAAGCCGAAAAAAAAAATCATGGGGGAATGCATATTTGGATTTGCCTAAAGAAAATATCAACGGAAATCGGGGGGGGGGAGAGGACCGCTTGGCCAAAATGAAGCCAATCCCGGAAACTAACGACTTTTCATGGCCGAAAAGTGTCGCGGGCTGCGACCAGAATCGCAACGATAGGAACTGAAAGATAACCAAGAAGTGAATCCACACTGTCGAAAAAAGAGTCCGATGCAGGCTACAAGAATAGGGAACTGCTAGAGGGCGTAGCGATAAAGAAAGCTCTCAAATCAAAAAAAGAGACGGGTTGAAAGATAGAAAAAGAAAGCAAGGCTACAGGAGGGGAACTAAAACGGGTTAAGAAAAACCAATCCAATTCGGGCAGATGGTTCTGACTACATTCACCAGGGTCGACGAGGAGGAAGGAAGAGGGTGATTCAGCGAAAAAGAGAAGGCAGTTGAGAGTCCGAGCCTGATAAAATTCGTGTGAAACAAAGAAAAAGATATCAGAGATAGCTGAACATAGGATTGGGGGAATCGGTCAACTCAGTGCGTCTCACGTGAGAGATAAAAGGGTGGAACTAGAACATGCGGATGAAAGAAGGGAGGGGTGGGAGAAGAAACGTTGGGTGCGGCTGTTCGAGTGAACAAAAACGGAACTATGGGGGTCAGGTAATGAAAGAAAACCTCAAAAAGGAAAAGCTGCGATGGCAGACTGCTAAAAAAGTTGGCCAAAGGAAAAATTTCCAAATCGGAAAAGGCGTAAAAAGCATCCGAGCAGAGGAAAAAAAATCTGGTAGTTTCGCAGTGTGGGAATGCGTGGTGGGACTCAAGGCGAAAGATGCTGTTCGCGGGGAGCCATGGAGGAACAGATAGGAATGCGAAAGAAGGACGGTTCCGGGGAGGGGGGAGATCTCACGAAGAACAAGAGGGAAAAAAAGAGAGATTAAACTACACCTTCACAGGAATTGATTTCACGCGAAACGGAGAGATGGAAGAAAAGGATATTGGTCTCCGAACGCGAAAGATAAAGATAGAAGCGTTGGCCTAACACCAAAATTACATTCCGAACAAAGTAAGCGGAGCCACTTCGGGAGCAAATGGGGGGTCAAAAGAGAAAGTACGGAAGGTGGAATGACTTAAAAATCGCGGAACGAAGCAGGCTGCCCTTGCAAAGGCGCAGGAAGGAGGGGAATGGCACCTGCACGACTGGAAGGACTGGCCCTTCCAAGGAAAGCAGGTCCAAACATTTTGAACAGAAAAATCAGCCATCGCAAAGTAGACTCCTGACGGCGAAAAGTTGAGAAGAAAAGGCGTAAAAGAATCGCGTCCCAAGGTCGATGGAAAGACCTATAGTCGGAGGGAAAGGGAAAAGAAAAAAGTAGTGCGAAAGGGCTGGGACAGAGGGGGAAAATGGGATGGGGCCAGGAGAAGGCCCAGACGGAGCTAGGAACGGACTTGAGAAAAGCCGCCAGCGGAAAAGGAACGAACCGAGCAAATGTTCGAGCTGGGAAGCAAGATGGGGGTCACGGACCCAAGAAAAACTGGCATGAAAGAGGTGCTGGAGCGAACCGTGGGGGGAGATAATTGGGGGACTTAGAGGCAGATCGTGAAGAAGAGGGGAGTTCCTGGAGCCGTGTGGTGTCAGTAAGGACGGTCAAGAAAGGTTCGCCGATCAAGCATGGATGTTGACGGGCAAAAGGACGCAACTGACAAACTCGAAAAGGAACGGGACAACTCAGGACACGGCGAGTTTCGGCGTAAAGGGAGGGAGGAGAAGGCAATGGCGAGAGAAAAACACGAAGAACAAAATCCGCTGTTTCACGTGTATTTCTGGAAACACAAGAAAAACTAAAAGAAACCCAACGAAAGGCTGTGCGCTTCTTTCAGTACGAAAGGAGTCCACAGAAAGAAGGGGTCAGACTCCAAGGGACAGCACCGAGGCAGCTTTGTGGAAAAAAAGCAAGGGTCTGGATGATTGTGGACAGCGATCCCGGAAAATGTCTAGAACAGGGGGGTGGCGACGAAGCAAAACACTTTTCCAAATCGACGTACTTGGTTGGCAAAGAAAAAAAAGCATGGGAGAAAAAAAAATTGTCGCGAGTCCCTGAGAAGAGGGGAGTTGGGGATCCCAGAAGAAAAAAGGTGAACGGAGCGAGAAGAGCTTTCCGTCCGTATCGGGTTCGAAATAGCAGTGAGGGAGATAAAACGAAATCCTATTGAAAAAATTACTGTCCTTCTTTAGCCAAAGGGGAAGGATGGAAAACATCTTACTCGTTGTTTGGGTGGAATCCGTGCTTCGATGAGGAAGAGGAAAGTACATCACTGGACGGAAAAAAGAAAGTGGGCGCGGGAAGGCAAAAAAATAAACAAACCAAACCTTCTGTCCGCCTCCGAAAGAAAAAGGAACCTTGATCTCCAAACAGGGGGGGGGATGAGGGGAGGCAAGACATTTGATAATAACCAGGCGACTAGGAAATAATGGTGAAGGGGGTGGGGACGACAAAACAGCTGGAACACAACAAAAGACGATAAACCGATCAGAAAATGGGGAAATCCAAAAAAAAGGACTTGACACAATAAAAACAAACACCTTGTAACCGAATGGCCAACAGCACCAGTCGGTACAATCGTCATGAGTACATAAGATCGCCACACTTGCTGACTTGGGCATAGGCGGTCGATGAAAAAAGACACAGACGCAATTTTCAGGATGGCCATTGGTCAGACACGGATCGAAAAAGGGGCCTCAGGCAAAAGGAAAAGGTGGATCAAGATTAGGGCAGGAACTGTGGAAACAAAGCGGTCAGCTTGACGGAAGGGTCGGAGCTGGCGGAACACGGCAGTACGGGGGGGGTTGAGGGGTTTCAACACGGTAACATTCGAGAGGGAGGTCAAAAAAACGGAGAGCAGAAAAAGACAATCTGAATTCGGGAATGGACAGATAAACGGGAAGAATGATTCGTCTGACCATCCATTAGAAACTGGGGGGAGAAGCCCATTGTGGGGGACAAGTTAAAAAACGCCTCTGCAAAAAACCCAAAACATGAACAGGTCAGAAAAAAAAGAAAAGAGGAGAAGGAAATGTAGTACGGAGAGAAGGGAAACCGTAGCCGGGAGGAAGGGGGGACTCATTCATAGAATGCGCAAGAAAGAAAGGAGCGATCGAAGAAGGGGGATCATGACGTTGTGTTCTATTACGCGGAAAAGGGAATTGTGATTGCGGTAAACATGCGACAGACTCCATCAAATCTACTCAACAAAGACGGAAGAGACAAATTGGCAGTATTGGTTAAAGGGGAACAAGGCGGTAAGAAAGGGAACCGAGGAGTCAAGGGAGAAGGGGAAAAAAAAAAAAAATACGGCCGGGATCGGAATAAGGGATGCAAATTTTTTTTTTTTTCGGAGACAAAATATCCTAAAAAGCCACTGAGGCTAAAGATAAGAGAAGAACTAAACCATTTGTCCATCCTACTTGGAAGGGGGGAGGCACGTTTAATCGAGCGTATCTGGAAATCGGGGAGTGGGGTGTTTGGTGGTGGGTGGGGAAAGCCCCTAACGGCGACAAAACAGGAGAAAATATCGAGTATAACGAATGAGAGACTGGCTGGTAAGGAGTTCAAGAAGGACAAAGGGAGGATGGGAAAAGATAAAGGTAAAGAAGGGGCCGTGAGAAAGCAAAGACGAAGGTACAGAACAGTAACACTAGCCCTAACGGGGGGCAAACACAAGGAAGACAGCTAGCAAAAGCAACAAAAAAAAAGGAACGTCTGCTGACAAAAAAAGGCTGGAATGATATCGAAAGGAACGAAAGTAATTGAAAAAGGGCCTGGCCGAGCACGACGCTTATCAACAAGCCCAAAAAAATTGACGACGTTGGGGACAAGGGGGGCACAAAACCCAACGTAGACAGAAGTGGAAAGAGAAAGAAAAAAGAGGCGGGTGTCAATCCGACGATGGAGGGAGTGTTGGCAGGTCAAGGTGGTGTAGGGATGCGAAGTGAAGTGGGCAGAGAGAACGGGCACCACAAAGATCGCTCGGAAGGGGGGGAAGAAAGCTGTGGCGGCGTGGTTAGAGGTGCGGGGGAGGGAGCAAACCACCCATCCCAATACGCAAGTCGAGGTATTAAAAAAAAGTGCAAACAATCAACTGTCGTGGAGATTCTGGGTTTAGAGGGTGGAAAAGAGCTGGAAAAAGGGAAGAAAGTGGAGGGGCGGGGTAAAAGGAAACGCCAGCGCCAAGCGGTCATGAAAAGAAAAGTTTGAGGGGGAGACAGAATGCAAAAAAACCGGAGAGCATGAACTCTAGGGAGAACACTCAAGCAAAGAAAAGTATCACCACATTCCTCGTGACAGGGAAGTAACACGAAGGTGGAAAAAAGGATCAAAAAAGAACGACCGAATCGCAAGAGCGACGACGAGGAGATATCTAACACACACAGCGAATAGGATTCCAAAAAGAAAAAACTTCTGACTGAGCAAGCGAGAAAAGGGGGAAGATGAAAATAATCTGAAGAAAGCTCTCAGGAAAAAAGAAGCATGCAGAAGGAAGACGTCGCATTAAAACACCAAACGGAAACAGGAAGACGACAGTGAAAACTGGGGAAAAAAATCAGGCCCTCCCTCAGGGCACAAGGCAAGAAGGAAGCTAAACGGGCACATGAGTTTTGCGGCACTGTTGCGATCGGGGGGCGGAATAAAAGTCTTGGAGGCTGGGGAAACATAATAAGAGCTTGCACCCTGGAAGACGCGGTGTATTTGACTTCGTGTCTTAGAGGGGAAACGCCTTTAGACTAAAGGGAAAGCAAGACTTTGGGAAGCGGGCCTTGGGCGCAGACTAAGAAGAAGAAGGGAAAGACTGTCCTCAAAAAACATGCCCGAATCAGAGACAAAAGCTTCCGAAAAGGGAGGAAGGAAAAAGAAAGGAAGCTTAACAAGTTCTAGGATCAGAGCCAAATATAAGACGGGGCAAAGAAATAGGGAAAGCCGGCTGGAAGGAATGGGTTCCGGCACGATGGAAGCGAAAAAAGGGGATTACGAACGCTGTTTTTCGGATACATGCACCAGGGAAGGAGAGGAGCACGGAGCGGTGGGAAGAGCATATCAGCCAATAGAGAGAAAAACCGAGAATGACAGGAACTCCTCTCTCTAATACGGAATGAAAAGAACGGTGGAAAATTCAGCGTGACGCATGGTGCGGAAAAAAAATCAACGTGAGCGGAAAAAAAGTGGGGCAGATACAGGGAATTACTACAAAACACCAGAAGACGGATCTGCTGGGGAAAAAAAGGTGTGTCAGGGGGGCTATGGACCGGGCCACGTAAAGCAGGGGGCAGGAAGGCAGAAGCCAACCTTCCGCGCAAAAGTGCAACTGAGGATAAGTGCCACCCGTCTGATGATAACCAAGGAAAAAGGGGACATGTACAAACACCGTCCAAAATCAAGGGGGAAGCAAGACTCGAGCTCTCTCGTACGCTGCAGCGGGCCTTCTAGCTGGGGGAATAAAGCAGACTGTTAATATTAAAAGGGGAGGGGACCACAGAAGGGTCCATTCTTACAAATAAAGAAGGGATGAAAATCCATATCAAGTCGTGACGTGATCACTTCCAGGAACAAAAGGAGAGAGAAAACCTACAAGGAAATGGAAGGTCAGATGCCCTGTGGAGCGGGGGGAGGAAAGAGATGTGTGGGGGAGAAAAAGCGGTAATAGAGCTACGTCTCGCGTGGCCCAAACGCTCTGAGGATTACTGCCTACCCAAAGAGAGCGCGAGACTTGTGTGACGCAACTTGTTGGGGAGGAGAATACCGCGACCGGGAGAGGGTGAGGACTTCAATCTCCAAAGAGGCGAGCAATTCCCCGTCGAAAGAGAAGGCTGGGTACAGTTAGTCGGAGGCACCTTAAAATGCGTTTACGTGTCCGGTTCCATCTCCAGGACAACCGAGGAGAAAAAAAAAAGAGCGGACCTCCAGCACGTGCAGACACAAGAACTCCGAGAACGACAAAAAAAAGCGAGAAAGAGGAAAGAATAAAAATTTGAGCCGGGCGGCTACTATCTTCGCCGTCCGCCCCCGCCGGTAAATAGGGCGAGAGGAAGAGAGAAACGGCGAAATCGATGTCGACGAACACCGTGAAGAGAAAAAATAAGCTCAGGCCCCGAATGAAAGGGATTTAGTCAGAAAATAGAAACCACCTAGCCCAGAGGAGGGACACGGCCCTCGCTTCAAGAACTCCCTGACCGAAGAGTCTTATTGTCGAGGGAAAGGAAGTGGGGGCGAGAGTGGGCTCTTCTGTTTGCAAAAAAAAAGCGTAAGCTTCCTGATGGGAATTAGAGGAAGAGGAAGCAGGTCGGTCGCACAAAAGGGGGAGTCAAGAAAATAAAAAGGGAATCACGGATAGGATCAGGGGAAAAAAAACGCGGAGGGGCAGGAAAAAGGGAGGATTCTTAAAGGGCATGTTTAAAGCTGAAAACAACCCGAAAAAAAAAAAGGAGCTGGGGTCCCTGCTATTATTTATTGGGACAAACAGCAACAAAACACAGACATGGGAGTGGCGTCTCGGCGAGGGTGAGGAGGAAACACTACGCATGAACGGGCGCCCGGAGCAAACGGGGAGAACAACCAGGGAAACAAGATGGTTTTTGGGTCACGACACACTACCGTTTTGGGAAAAAGGATCAGTTGCATGGGGGGGAGGGGATAAGGGACGATCCACCTCAGCCTGCGGGTTGGTAAAAGGGTTCCCAAACCACTTCATCCGCACCCACTTAGCGTCGCGGAAAAAAGACTCTTCAAAAGGGTTTATACCATCGGGCAACAGCGGGAAAGAATCCCTGCCTGTCAGGAGGGGTCGAACACAGGGCATATGGGAAAAAAAAACAAGAGGTGGTACAAGATTCCCTGCGGGAAAGAAAAATCTTGATGGGGAGCAGGGGGAGCAAGGGTGGGGGGGGCTACGTCGCGGGGAGGCGGAAATCGTGTCGAAGGTCACCCTGCTTACGAGGGGCGCTGGCTGAATCAAAAAGGGAAACAACCAAGGTTTCTCACAGGCAATGGACGCAACGAAAAAATGATAACCGTAAAAAGAAGGGGGGATGGAGGCGGAAGGGGGAAAGCTGATAAAGAGGAATGGGTGTTGCGAGAAGAAAAATCACGACCAAAAAATAAAGGCTAGAGGAGAAACAAGGGGAAATTAACTACTCTCCCATCACAGAAGTGGCACGATAGGGGGAATGAAAACACACACAGGAAAAAAGGGACATGAAAAAAACAAAACCTTTGGGTCCGGTGAGCAATCAAGGAGAAAAATCTTCTTGCGGCGAAAAAAAGAACTCTGCAGAGGAACGTGGGCAAAGAGGGGGCAACCAACAAAAAAAAACGGGGGAGGGGCAAAGGCAGGTTGTCGGGGGAAAGGAAGGAGAAATTACTTGCAGAGGGATGAAAAACAGAATAGAGGCAAAGGATAATGGGGAAGACCGAGGTCAGCTGGAAGGATCAGTATGCGAAGGAAAGAACGGAAAATGGGATATTGTGGATGGGAGAAACGAACGACAATTAGATCAACGTGTGAAAAAAATCCTTCAGAAGAAAAAAAAACCCAACTTAAAGGG
>Ga0179593_1382519_pt1 | contig 11457 bp, 9 predicted proteins | sample CZODoug2_1_08_16_FD_185931 | JGI IMG/M metagenome (GOLD analysis project Ga0179593, IMG submission 185931) | Vadose zone soil fungal communities from Angelo Coast Range Reserve, California, USA - CZODoug2_1_08_16fungal (PacBio error correction) | ecosystem: Environmental > Terrestrial > Soil >...
CGTCTTCCACGTAGAAAGAGTAGGAGAAACCAAAAGAAAAGAACCATTTCCAGGCGTCGAAAAAATTCGCCGGCAGCTTGTCTCTTGCTTTGAACTTACTGTCGTGTCGTACTTCACCGTTCCTTGGTAGGCGGGCCCATCAGAACGAATAAAATTCCAGGTAGGGAAAGAAAACTTTTTGTCGCAAGGGGGAGAGGGGAAGTTTCAAACCTGATCATAGGAGCCCTAGCTTTCACGAAGCCCGACAGGTGCGCCCCAGTTCTGCTAACCTATTGTTCAACAACAAACAACTTGTGTCCTAAAAGAAGGAAAAATTTCACCGAGAGTTCCATGTTAAAATATTCTTAGACGCCTTGGTTACGCCGGGGAAAAAAAGGTGCGCACGACTGAGGAAAACTAGGAGTCATCAAAAAGCTCACCTGCTATCGAGACCTTCTAGATGAGGGAACGTAGCACGCCGACCTTAAAAAAAAGTAGGGAGAAGTCAAAGTCTACCGGGGGAAGACTAAAAATCAGAAGGGGACCGGAGAAGAATCGGTGGATACCTGGACCGACGGAAACGCCTTGCTGGCTACTATCTGACAACCGTAGGAAGTGCGGCGTCAGTTGCGTTAAACCGGTACGATCGGAAGAAATGGGGTGCGCGTGCGTCGTCCACCGCGGTGGAGCCGTGCTGGACTCATCCATCGTGCGACGTAACCGATGAGGCAGAAAAAGAAAATTCCAGCGATGGAGAAAGACGAAATGGCCCTACGCGTCTGAGGGGTAGGGGGAGAAAGAATCAGGACGGCCGCCAGGTTCCCGTGCCTATAGGGAAGCCCCGGAACCAGCGGTTCACTCCCTCTCTCGGAAGGAGGGGGGGCGAAACTATAAAATTCCTTCAAGGTCAACAGGCAAACGGGAAAAATACCAACTTATCGTGTCGAGATGCCGGAAGGGATGTTCCAGAAAAAAAACCTAGAGATGAAGCAGGGGGGGAGCGATCGCGTAAGCATGTCCGGAAGGGCGTCATGGTCTTACCATTCTGGACCGTTCTTTCAAAAGCAGGATAATCGAGTAACTGATGTTGTTAAAAAGAGAAAAGTACGGCACGATCAGGTAGTCTCTAAACAAAGGACGGGTATAAAAAAAACACACAAGATCGTTGGTCCTTGCAGTGAATAAAGTCAGACGTAAAGGCGCAACCAAGCGCAGGAAAACTTGATTAGACCGAAGCCACGTTGGGGGTTTTCTGGCTTTATGACTGCTCGATTGTTCTGGGGGTCTTTGGGCTGAGTGTGTGACGTATGGGAAGCGGGGGTGGAGACGAAAGAAGGGGACTCGACCAACTCTCGAAAACAGCAGTCAAAAAAAAACGGCCTTGTCTACCGAGTCGCCGGTTGTACGGCGTCTGCGGGTTTTTAACTTTTGAAAATTCAGGGTAGTCGAAAAGGGGCCCGGGAGAAAAGAGGAGGGGAGATGGTGGTGGAATCGCAATTGACTGTGGGGCGCACAAAATCGAGAAGGGTGACGGGCAAAGGGTTCGGGAAAAGCAACGGCGCCATGAGTCGGGGGGTGGAGGCGTCGGCGGGAAGGGGCGACGAAAGAGAGTAGTCCACCAACTTGTGAAGACGACGTCATCGGATCGCCTGTAACTCACGCCTTCAAACGGAAAGGCTGAGAGAAAGTGGGAAAGAAAAAGGATGAAAGAGAGTCGGAAAAAAGTGACCTGCGCGTCGGGCCTGTGGAAAACCCCATGAGAAGGTGGACAAAAGATTAACCGAGGACGTCATACAGGACCATCTGACCACCGACCGAAAACTAATCGGTGGACTGTAGGGGTTACTAGGTCGATTCAAAGACTTTCGTCACAAACGTACCTGGGGCAGGGCAGGGTCTCACGGGGTAATGTATAACAAGGGTACGACGGCAAACGGCTGGTCCAATCAAACGGAAAACTGGATGGCGTGCTTACAAGCCCGGGGCGAAGACGGCGATGGCGCGCTATACCCAAAAGGGGGGGGAAAAAGCCATAAGGGGGGGAAAGGGGCTCCGTCTTTTTGGACGGGGGATCGCGAGACCACGCCCTAGCTGGGGTGGGGGGCGAGGCAACACGATCATAAGATGGACGGTCACGTAACACAACTAAAAGAGTCGGCGATCAGGGGGCCGGTACAAATCGGGAGTCCAATAAGTCGAAGAATAGGACTAAAAAAGCCCAAAATGAAAGATGAGGGGACCAAGGGTCACGTCTCCAGTCCGATATGGGGGGGGGAGAGTAGGGTCAGAATGGTCGGAGAGGTGGGAAGCAGATAAAGAGGGGGGGGGGGTGCCTCTCAAGCGCTCATAATAAGTTGGCGTCAACTTCAGCAGAAGAAGTCTCCGGTGTGAGCAAAAAAAGAGACATGTCTTGGAAGGAAAAAGAATCTCAACCAATCCTTCTAAGAAGCCGCAGAAAAAAAAAAGAGTCCTACAAAGGGGCAAGAAAACGTCGAGGACAGAAGCACTTGATAAGGATTAGCAGGGGGAAAAACAACATCTACGGGGAGGAGAAAGGAATGCGTCACTCCACGCTAAGCTCCTATAACCACTCTATTTTACCAGTCAAGGGTTAAAGTATATCGGGATCGCAGACACAAGGGCCGAGTAAAAAGAAAAAGACCATGCAATCAACTCTTTAAAAGAGAGAGAGGAAAAAGGGGTGCCACTCGCCCCCCTCGAAGTAAAAAGTAGTAATTTCCTCCAGTACTAAAAAAGAAAGCAGAACTGGATTTAAGTCCGCGGGTGTAGGACAGGGCTGAAACACTAGGCCAAGGAAGTGTCTCAACAAGAGGCGACTAAGATTAGGCCAGCCGCCATCTATAGAACCACACGGAAGAGGAAAGTAAGGATGATGCCGGAAAGAAGAGTAAGACAGGGCAGGGGGGGGCGTCACCGAATGGCAGAGTGTAAAGGACTGGGCTCGACAAGAGGACTTTAACAAGCCCTCTGACCGGTACGGGATTACTTAGTACCTTCCGGAGCAACGTTGGGGCCATCTGGGAAATTCATAGAAGAAGGGGATAACGTTATTTCAAAAACCGGAGGGTCGGACTAGGACCGGGGGGGACGTTAATAGACCGCTATGAATTGGGAAACATCGGTGCAGGTCTGGAGGAATAACTGCCTGCCGAGCATTCCGGGGCAAGTCACCGTGCATCACTCCCTCGATAGGGTTTAAAAACGCGATGAAGAAAGTAAAAATGAGGGATAAAAGGAAAAAACTACGTTTCAGGGGTGAGGAGGTGGTCAGGGGAGTTGTTGTGCTTCTTGAGGCGTCTGCGGCGTGTGTTATCGCGCGATCGGGGAAAAGAGCCGTATGGAAAGGCAACACAAAAGCTCTGCCGTGCTGGTTGAAAAGGGGTACTCTCGGAGAGGAGCTTTGTCGCGGGAAAAATAACGTATCAGATAACCTCCCAAAAAGAAGCTGGAGACCATCGGCGGAGCGAACGGGAAAAAGGCATCAGCGTTTCAATCGTGGGATTCGCGGAATAATGGGCTACCGATAAGAAAACCGTCCGGATCCGGCGACCGGAATTCTGTGTCCGTTTCCGGCCCGTCACTCTAGAGAGGGGGGGCCGTACCAAACAGCGGTGTCTCGCGAACTGAACCCACAAAGCCACTGTCACCGCGCCGGGCGGGCAAAAAACGTGGACCTCTAGCAGGAGCCGCGTCGGATCAACTGATGACACCAGCTGCCGGCGTTTGTTGAAAGAAGGTCAGACTAAGGTTCAACTCGAGCAAAAGGGAACGCCGGGCACAGGAAAAGGAGGGTTTTAAAAAATTCTGGGGATATCGACACTCGTCCCCTGACAGAAAATAGAGGTCGGTGTTCCCTTAGAGGGATCGTCAAGGGCGGAAGAATTTCGAGTAAGAATGCGGACACCGGACATGGGGGGGCCACCCTGCCATAACGAGACGGTCAACGGGGGCGACCTAAAAAATGAAGGAAGATCAGCGGGAATCTCAAGAAGTACCGCTGATCTACGGGCAGGATAGCCCGATGCCGTCGTCCAGGGAACAAGGGCACGACCCCTCTAGAAGTGCGTCCAACGCCGAAGAAAACAACGAACAACTCACTGAAAAACCAAAGTCGCAGGGAGTACGGCACACCAACTCTTTGTAAAGTACCACACCAAGGAGAGTGCGGCGGACAAAAAACACGCGCGTGCGACGGAACCACCACATCTCACCAAAAGGGGGCTCGTCTACCTGGGAACTCGACTAACAGAAAGGACCCAAAACTGATCTCAAGGAAGACACTCCTAGAAAAGCAGCGAATAAGGGGGGGGAATGCTACGTGGCATTCTGGTCTCTCTTTGGGGCAAAGCTTTCTTCGGTTCGAGCCCCATCACTCGACTGGAGCGAACGAGAACCCCTACCATAATCGTAGAAGGGAGAAAGAAAACCCCCGATAAAAAGTGTCAAAATTGGCATCCAGTCCTAATCTGTAAAGGGATCGTAGCTAAACTCGAGACTGTCGAAAAAGTAAATAAAACAACGATGCTTTGTGGCGAAGGGGAAGGGTTGCTCAAACCTACCTGGATAAGGGAGAGGAAGGTGAGCATAACCCAATCATTTTATAAAAAATCTCCTCGATCGATGGTCAAATCCAGGAGGGGAAGACTTTTAAGGACCACGCAAAGACTCCCCTGAAAAAGACATGAGTTATTCGATGCTAAAAAAAGCGAGAAAAGCTTCTCTTAAGGGCGCCGGGGTCACCTCATTAGGGGAGGACTCGTCCGACACTAGAACTCTTACTAGCTCCGCACAGAGGCCTGGCGCCACTGAAGGAAGGTCAGGAATGCGCTAGAAGAACCGAGCACTCGCAGGGACAAAAAAAAAAAATGGTGCCTTGCCAGAGAAAGTACCTGGGTGATGGACTGTCCTGCGCGGTGTGCACGACGTACTGTCAGACGGGCGGGCAACGGGCTCTAATGAGGACTAGGGGCTGTCGCAAGGGCCTCATAGGACTTCGAACTTCGGTCGGGATAAAAAACAAAACGAAGCGGAAATACAAAAAAAGTGTTAAACGCCGAGACCGAGACGCCGGGGAGTATCGGGGGTGAATCCACCGCCTTCCGAAATCTCCTTTCTCTCTCGAGCACGGCGGCAGAAAAAGGTCAGTTCTCCAACGAAAGACAGGCGAAGGCGGAGAGGAAGATCCGCAGAAAGTACGAGACCGTCCCGAATTGAGTCAGGAACTCTAAGCTCGCCGTCGAGATCTCTTTTAAGGAACTATGAAACCGACGAAGCCTCGTCTTCGACCGAATGGGGAGGAACCAAACAGGCGTAACTTCGTTAAGAACCTTTGAACGCTCAGGTCAAAAAAAGTGGGGCTGCGTCGAACACGCTGGTCCGAAGGACAGTGAGGTTGGTGCGCCTCTCGGGCGTTCTCTTTCATCAGAGGTGCAGTATCTATTGCAAGTACGGAGAATGTAAAAAGGGCAACTAACGCGGGGGCAGGAACCATTTAATTGTGGATTCTAATAAGCTAGGGGCACCCGAGGGATTTCTCCTACCCTGCAACTCCGGGAGAAAAAAAAGGCCTATCCAAAAAACGACCGCTAGTTAACCCTCCCTTCCCCTGCTAGGAGTAACTAAGGTTGGAAAGGGTCCTTCGTAAGAGAAGATTAACTCTAGGGTCACCGGGTCAATACGCTCTACGGGGGCAGCTAAGGAGGACTTCAAAAAAAAATAAAGAGAAAAAAACAAAAAACGGATGATTATTAAAATAGATTAGGGGGGGGAACGCTTCACCGGGCTGGATTCAGTGTTCAAAGTGTCGAGCGCGCATCCAATCCCGAGGATTCCAGCGGAGGAAAAACAGGGTCCACCCAAAGCGGGTACGGTCTTTTAAGGAGGGAACTGAATTTGGTGTCAAGGAACCGGCAGGTTACGCAGAAAAGGAAAGGAAAGACTCAGTGGTTAGCCAGAACCAAATGGGGAACTAAGGGGGGGGGGAGTTCTTCAAGTAATTCCGGGATATATCGGATCGCAAGGGATTAAAACACCACCTCTTGGTAAAATCTACGCAGGTCGGGGAACATGGGAGGGCTTTTCCTCAAAGGAGGGGCTGGCGAGCTTGAATAACTGCCATCTACACGCGGTAAAAGGACGGGGGCTCATGCCCCATGCAAATGGTCTCAAACGTAGGGCGGAAATGGAAAAGCTCTATCACAGGACTCTCCGGTCTACTCTTAATCCAGAAGAGCCGGCATAGAGGGGTTGACCGGATGTTGTCGGCTGGAGGGGACTTCTCGAAAAGGAAAAGCTTATTCTTGGGGAACTGAACAAGCGAACTTCTGAGGAGGGAAAGGCAAAAGAGGCTTCCCTGGCCCTGGGGGGAGGGGAACGAAGGTAACTCAACTCGGGTCGTGACAGCGCGGCGTCCCCAATTGCTTTGGAAAAACTGGTAAGAACAGAACAAGAGTCTGACTTCAAAAGTGCTTTCGACCTGCCTCCGATCACGGGGGGGCGAGCGGCGTGCCGACAGGGGATGAAGTAAAAATATCAGTACTGAAAAACATTCCCTTTCCGACTTGCCCCTTCCTTTTTATAAGCCATCCCCTACCCGCGCATCGATAGAAAAAGGAAGGAGAACTCTTCGGCGGTTCAGCGGTCATCCACAACGACTCGGTACAGGTGAGTACCATCGAAGAAATGGAGTGACAACGGCTGCCCGCATTTTCTGTGTGGGGACCGGCTCCCACCTAGCCTCGGGGAAAAAGTGGTTTCGGGATAAGTGCACCGATCATCGTGACGCAGTGGAAGAAAGTCTGTCGGTGGTCGGTTCAAAAAAGTCTTCGAGCAGCCGAAAACAGAAATGGCAAGCTCGAGGATCATATAGGAATTCAATTGTTTTTCTGCTAAGGCCGGACTTACAAGGGAAGAGGGGTCTAACTCTGGCACGCGGCAGATGATAAGAGAGAAACCGCAGGGGGGGGGGCTGAATGGATCCAGTCTAACACGTGGGGAAGAAAATCCTTAAGCTTGATAAGGAAAAGACACGAACGTTGGGGAGGTGCTTGGAAAGTACTCATATGTTGCTGGGAGGGGAGGAAAGGGGGGGGGACGAGACATTGAAGAAGGGGGGTCGCGTCACTCTTAAACCGGAAAATCAGGACACAGCAGGTCAAGTCCTCCTTGGTCGAGATTGAGGGCGAAGGGTTGTGGACGTAGGAACGGGGGAACGGGCCGTGTCGCCGCGTGGAAGGGGGAGGAAATTACTCGTTCTTGGGGAAGAGGGGTTGTAGCTGACAAAGTGGTTGCGCAAAAAAAACTCGAGACAGGGTGGGAATTGCAGAATTGGGGTTCGTACTAAAGGCGACTGTGTGCCGTCCCGTGAGTTGTCTGGGGGGAAAGGACGGCGGTGCGAAATGTGGAAAAAAGTCCGGGGGTCTTCGCACCGCTTGTCGACGGACTAAATCAATAATCGCCTTGACCAGGACGCGATCACTGCCAGAAAAGGCTGGGCACTAACCTGACTATGACAAGAGGGTGTCAGCGCCTGAATCAACCGTGACCTGCGCGGAAAAGGGGGCTGGTGGGAAACCAGGCAGGGGAAGAGTTATCACCTTAAAGACCAGGGGAGAGATACGCGGAAATAGGTAAAAAAACCGACCTCCAGTCTTGTAAATGCTGACGAGGGGAAAAAAAAGGCAGAAACTAACCAAGGAAAGGAAAGAGGGTCCACGTGAGCTAGAAGACCAATCTCTTCGCTAAAAGATGTTCTCACTCCGTAGAAGTTTCTGCTTCCAAACTTGCAAAAACGACGAAAGACGGTATTATAACCAAACGTGGGGTCAAAAAAGAGCTTGCAATGTATACGGCGGGGGGGAGCAGGCTCTCGAGACCACATCTTCGTTTGAGGGGTCCGGCACCACGAGGAAATCTGGAAAAAAAAAAAGGAGACCCTATGAAAGTGAAGAGCTTTCTCGAGAAGACTGGGGGAGAAACAGGAAGCAGACGTAGCGAATCCCCAAATGAAAACCCGAGGCAAAACTGTACCATTGTCACTTAGTCCCGAAACGGAATGGTGACTCGAGGTCAGCTGGGAGGCGGAGGAAGTATCCGGTAATGGTGACGAGAAAAAAGAAATCAGCCTAGCAATGAACAAGGACGCAATTAGGTCCGACCTTGCACTAGCCCCATACGGAGAAATCGCAAATGCGAGCGCACCAATCCGGCGCGCAAAGGGATCAAAAAAAAACATCGACGACACGAGCAAGAAGCGAGGGACGAAGATCCAGCAACGTAGACTGATTCCTGCTCGTAAACCACAAGGGCGAGAGGGTAGTCTATTTGACTCGGCAGCCAAGAGAGTGATTCCGATCCGCAAGATTCCCACGAAACTTGACACTAATACGGTAATAAGGGAAAACCACAAACCGGTCCTAGGAAGGAAAACATTGCTCCGATGAGTCCTAGATAGAGGGGGTGCCTGAGACCAACAGTCACAGGGAAAGTAATGCGAATACGAGGGTAGCGAGAGGGAAGGGGGGCCCGGGGAAAGCATTTCTTACACGCTTAACAAATTCCTGGGCCACAAACAGGTCAGAAGACGTCTTCGGACAGCAGCCACATAGAAATACCAAAAGAAGGGGGGGTAGGATGAAGGAGAGGGAGGCTGGCCGAATCCTAGGACGGAGAATAATTTGGGTGTTAAAACTGCATGGCAGATGTACAATGCTCGACAAGCCGGACGGTATCGGCGCTGACCGGTGAACGGGAAGGAAACAAAACGGACTGCAATGGTGCCAAGCACTGGAAAAAATCACTATCATCAGGCCAGCGATGAACACGTGGAAACTTTCGTACGAAAGGACCAGGGGTGGGCGGCAATACCGACTTCGGGGCCTCGGGTAAAGACGCAGGGAGGAGGATGAAAGGGCTGCAGCAGTCACCTTTTGTGGCTCCGAAAACTACTCGTTGGGGGGAAGGATCTAGGGGGCCGTAGAAAAAAAAAGTGGCGGGATCTTCGTAACTCTGCTACGTTCTTTCGCTGTTGGGGGAGGGAGATGGTGGTCGGCGGTACGATCGTCCATTTGTAGCGGCTCACGTCTCGACGAGCCGTATGGGAGAAAGGTAGGCCAAGAGAGGTCGAGAAGGAAAGCAGGGGATTCAAGAAGGCAGCCTGCTTTGCTTTCATGTAACACCCGAAGTAGCACAGCCACGCCTAGCTACAAAAACACATCCCCCCATCGCGACCGGAAGTGACACGTTTGGCAGTAATAGTTTCATCGTGGGATTCGAGAGTTATGCTTTGTGAACAGGGATAACGAAAACCCCTACCGGATCAAAAAGCGGCGACGCTGGCGAAGGGACATAGTGGCAGTTCAAGGAACCGGGCCAGAAGTTCTGTGCTGAAATAACAGACGACGTGGGAGAGAGAAGGGAAAAAGATCCCTGGTGGGAGCCGCCGTGCGGTCCACCACGTTTGGTGAAAAGAAGACGTCATCACTTCTCCGCGTCCCTTGTAAGGAAGGGGAAGTAAGTCAACAGCAAGACGGCCGAAAGTGAAACGAAGGACTAAATGTCTCAATACGAGCTCGGGACACGAAGGACCCGGCCAACTGGCGGGGTCGTGACGAAAGGCTTTGATACTCGAAAAGGACAGCAAAAATCCATAGTCTTGAGGTTTAGCCGATTTACGCGTGTCCATCAAAGGACGGCCAGGGGTACAACTCGGTGAGAAATTCGTCCACAACAGGTGGCACAAGGCACAGCTAAGACGGGTCTCGACGAGGAGAAAAACACTGAGGAAAGGAGAAAAACGAGCCAGGCCGGGCGGAGAGATTTCGGCAAGTCTATAGATCCATATGCTTCTGTCTTACAAATTTTTCAAGCAAACGACGTCTTCCCACTAGCAAGGCCGGATAAAAAACGAATACACTCCGCCCGTCGCCTTTTCGTGAAAAGGCGGGGGGGGAAGTTTCCCCGAAATGAGATGCTTTTGATCAAAAAGAAAAGTTCTGTCCAAAAATATCCACCGTGGAGGTACTAACTCAGAAGCTAACGCGAAGACCAGCCAGGCACCACGACGCCGTAAAAAGAGTAAAGCCACCCTACATCTCTACTCAACGCTCACAGCTTGTTAAAGGTGGTCAACTCGTTAATGCGAATAGTCCGAACTGCGAGAACAACTAAGAACCTAAAAAGAAAATCGATAAGTTCAGAACCCGCCTTCACCAACTTTCTGATGGCAGAAGGAAGAAATAAACTAACGAGGGCGTCGAAAGGAAAGCATGGATCCAAGGGAAGACAGAGGATGCAGGGGGGGATTTCAATATGCGGCCTGTGCTGAGGGACTATACCTACCTGATCTTGGGGACTACTTAGCATAAGGGGGAAGGAGAGGGTCCCTCCTCTGATGCAAAGCCGGAGACTTTGAGGAAACACTTCAAAACGAAACGTCCACTACATAGGAAAGGTATACTATTCTACCGCTTCGCCCAAGGAGAGAGGGGGCAAACCTGCTTCGAAGACTTGGAGGGAAGGTACCGACGCCGCTGTACGACCTCTGAGGGGGACTGTGGATCCCTTGAAGGGGTAATATCTAAGCTTCGACTATAAGCGGGAATTACAAGCTGGAAAAGCAGTTATCACCGGGCGGGTTAAGTCTACACTACCGGTCGTAATGTGAGGCGTGAGACGAAGCCTTGTCGTACACGCTAAAGTCTAGGAATAGGTATACCTCCTCCATCGTGGGGCGGAAAGAGGGGGACGTGTCAACTGGAATCTTCCCCACTCTTGTTTTAAAAGCAAAAAAAAAGGAACAGACTAGAAAAAAAGACGACGAGGGAAGAAGGGGAACGCCCAGGGGGACTCAACCGCCCTGTTCTCTCAATAAATCATCAAGGGAGGCCGGGATGTTCGGTATAAAAAGACTCTTCTTCCGCAGGGCTAACGCAGAAGGAGGGGGAACAAAATTGGAGGAAGGAAGGGAAGTCACGAAGTCGATAATGAAGAACTAGACTCTCCTTCATATGAGGTGGAGCTATGGGAAATGAAAGGAGTCCTACTTCAAGTGGCCGCACCGAAGGGTCAAGGGGAAAGAAACGGGTATGAAAATTTCCGCGACTGGAAAGATCCACTACACGGGGGGTACTACTTCCTAGGACACTACTGGGGGTCGCACATGGTGCCAGAGGAGGTCTGGAAGTGCACAAGGTGCCGGAGAGTGATATGGTGTTTAGCGCGTCATAGGCACTAAGTCCGTCACGTACCACTTCACGAGAAATGACACACTTTTGGTTCTGCTAACATCGATTTGACAGAGAGCATGGGACGAAAGCACGGTCAAGGGATCTGCCGGAACACGACCGCGACGTTTCCAACTCCCGGCCCTAAGGCCTGGCTATCAGAGGTTGTCACAGACTCGAGATTTTTATGGCCGACGGCCGCGCAGGAATCTAAGTCATCCAGTGGAAGGTCGAA
>Ga0179593_1429394_pt1 | contig 11457 bp, 8 predicted proteins | sample CZODoug2_1_08_16_FD_185931 | JGI IMG/M metagenome (GOLD analysis project Ga0179593, IMG submission 185931) | Vadose zone soil fungal communities from Angelo Coast Range Reserve, California, USA - CZODoug2_1_08_16fungal (PacBio error correction) | ecosystem: Environmental > Terrestrial > Soil >...
ACATCCTACTAAATAACTAAAAGAAGCTCGTCGAGTCTCATATATCCAGGGAAAATAAGGATTGTTTAGCGCAGAAACATTTAATGTATGCCAACCCCACAGGCGGAAAGGGACCGCAATGATAAGTACCACACCAGGGCTTATAACCATTGGATGAAAATGTTTAGGGTATACGGGCAGTGTAGGGGGTTTTTGAATGGTCGGGAGTCGTGGCATTGGCTTGTAAGACGAAACACTCAGGAAAGGGGGGGTCCAAGACTACTGGAAGAAGAAACCAATGCCAAGGAGAAAAGAGAGCCGCGGGTACCAAGAAAAAAAAATAACCAATGAAGCAAAGACAAGCCGTAATAAAAGGGGGAGAGATATAAAGAAAAAGCTGGGGAACCGGTTTTGCAATCGTACATACGCCCCGGCTTCCACTAAGACCAGCTCTTAGGTAATATGACGGCGGTCAGCAACCTTCAACCTCCTAAAATTGTAGAGACAGGGAGGGAACTCAGCTCAACGGAAAAAGACATATTCACGTTGTTGCTTCAATACAGCACATAGACACCAACAGTACAATTTGGTTTGACGAATACTGGGTTGGATTGAATGACGGTTGCTTCCTTATAGTTGGGGATAGAGTTTTCTCTTCGGTCCGTGTGAGATAATTTTCCGTTTTCGAAAAATTAATGTGTTAAATGAACACGCCTCTTTATATTAGTTTGGTGCAGGTGACGTGACTGATCTTCCGGGGTGGAGGCATGTGAACTGCATGTTTTTTCTTTGTGTGGCGCATGGGGGAAAAAAGAACGAAAGCATGTACAAAAAAAGATCGAAGATGCAGGTTGACCGTTGTCGTGGGTGGAGGCGGAGAAGATTAAAGGGATAAAGCAAAGTTTGGCTCACCGCAAAACGAACAATCTCATTGGGAAAGAAAAATTAGCGGGCAGATCAAAACTCCCGAGAAGGGGGCATGAAAAGAGAACTGTAAGGCCGTGGGTGCAATCGATGCATTTGACTAATATTTCAAAAAAAACCCTCGCAACAGTGAGAAAGGACAACTGAGACAGGTTTGTTGTTATGACATCGTCTAATAGAATCACAAACCTCTGAGACCAAAGCTTACAGGAACCTACACCAGGGGTCCTGAGACCGTTACGGGTAACAGCGGTCGAGCAAGAGTTGTGCCAGCTTGAAACCCCGCTGATCCTCGGGACGGTGTCTCCCGAAACTATTACCATCTGCTGAAATGAAAACATTCCAAGTCCCAAGATGTCCTACCTCATGTGCGTTCTAGATAGTTTCTGTTGGGGATACAAAATACGCGAGCGAACAAGGAAAAAAAAGGACACTGTGCCCACAAAAAAAGGGAAAGGGAGTCTATGCAAAAAAAATTGGAGGCATCGCGGGGAAGAAGGAGGGTTGGGTGGTGTTGGGGGAAAGAGACAAGATACAGATGGCTGGGGGCACCAACAACACTACCACAACACAACGTCCGTCTTCAATTGGGGGACACAGGGGGGGGGGGGGAAAAAGGAGTTTTTGCTGCGAAAAGGCGACTTGCGCCCTCCATTAAACCAAGGCCTTTGTAAAACAAAATAAAGGGAATCCGAGGTGCGAGAAAGGATTTTCATTGGGGGGGAGAATTACCATGGAGGGGGAACGCTATCAGGGGGGGTCCAAATCTGGGAGGGGTAAAACCTTGTTTGCATAGTGCTTTGCAAGGACGATGGCGAAAAGCACGCAGCGATGGAAAATAGTAGTACAATTACCCTCCAGGTCGTGTTCAGATCAACGAAAAAAAACAGCGAAAAGCACTTGAATTTTCTGCAATGAAAAGCGCCAGATTGAGGGGAAAGGGAAGTTGATCTTGCCATTAGAGAAAGAGTATGAGTCGTAGCTCGAAGCGCACTCACGCGATCCCGAAGTTTTGGGGGGCACTAATCTCTTGTGGGTATTTGGCTGGTTTACTCAAGGCCTTCCACACAGTAATCAAGCCACACCCATTACGCCCCGACAGGTAACCCCCCCGTACCCTCAAGGTTAATAAAGAATCGGGCTCACCATGTGAACACTCGTCCCTGTCGTGAGAAGACAAAGTTGATATTTAGTAGCTGCGCGTCAATACTCATTTATGTGTGTAGAACGTGGGCGGGGAGGACTAAGTCTCGAGTTCTGGTATCTGGTCACGTAAGGATGGGGGGAGAAGAAGGGAAGGAAGGGAAACCAACCCAAAAATCCGAGAATGGGGGTGCACAACATAGATTCAATGAGGCTGACGACACTTGGTCTTCTGCGTTAATATTTTGGCTGGATCGGAGGTAACCAATGTTCGGGGGCAGGGGAAGCCGTACTATGTGAAAGAAACCTCAGGGGGATTGGGAAAACCGATTTACACAAATGCCGGGTAAACGTTGCCCAGAGACGATGGCATAACAAGGGGGGAGGAAAAGTAGAACACCCATGCCAAAAAGAAGCGAAAAACAAAAAACGGAGGGAGGGAAGAGCAGGACATGGTTACTGGTCCAGATTAAGCCCCCAGTATGGAAAAGGTAACCTTAGAGTTAAATGGCTACGAAAAGAGAAGGGGAGGAAATCGGTCCCATTAAGGTTCATAGATAGGGCACACGGCCCCAAACCATTTCCCCCCCCCCGGCCCACGCCAATTGTTTTGCGGAAAATGGGAGACACACCCCGCCCCCCCCAATGTCAATCGTTATAAAAGAGTATAGATTGTGTATTTGAAGGAATGTGAGATCCACCCCGTAGCCGGAGCAGAATGAAAAGGCGGGTTTGGGGCCTTAAAGTGGGGCACGGTTCCAAAAAGGCGTTGCAGATAGAACGAGCCTCCCGAGAGGCAAAAAGCCCACCGGAAGAACACCTCATTCTGGCTTTTTGTCTGGGAAACAACAGTGACGAAAAAACCTTCTTGAACGGCCTTGTCACTTCAAACCGCCCCACCTTATTTCGATAGCTGTATCCCTATAGGGAGGGTCCATGCAATAGGATGTTTGGGGTGGATCCGTCCTGTACCTTGCAAAACCACGGGAAAAAGCTAAAACACTGCGAAGAAGAAGAAATGCAGGGGAAGGCTAAAAAGCTGCTGTATTCCTGGGGAAACCCCCGGGGAGAAAAAAGAGGGCAGAGACCCCAAACTTGGAAGGACAACCTGCTCAAACGAGGACTGGATCGTCGGCTTGACTTCCCCCACGAAGACCTGTGGGAAAAAGGTAGCACGCAGCTTGGGCCAGGAGGAGAGGGGGTGGAAACGACCCCCCTTCCTCCAGAGAACACTGGTATCTCCAAAACTTGCAGCATCAACGAAAACCTTACCCCGCCGCGCAAATAAACCGACGAGCCAATTAGCCAAACAACAGTCCGAAGCTGGAAAGAGCACCGCCAGGCTCAAACAAAGTCCCAGACAAGAGCCCATTTTTTGAGCGGAGCAAAAGCGGGGCGGATGAAAACACGGCTCGGTTTAATGGGGAGGCGACAAAGAGCTTTGGATAGAAACAACCGCGGACCATCCACCCCGACCGGGCCAGTTTATCACAAATGCGTCAATGGAGCGAAGGCGGTTTCGTGACCGGGAGAGCGGTCGGACCCCGCCAAATTGGCTGAAAGATACCTGAAATAGGCGAAGCGTCTGGCTTAGACCTGTCTGTAGTGGGGGTTTGATCCTCGCTGGTTTAGCGTAGTACAGAAAGAAGTTAGTCTCTCAAGCGTTAGATGTGGGGGGGGGGCTTAACGACCGCCATCAACTAGCGGTGCTTGCTGCGGGGTTTTTCACTATCAAAAGAACGCAGGATAAAACAGGCGGACTAGCGTTTGCCGAAAAATGGCAAAAGAGGGGAGGGTTACGAAAGGGGCCGATAGGGTCGTGAGTTAGCTCTCGGGCTAGGGCTCCCCCACGTGTTCGTGCTCCAGCGGGTAGCGACATGGGCACCAAAGTCAAATATCCATCCCATGGCTCACACGGGGATAGGCTCATTGGGCGACGGGCTCGAGAAGCCGTCTTGGGGAAACACCGAGCCATAAGATGAATGGCCCTCTATCCGATAAAAAAAGCTGACAGTAGAAGGTCCGTCGTGCGGTGAAGGGGAAATCTTAGCTGGGGAGGAAAAGGAAGGAAACTCGTTCTGCCAGCAGATGGTATTGGATTTTGGGGGGGGATGTAAGGTGCGATTATCAACTTCGTATACTGGAGTTTATCGCACGATCCCCGGAAAGCGCCCAGGAAAAAAAGAGCGAAAGGTGATTAAAAGATGCATCCGGTTAATCGCCGAAGCCAAAAAAGCCATTATAGATGAAAAGCAAGTGGGAGAAGGGTTACGACCATAAAAAAAGACTGGACTGAACTCTCTTACAAAGTCAATGGGGCCGGGCTGCCCCCCCCGCGAGGGGCGAAACTGTTTTAGGGTGGAGAACCTGGCGGGAGCAGAGGTTTAAAGGGGGGGGGTGTCAAAGGCAATCTATGGCAAGACCAATATAAAAAGCCCCCTAATAAGCAACCAATGCCAAACAGTGCCACCACGAAAGGAGGTCACATCTAAGTGAGAGAGGGGAATATCCGAATCTTTTGAGGGGGGCAAACATACTTAAACAAAAAAATATCAACAAAATGCGAAAAAAGATCAAGGGCGCGAAAAAATCTACTTACACACGGGGCCCCAAAGAGAGCTGACAAAAAGCGAAAGACTGGGTTGTTCTATATAGTCGTATTTTGGTGGGGCAGGCGGGGGGATGGGGTGTGGGAAGATGGCGCGGCGGCAACTACGCCGCCACAACATCCCCCTCCACTGAGTCGGCATTCGCGGCTCCACGCAGCACTAGTCGCTTTCAATGTATACCGCACGCACGAAGGCAAAACCCTAGAACCACCAAAGGACCGGAAACGGCACAGTGGGTGGGGTTGGACGGGCTCACGAGAGGGAGGGCACCGAAGGTATATCGTAAATGGGAGGACGCATGAGGAGTCCGAGGTTGATAAAAAAGGCTTAAAGTTGGCAAACAGGAGACCCGATCTGAACAACTTGATGGGGATCGGCTGTTCAAGGAAAAAGTTGAAAATCTTTTTAATACAGATTCGTTAAAGAAAAAATTAATTCGAAATGAGCTGTCGCCTCAAGTCCCATAAATGAAATCCGGCCGATAAAGACTCAAGCCGGACTTTTTTTACGCAGGGGGAGAAGATGAACGTATTAGAAGGATTCAATCTACACCAAACTATAAGATTCATCAATCATGGGAGGGGGGCGCATGCGTCGGATAGAAAGTACTGAAAGTTACGAAATTTTCTAAGAATGTTAGGTTAGAAAAATCGGGTCAAGCTTACATGCAAAGACCCCTTTCACAAACACTACCAGGTCTGGATGACCAAAACCACAAACCCACCCCAAAGGAACAACGACAGTCTATACGCCCAATGCACGAATAAGTACTCAGCTGCGGCAGCATCAGTCATTTCACCATTCCAGTATCCGTTTCTGACTAAAGGTCACCTAATTTACCTTGCCGGCTCCACTCTGAGAAGGTGGGCCAAGTGCGTCATTCAGGGTCAAATAGGACGGGGCAGAATTTCGCTCGAGCCTGGACACAAAGACAGCTACGAAACCTTAAAAGGGCGCTGAAACTCGACGGGGGGGGGGGATGCGGGAAGTGGTTGTGACTCGCAAAAGAGCATAAGAGAAACAGATGGGTTCAAAAGACAGAACCTTCTTTCAGGGAAGGATCATAACCGAAAGGAATGCAATGGGGCGCAACTAATGTACGTACGGTCTTCATATTTTGATTAAAGTAAATGGGTGGGGGTGTTTGTTTTTACAAGAAATCACTCCGTGAAAAGCCAAGCTGGGTTCTAGGCCGCCAACAAATAACTGGCTGTCCTTCCGGTCTGATACTCCACGAAGGGGGGCCATAGTGAATAGGAAAAGGCGACGATATTCCAAAAAGAATCGAAATTTCGCTCAAAAGAGTACGAAAGGTCGGAGTGTGGGAATGAAGTTAGGGGGGTTTCACAAGAAACCAGATGAGCAAATGTCCACAGAATAAAGAATTCTTCCTTTCGCCGGGAGAAAAGAAAAAAGAAATTGTCATCCTGAATGCCAAAAAGAAGGGTTTTATTTTGCGACTTGGAGACCAGTCCCCATAAAAAAAAACGAGCTTGACTAGGTGGTCGAAAGTAAACTTGACGCTTGGGAGAGGGGTTGACAGGCCCAAGAAGGGTGAAAGATTTCGAAGGTGTAGGCCCCCTCAAATTCTTAAAATGTGCCGACATCGGGAGTAGATATAGGCGGCACATACACTGCTGGCCGTTAAGGGGCCGATTGCAGAACCCTGAACAGTGCGTGGGGGGTTATATATCTAAAAAATCACGAACACCCTTAGAGCCTGGAGACAGGAGGAGGAATGGCAGGGGAGGCCTCTTCCCATATGGGGGGAAAAGGGGGGTCAAGGGAAATCCAAACAACCACAAATGAGTGTTCGCCCGAGAATTGGGTCCGAATGAATTCGCTGGAAATTGGGGATTGGGGGTTTTGTTATATTGGTAGGGATGGACCCACTTTTAAACAAAATGCACCAAACCTAACTCGAAAAAAAAGATAGTGTTGCCACGCGTAGCCCGAAAAGCCAGACAAGAAATGTCTCCAGAAAGCGAAGAGAAGCGGTTCCACCCAAGAAAAACAGAGTGTGTTCTCCGTGGAGGCTTGAGAGAGAAAGACAAAAAGGGGGGAAACCTTGTAAGGAGAAGAACCAACCCGCGTTGTGATGACAGCAGTACCACCCCGCCGGGGGGCACAGGGAATGATAGAACACTCCATGACGGAAGCACCTCGCTTAGGAGAATCGAGATTCAAAAAAGGTCAATCCAAGGAAAACGCCGAGGAGGGGAAAAGGCCAAGGTGAAACACCCCGGTTTTGAAAATACCGAGTTCAGACAATCAAGAAAAGCGGGGAGACCGGGGGGTAAAGGGCATCCAGACGGTGAAGGCCGACCGTGACGTAAGAATGTAAAAGAGAAAAAAAACACCACAACGGAGAGAGAGATTGGGGACATGGGATTACGTCCCACTCAAAAAAAACCCCCAAAACCCCCCCCCCCAAACGAAAAGGCCGTAGGGGACCGCGTCTCTTTCAAAACGAGAATGTAATCGGGGCAAAAACACTACAACGTGAGTCACGAGTCGGGGAGGAGAACTTACGCAAAAGGGAAGAGAAAGAAAAAAAGGAGGGGAGGACGTTAGAAAACGATACTCTTTCTCTTCAAAGGGATGGTGGATGAATACACCTGGACCGGCTTCCTTCTTAAGACAAGAAAGTTGGGCCGTCGGTGGGAAACCTGAACAATAAAACTAAAAGGTCACGGAAAAAAAAAAGGAACACAAGCGGCGGGGAATGGGAAAAAAACGCAGTACAGTCACATCTTGAAAAAAAATGTATTGGGATAGATAAGTCACAGAGGGGGCTCGATGATAATTCCGGAAAGGGGTGGAAGGCATCAAAATTAAAAAAAAAGAACTGAAAAGATGTGCGACAATTAGACAGACAAAAAGAAAGATACCTCATCCTGCTGGGCTTTCCTGCCCGGAGAAAAAAAAACGCACTACGAACGGAACCCCCCACCACTCATTCTAGGGAACGACGGGGAGGGGTGAGGGTCTGGACTGGAGTTATGTGGACGAACACTGTTCCATGTAAGCACACGGGGGAGGAGAAGTGGGCCTAGACCGGGGGGCAGGGCCTTGGGGGGTTTGGTCGCACTGTCAGAACATCGAGCGGGTCAGAAATTGTGGCAAGGAAGGGACGGATCAATGGATCTAACAGGCAGAAATTGAAATCGAAACTTTTAAGCACCTGCGCCGCAAAATGATGGGGTGGGGGGGACGCAAAGGTAGGGAAAGGGGGCTAGGGGTTATGGGCCTGCAAGAGAAGGGGTGAAGCACCCGGAAAACTCTTGGGGACCTAAAATTGCTAATGCAACACCCCCCACCCCCAACACGTTTTTTTTGGGTTCAGTGATGTATCGGTGCCGAGTGCGAAGGGGTGAATTTTGACCAACTCGGCACAACCCCCCCCCTACCAAAGAACCTCATCCCCACCACCCGAGGACCGTGTATTGGCGGGGAAATCAGATGGGCATTCGAAGCACCGGAAGGCATTTGTGTCCTCAGTAAACGGGAATTTCTTGGGGGTTGCAGTGGAGTTGACACCGGTGAGAGGGGAAAGGACTCCATAGGGCTGGGGCCAAGACCACAGGGTTGGGGGATGGGCGAAAATCACCACTCCACGTCTGGAACGAGGGATGTTGGAAAAATAAAGAAGGAATTTTTCCACAAGAATGGACACCACGGCTTACGTGTCCAGAAGGGTGGGGGGCAAAGGGGAGCCGGAACGCCTGCCTCGGAAAGTTGGCGGGGAAAAACAGAGGGGTGGTCTCTGGGGGGGGGGGGACAATCGAAACATCGAGTCAGAAATGTGCACGAACGTGCCTCCAAGCAACAAGACGGATCTTAGCTCGGGGGGTCGGAGAAATGGGGAAAAGGGTGGAACAGAGCGACATCATCCGAAAGTGCCCAGAATCGCCCCAATTTCGCAGGATCAGTGATGGGCCCATCTGTAGAAAAGTGGGCTGAGTTAGGAACGGTCCGCAGTCGAGGAAAATCGAGGGTATTTGAAAGGGGGAGTGTTTTCATGCAGCCTCGTTTCGATGGTACGAGGAACTGAAAATGCCGGGGAATGCGAGCGAAGGGGGTAATGTCTTGAATGCGGGTCTGCGCCGGCAATAATCACCCAATAAAAGAAGGCAAGAAAAGCAGAAAAGGGTGTTAAAAGGGTAGCAGTGGCGCATTAAAAAAGGGGGGTAAAGACCTTGGCTAATAAGGTAAGCTTCTCCTCCGTACAATTTTCAGTCAGCAAACGCAGGTCGTTGAGGAAGGGCGTCTGTGGGAGGGGGAGAAAGCTGGGGAAATTAGGGGGGGTTAGTCAAAAAGGCGCCTCAAAAAGCCGCAGGGAATGATCAACAAAAATTCCAATCACCAGGTATTTGAAGATCGTGGTAGGGTGAATTGGTCATTTGTACCCCCAGGGGGAATAGCGTAAAAAACCTAACTGGAGAGGGAAAACATATACCGAGACCCTCACTTCGGGAGAAAGGCCAAGCATCTGTGCTGGAAAGTGTAAGCTTCTTGAGATGGGGGGATAGTGCCAATGAGGAGTCTTGGCAGACCAAAAGGCAGAAGAAAGCACCACAACTCGTAAAAAGGAAGAAAAGAGATAGAGGCTTCGACCATAATCCGAGGGGCAAAAATCAAAAGAAATAATCAACGATAAGATGCAGCAGAGAGCTGAGAATTGAAAAGGGAAGTAGGTCCCTACCGGTATGGGGTCTATAAAACCGACGCATGGGGATAAAGGGCACCAACCATTCACAAATGGGAAAACGGGAGACAGAACGTTATTTGGAATTTGGAGAATCAGACTCCTGGCAAGGACCTTCGGAGAGGGATAAAACCCCAATTCTAAAAGTCGGCTACCCAAACTACCAAGGAAGAAAGCAGACACAAGAAACTCCGGGGGGAAGCGAGCGATAAGAATGGGGACACTGAGGAGACCTGTGAGGGAAATCTTACAAGCCAACTCATCGGGACATCGGGTGGCTCGTCTAGGAGAAAATCACGATAAAGGTTCTATCTTGGTCGAAAACGTGTCGCTTCCATCTAGAACGAGGTGAGGGCAATCAAACCAAGTGACCATACAAAAACAATATACAAACTATCTGACCGACGGGAAAGGGGGACGGGCATCAAAGGGGCAAGATGTGAAGAAAAACACGAACCTCCTGCGAAAGAAGTCGAATTTAGGAGAGGGCTGTCAAAAAGACCTGAGGACCAAAGGAGGGATCAAGGTGGCAAGGAAGAAACTTAACTGGAACAGAAAAAGGGGGTCTACATTTTAAAACAAAAAGACCCAGCAGGACAAGAGAACATTCCGGTAGGGGGGGCTTCAGACTACCAATAATGGGGCAAAAAAATGAAAGGGTCAGCAATTAGATTCTAGATGTTTTTATTAAACCAATCTGCAACAACTGAATGGGACCACCGCCTGGATTGGGGTATATTTAGCCAAAAAATTCCCTTTCTACGTTTTATTCTTTTCTTGAGTTTGACTGCGGTAATAATGAAAAAATTCCAGAATTGAGAGTGACTCTTTCACCAAAATTTTTTCTGGAACTTTCTTGCCTATGTACAATCTTGATTGGGGGGCTACTCCCCACCCCTTACATACTGAACCCCTAGGCCCACGTACCCCCCATCATCTTCGCGTATGTCCACAGCCTCTGAGAGAGCTAATTTTTATACTAGCCATAGGTTGAAATGTTTCCCCGATTTTTCGTTGGTCCCGAGGATTTGTGTATTGGGGGGCTTCTCGCAATGTAGGGTATGTGTATGAAGACATCACTCGATAGCTTCCTCTCATTTAACAGACGCTGCGCCATTCGACACTAATAACACGATCCTTTGAATAGTCGGTGGCGGAAACAGTGGATGAGGGAAGGGTAGGGGAGAAAGGAAGGTTTAAAAGTGGTATCTTTAGGGACGTGGGAATAGCTAAAAGGGGAGGCCAGCGATTATAAAATTGTTGAAGAAGAAGATAATTTTTCTTTGAGACAATTATACTGCAGGCTGCAAAGAGATCGGGGTGCCCGGAAAAAGAAAGAGGGCTATCAATGGAAAACCAGGGTCCGCGTAAAGAGTCTCACGAAAGAAGTAGGCATTTGACAGGCGGAGAAACTTAACTATTGAGTTAACCCAGATATGTGCCACGGGCAGGGTAATATGAAGAAGAAGAATGTGAATTGGGGGGGAAAAATTGGGTGGCCGAAAATGGACGCGGGGAAAAAGTGGGCTTTGAAACGGGCTGGAAGGAGATATCAAACTTTCCTCACGTCATTAAATGGGTCAAACTTGCTGAAAACAAAGGAATGGGGTATGACCTTGGCAACTAAGCGTTTTTCACAGAAACTGTCCCAGTTTGACGCCGCGGGTGGGGGTGGCGCGACTTTGGTACAGGGGGGGGAGGGGGGTGGTATCTAGGACGACAAAAAGGTGGGGGGGTAAAACATCAATATGGTGCCCGAAGTACGGGGAACCACGCAGGACAAATTGGCAACTTATCTTCGCAGAAATTTGCGGACTGGGACCTTCCAGAACAGGGTAAATGAACTTTTTTCGGGGCTAAATCGGTCGTCATAGCTCAATATAAAAAAGGAAATCATGGTTGCGGTGTGAGCGGTGGGACGTGCCGTGGCGAACGTGGGGGGAGTATGTGGTAAATTCAGTCACTGCATCAAGGGGAGGGGAAAGAGCTAACTATCCTTGTTGGTTCAAAAACTATCAAATATAAAGAGAGGGGGGCAACAGAGCCGCTGCAGCCAGAAGTTTCCTTTCGGGGTCATCCCGTGAGGGTCACAAA